>Ga0209577_10005442_pt1 | contig 11874 bp, 11 predicted proteins | sample GraSoiAngelo_109_FD_185874 | JGI IMG/M metagenome (GOLD analysis project Ga0209577, IMG submission 185874) | Grasslands soil microbial communities from the Angelo Coastal Reserve, California, USA - 14_0903_12_20cm (SPAdes) (version 2) | ecosystem: Environmental > Terrestrial > Soil > Grasslands... | reverse complement strand
GTTCGAGAAGCGGCAGATGCTTGTGGGCCGCCGCGTGGAAAACGACGTCCGGCTTCACGCGCTCGAACGTGTGCAAGACCCGGCGACGGTCGCGGATGTCCGCCACGACTAAGCCGTCATCGTCGAGCAGCCCGTGACCGTCCAATGTCATCTGAAGACCGTGGAGATTCGTTTCATCGTGGTCGAGAAGAACGAGCCGGGCTGGTTCAAAGCTCCTGAGCTGAAGGGCAAGCTCGCTGCCGATCGAGCCGCCGGCGCCGGTAACGAGCACGGATTTCCCGGCAACCACGCCGCGAGTGCTGGGCCCCGTCACGTGCATCTCACCGCGGCCGAGAAGGTCGTTGATACGCAGGCGACGCAGATCCTCGAGCCGCGCGTCTCGCTCGAGCGCGTTCGCGAACGACGGGAGAAAGCGCACGGAGACGCCTGCGGCGGCTGCACGGCGGACCATCGACCTGATCTTCGCCGGCGAGAGCGATGGGATCGCGATCACAACCGCGTCGATAAGGTTCGCCCTCGCCACGTTTTCCAGGAGATCGGTCCCGCCCAGGACTTTCAGCCCGTAGATCCTCTTCTTCGTAACGTCGTCATCGACGAAGCCGATCGGGAGCAATCCGAAATCGGGCGCTCGCCGCAGGTCGCGCGCGATCGCGCGCCCCGCCTCCCCCGCGCCCACGATGAGCGTCCGAAGGAGCCGGTCGGGCCGGCGCTTCAATCGAAGAGGGGGCAGCTCCTCGCTCTCCGGCGGCAGAGGAAGGGTAACGCTCATCAGCGGCCTCCTCCGGCGAGAGATGCGATCGCGTCCACGACTCGGTCGACGGCGTCGTGGGTCAAGTCCGGGTACATCGGAAGCGAAACGATCTCTTCGAACGCGGCGTCTGCCTTCGGCAACGACTGCGGCCCCAACAGAGACTCGAAGTACGGATGCGCGTGGACGGGGGTGAAATGAACCGAACAGTCAACGCCGCGGTCCGACATGCCGGCGATGAACTCGTCTCGCGATACGCCGAAGTCGCGCGTAACTCGAACGACGTACAGATGCCATGCGTGTGTCCCGTGCGCGGGCCGCGAAGGGAGAACCAGTCCGTCGATGCCTGCAAGCCGCTCGTCGTATCGGGACGCGATCGCCGCCCGGCGAAACTGCCACGTGTCGAAGGCGTGGAGCTGCGCGCGGCCGATGGCCGCCTGGATATCCGTCATGTTGGCCTTGAGACCCGCTTGCACGATCTCGTAACGCCACGGACTCCCGGGTGCGTATCGCTTCCAGGCGTCGCGACTCATCCCGTGCAAACGGCCTTGTCGCGCCCAGTCTGCGATGGCCGGATCCGCGGTCGTCAGCATCCCGCCTTCGCCGATGGGCAGGTTCTTGGTGGCATAGAAGCTGAAGCATGTGGCGGCGGATTCCGACCCGACCGGGTGCCCGTCCGCCCACGTCCCGAGCGCGTGGGCTGCGTCTTCGATGACTCGCGTAAGGGGAAGATGCGCTACGGCGGCCAACTCCCTTACCGGCGCCGGATATCCGGCGAAATGCAGCACGATCATCGCGTCCGCACCATCGCGCGCCGCGGCGGCGACGGTCTCGGCATTGGGCATGAGAGTCTCATGATCGAGATCCACCAAGACCGGTGTGAGACCCGCGTGCAGGATCGCGTGAACGACGCCGCCGAACGTCATCGTGGGGCAAAGGACCCTCGCGCCGGCCGGCAGTCGGAGCGCGCGCAGGCCAAGCTCGATCGCCGAGGTACACGAAGACACGGCGACCGCGAACGGAGCACGCACGCGTTCGGCTATCGCGCGCTCGAACTCTTCGACCTCGGGGCCCGACGTCACCCAACCGGAAGCAAGAACTCGCGCGACCGCTTCACGCGCTTCGTCGACGATCGGCATCTTCGCGAAGGGGATCCGCGGTTCGACGAGCACGTCCGGCATCGCGCGCATGATCACTCCGTAGAGCCTTGCCCCGACACGCCGGCGTTCCGGGTCTTCGGCTCGTCCGAGGTCGGAGGGTGCACCCGAGGAGCGAACGCGCGCTCGGGTTCGGACGGCGCCGACGCTTGCGGCGTCTCATCCATGAACACGAAGGTCTTCAGCTGCTCGGCTTCGGCCGGCCGCGTGCGCGCCTCGTCCCGTTTCGGAAGCCTCGCGTATGTGATCAGGCCCAGCACGGGCTTCTTGAGGATCTTCAGCAGCGCAGAAAGATCGTCGAGGTCTGCTTTGCGGACGACCACCGGCGACACGACGACGACCCCCGCCGACGGGTCGGAAGACACGGCGTTGAACGGGAGCACGTTCGGACCCACGTCGCGCTGGCCGGCACGCACCGGCCGGCGAAGACGAAGAGCCCGCAAGTCCCAGTCGAGCTTCGACGCCAACGGCCCAAGCTCGCCGGCGTTCGCCGGAGTGATCAGCTCGACCTTCTTCGTGCCCGCTCCGTCTCCGGCGAGCAACACGCGTTCGGCGGCAACGGCGATCGCGCGCTGGCGGTTTCGCTTGCCCTTCGGCAGGCTGCCCAGAGGAAGGACACCCAGTGCAACTGCGAGGGACTCGGTTCCCACCACGGACGGCCGAAGCGCCTCAACGGTGGCCGCTCCGCCGACACCGAGCACAAGTCCCATCAGCAAGCCCAGGCCCAACAACTGGGGAATCTCGGACGGATCGGCTTTCACCGGGGACGCCGCGACCTGGATGATCGAGGGCTCTGGTGTGCTTCCCGCGCCCGTCACAACCCCCGTCTGCTGGGTGGCAAGGTCGCTCCGTTGCGCCACGAGGAGGTCCAAGACGCTTTGGGTCTGCGACTTCGACTGCGACAAGGCCGCGGCCGTCGCGACGGAGCCCGCTCTGGCGATCCGAGCGGTCAAGCCTTTGATCTGCGTATTCAAGACGGCGATGTTGGCGTCCAAAGCGTCCAGCCGCTCCTGGAGCTGAGTGAGCGTCTGCGCCGGTTGGCTGCGCGCCACGCGGAGGCGAGTCGCGACCACTTGGGTCGCGAGCGCGTCCGCCAGCTCCCTCGCGACGGTCCGGTTCTTGTCGGTGACGGAGAGCTTCAACACTCCCGAGCTGCCGATCGCTTGAACGTTGATGTCCTTCTTCGCCAGCTTGACGGGGTCACGGGACACGCCGACTTGGTCGATAGCAGCTCGAACTTGATCCAGTCCGGTTGCGATCGCCCGGCCGGTGTCGGCGATGGCCGTCGCTTCCGCGACGTTCTGAGGATCCGGAATGTCGAGCACGAGCCTCGCGGAGCTCGTGTACGTGCGAGGTCTGATCACTCCCGCGATGGCAGACGCGCCGAGCAGAACCACGACACACCAAAGGATCAAACGCCAGTGCAATTGAAAGATGCGGCGGGCAGCTTCGTTAATTTCCACGGGAAGTCACTCCGATCGCGCCGTTGGTCCCGCGGGTCGGGACCGTTGACCTATTTCGCTCCGAGATCCGGAGAATGAGCATGGGAATGCCCGGGATCGAGTGGGAGATGAGACCTGAGACGACCACATATGCGCGCGCGCGCGCGAAGGCATGTGCTTGCCGAAAAAAACTCCCCTTCGGCCTCGCATCGTCGCGAGTCCCCCCCAACAACCGGACCTACCGTCAGCCCCGGGCCCTGAGAAACAGAAGCGGCAGCCCAACCGCCGGTTACAGCCTGGTGAACCCCTAGGTTTGCGCCGCTTGATCACGGAGCGTGTCTCGCGGCGGAAACGCGTGTTCTTATCTCACGCGAAGCGTTTGAACGGTAATGGCTTTTTTGTCACCAAGTCAATGGATTGCGCTGGAAAGTCGTGCTTTCGGCGACATGAAAGTGGCCACGCAACACTACGCGCGTTCGGTACGCGCCTACTGTTCACCATCAGCGGTCACGGCGGTCTTGTTGGGCGCCCGGAATGTCGTCCTTGAGGCCGGTGCTAGGCTTCCGCCCGCATGCCTTTCACGCCACGTGATCTCCTCTACCGCACCTACGAGAGGCGGCTCGAATCCGTCGTCCGCCACGGTCTCATCCCCGAGCACGTCGGCGTGATCCTGGACGGGAACCGTCGATGGGCGCGCGCGATGGGCTACGCCGACGAAGCCGAAGGGCACCGCCAGGGCGCGCACAAGATCGACGAGCTTCTGAGCTGGTGTGCAGAGCTTCAGATCCCGGTCGTTACCTTGTGGCTCCTCTCGACGGAGAATCTGGAGCGCGATCCAACCGAGGTTCGCGAGCTGCTCGAAGTGATCGAAGAGAAAGTCAGCGCGCTCGCGCGCGACAAGCGGTGGCACGTGCGCGCGCTCGGCACGCTCGAGCTCTTGCCGGAACGCACACGGCAGGTTCTCGAAGAAGCGATGGAAGCGTCGATGGGCCGTGAGGGTCTGCTTTTGAATGTTGCCGTGGGGTACGGAGGGCGGCAAGAGATCGCGGATGCGACGAAGACACTCTTGGAGTCGTACGCGGAAGAAGGTCTCGATCTCGGTGAGGCCGCGAAGCGGATCACGCCCGACGAGATCGCGCGCTACCTGTACACCGCCGGCCTCCCCGACCCCGACTTGATCATCCGCACATCCGGTGAGGTTCGGCTGTCGGGGTTCCTTCTCTGGCAGAGCGCGCACTCCGAGTTCTACTTCTGCGACCCCTACTGGCCGGACTTCCGCCGCATCGACTTCTTGCGCGCCGTCCGCGAGTACCAGCAGCGCCACCGCCGCTTCGGGCGCTGACTGGCGAACGCACAGGACGGAACCGGGGAAGTTCAGGTGCCCCACATCCCTGACGTGCAGGGGACGGCGTTGGGCGCGGCGAATCATTGTGGTAACGACAACCATGCGCGTCCGTAGCTTGCTCCTCGTCCTCGCCGTGATCGCCACGATCGCGCCGGTGGCGCGCGCCGCAGGCCCGGTCGCCACGCCCGACAGGAGCGTCGAGCCGGTCGTCCTTACCGGCCAGCAGTTCCCTTCGTGGTCGGCCGGCCCGGACGTCACGCTCCGCGAGCCGCAGATCGCCGACGACAGCGCGACGCACAAGCAGAGCCAGTGCTACCAGCCCGGCTCCAACCCGTACGACCCGAAAGATAACGGCGACCACAACTGCTACCAGGACTCGCGGATCCCCCGGAACCCGAACGTCGGGGCGCCGGTCGACCGGCTGCTCGGCTATCGATGGGACACGAAGCATTCGCGCTTCGTCCAGATCCCGTTCCAAGTCGACGAGAAGTGGACGCGCTACATCACGAACAACGCATCCGGTTTCGCGTTCTACTCGGCCGCAGATCAAGAAACCACGTACGCGTGGGACACGGAGCGCTTCCGCTACAGCGGGGACCAATCCGAATACGTGCCCGGAGGGAACCCGTGTCTCTCGGAGCCGGCGCGTGTGAAGAATGCGAGCGGCCGGTGGGTGATGGGCCCCTCGACGACGGCCGACCCAGTGAAGGGTCTGGATGACAACGACGAGCTCGTGTTCATGGCGAGCGATGCAGGCCCGCAGGCGCCGGCCGGCACTCCGCTCCCGGCTGGGATCGCGTCCTCGTACGAAGTGCTGGTCGGTGATCCTGCGAACCCAACACAGCCGACGTTCGCGTACCTGATGCTCGCCAACGCGAACGGCCCCAAGCCCGCGTTCAACGCGTCGAATGGGTACGTGCGCTACTTGCGAGACCCAAACGCCGACATGTTCGCGTACTCGCAAAGCTCATACGGCGACTACGGCGCGGCGCCGAAGGGCCCGTACTGTGACCCGACCACCGGGCAGCTCGTCCTGGACGCGAACGGCAAGCCGAAGATCGGGCAGCGGAGACCGCTCGACGGCGCGTGGGTAAAGACGCCGCGCTACTGGTTCCGCTACGACGGACGCTGGTTGATGACGCAGCTGCGCATCTCACCGAACGACTCGGGCCTTTCGGCGCACCCGAAGCTCGGCCCGGACATCGTCGACCAGTGGAAGGCGCGCGCGTTCCAACAACGTCCCGGCGGAACGACGCCGTGCTGCGGTTACGAAGAGGAAGTGAACAACTGGGGCGGTTCGTCGATCCTGTTCGGCGAACGCGTCGGTCCGGTCCGCGCCATCCGAGCAGCCTGGGGCGCCGACTCTTCGACGAACAACATCAAGACCGAAGTCTTCTACCGAGACACGATCAGCTTCCAAGACAACCTGCGCGTGCACGTGATCCCACCGTTCGACGGGATCTATCAACAGTGGGACTACAACGCAGGCAAGATCACGACGTACTACAACCCGGTGCAGTCGAAAGGCGTGCCGGTCGACGGGAAGACCGACGAAGCGGTCGGCAACTCGTACCTGCACCTCGCGCAGGATCGCATCGAAGTCCAGGACGGCGACCATCATGTCGTGGTGCCGCTCGCGGGCGGCGACCCGAACTCGTGCTCCATCGGAGGACAAGACGGTATCTGCAACGACGTCGACTTCCCCGATCCGACGTTCTCCGGTCCGGCTGGGACGTTGAACTGGGAGGAGCACGCCGGGCCGTACGGATCCGTCGTCACGAGATATTCGGTGCGACAGCACACTGCCGGCGATGCGTACTCGCTGCTCGCCGTTCCCTACTACCGCGATGACTCCTGCTTCGACGACGGGACCGGTTCCGATCCCGGACCGCACCTGCGGGGCCGGTCGATCGACCAGGGTGCTGCGCGCGCGGACCACAACGAGACCTGGCAAGGCGACGCGTCGACGTATCTCGATCCTGCGACCGGGACGTACAAGCCGCGCGTGTGCTGGAAGCCGTCCGACGGAGACCCATCGTTGGATCCGGCGGGCGCGCGCAAGTACTGGCAAGGCGACATCGGGACGAGCGGCCTGCACCTCGAGATCATCGTGGACTCCGACAACGCGGCGCAGACGATCCCGATCGACGAGGTGGACTCCGAGCAGCGGATGGTCGTGCTGCAAGGGAACCCAGGCAACGTGGGTGACCGATTCGGCCGAAGCTCCGACGTCCCGCTGGTGTTGATCGCGCGCCCCTTCGCATAGACCGTTCGCAAGGCCTGCCAAGATATGAGAACGCCGCTTGGCTTCGACCTCGCTCACACCTCAAGCGGTCTATCATTTAGTGAGAAGGGGCAATCATGGCCCAACTGAAGACTCGCAACCCCCAACGCGTTGTCGCCTACACATTTACGATCGTCCTTTGTTTGTTCGCTGCAGTAGCAGTGTGTTGGGTATCGCTCTACTTTCTTGCAGCTGCGTTCTCGTCTTTCGCAGATAGCCCTCCTACGCTCGCGGGGGGTCTTACGCAGCTGCTTATCGGAAGCGCTCCCGGGTTGATCGCCGTCGTTACCTACCGTGGAGGCAAGGCAAAAGGTCTTGGACCTCTCGCTCGTGCTAGCCGGACCGCGGTCTTTTCGTTCTTCGCAGCTCTTTTCGTGTTCGTGGGTTCCTTCATGGTCACCGCTGGGGTAATCCTCTGGAGGTAGCGATACTGCAGATGGTGTAGTCAGACCTTGCCGAATCGCCGCCTGCGCGAATTGAACTCGTCGACAGCCGCGCGCAGATGTTGCTCGTCGAAGTCCGGCCACAGGACGTCAAGGAACACGAGCTCCGCGTAGCTCGCCTGCCACAGTAGGTAATTCGAAACGCGGTGCTCTCCCCCGGTGCGCAGGAACAGGTCCACGTCGGGCAGTGCAGGGTCGTAGAGCGCGCGATGGATCGTCCGCTCGTCGATGCGGGCGGGATCGATGCGGCCCCGCTTCGCGTCGGACGCGATCGCGCGCGCGGCGTCGACCAGCTCGGCCCGGCCCCCGTAGTTGAACGCGATCGTCAGGGTCATCCCCGGGTTGTCCTTCGTCAGCTCGATCGTCTCGTCGATCGTCCGCGTGATGCGCTTCGGCACGCGCCAGTCGCGGCGCCCGATCCAGCTCATGCGCACGCCCATCGCGTGGAACTCCGCGCGCCGGTTCTCGACGAAGCGCTCGGTGTCGTTCAGCAGGAACCGCACTTCCGACTTCGGGCGCCGCCAGTTCTCTGTCGAGAACGCGTACAGCGTCAGGTACTTGATGCCGATGTCGACCGCCGCGTGCACCGCGCGACCGACGGCTTCTTCACCGGCCCGGTGCCCGTCGGTGCGCGGCAGGCCGCGCTGGGTCGCCCACCGGCCGTTCCCGTCCATCACGATCGCGACGTGCGCAGGAACCTCTATTGAAGCGGCGCGCGGCATCAGCGCGGGACGTACGCCCACGCGCGCAACGGGCGGTTCAAGTGGTACTCGAGGTACGCGCGCACGAGGCTGGAGCCCTCCGCGCGCGCGCCCCCATCGGCGAGGTCCGGCTCGCCGTCCAACAGCGCCGTGAGGTACGGCACCGTCCCTTCGGCGACGCGTATCGTGCCGCCGGTGCGGCAGTTGTCGCACACCATCCCGCCCTGCTGGATCGAGAAGCGCGCGACGTCGGGCTTGCCGCACTCCGCGCACGCGGTCAGCGCCGGACGGAAGCCGGCCAAGGACGTCATCCGCAACAGGTAGGAGTCCGCGACGGCCCCGGCGTCGGACGACGGGTCGATCAGCCTGCGGAGGGACGTCAGCAAGAGCATAAACATGCGGGTGTTGGGTTCGCGATCTTCGATCACGCGGTCGGCCCCTTCCAGGATCATCTCGCCGGCGGTGAAGCGGTTGTAGTCACCGCGCAGCTCGCGGAACGACGTGATGATGTCGGCCTGGGTGACGATGTCGAGCTCGCGCCCTTTGTACAGCAGCAGGTCGACATGCGTGAACGGGTCGAGGCGCGCGCCGAACTTCGAGCGCGTCTTCCTGATGCCCTTGGCGACCGCCCGGATCTTGCCGGTCCCTTGCGTCAGGACGGTCACGATCCGGTCGGCTTCGCCGAGCTTCATCGTCCGAAGGACGATCCCTTGTTCTTTGTAGAGCGGCATGCTGGAGGAATCTTACGCGCTGTTCGTGCCTCGTTTCCCTCACTCGGCGACCGGGTACATCCTCAAGCGAACACCGATCTGGGGAGGTCACCATGGCGACGGACGCCATCGTCTTGCTCAAAGAGGATCACAAGAAGGTCCAACAACTATTCAAGCGGTTCGAAGGGCTCGGCCCGAACGCTTCGAAGACCAAGAAAGAGATCGCCGACAAGATCGTCGAGGAGCTGTCCGTCCACAGCGGCATCGAGGAGCAGATCTTCTACCCGGCCGCGCGCGAGGTGCTCGAGGACGATTCGATGGTCCTGGAGGACCTCGAGGAGCACCACATCATGAAGTGGACGCTGTCGGAGCTTCACGGCATGCGGCCCGAAGACGAGCGCTTCGACGCCAAGGTCAAGGTACTGACGGAGCTGGTCCGTCATCACATCGAGGAAGAAGAGCAAGACCTCTTCCCCACCCTGCGGCAGCTGCTCGGCCGCAGGCGACTCCAAGAGATCGGCGACGCGATGAAGGAAGCGAAGAAGTTCGTGCCGACGCGGCCGCACCCGCGCGCGCCCGACACGCCGCCGCTCAACGTCATCGCTGGCGCCACGGCCGCGGTGGCCGACAAGGTGATCGACCTCACGAAGGACGTCGTCCGGAAAGCGACGAGAGGGAGCTAGTAGCCGAGGCGCTGCAGCGCGCGCGGATCCCGCTGCCAGTCCTTCTGGACCTTCACCTGCAGGACCAGGAACACCTTCTGACCGAGCAGCCACTCGAGGTCTTGGCGCGCGCGCGTGCCGATCTCCTTCAGCATCGCTCCGCCCTTCCCGATGACGATGCCCTTCTGCGATTCACGCTCGACGAAGACCGTCGCGTGGATCTCGAGGATCTCGTCGTCGCGGTCGATCACCTCCTCTGTCCGAACGGCGATCGAGTGCGGGATCTCTTGGCGCGTCAGCTGTAGCGCCTTCTCGCGGACGATCTCTGCGAGGAGAACATCACGCGGCTGATCGGTGACCATCCCGTCGGGGTAGTACTGCGGGCCCTCGGGAAGCTGCTCGACCAATAGTTGTTGCAAGCGGTCGACGTTGGTCCCACGGGAGGCAGACACGGGGATGATCTCTTTCCAGTCGCCCAGTTCCTGCGCTGCCTCCAGCTGCGGGACGAGCTGCTCGTTGCGCGCGGCGTCCATCTTGTTGACCACGCAGATGGCCGGCGTGTGCGTGTTCAACACCGCGCGCGCGACGAACTCGTCTCCGCCTCCCACGGGCTGCGTCGCGTCGAGCATGAACACGATCGCGTCGACCTCGCGCAGCGTGTGATGTACGACGTCGTTCAGTCGCTCACCGAGCAGGGTCTTCGGTTTGTGCAGTCCGGGCGTGTCGATGAAGACGATCTGCCACTCGTCGCCGGTCAGCACACCGCGGATCGCGTTGCGTGTGGTCTGCGGCTTCCGTGAGGTGATGGCCACCTTCCGGCCGATGAACGCGTTAAGCAACGTCGACTTCCCCACGTTGGGGCGGCCGATCAGCGAGACGAAGCCCGAGCGGTAGGGCTGCTCGCCCATCAGGTGCGCGCGCCGTCGCCCGATGCGTCGGCGCCCCTTCGGATAAGCACTTGGGCGATCCGGCGGCCCTGCACGCGCTCGGCGCGAAGCGTCAGCCCTTGGAACGAAACCTCTTGGCCGCGCTTCGGCACCTGTCCGAGCAGCCCTGCGACCAACCCGCCGACCGTGTCCCACTCTTCATCGGGGAGGTCGACCTCGAGCAGCTCCGAAAGCTCGTCAATCGGCAGCCGCCCGTTGACGAGGAACGTGTTGTCGTCGATCGGCTTCACCTGCGGCTCGTCACGGTCGTATTCGTCTTCAATCTCCCCCACGATCTCTTCAAGCAGGTCCTCGAGCGTCACGAGACCGTCGGTGTCGCCGTACTCGTCGACCACGATCGCCATGTGTGTCCGCTTCGCTTGCATCTCGCGCAGCAGGTCCGACACTTTCTTCGACTCCGGCACGAACATCGCTTTTCGCAACAGATCCTTCAGCTTCTTCGACTCGCGGCCCCTGCCGTTGCGCGCGGTGCGTCCCTTGTGCAGCCGGCGCATCACGTCCTTCGCGTAGACGAGGCCCAGGATCTTGTTCACGTCGTCGTCGTCCCAGACGGGCATGCGCGAGAAGCCCTTTTCGAGCATCGATTCCAGGACGTCGTCGAGCGGCGTGTCGATGCTCACACCCACGATGTCCGGCCGGGGAACCATGACTTCGCGGACCACCGTGTCGCCGAACTCGAAGATCGAGTGGATCATCTCTTTCTCTTCTTCTTCGATCGCGTCCTCTTCCGCCGCAACCTCCGCCATCGTGCGGATCTCGGCTTCGGTCACGAACGGCCCGCGCTTGATCCCTTCGCCGGGCGTCACGACGTTCGCGATGACAACCAAGGCACGCAACAAGCTCTGAAGCCCGGGCACCCGTGTCAGGGCATCGACGAACGGTGCGACGCGGACCGCGACACGCTCCGGATGTTGGACCGCATAGGTCTTCGGCGCAGCCTCCGCGAAGACGAAGATGAGGAACGTCATCCCGAACGTCGAGATGATCCATCCGTAGTTGTGAGTGATGTGGTTCGCGAGCAAGGTGGCAAGCGACGCGCCTGCGAGCTGCACGACGAGCAAGAGGAACAGGACGACGTTCAAGAACCGCGGCGGATCTTCGAGCAGCTTCGCGAGACGCTCCGCGCCCTTCCGGCTCTCGTCGACCATCTGCAAGACCTTGATCCGGCTCACGCGCACCAGCGCCGTCTCGCTCATCGCGAGGAAGGCCGCGACGACGATCAGACCAAGGATGCCGAGAACAAGCCCGAGATCGCCTCCGGTCATAGCGCCGCTCCGGCCGCCGCGAGGATCTCCGCCTGCTCGGCGAACATCGCTCCTTCGTCCTCCGGCGTCGCGTGATCGCGGCCCAGGCAGTGCAGGATCCCGTGAACGAGCAGCAGCGAGAGCTCGTCGCCCGGTGAGTGTGCTGCAGCGCGCGCTTGCTCCTCGGCAAC
>Ga0209577_10005440_pt1 | contig 11876 bp, 12 predicted proteins | sample GraSoiAngelo_109_FD_185874 | JGI IMG/M metagenome (GOLD analysis project Ga0209577, IMG submission 185874) | Grasslands soil microbial communities from the Angelo Coastal Reserve, California, USA - 14_0903_12_20cm (SPAdes) (version 2) | ecosystem: Environmental > Terrestrial > Soil > Grasslands... | reverse complement strand
TGGGTACCGATATCCGCCAGCAAACGGAGAAGACGCTCGAGAACATCAAGGGGATCCTGGAAGCGGCGGGCTCGAATTTGCATCATGTGGTGAAAACGACGGTTTTCCTGAAAGACATGAATGATTTCGCGGCCATGAACGAAGCTTATGGCAAGTATTTTAGCCTTGCGCCGCCGGCGCGCTCGACGGTGCAGGTGGCGCGCCTGCCGAAGGATGCGCTGGTCGAAATTGAAGTGATCGCGGGACTGCTATAACAATCCCGGTTTGCAGTCGACAGTTCACAGTCCACCGTTTGCTGACCGAAAGCAAGGAGCAGGTTCTGTGTTGCTCCGGGGCATGCATGGCCTTGTTTTCCGCGCCTCGAAGACTAATTCGCGGCCGCCATCAACGACACAGATTTAGAGGGTAACGGCAGGAAAAAGTGGCCCGTCGCTGGCTAACATGGCTTTCGCGGCCAGGCTTGCTTTCCACAGGGAGGACCATGATGAACTCTTGTTTTCAAAGGCACCACGCGGTAGTGTCCCAACATTATGGCTTCCCCTTCTCTTGCTAAGGTTGGCCGAAACGATCCTTGCCCATGCGGCAGCGGGAAGAAATATAAACGGTGCTGCTTGGCGGAACAGGCAGCTGCCTACAATCAATGGGCGAAGGATCATGAGGCAAGCAATCAGTTGACAGGAGACCTAATCCGTTTTGCCATCGGATATTTTTGGAAAGAACAGGAGGAGCTGGCAAAACCAGAAGCGGGCGGGGAGTGTGGTCCGAAGCATCCGGAATGTGCCTATCAAATGATGTTGCAATCCGCTTGGCGAGATTTTGAAATGTCTGATTACCCGGAGCCATTGGAGGACCAGGAAGAGGAACTGGCAATTTTCATGCCGTACTTCCTGTTCCACTGGCATCCGGCTGGGCCGCCGCGCGGAAAGAAAGCAACGGACGGGGCTGGTCTCATCGCCCAGTTGTATTTGGAAGAAAAGGGAGACCAATTGACGGATAAGGACCGTCTGTTTCTGGAACAAGCCACCGCACAACCGCTGCGCTTTTATGAAGTCCTATGGAGCAAACCGGGAGAGCGGATGGAACTTCGAGACATCCTGATTGGCGGAGAAACGGAGGTCATTGAGCGAACCGCGAGCCGGACGCTTAAGCAAGGAGACATCGTTTATGGACAAATCTGGAACCTGACTGGCTATTCGATCCTTGGTTGCCTCGCGCCGTTCGCTTTTCCGCCAAAATGGAAGTCTGAAGTGATCGGGCTGCGCAAGAAGCTGCAAAAGAGAATTGCCAAGAAGAATCGCGACCTTGGCGCGGGTGACTTGGTCCGTTATGCGGAGGAAGTACGGGAGGCGTATCTGGACCTCCGGGATGCGCTGCATACGCCGCCAACGCTTGCGAACGCAGACGGCGATCCGCTGATGTTTCACACCATGGCGTTCGAAGTGGCGTCGGCGGAAGCGGCTTTCGAGGCTTTGGTGTCATTGGCAGTGGGCAGAACAAAAAAGGAATTGCGGGCCGAGGCGGAATTCGACGAAGAGGGGAAACTTCGGGACGTGCAGTTTGATTGGCTCAAGAAGGGCAACCGGAATACGCCGACCTGGGAAAACACGATCCTGGGAACCATCAAGATCTCAGAGTGTTTGCTAGTTGCCGAGGTGAATTCGGAAAATCGCGCCCGGCGGCTTCGGGATAAAATCGAGAAGAGGCTAGGCACCGGCGCCGTTCACAAAAGCACGGTGGTGAAGACAACCGAAGAAATGGTCAAATCTGCGGGAGGTCAACAGAAGAGGGCGAAGAGCAAAAAGATGGGAGAGCTTCTCCGTGATCCGGAGGTAAGAAAACAGCTCAAGGACCACTTGCAAGAGCAAGTGGAAGCTTGGGTCCACAAGAAGATCCCAGTACTTGGGGGCCGCACGCCGATGGAGGCTGTGAAGGATCCCGAGGGCAGGGAAATCGTTGAGTCGTTGTTATTGCAGTGGGAACGCCATGTCGAAGATGGAGTATTCCATCAGGGCGTCGTCCCGGACCTAGGCGCTCTGCGCAGAATCCTCAAACTGCCCCGTTGCAGTGACGCCCGGGCGAATCCGTGGCGTGTTGGCCGTCACGGGGATGCGTGAGGGGTGTCACACCGATGGGTGGCGGTCAGGCGGCATGAATGACAAGAAATGGAATCGGAGGCCGCCAACGTGGACTGCAACAGGATAAGGCCTGGTTCCTGGGAGAATATGCAATGCTGATGCCGCGACGGTTGGAATCCCACTTAGACGTGAGACACATCCCTTACTCCATGATTTTCCACGCGCCTGCAGACAGCGCACAAATGGCGGCCTCGGTGATGCACATTTCCGGGAAAGAGGCGGCAAAAGCGGCGCTCTCGAAGCTGGGGTATGTTTCTTTGCTTGGTTCTGCTTTAGCAAAAAAGCGCGGCGGCATCCGCACTTTTTGAAAACGAGATACGGAGCTGAAGTCGGTAGTTCTTGTCGGTTGTAATGTTGAATCCGACTGCGCCGCGGATTTGGCCTAGCAGGTCATAGAGATGGATATTCCCCGGCAGCATGATCTTCTCCTGCTTCAGGAGATCACGGGCCAATTGGATGGCGACCGGAACGACCACGGCAGCCCTCTCGCCCGCGACATAGACCGGCGTGCCGACCCGATTAACGCCTAGCTATAACTAGGGCCGACCACTCTTACCTGGGGTCCGGCCCTGTCATCCCGCATATCCCGCTCTTATATTGACCTGAGCGCGAAAGCTCTTATCTTATAGGACTACTCTTGTGTAGCTACATGTTTGGAGTTATACCATGATTCGGTTCGAGTGGGATGCAGCCAAGGCTAAAATCTAACGAACGAAAGCATGGGGTACGTTTCGAAGATGCCATGTTGGTTTTTGCTGACCCGTACGCGCTGGTCGAGCAAGATCGCATAGAGGGCGGCGAACTCCGGTGGCAAACACTCGGTTGGTCGGGGGCATCGTGCTAATCCTCGTTGCCCACACTGTTTGCAACGAGCAAGAGGACGAAATCATCCGCATCGTCTCAGCTCGAAGAGCAGTTCGGAAGGAGCGCAAACGATATGACGAAAATCGTAAAGAAGAGTCTTTCGGATAGCCGCCTGACAGCCGGACGCAAACGCCGTCTGGAAAAGCTCTCTCGGCGGCCAGACAGCGAGATCAATACCTCCGACATCCCGGAATTGACGGAGAAGTTCTGGCAAAACGCGGTCCGCAATCCCTTCTACCGACCTTTGAAACAGCAGCTGACTCTTCGCCTTGATGCCGATATTATTGCTTGGCTTCGGCGACAAGGAAGGGGCTATCAGACCCGGGCAAATGCCCTGCTTCGTGAAGCCATGCTGGGGGATCTGAGCCCGGGAAAAAGGAAGGAGCGTGGTTGGCCCAACGCTAATAATCCGCGTCATGACGGCATTGCTCAAACGCGACGGGCTACTTGATGCATCAACTTTTCATCGATGGACACGATCGAACTCGCCATTTCTGCTGAGGCCGGAACCTCACCTGCCGTCGCTGCGGACCGCGCCAGATCTACGACCCGCAAACAGGCTTGATTTCGAAGGCGCGAAGGACCCTACGTATACGTGGGCTATTGTTCCAGGTTGCGAATGGTTGTGAATTTGAGGGGGATTTTTGTTGCCCTAACTCCCGTAAGTGACGCTAGGACGATGGCTTAGGGATTTTTATAGACTGGTTCGGGACCAGGAGATCATTCTCAGCGCCGGCACACATTCCGATTGCGTGCGCATGGCCAACGTGGACTTCGTGCACTTGGCCGGACCGCAGGTTTGTTCGTTTGCTGAGAAGCGCTGGCGGCGCCTTGCGCCGTCAAACGCCAGTTTTCCAGTGAGCATTTCGTAGAACACCAGGCCAAAAGAAAAAATATCTGTTCGCGTGTCGGTTTCCTTGCCTTGCAATTGCTCGGGCGACATGTAGTTCAGCGTTCACACGATCTGGCCATCGCGCGTGATGGATCGGGTGAGTTCCGCGTCCTTGAGAGGCCCAGATTGTTTTGCCAGGCCAAAGTCGAGAAGCTTGATTCCTTGTTTGGTAAGCAGGATGTTGCCGGGCTTGAGGTCGCGATGAACGATTCCTTTGGCGTGCGCCGCATCTAAGGCGTCCAGGATCTCCGCGGCGCAATGCAGCGCTTTTTGAAGCGGCAATGGACCCTTCAGCGGCGCGCCTTCGAGGTATTCCATCACCAGATAATTCGGCCCAACGTCGTACAAGCGGCAAATGTGCGAGTGGTTCAGCGCGGCAATGGCGTGAGCTTCGCGGCTAAAGCGTTCGCCGAAGTGCTCGGCGGAAATCTTGATGGCCACATCGCGCCCCAGGCGCGTGTCACGTGCGCGATACACTTCCCCCATCCCGCCGGCGCCGATGGCGGCAGTGATTTCATAGGGGCCAAGCTGGGTGCCCGAAGCGAGGGCCATACGTGGCGGGGATTATAACCCCAAAACGCTGCACGGCATCTTGAGGCCAGAGACGAAACGACACTAAGAAGTATCGCGCTCTGCCTCGCGACGACGCGGCCTGGATGAAAACGCACCGATAGGCTACACCGGGGAGCTGTCCGGGGATTCGAACCCCACGACCGAATGATGCTCCTCGTGAAAGTCCGGATGGCTTTGCAGGAGGCGCACGCAGCGGTTCCAGCGCAGGATGGCGTCGTCGTTCCCTGACGGGCGAATCTTTTCCGCTTCGGCGAAGCAACTCATGGCTTCCTCGAAAAGCGGAGTCAGGGTGTGGCGCAAGCGGCCAGCGCGCAATTGCGCTTTGGCCCTGCGCTCGTGCTGGAGGCCGGTATAGTAGATGCGTTCGTAGGGATCGGTAAGTTTGTCGAAGCATTCTTGTGCTTCGCCCCAGCGGTCGGAGACGTCTCCGGAGAACTGGTCGGTGATCGCCAAGCCCAGAAGTCGTAGCGCCAACTGGTGCGCCGGCTCGGCCGCTAAAATGTCGCGGCAGATGGACTCAGCCTCTTCCGGCTCGTTGAGCGAGCGATAGAGATCCACCTTGGCGATGGCTTCGGGAATGCCAGCCTTGGAGATGGGTTTCAAATGCAGCGGCATAGCGACCTCCTTGGACTACCATCCGGTTCCTACTTCGCACCACGGATTTTGCGGACCAACATGAGGAGCGGGTCGTAGAATTCATCCACGACGCGCTCTTTGAGCGGAATGATGGCGTTGTCCGTGATGTGAATCTCTTCGGGGCAAACCTCCGTGCAACATTTCGTGATGTTGCACAGGCCGATTCCCAACTCCTTGCGGAGCAGCGCGGCACGAGACGCGCCGTCCATGGGGTGCATTTCCAGCCCGGCCACGCGCACGAAAAAGCGCGGCCCGCCGAACTCTTCTTTTTTGCCGTGATCGCGCAAGACATGGCAAACGTTCTGGCAGAGAAAACATTCGATGCACTTGCGGAATTCCTGCACGCGGTCCACGTCTTTTTGGTCGAATTTCCATTCCGCGCCCGCGCGCGGCTGGAAAGGCGGAATCTTCTTGTTGACGCGGAAATTCCAAGAGACGTCGGTGACCAGGTCTTTGATGACGGGAAACGACTTCATGGGGAAGATGGTGATGGGCTTGTCGAGAGGCAGAGCGTCCATGCGCGTCTTGCAAGTGAGCCGCGGGTGCCCGTTCACTTCTGCGGAACACGATCCACACTTGCCGGCTTTGCAGTTCCAGCGGACGGCCAAATCCGGCAATTGATGCGCCTGCACGTAATGAAGCGCGTCGAGCACAACCATGCCGGGAGCCAGCGGCACGTGGCACTCCTTGGCAGCGCCGCCTTTCGAATCGCCCCTGAAAATCTGCAAGACCGCTTCGGCCATCGAGGGCCCCCGTTATTTTCCTTCAGCAAGAAGCTGCTTCAAATCACTGGGCATTTCCAGGACTTTTTCCTGGCGAAGCCGCATGGCGTCGCCTTCGCGCTGGATGACGTTATTTCTCCCGCCCCACGCCGGATCGAGATTCGGAAAATCGATGCGGCTGTGTGCGCCGCGGCTCTCTTCGCGGGCCAGCGCGCTCAGCGCCACGGCTTCGGAAACGGTCATCATGGATCTCAAGTCCAGAGCCAAATGCCAACCGGGATTATATAGCCGGGAGCCTTCGACACTCATGCGTTTCATTCGCAGCTTCAGCTTATCGATTTCGCCAAGCGAGCGTTCGAGGTCCTCTTTGTTGCGGAAGATGCCAACGAGTTTTTGCATGGAGGCTTGCAAGTCGCGATGAATCGCGTAAGGGCTCTCGCCATCTTTTTGCTGAAAGGGCGCGAGGGCGTCGTGCTCGGCCGCGTCGATTTGCGCGGAGTCGATCGCGGATGCCCGTACGCTGTTAGCGTGCTTCGCCGCGGCGAGGCCCGCGCGGCGGCCGAATACGAGAAGGTCGGAAAGGGAATTACCGCCAAGACGATTGGCGCCGTGCAAGCCCGCGGCGGCTTCGCCTGCGACGAACAAGCCGGGGAGCGAGCTTTGCGCGGTTTCCGCATCCACCCTGATGCCGCCCATCATGTAATGGCAAGTGGGGCCAACTTCCATCGGCCGTTTGGTGATGTCCACGTCGGCGAGTTCGAGGAACTGGTGGTACATGCTGGGCAGCTTGCGCTTCACGTATTCGGCGGGCTTGTGCGAGATGTCGAGGTAAGCGCCGCCGTGCTCGGTGCCGCGGCCCTCGCGAACTTCCGTGTAGATGGCACGGGCAACCACGTCGCGCGTGGAAAGCTCCATCCTTTGAGGGTCGTAGCGCTCCATGAAACGCTCGCCGGCTTTGTTGCGAAGAATGCCTCCTTCACCGCGCACCGCTTCGGTGACGAGAATTCCTTGCACGCCGGGAGGCCAAACCATTCCCGTGGGATGGAATTGCACAAACTCCATGTCCATCAACTCGGCGCCCGCTTCATAAGCCACCGCCATGCCGTCGCCGGTGTATTCCCAGGAATTCGAAGTGATGGGCCAGGCTTTGCCGATGCCGCCGGTCGCGATGACCATGGACTTGGCCTTGAACACGGCGAACCGGCCGTGTTCGCGCCAATAGGCGAACGCGCCGCCGACGCGATCCCCGTCTTTGAGCAGGCGCGTGACCGTGCATTCCATGTAGACGTCGAAGCCCATTTGAACGCCGCGATCCTGGAGCGTTCGAATCATCTCGAGGCCCGTTCGGTCGCCTACATGACACAGCCGCTTGTAAGTATGCCCGCCAAAAGCGCGTTGGAGGATTTGGCCTTTGTCGGTGCGATCGAAAAGAGCGCCCCACTGCTCGAGTTCACCGACGCGGTCGGGAGCTTCTTGCGCGTGGAGTTGAGCCATGCGCCAGTTGTTGAGCATTTTGCCGCCGCGCATGGTGTCGCGGAAATGCGTGCGCCAATCGTCGGCCGCGTCAACATTGGCCATGGCCGCCGCAATGCCGCCTTCGGCCATCACCGTGTGCGCTTTGCCGAGCAATGATTTGCACACCACACCGACCGAAGCGCCTTGGCCGAGTGCCTCAATCGCGGCGCGGAGGCCCGCGCCACCCGCGCCGATGATCAAGACATCATGCTCGTGGGTTTCGAAGCGGTCGCTCAATGGAGCCTCACGTCGCGAATGGCGCCGCAGGATACCAGCCGCACGTACAAATCCGCGAAGCCGACGGAAAGAAGGCTGGCCCAGGCCCACAACATGTGGCGCTGGTTCAAAACGCTCAGCCATTGCCAGGTCTTGTAGCGCGGGCCGCCGAATGCAGCGCAGGAGAAGCAGTCGAGCTTTCCGCCAGAGAGGTGGCGCAAAGAGTGGCAAGAGAGCGTGTAAATCGAGAGCAGAATCACGTTGCCCAACAGAACCAGAGTCCCAACCCCGACTCCTACGGAGCCGTCAAAGAAGAAGGCGTGAATGGCGTCGCGCCAGAGAAAAACGAGGAAGAGCACGGCCAGATAGAGAAAGTAGCGATGGACATTTTGAAGAATGAAAGGAAATGCGGTTTCACCGCGATAGCTATGCCTGCTTTCGCTCACTGCGCAAGCGGGCGGGTCCAGAAAGAATGCGCGATAGTAGGCTTTGCGGTAGTAATAGCAGGTTACGCGGAATCCCAGCGGGCCGGCCAGAATCAGTAACGCGGGAGAAAAAGGCCACCAATGATGATTCGGGTCAATCAGCGGAGAGTAAAGAGGGGAAAGGTAGGGGCCCCATTCGTAGAAGCGGCCCTCGAAAGCTCGCAAAGTGGCGTAAGCGCCGAACCCGCCCAACAACACAACCACCGGAATGATTTCAACCCACCACGTATCGCGCCGCTGGGTTTTGCCGTAGCTGGGCCCAGCGGCAGAGGGACTCACGAGTTCGGCCATATCCAACCCCCTCGCGACTGCCTAGACTAGTCACAAAATTCATTTTTGAAAACTGTTTTTCTCCGGCGAGTCCCGGCCACCTCAGGCGGAGACGGCTCGCAGGGGCTGCTCTTGCAAGGAAAGGTACGTCCAAAGTGAGGAACGGGGGGCAACGCGAGCCGAAGCTTTTTCTGGCGGGAAGATTCGACGGATTTGGGTGTATACTCCCGGCTATCTGAGACGAGCAGTGGGAGATTCCCATGCCGTACGTTTTTCCCGGGACTCCGACACTTCCTTCGAGCCATGCCCGAAGCTTGTACTTCGCTGTAAGCGCGGGCGATGCCTACAAGAGGGTGCTATGAAACAGACCTTTGCGATCGCCATTGGTGGCGCGGCTGGGCAAGGTGTGGCCACGCCGGGCGACATTTTCGCGAAAATGTTCAGTCGGAGGGGCCTCAGCCTGAATGCCTACAACGCTTATCAGTCCATTATTCGGGGCGGGCATACGCTGCTGACCATTCGAACCGGGCCGGAGCCGGTCACCAACATGGGTGACCGCATTGACCTGCTCCTTCCGCTAAATCAGGACACCATGGACCGCCACTTGAAGCTGCTGAGGAGCGGCGCAGCGTGTATCTACAACGCGGACACCATCAAACCCGGGGCCGCCGCTGAGGGCGTGCAGCTTTGCCCGCTGCCCGTCTCCGAACTGGCCGACATTAGTCGAAACAAAGTGGCCCAGAACACCTTGGCCATGGGTGCGGGCTTGAATATGATGGGCATCGGCTTCGCGGCGCTCGAGGAAGTCCTACGCGAGCAGTTCAAGAAAAAAGGCGAAGCCGTAGTGGAAGAAAACGTCGGCGTAGCGCGAGCAGGCTACGATTATGCTGCGGCGCACTTCACGCCGTTCCCGAATCCGCTTCCCAGGACAGACAAGCGCTACGCCGTGCTGAGCGGCAACATCGCGATGGCCATGGGAGGCGCGGCAGCCGGGGTGAAGTTCTACTGCGCGTATCCCATGAGTCCTTCAACAGGCGTGCTGCATTGGATGGCGGCTCACGCGCGCAAGGCGGGCATCATGGTGCGGCAAGTAGAAGACGAAATTGGCGTGATCAACATGACCATTGGCGCGGCGCACGCCGGCGTACGCTCGATGTGCGCCACCTCAGGCGGCGGATTCGCGTTGATGAGCGAAGGGCTGGGCATGTCCGCGATGATTGAAACTCCAGTGGTGGTGATTGATTGCCAGCGAGCGGGACCTTCGACCGGCGTTCCCACAAAGACGGAGCAGGGCGATCTTTGGCAGATGCTTGGCGCTGCGTTTGGAGACTATCCGCGGCTCATTGCCGCGCCTCTGGACATCGCCGACTGCTTCCAACTGATTCCCGAAATGTTTAACCTCGTGGATCGCTTCCAGTGCCCGGGCTTGGTGCTTTGCGATCTTCTGCTGTCCGAAGGCCGGCTTGGCGTTGACCCGAAAGATCTGGATTTCAACCCCGTCATCCATCGCGGCGAACTGATCCTTCCCCTCGACGGCAAGGGCGGCAACGGCAACGGAGCAAGTGCCACGACTGCCTCCAACGGTGATTACAAACGCTACAAGATCACCGAAAGCGGGATCTCGCCTCGCGCCGTTCCCGGCGTGCCGGACCACATCCATACCGTCGCGACCGACGAGCACATGGAAGACGGCGTGCTCATTAGCGACGAGTTCACTAATCCCATCAAGCGCCGTGCCATGATGGAGAAGCGCATGCGCAAGGTGGCCGGGATTGAAGCCGCAGTTCCTCCGCCAACGCTGCGGGGGCCGCGCGTTGCCGACGTGACTTTGATTGGCTGGGGCTCGACCAAAGGCGTCATCGAGGAAGCCTGCGAGCTGCTCAATGAGGAAGGAATCTCCGCCAATCAATTGCAGATTCGTTGGCTCGTGCCGCTGCATGGCGAAGTAATTCTCGAACTGCTGAAAGACGCGCGCCACACCATCATTGTCGAAAACAATTACAGCGGACAGTTTGCGCGATACCTGCGCAGCGAAACCAGCTTTGTTCCAGACGGGAACATCCGCAAATATGACGGCGAACCGTTCATGCCGCACCACATTGTGGAAGCGGTAAAGGAACAACTTGCCGGTAAAACGAAACTCTCGGTTCCCATGCACGAGATTATGGTCTAAAGGGGGAGACGCACATGGCCACTGGCGTACAGAGAGCAACTCAACTGACGATCGCCGACTTGAAAGGCCGAGTCGATCCCGATTGGTGTCCGGGCTGCGGCGATTTCGGAGTGCTTGCGGCAATTCAGAAGGCGCTTGTCGAACTGCAAATCCCGAACCACAACGTAGTGGCCATTAGCGGAATCGGCTGCTCTTCCAACCTCCCGGGATTCATCAACACGTACGGGATGCACACGTTGCATGGGAGGGCTCTGGCAGTGGCCACGGGCCTGAAGCTGGCGAATCATGAGCTGACGGTGCTGGTGACCGGCGGCGACGGAGACGGGTTCGGCATTGGCGGCAACCATTTCATCCACACCATGCGGCGCAACGTGGACTTGCTGTACATCGCCATGGACAATCAGATTTACGGGCTCACCACCGGCCAGACTTCTCCGACTAGCCGCATTGGGATGAAAACGAAAAGCATGCCGTTTGGAAATATCGAAGCCCCCGTCAATCCCATTTCGCTGGCGCTTGCTGCGGGCGCTACGTTCATCGCGCGCGGGTTCAGCGGCGACCAAAAGCATCTCACCGACTTAATCAAGCAGGGCATCGAGCACAAAGGCTTTTCGTTCCTCGACGTGTTCAGCCCTTGTGTGACCTACAACCACGACAATACCTACCAGTGGTACCGCCCGCGGATCAAGAAGCTCGAGGACGACCCGGCGTACGATGCGACAGACTGGACTGCGGCGATCGAGAAATCGCTGCTGTGGGGCGATGAAATTCCCATCGGGAAGTTCTTCGAGCGCACCGATGTCCCCAGCCTGCATGCCTCCGAACCGGTGCTGAATGAAGGCCCTCTGCTGCATCGCGATGCGAGAGTGCCCGCCGAGATAACTCGCGGCTTTATTGAAGAGCTGATGTAAGAACGCGCTTGCCTACGTTACCTAGAAAACTGTTGACGAAAGAAAAGCGAAGGGCTATAACGCCCTTAGGTGTACCGTCGTAAAGTGCTTGTGGATAAGGTTGCCGAGCGTCTCTTCAAGTTGATACCTAAGGCGGCTTTGAGATATCGAGCCGAGGTCATGGCTCTGGAAATCATCCCCGACCACGTTCATTTGCTTGTCGAGGTCGACCCGCAATTCGGGATACACAGTCTTGTGAAACACATCCAAGGCGTCACGTCGCACGACCTCAGAAAAAAGTTCCAGAGTCTCAGGACCCGGCTGCCCAGCCTGTGGACCAACAGCTATTTTGTTTCAACGGTAGGTGGTGCACCACTGGAAGTCATCAAGCAGTACGTGGACAACCAGAAGAATGTCTAACTCCACCAAACACGGCGTCAAGGGTCGGGTATATCTCACCCCAGAGCAAGTTCTCCTGGCGGCGCGTCAGTTTGGTTGCGCCCGA
>Ga0209577_10005438_pt1 | contig 11880 bp, 16 predicted proteins | sample GraSoiAngelo_109_FD_185874 | JGI IMG/M metagenome (GOLD analysis project Ga0209577, IMG submission 185874) | Grasslands soil microbial communities from the Angelo Coastal Reserve, California, USA - 14_0903_12_20cm (SPAdes) (version 2) | ecosystem: Environmental > Terrestrial > Soil > Grasslands... | reverse complement strand
ACCCGCACCAAATACCCGTTCCGCTCATCCGCCCGCACCGTCCAGTCTCCGACCATGGGTGTCCGGTCGCCCTTCCGGTTGCCCTTCACGACGGCGTCAATGGCCTGACGGATCGTCGGGGCCCCGTGGGCCGGATGGATCTGTACCAGCGCGAGTGCCTGGGCAGCGTGAGGATCGGCCATCGGGTCCAGCGGCTTCCATACCACGTAAGCTGCGACGCCGACGAGGAGGAGCACGGCCGCCCCCCACTCGAGCCAGATAATGGCACGGGCGCGAGGCCGCGCCTCGCGTTCATCCATGTGCGATCTCCGCTGACTTGACAAGCCGAAAGACCATTCTGTACAAGTAGCACCGGTGAAATACTTTATCTACAGCGAAAATCTGCACCCGAACCAATTGAAAGAGCGCGCGCCGGAAGCCGCCTTCCTCTTCCGCGCGTACCTTCTCGATCATACCCTGACCTTTCCGCGCTGGTCGACACAGTGGCGGTGCGGGCTGGCCAGCATCACCCCGTCGGTCGGCGACCGGGTCTGGGGGGTGGTCTTCGAAATCACGCCGGAAGACCTCAAGATCATCGACCGGTACGGCGACGAGGTGCCGCCGGGCGCCTTCCGCCATTGCACGATCAACGTCTACCCGGAGCACGAGGCCGGCCAGGCCCCCCAGAAGGGGATGGTCACGACCCACGTGGCCAAGCCGGCCGGCAAGTTCAAGCCGCAGGACCATTATATTGACTTTGTCATCACCGGGATCAAGCACTGGAAACTCCCCCAGGAATGCATTGACTGGTGGGAGGACCTGCGACCACGACGCTAGGAACGAACCCCGCAAAGGAGCCTCATCATGCCGAAGCCCAAGTACCACATCCTCGTGTGCAAAAATACCCGTCCACCCGGCCATCCCAAGGGCTCCTGCGGAGAGAAAGGCGCCATGGGCGTCCTCAACCAGTTCAACTTCGGGGTGATGGAGCGCAATCTGATCGGCAAGGTCATCGTGACCCCAACGGATTGCCTGGGGCCCTGCCAGTTGGGACCCACCGTGGTCGTCTACCCGGACGGCGTCTGGTACAAGAGCGTGACCGAAGCCGATGTCGCCGCCATCCTCGACGAGCACATCGGCAAGGGCAAGCCGGTCGATCGCCTCAAGTTACCGGATGAGGTCTGGGGGTAGCCAGCCCGATGCCGGTGGCGCGCCCCGAGAAAGCGTCTCACCAGCAGCACAAGACGGCCGCGCCGGGGTCTGTCTCCTGCATGGTGATCACCTGCAGCGATACCCGGACGCCCGAGACCGACACCAGCGGCGCGCGGATCATGAACGCCTTGAAGGAGCGCGGCCACTCGATCGCGTCCTACCACCTCGTCAAGGACGAGCCATCGGCCATCAGGAAGCTGATCAAGCAGGGTGCGAAGGACCGCCACATCCAGGCGATCATCGTGAACGGCGGAACGGGAATCTCGCGGCGGGATTCCACCTTCGAGGCGATCGACGGCCTCCTGGAAAAACGCTTGGACGGATTCGGCGAGATCTTCCGCTATCTCAGCTACCAGGACATCGGCTCCGCGGCGATCATGAGCCGCGCCACGGCCGGCCTCTACAAGGGCACGATTGTGATCTCGATCCCCGGTTCGGAAAAAGCCGTTCTCCTAGCGATGGACAAGCTCATCCTCAACGAGCTGGGGCATATGGTCCGCGAGATAACGAAATAGACGGCGAACGATCCACGCGGGTACCTGCATAGCAGTAGGGGCACGGCGCGCCGTGCCCCTACATTTAATCCTGCGTAATCCGTGGTTCTGAAACTCTTTTAAAATAGACCAGCAGATCCCTCACCGAGAGCAGCCCTATGATCTTCCCGGCATCGGTGACGGCCAGGTGGCGCACACCGAGATCCGCCATCATGTCATGGGCGTCCTGCGGCGTCCGATGGATGTCGATCGAGGCGACCGGTGCCGACATGATGACCTCCACCTTCTCCTTGCCAAGATCGGCTCCCTTCGCCACGGCCTTGCGGACGATGTCGGTCTCCGTCACGATTCCCACGATCTGCCCGCCACGTTCCACCAGCAATGACCCCACCTTCTCCGCCTGCATCCGGCGCGCCGCCTCTTGCACGGTCACACTGTGAAGAATCGTCTTGAGGTTTTTGGTCATCGCTTCGCGGAGCGTTTGCATGGCACACCTCCTCTGAGAACTGGATTTGACTCTATTCTAGCACGGTAGGCGGGTTACGGCGTCAGCACAATCTTCCCGAAGAGCTTGCGATCGAGCATCCGTTCGTGGGCCGCACGGACGTCCTGGAGAGGCAGCACCGAATCGATCACGGCCCGGATCCGCCCCTCGCCCATCCACTTGGCTGCGGCCAGCAGCTCGTCCCGCGTGCCCATGAGCGAGCCCATGACAGTGGTCTGCCGCATGTAGAGGAAGCGCAGGTCAATCCGCACCTCGGGTCCTGACGTGGCTCCGCAGGTGACGAGCCGGCCGCCCTTGGCCAGCGAGCGGAGGCTTTGCTCCCACGTGGCCGGCCCGATGTGCTCGATGACCACGTCCACGCCTCGCCCACCCGTCGCGCGCTTGACACCGTCCGCGATCACGTCCCGCGTATGGTTCAGCACGACATCCGCGCCCAGATCCTTGGCCTTTTCGACCTTGTCGTCCGAGCCCACCGTCGTGATCACCCGCGCCCCGGCGCCCTTCGCCATCTGCACCGCCATGCTGCCCACGCCGCTGCTGGCCCCCAGCACCAGCACATCCTCCGCCGGCTGCAGCCGGGCAAGACCGAACAGCATGTGCCAGGCGGTGAATGCCGTCAGGGGGAACGCCGCAGCCTGCTCAAACGAGAGCGCGCCGGGGATTGGAATCACGTTGAGGGTTGGCACCTTGACAAACTCTGCCAGCCCGCCGTCCACGTGGGCGCCGAGGATGCGGTACGCGACGCAGAGGTTGTCCTGCCCGCGCAGGCAGAACTCGCACCGCCAGCACGAGAGCCCCGGCGCGATGAACACGCGGTCGCCCGGTTTCAGGTCCGTCCCCTCGCCCCCGACCCGTTCCACCACACCGGCGACGTCGCACCCGCCGATATGGGGCAGCGGGACCTGATAGGCCGGGATACCCTGGCGGACCCAGATATCGAGATGGTTCAGCGCGCAGGCTTTGACTCGGACCAGGACCTCGCCCGGGTTCGGCTTGGGCTCCGGAGCGTCTTCGTACCGGAGCACCTCCGGCCCGCCGTGTTGGTGAAAGCGCGCCGCCTTCATCCGTTCAGAACGTCACGGACCCTTCGATCACCATGACGGCGCGCCCGCCCACGGTGACGTACTGGATCTCATCATCATCTGAGTGGATATGCACGGTCAGGCGGGAGGGGCGGTCGATCTCATAGCCCTGCTCGCAGATGATCTCGGTCGTCGGACCGACATCCACCACCCCGTGCTTGACGAGGTACGCGCCGAGCGCGCCGCTCGCAGAGCCCGTGGCCGGATCCTCGAGCACTCCGACCGGCGAGGCGAACATCCGGGTGTGCACCGTGGATTGTTCCTCCACCGTGACCGTCGTGAACAGCATGAGACCCTGGGCTTTGTGCTGCTCGCAGACGCTGTTGAGCAGCCCGATGTTGGGGCTGGCCTTGGACACCGCCGTCAGGGTACGGACCGGCACGATCATCACCGGGAACCCCGTGGAGACGACTTCTACCGGCAGGCCGGTGCCGGTGATCTGGGTCTTGGGCACCGAGATGGCCTTGGCGACTTCGAAGAGGTCTCGCAACGGCTCGACCATCCCGATGAACTCCGGCTTGGGCTGGTTCATCATGATCTGTCGGACATGCCCTTCCCGCACGGTCAGCTCGAGGGGGAACACGCCGACGCTGGTCTCCTGATGGATGCGGGTAACCGGCTCCTGCAGCCGCAGGACGCCGAGATGTGCCAGCACGTAGAAGGCGCCGATGACCGGATGGCCTGCGAACGGAATCTCCCGTGCGGGAGTGAAGAACCGGAGCCGGTATTCGGCAGAGGGATCGGTCGGCGGGAGCACGAAGACGGTTTCGGAGAGGTTCATCTCCCGGGCGATCTTCTGCATCTCCCAGGCGTCCAGGCTGCCCGCATCCGGGACTACGGCCACTGGATTGCCCCCGAACACGGTGTCGGTGAACACATCCGCCTGGTAGAACTTGACGGTGCGCCGTTCGGACATCCGCCACCCCCGAGGCGGCTTACTCTATGGGATACCCCCGTAATTGTCAACGCGACCAGAGGGTATGCTAGAATGCGCCGCATCATCATGATGAAGCCACCGCTGCCGAAAGACGTGACGTTCGACCAGATCAACCGGATCCTGGAGGTCACGGATGCGCTCGCGCTGGACCGCGAGTGGATCGAGATTCCCTTGAGCGCCGCAAGCCCCGGCAAGATCCACAAACTCCCCAACGGCAAGATCGAGATCGTCGTGGACGCCGAGATGCCCTTTGACGAATGGCTCACCGCAGCCAGGCAGCAACTTCGACAGGTCGCTCCGCAGACTCCGTCGGACGGCTCATCCGTCGCGTCGCCGCAGGGCGATCCGTCTCTGCCGACGGACGCAGCGCCCGCACCGGCGAAAGACGAATCCGTTGCGGAGACCGCTCAGGTCATCGCGAAGGCGGTCCGGTACGTCAAGGCGAAACGCGGGGGGGACTTGGCCGCCATCATCCTGGCCGGCTCGGCCGCACGGGACGCCATGACAAGCCACAGCGATGTGGACCTGCTGGTGCTGGTCCTGGGCTCGGACACCAGTCACGAGCTGGTCCGGATACTCTCCCGCATCGTGGAGATCCGCTATCTCGGCGTGTCCGAGGCCGAGGAGCAGGTCAATACGTCGCTGCGCTTGCCTATCATCCTGCGCAAGGCCCGCATCCTCTACGAACTGGAAGCGGCCGGATCGCAATTACTACAGAAAGCCCATGCCCGCTTCCGGCAAGGGCCGCCTCCTTTGACCATTCACGAGAAGATCCGGCTCCGCGCGACCGTCCTCCACTGGCTGGGCAAGGCGGAAGACCAACAGGCCGACCCGTCGATCGCCAGGCATCTCCTCTCGATCTTTCTCGATGAAGCCATGAGCGCCTTCTACCAGCTGCGCGGGTTCTGGCCAGCCTCACCCGTCGAGCACCTCCGCTTCATCAGTCCGCGCGACCATGGCATGGGGGACCTCCTGCAACAGGCCTTCACGGCCACCGACCTCTCCGACCAACTGGCGACGGCCCGGCGCATCGCCGACCACCTGTTCAAGGACATCCCCGCCCCGGCCAGGATTGATTAGTAGGGGCACGGCGCGCCGTGCCCCTGCCTGATACATCGCCGTGCGCCTACCTTAACAAATCTTTGAACACCTGCTCGTAGAGCAGCCGCGCGAGCAGGTCGTAGCCGGCTTTCGTGAGGTGCAGCCCGTCGTTCGAGTACGGGGCCGCCAGCCGGTGGGTGCCAGGCTCGGCCGTCGCGGTGAAGAGATCGACGCAGGGGAGGTTCCTGCGGGCGCAATAATCGGCGATCAGCGCGTTCAGCTCGTGCCGCCGCGGAATCTGGTCGTCGAATCCGCGGATGGATGGCACCGTGACCGCCGCCACCCGGATGCCGGCCCGGGCGGCCTGCTCGTACATCGCAGTGAGATTGCGCATGATCTCCGCCGGCTGGCGGTTCCAGCCCAGATCGTTGGTTCCGCCGAGGATGACCACCCAGGCAGGCCGGTGACGCACCACATCGCGCTCGAAGCGTTCGACCATCTCCGCCGTCAGCTCTCCGCAGACTCCGCTGATCTGGACACGTGCGCGATCTCCGAGCCGCTCCGCCAGGAAGCGGCCGTAGGGTGTCTCCTGGTAGTCGGGACATTCAGCGGTCGGAGATTGAAACCCGGCGGTAAGGCTGTCGCCGAAGCAAATGATGAGGGGAAGCGTAGGGGCGGGCACGCGGCCGGAGTTACTTGGTTTAGTTGTCGCTGTCCCCTGATGAAACAGTCCCGACCTGGGCGGTCACGACACCGGCGAAATTCACCTGGATGTTCATTTTATAGTCGGAAGCCTCGTTCAGGGCCCCAACATGCCGCTCCACGGGCTCCGACCCGTACTTGAACTTGATGATGACGTCGGTGGTATCGCTGAGACGGGGCGTCTTGAAGTTCTTGACCCTGTCCTTCCTGATGGTCCCCAGAGGGTGCGGCTCCGACCAGACGACCAGAGTCACATCCGAAAGGTCCTGGCCCGAGTTGTTCTGCACAGTGATCATCGTATCAGTCGTTTTCCAGAACTGGAACCGCGGTGGGATGTTGTTCCGATTCACCCACACAAGAAGCACCACCATTGCGAAAATCAGGTACTCTTTCTTCATCGGCACTCCCTTTCGCCACGGGGCAACACAGCGCTACAGGCTTCACAGTATACAGAGTTACGGGACAGGGTCAACCCTCAGATGAATTCGAGGCTCACGGTTCTCGGTACCGGCGCACGAGGGGATTCAGCTCGCGGGCTTTTTTGATCAAGACCTCCCCAGCCTCCTGCTGGCCCAGAAACTTGAGACACGCCCCTTTCAGGGCGTAGCCGTCAGCCCCGTCAGGAACCTGGCTGAGGTACGCATCGGCGTAGGCGATCGCCGCCGGGAAGTCCTGGTCCAGGAAGGCCACCTCGGCCTGTGCGAAGTCCACCCACCGCCGCAGGAGCACGGCGTCCGCTCCTCCCACGCCGCGATCCAGGAGTTGCCGGACCGTGGCAAGCCGGCTCCGCGCCAGGTCACGGCGCCCGTTATAGTACAGATCCAGGCGGGCCTGGAGGTAATGGGCTTGGAGGTTGTCCCGTTCCAGCGCGAGTGCGCGCGCGACGAATGACCGGGCCTTGTCAACATCCCCGTAGGCCAGAGGCGGCAGGTAGGGCGCCGCCATGTAGTACTCGGCTTGTCCGAGCAATGCCCCGACATGCTCCGGCGCCTGCGCCAGGACTTGCTCGTACAGATCCAGCGCAACCATGATCGCGCGACGGCTCTTGAACACACCGTCCAGAATGGAGTGTCGGTAGAACCACGCCAGGGCGGCCTTCAAGGAGTAAGCGCGAGCGCTCCAGTACAGGCAATCGAGTCGCTGTTGCGGCACGCTCTGATCCCGGCCCTCGAGGGACAGGCACGCGTCGAACATCGACAGCGCTCGATCGGGATCATAGAGCAGGAAGTGGGCCAGCCCCAGGAGGTAGGGTGTCTCGCTGTCGGTGGGCGGGTTCATCCACATGCCTTCGAGATGACGCAGGGCCAGACCGGGATCTTTCCGGTCGAAGAGCGCGCTCCGCGCCGCCTGGACGGCCTCCTGATGAGGCTTCGTGTGGCGCGCATCGGCCGGCGTGGCCAGGCCGAGAGCCCAGCACAGAAGCCACGCGCACGATGCGGGGACCGCCCGCGCCATCATGGAGCAACCGCGCTCAGTACTTGTCGTAGGTCTTGATGCGCCCGTCACCGCAATCGATTTCCATGACCACGTCGTCGCGTACGCTCACGACCGCCCGGATGGGCTTCTCGGCAAAGGTCGGGCCGGTAAACGTGAGGACCACGCGCGTCTTGGCCGGGTTGGCCGTGATGGTGGTCGGCGCGCCCAGGATGTGAACGAGGTCCGCCCGCTGACCGCCAGGCTCCAGGACGCCACAGGCCTTGAGATTGACCTCGCCCTGTTGGTGCGTTCGCCAGATCCACGCGCCCGCCAGCGCGACCACGCACGCAAACCCCAGGACCAGCCCGCCCCGACGGCGCGTCACTGATAGGACCCCTGCTCCCACAGCTGCCACGACCACTCGATCATGCCGGAAGATGGTACAGGAGTGAGAAGCCTGCCATCAACGACCCCGCGCGGTCGCCGTTCGGTGCAACAGCACAGCAACCGCCGCCAGCACGACCAGCCCCGGCCATCCCCCCAGCGGCGGCGTCTCGAAGAGCTGGAAAGGGTCCGCCCCCAGCGTCGGCCAGAGCCCGCTCAGGGCGATCGGCACAGCCAGAAGGATTCCCATGAGCGCTTCGCCGGTCACGAGGCCGGCGGCGAACAGAAGACCTCGCGAGCCCCCTGCCGCCGCGGGTTCCCCAGCTCTTCGCTTCGCCACCGCTGCGACCACGCCGCCGGCCAGAATCGCCGCGGAGAGCTTCAACGGCAGGTACATGCCCAAGGCGACCGCGAGTACCGGCATCCGGAAGTCAGAGCCGTGCGCCGCCAGCCGCCGGTCCACCAGAATGACGACGATACCGATGGCCGCGCCCAAGCCGATCAACTCCCACGGGAGCGTGCCCCCGAACACGCCGCGCGCCAGGCTGGCCATGAGCATGGCCTGCGGCGCGCTCAGGGGATGAGGATGCTCCGCTGTCACCTCGCCGATGCCGTATTTGGCCTGCAGCAGGACCAGCACCGGCACGATCACCACCGCGGCACTCGCCACCCCGACCACCTGCATGATTTGCTGCTTCCACGGCGTGGACCCCACGATGTAACCCGTCTTGAGGTCCTGCAGGTTGTCCCCGCCCATCGCCGCCGCGCAACACACGACCGCGCCGATCAGGAGTGCTGCCGCCGGCCCGGCCGGATGGCCACCTCCCATCACCGGCACCAGCACCAAGGCCGTCAGCCCGATCGTCGCGATTGTCACCCCGGACACGGGATTGCTTGAGCTGCCCACGAGTCCCGCCATGTAGGCGGCCACGGCGGAAAAGAGAAACGCCGCACCGGCCATCAGCACCGTCATCACCAGAGCGACGACGCCGTCCCGCACGACCGTGTGATAAATGAGCGCCATCGGCACCAGCACCAACCCGAACGGCACCAGCACCCAGAGCAGCGGCGCATCATAGTCCGTTCGCAGGACGACGCTCCCGTGCGGCGGCCCGCCGGGCGACGCGTCGCGATAGGCAGCGACCGACCGCCGCACCCCTTCGAGCAAGGGCCCGCGAAGCTGGACGAGGGTCCAGAGCCCGCCGACGAGCATCGCGCCGATGCCGACGTACCGGATGCGGGTGCTGCCGATGGACTTGGCCGCCTCGATCGCGGCCACATTTTCCGGCGCGCCCGCCCATGCTCCGTACGCTGGCAACAGCACGAGCCAGCCCAGCGCCCCGCCCAGGAACACCACGCTGGCCGTGTTCGGGCCGATGATGAAGCCAACCGCCAGCAAGGCCGGCGAGAGGTTGACGCCACCATAGACCACAGATCGTCCCACGCGCGCGGCGCCCTCCAGGGCCTCCGCCCAGAGCCGCAGGCCGCTCTCGCCCAGCTTGACGAGCCCGCCGATGATCGCCGCCGAGAGCAGCGTGCGAAAGCCGGCCACCGCCGTCCCCCCGCCCGATCCGACCTTGAGGACCTCGGCCGTCGCGATCCCTTCTGGATAGCGAAGTCGCTCGGTCACGATCAGGACGCGCCGCAAGGGGATCGTGAACAGCACACCCAAGAGCCCCCCCACCGTGGCGATGGCCGCGGTCTGGCCGTAGTCGAAGCTCGTCCAGTAGCCGATGAGCAGGAGGGCTGGGATGGTGAAGATCACGCCGGCGGCGAGGGCTTCGCCCGAGGACGCGGCGGTCTGCACGATGTTGTTCTCGAGGATGTTCGACTCACGAAAGAGGCGGAGCACCGCCATCGAGACGACCGCCGCCGGAATGGACGCCGACACCGTCATCCCGGCGAACAGGCCGAGGTACGCGTTGGCCCCGGCCAGCACGGCGGCGAGCACGACCGAGAGGACCAAGGCTTTGAGCGTGATCTCCGGAAGGACGACCTCCGGCGGAACCACTGGGCCCGGATCAGAACTCATCGCTTCTCGATCGGATACCCCGCCTCGCGCCAGGCCCGGATGCCTCCGTCCATCGAAGAGACATTGGTATAGCCCATCTTGCGGAGATTGTCGGCGGCCAGCGCGGACCGGAACCCCCCGCCGCAGTACAGGACGATCTCGGCGTGCTTGTCCGGGATCACGGTCTCGATATCCCGCTCGAGGATCCCGCGCCCCAGATGCACAGCGCCCTTGGCATGGTCGGTCGCGAACTCGTTGTCCTCGCGCACGTCGATGAAATGGAACCGCTCGCCGCGGTCCAGTTTGGCCTTCACCTCGGCGATCGTGCATTCCTTGATGTGCTTCTTGGCTTCTTCGACCAGTTTCAGAAACCCCGGATTGTGCCTCATCGTTCCCTCACGTATTCAACACCACAAGTCCATGTGAACTTGAGCTTACCCGAAGATTCGATGGAAGGCAAAATGGGCTTGTCAATCATCGAATGGTTCGGGTAGACTGACGCGGTTTTCCGGGGAGGACCGCATGGCGACGCACAAGGTCACACTGACCCGGTACGGGATCGCCGAGGTGCTCAAGTGGTGCATCGAGCGCAACCACAAGAACATTCCCGGAACGGACAGTGCCGCGTTCCAACTGATGCAGGGGGAACTGAAGAAGAAGCCGGACTCGTCGGATTACTTCACCCTTCACCAGTTCTGGAAAGAGCCGGTGACCATCGAGTTCACGGACGAAGAGATCCACACGGTGGACCGCTGCCTGTACGACAATCCCAATGCCGAGAACAATCAGAATCCCGCGATCCGCTACCGCTTCTGGGTTGCCACAGAGAGCGCCCAATGACTCTCCCTGCCGCGGTCGCACTCGCCCTGTGCTTGGCTGTGTCCTACGCGGCGGCCGCCGATACGCCAGCCGTCAAGCCGCCCCCCGACCTCAGCAAAGGAGAGGCACTCTTCAACAGCCGTTGCGCGGCGTGCCACGGTATCGGCGCCAAGGGGACCCCAGTCGGTCCTCCGTTCCTCGATAAGATCTACGAGCCCAACCATCACGCAGATAGCGCCTTCTATCGCGCACCTGAAATGGGCGTGCGTGCCCATCACTGGACGTTCGGCGACATGCCGAAGATTCCGGGCATCACCCGGGACGATCTCACCCAGATCATCGCGTACATCCGGTGGCTCCAAAAGCAGGCCGGCATCTTCTAGCAGCGCGCCGCGTTCACGCCCGTCACGGGGTGCCCCCTCCATCCGCCTTCACCCGCAAAGAATGGGCGGTGATCCAGAAGCACCGGACCCCACAGCACGTTCAACGCCTTATTGATTCACTCCCCTATAACTGGGAAAAACCCAAAGAGACGCTCCGCTCGTTCCGGGGCGTGATCGCCACGGGCACCGCCCACTGCCTGGAAGCGGCCATCACGGCCGCAGTGATCCTGGAGCAGCGCGGCTACCCTCCGCTCTTGCTGAGCCTCGAGTCGGTGGACAAGCTCGACCACGTCCTGTATCTCTTCAAGCAGAACGGGCGCTGGGGGGCCATCGCCCGCTCGCGCGAAGCGGGCCTGCACGGGCGCAAGCCGGTCTTCCGGACAGTCCGTGACCTGGTGCTCACGTACGTGGAGCCCTACGTGGATTTCACTGGCCGGCTGACCGGGTACGGCGTGGGGAACCTGTATGCCCTCGGCGACTACGACTGGCGGTTCTCACCGAGGAACGTCTGGAAGGTCGAACAGTATCTCCTCAAGATGCCACACAAGAAGTATTACATGTCGAAGCGACGCTACGAGCAGGTGTTGCGGCGCTACAAGGCCTTTCGCGGCGCCGACCCAGACGCGCCCGTCAACTACTACGACAGTCGCCCCGCCTGGATGGGCAACCCCAACTTCCCCTCACCGCCAATCCCAAAGAAGCTGTGGCGGGAGATCAGGTCCTCCTGAACAGCGTGTCGTCCTGCGTGCATCGCCGAATCTCTTTTCTGACATGCTTTGACAGGTTTCATCAAACTACCTCAGGCCTTGGCATCGCACTTGCTTGGGTTCTGTGGTAGCGTAGTCAGGAACACCATCAAGGGACAGGTATCAGCATTACGGTGAGGGACAAAAGACTCACAGCCATCTTGGGCGC
>Ga0209577_10005437_pt1 | contig 11881 bp, 9 predicted proteins | sample GraSoiAngelo_109_FD_185874 | JGI IMG/M metagenome (GOLD analysis project Ga0209577, IMG submission 185874) | Grasslands soil microbial communities from the Angelo Coastal Reserve, California, USA - 14_0903_12_20cm (SPAdes) (version 2) | ecosystem: Environmental > Terrestrial > Soil > Grasslands ... | reverse complement strand
CTGCACTGGACGCCCCGCATCGGTCTCGTTCGATCGCTGTCGGCGCGAAGCAAAGCAGCACGACGGTGGAAACCGCTTCGTTGAGCACGATAGATAAACGGTTCGTTCGCCGCCAGATCTTCGAGGAGTACATTCTTGACGCCGCAAAGTGTGCTCTTGACCGGAAAACAGCGAAATTTCGCTTCATCCAACCGATTTTTGACGCTTAGGCTGCAGCATGAGAGTGATTTGAACGTACCGTTGGACCATACCGTCCCTGCAATTACATCGCTGTCACTCAGATGACTCACCCCGCTTTCTCACCGCGACGAATCAGTCTCTGAGTGACGAACTGTCCGTCAGAGGCGTCGCATTGCGGACTGAAAGAATCGATCCCTCGAACGAGCAGTTATGGGACAATCGCCGCGCAAGCTGTGGTAAGGTTCGCGAATCGGAGCGGCCTTACGAATTAAGGAGCGAGGCTTTAGGTAAGGCCAACTTGGAAACGCGATCGACGCGCTGAGGTTCCATCCAGAAGGAAAGGAGGCACAATGGCCAAGAAAAAGGGCACTAAGAAAGCGGCCAAAGGCGAGAAAGGGAAATAGGCTGATTGAGTTTTCGGCTGGGGCGGTGGCGGACGGCAACCGTCTCCCTAAGACCGCCACCGCGCGCTCGTTCAACGGATACGACCACCTGGAAAACATGGCCCAGCAACCCAAGCCTGCGAATCTCCGGTGCGCCTAAAACGCCCCTGTGCGTATCTTCGTCGAGGATCGTGGGTTCAGGGATATGGGCGCGGCGTTCGTCTGTAAACCTGTAAATACGTCTAGACCCGTCGCTGAACGGGGATTCGCGCCATGCGTAACACGTGGGCGACTTCAGTTTCTTTCAGATGCGAAGCGTCATATTCGAACGACAGGCGATTAAGGTGTTCGTCGACGCGGAAGCGCCGCAAACCGTAAGTGTTGGCGAATTGACCGAGAGCCCGGAGCTGTTCGGGACGTAGCGGACCTTGCAATTCGTAGGTTACTTCGACTAAGGTCATGCGTGGATTATAGCAACTCCCCGGCCTAGCTTCCCTACAACGTCTCAGCCTTCATTCCTGGAGCGTTGCGGAGGGCACCGTCATCTACACAAGCGTATATGCGCGCTCCGTGCCGAGGAGGCGCAAAAGGCTGCGGAAGAATGGCTGAGCAAAAAACGATGGAACGAGATCCGGTTTGCGGCATGCAGGTGGACCCTGCTTCGGCGCGTGCCAGGACCGAGCACGGCGGGCGGACCTATTTTTTCTGCTGCGCAGGATGCGCGCGGGAATTCGAAGCGGCTCCGGAGCAATATCTTGAGCCGCGGCTGGCGCCGTCCGGTGCGATGCTGACGGGAATTTCGCCGGCCGCAGCGCCGGTTCGAAAGACTGTTCCCATTCATCCGAGCGCGGCCGCTTCTTTGAGCCCGAAGCCTGCCCTGGCAGTGGCAGACTACGTCTGCCCCATGGATCCAGAAGTACGCCAGAGCAAGCCGGGCGCCTGTCCTAAATGCGGTATGGCCTTGGAACCAATGGTTCCCGCCGCTGCATCGGCGAAAACCGAATACGTCTGCCCGATGCATCCGGAAATTGTGCGGCCCGAGCCGGCGTCGTGCCCGATTTGCGGGATGGCGCTGGAACCTAGGGTCACCTCCTCGGAAAGGGAGCAGAATCCCGAGCTGGCGAGAATGACGCTGCGCTTCTGGATTAGCGTCGTGCTGACGGTGCCGATTCTGCTCGCCGCCATGGGTGCTTATCTGCTGGCGATTCCGCTCGAGAAGCTGATTTCAGCGCGAGTTCTCACTTGGGTTGAGCTGGTTTTGGCGACGCCGGTCGTCCTCTGGGGCGGCTGGCCATTTTTTGTGCGCGGCTGGCAGTCGATTATCACCCGCAGCCTAAACATGTTTACGCTAATTGGCCTGGGAGTAGCGGTGGCGTATGGGTACAGTCTCGTTGCGGCACTGGCTCCCGAACTCTTCCCGCCGTCTCTTCGAGATGCTTCGGGGCAGGTGGGAGTTTATTTCGAGGCTGCTGCGGTCATTACGACTCTCCTCCTCTTGGGACAAGTTTTGGAATTAAGGGCGCGCAGCCGAACTGGCGCGGCAATCCGCGCACTGCTCGGCTTGGTGCCGAGGACGGCACGCTTGGTGGCGGAAGACGGGTCGGAGCGGGACGTTCCGCTCGACCGTGTCAAACCGGGCGACCGGCTGCGCGTCAGGCCGGGCGAAAAGATTCCAGTGGACGGAATTGTTTTGGAGGGAAGTAGCAGCGTAGGGGAGTCTATGATCACAGGCGAACCGATACCCGTAGAGAAACGACGCGGCGATCGCGTTACCGGTGCGACAGTGAACGGCACCGGTTCGCTGATCATGGGCGCCGAACGGGTGGGCAGCGAAACGCTGCTGGCCCGAATCGTGCGCATGGTTGCCGAGGCGCAGCGGAGCCGGGCGCCGATACAGAAGCTGGCGGATCAAGTTTCAGGGTACTTCGTTCCCATCGTGATGGGCGCCGCTGTTCTCAGTTTTGTGATTTGGGGTCTGTGGGGACCCGCACCTCGCCTCGCGCATGCTCTCGTGAATGCCGTGGCGGTTCTGATTATTGCGTGTCCCTGTGCACTGGGGTTGGCAACGCCGATGTCAATCATGGTCGCCATGGGACGCGGGGCGACGGTGGGGGTTCTTTTCAAGAATGCCGAAGCGATCGAAGAGATGCGCAAGGTGGACACGGTGGTCGTGGACAAGACAGGCACACTTACCGAGGGCAAGCCGACACTCGTTTCTATCGAGGCGAACGCGGGATTTGAATCGCAAACGGTCTTGCGTCTGGCGGCAACGCTCGAGCGGGGCAGTGAGCACCCTTTAGCGTCCGCGATTGTGAGGGGTGCGCAGGAACGAGGGATCGCGCTCGGATCCGCAGAGGGCTTCGAATCGTTCACAGGGCAAGGGGTCCGCGGGCGTGTAAACGGATCGCAGGTCGTACTCGGCAATCGCAAGCTTCTCGACGATCTCGGCATTGCCGCCGGTGTTTTGGCGGAAAGAGCGGAGGCCTTGCGAGGCGATGACCAGACCGTGATGTTTGTGGTCGTGAACAACGAACTGGCAGGATTGATCGGCGTTGCTGACCCCATCAAGCAGAGCACTCCGGAGGCGATCCAACAACTTCACAAGGATGGTATTCGCATCGTGATGCTCACGGGGGATAGCCGAACGACCGCAGAAGCCGTAGGACGCAGACTGGAGATCGATGAGGTGATCGCCGAAGTTCTGCCCGAAAAGAAGGCCGGCATCGTGAAACGGCTCCAAGGCGAAGGGCGCTTCGTAGCCATGGCGGGGGACGGCATCAACGACGCGCCGGCGCTGGCTCAAGCACAGGTGGGGATTGCCATGGGGACGGGCACGGATGTGGCCATGGAGAGCGCCGACGTAACGCTGGTAAAGGGCGATCTGCGGGGAATTGTCCGGGCTCGACTGCTGAGCGGCGCGACCATGCGCAACATCAAACAGAATCTTTTCTGGGCTTTCATTTATAACGCTGTTGGAGTGCCGATTGCGGCAGGAGCTCTTTATCCATTCTTCGGGCTTTTGTTGAGCCCGATGATCGCGGCGGCGGCGATGAGCTTCAGCTCGGTCTCTGTGATCTCGAACGCCTTGCGATTGCGCAAAGAAGCGATTTAGGATGCCGCGCTGATTCCTCGCGCCAGTGGCTCGGGACAAAAGGGCGGCGCTACAAACCCAAAGAAAAAGCAGATTCCTTGGGCTTCCCACACCAGCATGCGCAAGAGCGGCGCGTGCCGGGGGCTAGGATAATGAGGGGGGATTCTTCGACTTCGTGGCCGCGCGGCCCAGCCGGCGGGCCGAGGAAAAACGCGCGGCCACTTCGCTCAGAATGACGAAGACGCGGAACGCCTCAGTTCGAGTGGAGCAGGGCATCGAGGGCCGAGGTAAGTTCGGGGCTGGTCCAATCCTGTTGCCCGACGATTTTGCGGGCGATGCGGCCGTCGCGGCTGATGAGGTAGGCTTCTGGAATCATCGCTGTACCGTAGTTCGTCCCGATTTTCCTGGCATTATCCAAGTAAGTGGGAAAGTTGACTTGATGTTCGCTGAGGAATTTTTTATATGCGGAAGGGTCGTCATCCCAACTGATTCCCAAAATCGTTCCGCCTTGGCTTGCTATACGCTGCTGAAGAGCGTTTAGCGAAGGCGCCTCCTCCACGCAGGGCGGGCACCAGGAAGCCCAGAAATCGAGCACCACGACCTTGCCGCGAAAATCCGAAAGATGAAATTGACGGCCGTCGGCTTCGACAGTGAAGTCGGGCGCACGGCGGCCCGCGATGCTCGGTTCACCCTGGCGGTAACTCGGCATGGCAAAGACGTACAACACGGCCAATGCGCCCACCATAACTAAGCCGCCGAGGAGTTTTTGTTTCATGGTCTCCGGTTCCGGTAGTTATAATAACTCGCCGGTTGAGCCCGCGCGACTCTCATTCCTCCCAGCCCATGAACGCTTACGCGTGCGTCTCCGCAATCATACCTGCGAGAAACGAGGAGCGCACAGTTGCACAGGCTGTTGTTTCCGCGGCGGAACAACCCGAAATCCAGGAAGTTGTGGTCGTTAACGACCAATCCAACGACAGCACCAGCGAGATATTGCGGCGGCTTGCGGCCGTGCAGCCGAAACTGCGGGCGTTTGAGGCTGGACCCTTGCCCGCGGGCTGGGTGGGGAAGAACCACGCAGCATGGTTAGGCGCGCAGAAAGCCGGATGCGATTGGCTACTTTTCACGGATGCCGATGCGGTCCATCTACCAGGGTCAACGGCTCATGCCCTAAGCGAGGCCAGATCGCGCGGGGCAGGTCTGGTTTCCTATTCTCCAGGGCAAGAGACGCACACGTGGTGGGAGCGTGCGCTCATTCCGTTCGTCTTTTGCCGGCTCTCGCAACTCTATTCTTACGCGGCCATAAATGATCCCGGCTCGCGGGCGGCGGCAGCCAATGGGCAATATCTGCTCATTCGGCGAGATGTTTATGAACAGATCGGGGGCCATGCGGCCGTCCGCGATGAGGTGCTCGAGGACGTGGCTCTTGCACGGCTGGCGAAGTCGGCCGGCTTTCGATTGCATTTTGGGCCCGGCGACCATATCTGCCGCGTGCGCATGTATTCAAGTTTCAAAGCGATGTGGGAAGGGTGGTCGAAGAACTTGCTTCCTTTGGTCACCTGGTCCGGCCAGCGAGTGACCCAGGAAATGCTTTCGATGATGCCCTGGATTCCGCTTCTCTGCCTGCTGCTTACGCCTTTTCACGCCATTTTCGGGGCACTGGGAGTCTTGCTGCTGGCGGGCCGGCACGCGAGTTATGCCGCCCTGCTGCGGAAGAATCGATTCCCGCTCTCCAGCGTCTTATACTACTTAGCAGGCGTAGGGCTCTACTGCGCCGCTTTGCTGGCCTCGGATTGGGGATACGCGCGAGGCAAAATAGCGTGGAAAGGGCGGGAGTATCCGGTAGCCATGCCTGCTCGCCGGTCATAAGCCGATGGTTCATGTGACACGCAAGATCGAGTTTTCCGCGGCGCATCGCTACCACAATCCGGCATTCTCGGCCGAGGAGAACCGGCGAATCTTCGGCAAGTGTAATAACCCGAATGGGCACGGCCATAATTACGTTCTCGAAGTTACGGTGGGTGGAGAAGCTGATCCGCTAACCGGCATGGTGCTGGACTTGAAGGAACTGAAGGAAATTCTGGAACGCGAGATCATGGATCGCATGGACCATCGGTTCTTGAATTATGAAGTGCCGGAACTTGCGGATCAGATTCCCACCTGCGAGAACATTGCGTCATTAATTTGGAAGCTGCTGGCGCCGAAGATAAAGAAAGGGCGATTGACTCGGGTGCGGCTGTGGGAGTCTCCGGATCTTTATGTCGATTGCTACGGAGACGGGACGCCATGAGGTTGGAGCTGACGCGGCGGTATGCACTTGCCGCTTCGCACCGGCTGCATAGCCCGCATTTCGATGAAGCCGAAAACGAGCGAATCTATGGCAAGTGCAATAATCCTTATGGACACGGACATAACTACATCGTGGAGGTCACCGTAACGGGGAAAGTTGATCCCTCGACCGGCATGATTGCGCATCTTGACGATCTCGATGGTTACGTCGCGCGAGAAATCATCGAGCCATTCGATCACATGTACTTGAATAAGGACGTGGAGGCTTTCCGCGATCGAGTGCCGACGACGGAGAATGTCTGTGTGGAGATTTTTGAGCGCTTGAGGCGTTTCCCCGGTGCGCGGCTGGTGCGTATCCGGTTGGAAGAGACTGGCCGCAATAGTTTCGAGTACGCAGGGCGGAGGGATGGGGGTAAGGATGACTGATTCGGCGAAGAAGATGGAAGAGATCAAACTGAACGACGAACCGTCGCAGGCCAAAGGAGAAAGCATCGCCGATCTGGTGCGCGGAATGCTCTCGCTAATCGGTGAAGACCCGGCGCGTGACGGATTGCGGCGCACGCCTGAGCGCTTCGAGCGAGCGTTGCGTTATCTGACCAGCGGTTACCATCAGGATCCGGACAAAATCCTCAACGGCGCGATGTTTGCGGGGGGTTACGACCAGATGGTGGTGGTCAAAGACATTGACCTTTTCAGCTTGTGCGAACACCATATCCTTCCATTTTTCGGAAAGTGCCACGTTGCATATCTCCCAGATAAGCGCGTGGTTGGACTGTCTAAAATTCCGCGGCTGGTCAATATGTTTTCGCGCCGGCTACAGATTCAGGAGCGGCTGACGAGCCAGATCGCGCAAGCCATTCAGAAAGTCATTCAGCCTCTGGGCGTCGGCGTGGTGATCGAGGCGCGCCACCTGTGCATGGTCATGCGCGGGGTGGAGAAACATCGAACCGAAACGATTACCAGCGCTATGCTGGGGTCCTTTCGGGATAACCAGCAAACGCGTGAGGAATTCTTGTCGCTGATCGGCCGCCGCTCTTTCTAATGCCGCGGGAAACTGCTGGCGACCAATGGGCTGCTCATAGTAGAAGTTTTCTGGGTCTTGGCGGCCAGGATGTCCGAAATTCCCTTAGGCGGCGAGCGATGCGTGTGGTACCCTAACAAGGTCGAAGAGAACAGAGAATGAGAGCGTAGGGAACGACGGAGAAGGATTTGAGAGAAGCAAAGTCAGTGTTGATCGAGCAATATCGAAGCCATCCGAAAGACACAGGGTCACCCGAAGTACAAATCGCATTGCTCAGCGAACGAATCAACTACCTGACATCGCACCTCAAGTCGCACGCGAAAGATCATGCCTCACGCCGCGGTCTGATCATGATGGTGAACAGGCGCAGGCGTCTGCTGGATTATCTGAATCGTCGTGATCCCGATCGGTACCGCGAGATTGTCGAACGATTGAGTCTGCGAAAGTAGTCCTGACTACTTCCTCAGACATTTTGGCGTCCGGCAAAGGCGGCATTCGAGGCTAGTTAGCTTCTGTAGCCCGTTTTGACGGTTCAGCTGATTTGCCGAGTTTCGTACCCCTCCCAAGCTCTTCCGTTTCTCTCCGGCAAATTGAATTTAATTACCCAGTGCAGGAACAGCCGCAACTGACGCGGCGAAAGGAATTGAAGTTATGTCGCAATCTGCTCCGCATCAAGTACAAGTTGAAGTTGGCGGGCGCCCTCTGACGATTGAAACCGGAAAACTGGCCAAGCAGGCGAACGGAGCCGTCCTGGTCAAATACGGGGACACCCAACTGCTGGTCACGGCGTGCATGGATTCGCATCCGAACGACCGGGATTTTTTGCCTCTCACGGTCGATTATCGAGAGTACACCTATTCGGCAGGCAAAATTCCCGGCGGATTTTTCAAACGCGAGGGACGTCCCTCAGAGCGCGAGATTCTCATCTCGCGCTTAATTGACCGCCCGCTGCGACCGCTTTTTCCTGAGGCCTGGCGCAATGAAACACAGATTGTCGGTTTAGTCCTATCCGCCGACAGCGAAAATGACCCCGATGTTATCGCCGTTACCGGCGCGTCGGCGGCGGCTTTTATCTCCGATCTACCCTTTGACAAACCGATTGCTGCAGTGCGCGTGGGATTGCTCGAGGGCCAACTGGTGGCCAATCCCACCGTGGCCGAGCAGAAAACGAGTTTGCTCAATATCGTCGTCGCGGGAAGTGAAGACGCGATTGTGATGATCGAGGCCGGCGCGCTGGAGGTGACCGAAGAAACGATCGCCGATGCCCTGAGCTTCGGTCACGAGCAAATTCGTCGCATCATTGCGGCCATACGCGAACTGCACGATCGTGTTCGGCCGAACAAAGTCGTCGTCCCGCCGTTAGCTTTCAACCAAGCACTAATGATAGACATCGAGAAGCGGTTTGGCGAGCGGTTGCACGACGCACTGGACACCGCCAAGTATCCGAAAAAGGAAAGCTACCGGCGCGTGGACGAACTGAAGGCCGAAGTGCTGGAGACCATTCCAGAAGAGGACGAGGACCTGCAGAAGGAGGCGGAACGGGCGTTTGAACGCCTCCGCGAGAAGTATTTTCGCGACGACGTACTCCACCGCCACCGGCGGCCGGATGGTCGCGCGTTCGATCAGATTCGGCCGATTTCCTGCGAGGTGGGCTTACTTCCTCGGGTGCACGGCTCGGCGCTTTTCACCCGCGGCGAGACCCAGGCCCTGGCTACCTTGACGCTGGGCACCAAGGAAGATATGCAGCGGCTGGACCTGCTTTTCGAGGAAGAAGCCTTCAAGCGCTTCATGCTGCACTACAATTTCCCGCCGTTTTCGGTGGGTGAAGTCAAATTCCTGCGCGGGCCGGGGCGGCGCGAAATCGGCCACGGAGCGCTGGCGGAACGGGCGTTGGTCAACCTGCTTCCTTCGGAAGCCGATTTTCCCTACGCCATGCGACTGGTCTCGGACATTTTAGAATCCAACGGTTCGTCGTCGATGGCCACTGTGTGTGGGGGTTCGCTGGCGCTCATGGATGCGGGAGTGCCGCTGCGCGCGGCGTGCGCGGGAATCGCCATGGGTCTGGTCATTGAGGGAGCCAACACGGCCGTGCTGACCGATATCGCCGGAGCTGAGGATCACTACGGCGACATGGATTTCAAGGTTGCCGGCACGCGGGCCGGAATTACGGCGCTGCAGATGGATATCAAGGTTGGGGGAGTAAGCGTCGGAGTGATGCGGAAGGCGCTGGAGCAAGCCCGAAAGGCGCGACTGGAGATCCTCGACATTATGGATCGCACACTCACCGAGCACCGTGGGACGATGTCGCGCTATGCGCCTCGGCTCTTCCAGTTGACCATCCCCACGGACAAGATCCGCGATCTGATCGGCCCGGGCGGCAAGAAGATTCGCTCCATCATCGAGGCCACCGGCGTGAAGATCGATGTCATGGACGATGGCAAAGTGCACGTCTTTGCTTCCGACGGAGGCTCGGCCGAATCGGCGCTGCGCATGATCCGCGAGGTTACAGCCACCGCCGAAGTGGGCAAGACTTATCTCGGCAAGGTCGTTCGGCTGGCCGATTTTGGCGCTTTCGTGGAACTCTTCCCGGGCACCGACGGCTTGCTGCACATCAGCGAAATTGCCGAACAGCGCATCCGGGACGTGCGAGACGAATTGAAACTCGGCGACCAAGTGCTGGTGAAGGTTTTGGCTATCGAGGGCAACAAGATTCGCCTCTCGCGCAAGGCTATCCTCCGCGAGCAGCGCGAGAAACAGCGGCGCGAAGCAAGCGCACAGTGACCCAAAGGGCGAACGTTAGCGCAGAGGAAGGATCAGGCCGCAGATGCGTTAGGCGAGCCCCGCAAGCGCGTGTGCGTCAAGACGCGTGGAGAGACCCCGCGTAAAAAAGGACTTGTGGGGCACCCAAAAGCCAGAACACGCCGCCCAAAAGCTGGGGAGGCGAAGTGGCCTCCCTTTTTTTAACAAATTCCCTTAGCTAACGCGTTCGATATGCGCACCCAGGCGGCTCAATTTTTCCTCGATACGCTCGTAACCCCGGTCGATGTGGTAGACCCGGTCCACATAGCTCATGCCCTGAGCCACTAATGCGGCCAGCACGAGGGAGGCGCTGGCGCGCAAGTCCGAGGCGATGACCGAACTGCCCTGGAGTCTGGTGGGCCCGCGGACGATGGCCTTACGGCCATCAATCGAGATACTTGCGCCCATACGCATCATTTCGCTGGCGTGCAGAAAGCGGTTTTCGAAGATGGTTTCGGTGATTACCGAAGCTCCGTCTGCTTGTGTGGCCAGAGCCATAAATTGGGCCTGCATATCGGTCGGGAAGCCGGGATACTCTTCCGTCCTCACATCCGCGGCAATGAGTTTCCTAGAGCCGCAGACGCGCAGAGTGTGGTCGTTCGGTTGCTCAATATTGACGCCGGTTTCACGAAGCTTGGCGATGAGTGAGACGAGATGCTGCGGCAGGCACTCCGCCACCTCCACCGCGCCTCCCGTAATCGCGCCCGCGACGAGAAACGTGCCCGCCTCGATTCGGTCGGGGATAATGCTGTGGGTCGCCCCACACAGCTTCTGAACACCTTGCACGCGCAGTGAGGACGTTCCCCCGCCCTCGATTCGAGCGCCCATCTTCACGAGCAACTCGATCAGGTCGATAACCTCCGGTTCCAGCGCGGCGTTTTCGATGCGCGTTTCTCCATCCGCGAGCACTGCCGCCATCAGGATATTCTCCGTGCCGGTAACGGTTATTTTTTCAAAAATGACCTGCCCTCCGGGCAATCGGCCGCCTGCCGGTACCCTGGCGGCCACGTAGCCGTGCTCGGTGGAAATTTCGGCGCCCATCTGTTCGAGCGCTTTGAGATGCAAATCAACCGGCCGAGCACCGATAGCACATCCTCCCGGAAGAGAGACGCGCGCGTAACCCAAACGGCCGACAAGCGGGCCCAGGGTCAGAATCGATGCGCGCATGGTGCGCACCAGTTCGTAGGGCGCTTCGGCATCGGAAATTTTCTCAGCTTGAATGGTGAGATCGGTAGGCGGCAAATCTGGGGTTTCCACGCGGACGCTCATGTGCGCCAGCAGTCGACCCATGGTGATAATGTCGCGCACGCGGGGAATATTTTTCAGGTGCACAGGCTCAGCGCTCAGCAGCGCCGCGGCCATCGCCGGCAGGGCTGAATTCTTTGCACCGCTAATTCGTACTATGCCCTGAAGGCGAGTCCCGCCTTCAATCCGGAAACGGTCCATCAGCCCTTCTCCCGAAGACTGATCTTCGCAGAGTGGCTCGATCCTGCGTACTCACCTGACGAGCCAAAATGGAGGGCGAGCGCTTGCCACAGATTTCTGCCAGTTCGTTGCAGCCAGAGGCGCGCTTCGATGGCGGACATGCCTGTTCTGAGCATAACGAGCGCAACGCGAAGACTGCCGGATTGAGCGAGCGCACGTTTTGCTTTCGTTGCGCTGGCACCAGTGGCCTCTTCGAGGATTCGCAGACCTCGGGTGCGCAGCTTCTGATTGGTCATGCTCAGGTCCAGCATCCAGTTATTGTAAACGCGTCCGAGGCGGATCATCGCCGCAGTGCTGAGCATGTTCAGAATCAGTTTCTGGGCTGTGCCTGCCTTCATGCGTGTCGAGCCGGCAATCACCTCCGGACCCGTCTGCGGAGCGATGGTGATATCTGCCCAGCGACGGGCGGGCGAATTCCGGTTTGATGTGAGCAGCACGGTCTTTGCGCCGCGTTTGCGTGCGAATCGCAGAGCACCCATCACGTAGGTTGTGCTGCCACTGGCCGTGATTCCTGTGACGACGTCCCGCGCGCCAATTTTTTTAGCGGCAAGATCCCTGGCGCCTTGCGTCGCCGAGTCCTCCGCGCTCTCGGCGGCGCGAGTAAGGGCACGTCGTCCTCCCGCGACCACTGCC
>Ga0209577_10005435_pt1 | contig 11881 bp, 11 predicted proteins | sample GraSoiAngelo_109_FD_185874 | JGI IMG/M metagenome (GOLD analysis project Ga0209577, IMG submission 185874) | Grasslands soil microbial communities from the Angelo Coastal Reserve, California, USA - 14_0903_12_20cm (SPAdes) (version 2) | ecosystem: Environmental > Terrestrial > Soil > Grasslands... | reverse complement strand
CGCCGGCCACCCTCACCGAGCGCCCGGACCACCCGGCCGCTCCATCCTGTCTAGCTCTTTGAGCGCTCCTCCAGCCTCTCCCGCAGCCACTCGGCGTGCTCCTCCTGGAGCTCGCGGCTGAAGCGCTGAAAGTCGACCAGCAGCTCGAGCTGCTCGTCGCTGTACTCGGAGACCTTGGGCCGCCCCACCTCGCCCATTCGCCCCATCAGCTCCGCGGTGATCGCGTACGCCTTGTCGGTCGGCTCCACCAGCACTCGGCGCCGATCGTCGGGATCGGCCACCCGCCGGGCGTAGCCGTCGCGCTCTAGGCGGTCGATCACCGCCGTGACCGCGCCGCTCGTCAGCCGGGCCTCGGCCGCCAGCTGCCCCGCGCTGATCCGCCCGCGCTGCTCGAGGATGTCGAGACACCGCCCGTCGGTGCGGTTGACGCCGAGCAGCTTGGACAGCGCGTCGTCGACGAGTTCGGTCGCTCGCTGGCCTCCACGGATCTCGTCGATCAGGCCCTGAAGCAAAGTCTCACGTCGTGAATTACTTGACATCTAAATCTCTTGTTTACTAAATTACCGCCACGTCAAGACAAATCCTATCCAGGAGGTCTAACCGAATGGCGAAGGCGATCGAGGCCCAGGGCCTCGTCAAGACGTACGGAAAGGACGTGAAGGCGCTCGACGGGCTCTCGTTCGGTTTCGAGGAAGGGACCGTGTTCGCGCTGCTCGGGCCGAATGGCGCCGGCAAGACCACCGCGGTCAAGGTCCTCACGACCCTGACGCTGCCCGACCAGGGAAGCGCGTCGGTAGCGGGGATCGACGTCGCCGCCCAGCCCGACCGGGTACGCCGGGCAATCGGCGTGGTGGCGCAGGGCTCGGGCGTCGACGTCCAGGCCACCGGACGGGAGAACGTCCGGCTGCAGGGGCAGATCTACGGGCTTCGCGGCGCCGAGCTCGAGGCTCGCGCCTCCGAGTTGCTCTCGCGATTCGGCCTGGCGAGCGCAGCCGACCGGATCGCGCGCGGGTACTCGGGCGGGATGCAGCGACGGCTCGACATCGCGATGGCGCTCGTCCACGACCCGCAGGTGTTGTTCCTGGACGAGCCAACGACCGGCCTCGACCCCGAGATCCGCGCCGACATGTGGGCGGAGATCGCGCGACTCGCGCGGGAGCACGGCAAGAGCGTGCTGCTCACGACCCACTACCTGGAGGAGGCCGATCAGCTCGCGGGGCGGGTCGCGATCGTGGACCGCGGCCGGGTCGTGACGGAGGGGACGCCCGACGAGCTCAAGCGCGAGCTCCGAGGGGACGCGATCCACGTTGAGCTGGACGAGTCCGTCAACGGCTCGGCCCAGGGCGCGCTGGCCGGGCTGACCGGGATTCGCGACGTCGCCGTGGAGGGACGTGCGCTGCGCGCGCGGGCAGACGACGGTGGGCGCGCGCTTCCGGCCGTGCTCCAGGCGCTCGAGGCTCACGGCGTGGGCGTCGCATCGGTGCGGGTGGCGCGGCCGTCGCTCGACGACGTCTATCTGAGACACACGGGCCGCACGTTCGATGCGGCGGAAATCGACGCGGAGGTGACGACGAGATGACGCTGGTACGCCAGACGGGATACATGACGGTCCGCCACCTGCGCGAGCTGTGGCGACAGCCGTGGTTCGTGGGCGTGACCCTGGTGCAGCCGGTGGTCTGGCTGCTGCTGTTCGGGGCCTTGTTCAAGCGAGTGGTGGAGATTCCCGGGTTTCATGGCGGCTCCTACATCGCCTTTTTGGCCCCGGGCATCGTCGTGATGACCGCGATGTTCAACTCCGCGTGGAGCGGGATGGCACTGATCGATGACTTGGGCCGCGGCGTGACGGCGCGGTTCCTGGTCTCGCCCGTGAGGCGCGAGGCGCTGATCGCCGGGCGGATCGTGAAGGAGGCCGTGGTAGTCGTGATCCAGTCGCTGATCATCGTCGCGCTGGCCCTGGTGGTGGGGGCCTCGTTCCCCGGTGGGCCGGCCGGCGTGGCGGCGCTGCTCGCCGTCTCGGCGCTGCTCGGCGCCACCTTCGGAGCGCTGTCCAACGGGTTCGGCCTGATCATGCGCCAGGAGGAGGCGCTGATCGGAGCGGTTCAGTTCATCGTGCTTCCGCTCACGTTCCTGTCGGTGACGTTCCTGCAGGCGAACCTGATGCCCCGATGGATGGCGCACGTGGCCGACTTCAATCCGGTCAACTGGGCCGTGGTCGCGGGCCGCGCGGCGACCTCGAGTCATCCCGACTGGGGCCTGGTCGCCTCGCGAGCCGGCTTGCTGGCGGCGCTGTTGGCGGCGTGCCTGCTGTTCGCGACCCGGGCGTTCCGCTCCTACCAGCGGTCGGTCTGAGCGGTCAGAGCTATGCGCTGGCGGGGGCCAGGCTCCCCGTCAGCGCGGCCAGCCGCCGTCGCGGTGGCTCGAGCCCGAGCCGGCTCAGCAGCTCGTCGGCGACCTTGAGGTAGTCCACCGCGAGGTCCGGGCGGTAGTCGAGGATCGACTGCGCGCGCTCGGCGGACTCCGCGTAGGCGATCGAAGCGCGGATCGTGGTGTCGATCAGTTTGTCGCCGAAGTGCTGGCGCAGGGAGTCGAACGCCTCGCGCGAGTGCCGGGTCCGCATGTCGGCGATGTTGAGGATGATCCCGAGCCACTCGAGCTCCGGGTTGAGGTTGTCCCGGGCCAGCTCGATCACCTCAAGGGCCTGCTCGACGCCCTGCATCGCGAAGTACTGCGCCTCGGCCGACAACAGCGCGTAGCCCGAGGCCACGAGCGCGTTGACCGTCAGCAGCCCCAGCGAGGGCGGACAGTCGACCAGGATCACGTCGTAGTCGCCCTGGAGTTGCCTGAGCGCCTTCTTCAGCGCCAGCTCGCGTCCCATCTTGCCGCCGAGGATCAGCTCCGCCTCGGCGAGCCCCAGGTTGGCGGGAATGATGCCGTCGTGGACGGCCTCCGCCGGGCCTGCGCGGTCCGCGAGCACGTCGCCGATCGTCGGCGAAGCCTCGGGATCCACGTCCAGATAGTCCGAGAGGTTGCCCTGCGGATCGAGATCGACGGCCAGGACGCGGAGGTCGATCCGCTGGAACACGTCGGTCAGCGTTCGCACCGCGGTCGTCTTGCCGGTGCCGCCTTTCTGCGAGAGGACAGCGATCGTGGCCGCCATGGGCGCGACTATAGGCGAGGCGAGCGCTCGTCGAGAACGGGTGTCCGCGCGGAGCTCAGACCGTGCCGGTCTCGGCCGTGTGGCGGTAGCGCACGCCCGACACGGCGGGCAGATCGACGAACTGCAGCCGGTGCCGGCCGATCACGATCTCGTCGCCGTCGGCAAGCGTGCTCCACTCGACGCGCTCGCCGTTGACGAACACGCCGTTGAGGCTACGGTCGTCGAGGACCCGGAGCCCGTCAGGCTGGCGGACGATCAATGCATGCCGGCGCGAGACGGTGGGATCGTCGAAGCGGATGTCCGCTGCCAGGCTCCGGCCGATCCGGGTCCACTCCCGCTCCAGCGCGTAGGCCACTACGTCCCCGTCGTCGGTCCGGTAGGCCAGGTACTGGCCCGGGTCGCTCAGGCCGTCGCGGATCTCCTCGAGCCACGCGCGGTCGTCGGTCTCCGGGGCGAAGTCGGCGACCACGCTGGTCTGAGCGGTCGTGAACAGCGACGCCCGCACGAACTCGGTCCCTCCGCAGTTTGGGCAGGTGGGAAGCTCGTCGACCGCGTCAAGTGAAACTGGGTAATCGCAATCCGTGCAACGGAAAGTTCCGGTCCCCGCAACATTGCCCGACGTCCAAGCTTTCATGGGGGCACTCTTTCGTTCTACTCGTTACGGGCTGGCAGGTTGGCCGCCACGTCCAACCTGCGGAGGACATGATAGACCCACCGTCAAACGCCGAAACAACAATTTCGTAATCTTTGGTAAAGACCGTGCTAACCCGCCGGAACCGCTGATAAACAGCTTTTTTGTGTGCTTGGTGCGGTTGGAGGAACCGGCGGCACCGCGGCGAACTCCTCCGCCGATGAGCACCGCGGAGGACGTTCCGATCAGCTCGCCCGAGGACATCGCGCGGGAGATGCAGGAGCTCGAGCTCGCGCTGCTTCGCGAGGGCATCGAGGGGCGGACCGCCGAGCGGGAGTGCTGCGCGCGGTGCAGCCGAACTCCGCTGATCGGCGAGCGCGTCTATCGCTATGAGCACGGAGCGATCGTGTGTGAGCTGTGCCGTTCGCTCGAGCCGAGCGCGCCGCTGTCGTCGTCGCTGGTGCACGGACCCGCATTCGGTCACACGATCCGGATCGTCGACCAGCGCGCGGCATAATCTCGGCGCGTGGATCCGTTTACGGTCTCGACGACGATCGCCAAGCCGCGCGAAGAGGTATTCGAATACCTCGCCGACATCGCGAATCACGCCGAGTTCACCGATCACTACATGGTGGACTGGCACCTTCTGCGGGAGGACCCCTACGGGAAGGGCGCGGGCGCACGGTTTCGCGTCAAGGCCCCGCTCAACCGCTTCTCGTGGGCAGATCTCACGCTGGCGGAGCTGAGCCCTCCCTACCGGATCGTCGAACGGGGGCGCGGCGGGAAGTACAACCGGATTCGGATGCTCGGGACCTACACGTTGTCCCCGGGAGCCGGCGGCACGACGCGCGTGGAGTACACGCTGGAGACCGAGCCGGTGCTGCTGTCGGACAGGCTGTTCGAGGCGCTGGGCGGCCGCGCCTGGATTCGCCGGCAGTCGGCCAAGGCGCTCAGGCGGTTGCGGACGATCCTCGAGGAGGGCCGCAACCGGGGACGGCGCCCGTCCGTCGCGGCTCGGTGAGCTGCGTCACTGATTAGACTTCCGCCCCGGTGAGAGCTCGTTCCGTCGCACCTTCACGGCGTGTTTCGACCCTGGCGAGCGTCGCTGTGCTGGCTCTCGGCGTCGCCGCCTGCGGCAGGGAGAACAACCCTCCGACCGGCGAGAACGACGGCGTGTACGTCACGGCGGGACCGACCACATACCAGCTGCAGATCTCCCGTGCGCTCAATCCATATGCCACCGAAGACTCCCAGTACCTCAAGGGCCTGCCGCCCACCGATCTCTCACTGCGGCCCAAGCAGCTGTGGTACGGCGTGTTCCTGTGGGCCAAGAACCAGACCAAGCGGACCGTGCCGACGGCCAACACCTTCGATATCGTCGACACCGAGGGCAACCACTACTACCCGCTGCCGGTCAATCCCTCGGTCAACGGGTACGCCTGGACCACGAAGGCGCTGGGACCGGACACGACCCAGCCCGGACCCGACACGCAGGCGAGCTTCGGGCCCACCCAGGGCGGCCTCCTGCTGTTCAAGCTCAACGACTCCGTGTACGACAACCGGCCGTTGACGCTTGAGATCCGCGGTGGCCCGTTGCACAAGGTCTGGTCGACGATCGCGCTCGATCTCTGAGCGACGGCCGGCGTTGCGCTCTCACACGGCGGTCGCGGCGCTATTCGGCGCCTGCCTGCTGGCGGCTGTGGCCGGCGCGAGCGCCGGCGCCGCGAACGCCGCCGGGTGGGGCCGGCCGTTCCGGCTCACGCCTCCTTACACGACCGATCTGACGCCGGTCGGCGTCACCGTCGGTCGCAATGCGGCGGCGACCGCGTTCAGCACCCGGGACCAGGACCACCCGGCGGTCTCCAGGGCCTTCCTGGCGATCCGCGCCGCCGGCGGCAGCGTGAGCCCGCCGTTTGCGGTGCCCGGCGCGCAGGAGGTGCTCGATCTGGCGTACGACCGCACTGGGTTGAGGCTGTTGACCGCGGGCAGCGAGACCGGAAAGACGTGCTGTAGCACCGTCCAAACGCTGTCGCTGCTGCACAACGGACGGTTCGGCAGAGCTTCCCGACTCGCCGGGAACCTCACGGGGTTGACGATCGGCACGCTGACCACGCTCCCCTCGGGAAGGTTGCTCGCGACGATCGCCACCGACCGCGGCGTATGGGTCGCGCAGTCCCGGCCGGAGGACGGATTCGGGCCGACGCGCCGGCTGACGTCGTCCGGGGCGATGCCCTGGACGGTCGCGACGACCGCCGATGGGCGCGGGCAGACGATGGTCGCGTGGACGTCGACCGCCGGCCAGCAGGGCGAGGTTGCGCCCGACCAGATCGTGACCGCTACCGGCTCGGAGCAGTCGGCTCCCGGCCGGGCGCGGACGGTGGTCAAGGCCGGGAAAGGCCACCAGATCGACGAGATCGGTCTGGGGCCGGGACCGAGGGGCGCCACCGCGGGCTGGACCGAGAGCTGGTTCGATCGCAGGGGCGCCTACCACTCGAACGTGCTCGTCTCGGACATGGGCGCGGGCTCACGTCCTCGCACGCTCTCGGCCACGAGCGGCGCGGCAGCCGGCCTGGAGCTGGCAGGGGACGCCAGGGGGGATCAGGTAGTGGCCTGGAAGTCGTGCGCCCGGTCGGGCGCGTGCACGGCGTTTGCGGCGGTCCGCCCGTCCGGCGGGCGGTTTGGCTCCGCGCAGGGGCTCGGATCGATCGACCCGGGGCAGTCACCGGCCGCGACCGTGGCCTCGAGCGGCGACGCGCTGGTGGGATGGATCGCCTCCGGACACGTGTACGTCGCCGAACGGCGCCCGGGAGCCGGCCGGCTCGGGGCGGCCAAGACGGTGTCCACAACCAGCTACGCCTCCTGCCTGGACCCAGGGGACGCTCGCGCCGGACGTCGTTGGCGCGGTGTTCAGAGGGCGGTAGTCCGAGCTCGGGCTACTTCGCCTGGAGCCCGGCCTCGAGCACCTGCCGGACCGCCGGGGCCGCGGTCTGACCGCCGGCACCCTGGTTGGGGAACAGGGCCCCGACCACGATCTTCGGCGCCCCCACCGGTGCGTAGCCGACGAACCACGCGTCGGTGTTGGACGCGGAGCTCGCGCCCGGGGCGGCCGTGTCCGTCAGCTCGGCAGTACCCGTCTTGCCCGCGACCGTGACGCCGGGAATCGCCGCGGCGGTGCCCGTCCCGAACTGCACGACCGCGATCATCATCCGCTGCACCTCGTCGGCGACGTGCGGGCTCGTCACGTGCACGAGCCTCGGCGGCTGGCTCATCTGCAGGGTGGGGATGGGGCGCCGCCCGCCCATCGCGATCGTCGCCCCGACGTCGGTCATCTCGAGCGCGCTCGCCTGCACCATCCCTTGGCCGATCGCCGAGGAGCCCACCGCCAAGTCGTCGCCGATCTTCGCGGCCGAGGGAATCGTTGGCTCCGCCGCCCCCGGAATCGACGGAGGCTGGTTGAACCCGAACCGCTCGGCGATGTCGACCAGTCGCTTGGCGCCGAGCTTCGCCCCGAGCGGCGCGAACACGGAGTTGCACGAGACCGCGAACGCGTTCAGGAACGTGCCGCCGCATGCTTCGCCGCCCGCATTCTGAAGCGTGAACCCGCTGATCGTGGACGAGGTCTGGATCGGGAACTCGTCGGTGAGCTTCACGATCCCCGCCTCGAGCGCGCCGGTCGCGGTGATCATCTTCATCGTCGAGCCCGGAGGCTGCAGCGCCGAGAAGGCGACGCCGGCGAGCGCGAGCACCTGACCGGTCCTGGGCTGCATCGCCGCGATCCCGGCGTAGTTTGCGCCCATCGCGGCGACCGCGGCACGCTCGATCGGTGGGCTGATCGTGGTGGTCACCGCATGGCCCGGCTTCGGCGTGGTGCGGGCGAGCGCGCGGGACCCGGCCAGCAACGTGCCACCTGGGGTACCCGCGAGCTGACGCTCGAAGATCCGCTCGAGCCCGTCGGTGCCCACTCTCGCGTCAGGCGGATAGCCGGCGGCGGTGAACGCCGCCGCCTGAGCGGACGGGATCGGTCCGAGCACGCCGGCGATCTGAGAGGCGACATCCGGGATCGGCGAGCTTCGGCTGGGCCCCGCGGCGAGCGGAGTGCCGTCCCTGGCCAGCAGCGCAGCCCGAGGGGCCAACTGCACGCGGCGGCTGAGCCGCTCGCCCGCACGCAGCCCGGGGAACAGCAACGTGCTCGCAAACCGCACCGTAGGGTTCGAGCCGCTGGTGTCGAGCGGTACCAGCAGGGTCTGGCGAAGCCTCCCGAACACTCTGGTGCGCGCCAGCATCGAGACCCCGATCACGCCGCCGTGGCTGGCACCCACGCGCAGCGGCCGGACCGAGGACAGAGTGGCCGTGGCGGCGGCGTGCTGGTAGTCGGTGACGAACTGCGTCTCGCTGATCCGCTGCCTGGACGGGCGGTCGAGCAGCGAGTACATACGGGCGTACGCGCCCTGGGCCCACGCGTGGACGTAGTCGGACACGAGCGCTCGCTGGGCACGGCCAGGGCCACCGGCGACGTAGATTCCGTAGCCGAACGCCGCCGCCGCCACCGCCAGCACCGGCAGACCGCGCCTCACCACACGTCGGCGCCGAGTGCTCCGTCTCGATCGCCGACCTACCCCCTCCTTCAGAACTGTTGCCACCTCAGTGCGTAACGGTAGACGGTGCGGCGGGCATTCGGGACCCGGCCGTAACCTCATGCACATGACTGGGCTCGACTGGCTGATTCTCGCGTTCTGCGTCCTGCTGGCGATCTTCGGCTACCTGCAAGGGTTCATCGTCGGCGCCCTGTCGCTGCTGGGGTTTGCGATCGGCGCACTGCTCGGCTCGAGGCTCGGTCCGCTGCTGCTCAACGGGGGGTCGCACAACACGTATGCGCCGCTGTTCGGGCTGATCGGCGCGTTGCTGGTCGGGGCTGTGTTCGCAAGTGGATTGGAGGGCCTCGGCGCCCGTGCGCGTTCGGTGCTGAGGGTGCCGGGGCTTCGCCAGCTGGATGGAGTCCTCGGCGCCGCGCTGACCGCGTGCGTAGGCCTCGGCATCGCCTGGATCGCGGGGGCGCTTGCGATGCAGACCACCGGCTCGATCTCGTTGCGACGGGACCTTCAGCAGTCGGCCATCCTCAAGGAGCTCAACCAGCTGCTCCCGCCCTCCGGGCCAATCCTCAACGCGCTCGCCCGGATCGACCCGCTTCCCTCGGTCCACGGCCCGGCGGCGGACGTGCCGCCGCCGACGAAGGGCATCCTCGGAAGGCCCGCGGTGCGCTCCGCCTTCGGGAGCGTGGTGCGGGTCGTCGGCACCGCGTGCGGGCTCGGGATCGAGGGCAGCGGGTGGGTCGCCGGGAACGACCTCGTCGTGACCAACGCGCACGTGGTGGCGGGAGAGACGGACACCACGGTCCAGGCCGGCGGCGATCCCCCCAACCTGATCGCGCACGTGATCGGGTTCGATCCGCACGATGACGTCGCCGTGCTGGCCGTTCCCGGGCTTGGCAGCCGAGCGCTCAAACTCGCCACCGACCCGAAGTCGGGAGAGTCCGCCGCGATCCTCGGCTACCCGCTCGACGGGCCGTTCACGGCCCAGGCGGGCCGGATCGGCCTGACCCAGGTGGTCAGCACGCAGAACGCCTATGGCAACGGCCCTGTGCTGCGCAGCATCGAGTCGCTGAGGGGTCTGGTCCGCCCGGGCAACTCGGGCGGCCCGCTGGTGAACGCCTCCGGGCAGGTGGTCGGGACGGTGTTCGCCTCGATCACCGGGGGGACGGTGGGCTCGGGCGGGGACGGACTCGCGGTCCCGAACGCCGTGGTGCGCAAGCAGCTGGGTATCGCCAGATCACGCGACCGGGTTCTGAGCACCGGCCCCTGTGCGGGCTGACGCTCTCGATCCCGGCGTTCCTGGACTTGCACCGTGGGCGGGCGGCGGTCTGCACACCGCCCGCCCTCAGATGCTTTGCCCCCGGGCGCCCGTGGGCGTCATTGCGCCCCTGACAGCCTCGGCCATCTGAAACACCACTTCCGGCTCCAGTGCCCCGAGGAGCTGAGGATGGTGGTGCGCGAGATGCTGCTGAACCGCATCGAAGAGCTCCTGCTCGGATGCGCCCGCGAGTTGCGCCCCGCACTCGCAGTAGGCGATCCGCCGGTCCCCTTCGATGACCGCTGCGCGGCCGTTGTGGCTCCGCATCTCGAGATGTGCCCCGCCGAGGGTGTCCGAGTAGGCCCGATCCACGGTCTGGAGGATCGGCAATTGCCGTTGGCGATACGTTTCCAAGACGTTGCCGTGTCTGCCGGCGCCAGTGAGAACACCCGTGTTCAGCTGTGCGGACGTTTGTCCGTCGAGATCGGCGGCGTCCAGCTCGCGGACCGGCTGCGCGGCCGGCAGGTCCGGCTGCTGCTCGCGTACCTGCTGCTGAACCGCACGCGCCACGTCGGACGCGAGGAGCTGATCGGCGCGCTGTGGACCGGCACCGCCCCGGCATCCGAGGACGCAGCGCTGCGGACGCTGCTGTCCCGGCTCCGCTCGGCGCTGGGCGGATCGGCGCTGTCGGGGCGCGACGAGCTGATCCTCAGCCTTCCCGAGCCGGTGTGGGTCGATCTCGAGGCGGCTGGGGCGGAGCTGCGCCGCGCGGGAGAGGCGCTCGAGCGCGGCGATGCCCGCAGCGCCTGGGCGCTGGCGCAGGTACCGCTCAACATCGCGAGCCGCGGGCTGCTGCCGGGGGCCCAGGCCCGGTGGCTCGAGCCCTCGCGACGGGAGCTCGAAGACACGAGGCTCCAGGCGCTCGAGGTGATCGGCCGGGCCGGGCTGCGGTTCGGCGGCTCGCAGCTTGCGTCGGTCGAGCGTGCCGCGCGCTCGCTGATCGAAGCCGAGCCCTACCGCGAATCCGGATATGTGCTGCTGATGGAGGCGCTCGCCGCGCGGGGCAACGTGGCCGAAGGACTGCGGGTGTTCGAGCGCCTGCGTGCGCTGCTGCGCGACGAACTCGGGACCGCGCCCTCCCGGGAGGCCATCGAGGCGCACGCGCAGCTGTTGCGCCCAGCTTCGCGGGGCCCGTTGGGCCCCCTCCCGTCGGGCGAGCCGGCGACCTCGCCGGTGGAGCTCCCCGCCGAGCTGCGGCCCCGCGCGGACGGCCTGCTCGTCGGCCGCGGCCGCGAGCTCGCCGAGCTCTGGCGTCTGTGGGGCGCTGCCCGCAGGGACGCCACGAGGCGGGAGCCGATCGTGGTGATCGCCGGAGACGCCGGCATCGGCAAGACCAGCCTCGCCGCGGAGCTCGCCCGCAGGGCCCACGCTGACGGCGGCGTCGTTCTCGCAGGCCGCTCTCCGGAGGAGGCCCTCGTTCCTTACCAGCCGTTCCTCGAGGCGCTGAGGCACTACGTGGTCTCCGCTCCCGCCGACGAGGTGCGGCAGAGCATGCGCGACTACGGGCCGGAGCTGGCCAGGCTGGTGCCCGAGCTGAGCCGCCGGCTCGGCGAGCTTCCGCGTGCGGGCCACGAGCCCGAGTCGGAGCGCTACCGGCTGTTCGAAGCGGTCGCGGGGCTGTTCAGTGCGATCTCCTCGAGCGCCCCGATCCTGCTGGTGCTCGACGATCTGCACTGGGCGGCCCCGCCGACGCTGCTCCTGCTCCGTCACCTGGCACGCTCGCCCGAGCCGAGCCACATGCTGATCCTCGTCGCCTACCGCACCGAGGCCACCGGTCAGCTGGTCGGGGACGCGCTGGCCGACCTGAAGCGGGAGGACCTGCTGACCCAGATCGACGTGGGTGGCCTCAGCGAGAGAGAGACCGCGCAACTCGTGCAGGCGCGTGCGGGGGAGGTCCCATCCCAGGTGTTCGCGCGGGCACTGCACCGGGAGACCGAGGGGAACCCGTTCTTCATCGAGGAGATCGTGCGGAACCTCGCGGAGGTGGGGGTGCACGCGGGCGCCGCCGGGGCGAGCGAGCTGCAACGGGTCGGCCTCCCCGAGGGCGTCAAGCAGATGATCGCCCGGAGAACAGGAAGGCTCGAGCCCAAGACGATCGAGTGCCTGCGGGTCGCGGCGGTCATCGGACGAGACTTCGACACCGCGCTGGTGGAGCAGCTGCTCGAGCTGGACGAGGAGGAGTTTCT
>Ga0209577_10005434_pt1 | contig 11883 bp, 8 predicted proteins | sample GraSoiAngelo_109_FD_185874 | JGI IMG/M metagenome (GOLD analysis project Ga0209577, IMG submission 185874) | Grasslands soil microbial communities from the Angelo Coastal Reserve, California, USA - 14_0903_12_20cm (SPAdes) (version 2) | ecosystem: Environmental > Terrestrial > Soil > Grasslands ... | reverse complement strand
GGCGGTGAGGGCCGAGCCCCCGACGGTGGCCGACGGCCCGCCCCCCGAGGAGGTGACGGTGTAGGAGGTGATGGGGCTGCCCCCGTTGGAGACGGGAGCGTTCCAGCTGACCGTGGCCGAGTCGTTGCCGGCCGTGGCCGACACGACGGTAGGCGCGCCGGGAACCGTGGATGCCGGCGCTCCCCCGGTAGGCGTCACCGAAGGAGAAGGGGAGCTGGCCGGTCCCGTGCCCACGATGTTGGTGGCCGTGACCGTGAAGGTGTAGGCCGTGTTGTTGGTCAGCCCCGGCACCGAGGCGGTGAGGGCCGAGCCCCCGACGGTGGCCGACGGCCCGCCCCCCGAGGAGGTGACGGTGTAGGAGGTAATGGGGCTTCCCCCGCTGGAGACGGGAGCGTTCCAGCTGACCGACGCCGAGGCGTTTCCAGCCGTGGCCGACACCCCCGTGGGGGCACCGGGCGCCGTGGCCGGAACCCCCAGGGCCTGGACCTTGCGCACGCGATTGTTGCTCGAGTCGCTGATGAAGAAGTTGCCCGCGGAGTCGAGGTTCACACGGGCGGGCCCGAACAGCGTGGCCGAGGTGGCGGGCCCTCCGTCACCCGAATAGCCGGCCGTGCCCGTTCCGGCCACCGTGGTGATGGTCCCTGATCCGTCGATCTTGCGTACGCGGTTGCCGCTCAGGTCGGCGACGAACACCTGCGACGACGAGTCCACGGCCAGGCCCACCGGCCACAGGAATGAGGCGGAGGTGGCCGGTCCCCCGTCGCCGGAGTAGGTGGCCGCACCCGTGCCCGCGAACGTCGTGATGGTCCCGCCCGGCGTGACCTTGCGGACTCGGCTGTTGCCGGAGTCAGCGATGTAGATGTTCCCCCCGCCCACCGCCACATCGGCGGGAGACTTGAGCTGGGCCGACGTGGCGGGCCCTCCGTCGCCCGAGTACCCCGAGGACGCGCCCGTGCCCGCGACCGTTGTGATCAGCCCGGCCGTGCTCACCTTGCGGACGGTGCTGTTGCCGTAGTCGGCGATGTACAGGTTCCCGGCCGCGTCGACGTCCACGCCAGCGGGCGACGTCATACGAGCAAGCGTGGCCGGTCCTCCGTTGCCCGAGTATCCGGGCATGCCGCTACCGGCGACGGTAGTGATCACCCCGCCGGCGCTGATCTTGCGCACCCGCGAGTTGTAAAAGTCGGCGACGAAGAGGTTGCCCGCTCCGTCCAGGGCGAGGTCCGTGGGGAAGTTCAGCTTGGCCAACGTGGCCGCCCCGCCGTCACCCGAATAGCCGGCTGTCCCCGTCCCCGCGATGGTGGTGATCACACCCGTGGGGCTCACCTTGCGAATGCGGTTGTTGGTGGAGTCGGCGATGAACAGGTCCCCGGCGCCGTCGATGGCGACCCCGTCGGGAAGGTGCAGGGCCGCGGCCGTGGCCGGTCCTGCATCACCCGAGTAGCCGGCGACGCCCGTGCCGGCCACGGTGGTGATGGTCCCACCCGCCGCCCACCCTTGGGTCTCGAGGACGACGACGGACGCGAGCACCAACAGACCCGCCGCCGCGGTCGCCCAGGCCTTGTTCCGGGCTCGCCCGGGAAGGCGCGCCGAGTCCACCCGGCCGCCGTGGTGGCTCGGGCGACGACCCGCATTCGGCTGTCCTCTGCTGGGCATCGGCGTGGATTCCATTGCTTGGGATGCGGCAAACCGGTCTGATCCGGCCCGTCGTTGTGTCGGTGAGTGGTCGGCGCCGGGTGAGAGCTATTTCCGAAATGGCCCGCCTGGAGGGCGGTGTGATCGACACCAGTTGGCGGCCCCGATTCCCGGGCGCCAAGGCCTCAGGCGCGGGCCACCCCGGCCGAAACAACCAGCACCGAGGGTGCTAGGACGGCCACCGTCCGCGGAAACTAATGGTGAGAGCGAGATGACCCAACCCACTACGGAGGAGCGCTGGCGAGGCCGGCCCGTCCTCAGCTGGCTGCTCCGCATGGCGATCGTCGTGGCGCCCATCGCCGCCTCGGTGGCCGTGGCCGCCGTCGTGGGCCGCTCCCTTCCTCGGTCAACCGGCGTCTCCGGGGTAATCGTGTGGTGGGCACTGGTCCTGGGGACCTCGACCGGCACGCTGGTCCTGGCCGACCGGCTCACGCGCAGGCTCCTGCCTCTGGCCGCGCTGCTGCGCATGACGCTGCTCTTCCCCGATCGCGCTCCATCCCGGCTGGCGGTGGCCCGGAAGTCGGGCACCACCCGTGGGCTCGAGCGGCGCCTTCAGGACGCCCACGATCGCGGCGTCGAGGACGAGCCTACGAAGGCAGCGGTCACCATCCTGGGCCTGGCCACCTCGCTTTCCGACCACGACCGGGGCACACGCGGGCACTCCGAGCGCGTCCGGGCCCTGACGGACCTCATCGCCGAGGAGCTCAAGCTCCCCGTGGCCGACCGCGACCGCCTGCGCTGGTCCGCGCTCCTGCACGACGTGGGCAAGCTGACCGTCCACCCCGAGGTCCTCAACAAGCCCGGCAAACTCTCGGAGGACGAGTGGGCCGTCATCCACCGCCACCCCCTGGAGGGGGCTCGACTGGCCGGTCCCTTGCTGCCGTGGCTGGGCGAGTGGGCCAAGACCATCGAGCAGCACCACGAGCGTTACGACGGGGAGGGTTACCCGTACCGTCTCGCGGGCCAGGAGATCTCCTTGGGCGGGCGCATCGTGGCCGTCGCCGACTCCTTCGACACCATGACCGCGGCCCGCTCGTACTCGCCGGCCATGAGCGCCGAGGCGGCACGGAGGGAGCTGGCCCGCTGCTCGGGCACGCAGTTCGACCCGGCCGTCGTGCGCGCCTTCCTGAACGTCTCCCTCGGACGCCTACGCTGGGCGGCCGGGCCCCTTGCGTGGCTGGCGCAGCTCCCCTTCGCAAACGGCTTTGCCCGTGTCGGAGACCTCCTGGTCGTCGGTTCCCGGGCCTTGGCGGGAACGGCGGCCGTGACCGTCGGGGCGTCGGTCGCGGGGGCGGGCGCGCCCCCGGCAGCGAGCGGCCAGACGCAGGCCCCCGGGACAGCCAAGGCCGCCGCCACCCTCACCAGTCGCACCCAGCCCCGCCTGCCCCAGCCCGCGCCTCCCGCACCGCGGGCGCCGGTCGCGCCGCCGCCGGCCGATCCTCCTCCGCCCGCACCTGACCCCACCCCTCCGACGACCGCGCCTCGGCCCCCGGTGACGCCCTCACCGACGGCTCACCCGCGGCCCACCACCCCTCGGCCCCCAGCCTCCGCACCGGCCACCCCTCAGCCGGCAGCCCCCGTCTCCGCCCCACCGCCGGTCGCGCCCACGCCGGCCGACCCTGCTCCGCCGGCGCCGTCGCCCTCCCCCGCCCCGGTGGGTCCTCCGCCCGCTCCTGTGGTTCCTCCCACTTTGCCCACTCCCCCCATCCCCGCGGCTCCTCCCCCCCCGCCGGTCGTGCCGCCCACGCCCACGCCGATCGCCGTGGCCGACACCGCCACCACCCCGGCGGGCACGGCCGTGACCATCCCGGTGCTGGCCAACGACAGCGGCTGGACGGGCACCCTGGACCCGACCTCGGTGCAGGTCGTCAGTCCCCCGCTCCACGGATCGACGACGGTGGCCCCTACCGGCACCGTCACCTACACGCCCGCGGCCGGTTTCACGGGCGTCGACACCTTCGTCTACCGGGTGTGCGATACAAGCGGGGGCGGGTGCTCGACGGCGTCGGTGTCCGCCACGGTGACCCCGATCGACCTGCCGCCCGTCGCCGCCGCTGACACAGCGGTGGTCGTGAAGACCACGACGACCGCCATCAACGTGTTGTCCAACGACACCGACGACGACGGTGACCTCGCCCCCGCCAGTCTCAGCGTCGTCACGGCGCCCACCAAGGGATCCGCCACCGTAAGCTCCGACCGCACCATCGCCTACACCGCGGGGCAGCCGGGGATCGACACCTTCACCTACCGCGTCTGCGATCAGCTGGGCCTGTGCTCGACGGCTCCGGTCACGGTGACGGTGCTGAACAGCATCGACCAGGGCCCCAAGGTCCTGCCGACCTTCGCGCTGACCACCAGCGGCCGGCCGGTGAAGATCGACGTGCTGGCCAACGTCTCGCCGTCTGACCCTCTTGCCCCCATCGCCCCGGCGACTCTGGCCATCGACACGCTGCCGGCGCACGGCACCGTTGTGGTGAACGCCGACCACACGATCACCTACACCCCGGCGTCCGGCTTCATCGGGCTGGACAACTTCAAGTACGCCATCTCGGACTCGCTGGGCGCGTCAGCAAAGGGCAACGTACAGGTCGTTTCGGGCTGACCAGCCGGGCGGCGGGGCAGGCAGCGAGAGTCTGCAAAGCTCTCGCCCCATGTCAGCCCCCTCCCCCGGCCTGAGCCCGCTGCCGCCCGTCGAGCAGGTCCGCCCCGGGCTCTGGAGCGTGCCCGTCCCCATCCCCAACAACCCCCTGCGCTACGTCTTCGTCTACGCCTTCGAGACCGAGCGGGGGCCGTACATCGTCGACGCGGGCTGGAACACGGACGACGCCTACGCCACGCTCTGCTCGGGGCTGGCCCAGGCCGGCTTCGACATCGCCACCGTCCAGGGCGTCCTCGTCACCCACATCCACCCCGACCACTACGGGTTGGCCGGGCGGGTGAGGGAGGCGTCGGGTGCCTGGGTGGGCCTCCACTCGGCCGACGCCGCCCTCATCCACGACCGCTACGAGGTCCCCGAGGAGCTCATCGTGCGGGTCGGGACCATGCTCCGGCGCGTCGGCGCCCCCCCGGACGAGCTGGCGTCACTGGAGCGCGCCTCCATGCCCGTGCTGCCCTTCGTCACCGCGGTCAAGCCCGATCTGGTGATCGAGGACGGCGACAAGCCCGAGGTGCCCGGTTGGGACCTCGTGGCCATCTGGACCCCCGGCCACTCCCCCGGCCACCTCTGCTTCTGGGAGCCCCGCAACGCCCTCATGCTCTCGGGCGACCACGTCCTGCCCCGCATCACCCCCAACATCCCCTTCCACCCCCAGGCCGGGGCCGACCCCCTGGGAGACTTCCTCCGCTCCCTGGAGCGCCTGGAGGGCTACCAGGCCACAGAGGTGCTGCCCGCCCACGAGCACCGCTTCGTGGGCCTGCAGTCCCGGCTGGCCGAGCTGCGGGCCCACCACGAGCGCCGCTTCGCCGAGGTCGTCACCGCGGTGAGGGACGGGACCACGACGGCCTGGGACATCGCCTCGCACATGCAGTGGTCCCGGCCGTGGGACAGGATCCAGGGCTTCATGCGCCGGGCCGCCGTGGGAGAGGCCATGGCCCATCTGCGGGCCCTGGAGGCGCGGGGCGTGCTGCGGGAGGTCCCGGGCGAGCCCTCCCGGTGGGAGCTGGCCCGGGAGTGACGGGTCAGCCGCGGGGCGTCATGTCCAGATCGGGAGGCGGCATCTCGGGGATCTTCCAGCGGAGGTAGGGCTTGTCGTAGACGTCGTGGTAGGCGTTGGCCGCCTCGACCATGGCCTGGAAAGCGGCCTCGAACGTGTCCCAGTCCTCCGAGTCGATGGCCTTGCGCACCACGGCCAGCTCCTCGTTTATGAACTTGTCCATGTTCTCCGCGTACTTGGGCCGCAGGAAGGCGCCCTTCTCCATGAGGTTGACCGCCTCCTTGAGCTGAAAGGCGGCCAGCGGCCGGTTCCTGGCCTGGCCCGCGTAGTAGCACTTCCAGATCCTCGCCCCCACGAGAGGCATGATCTCCGCCATCCCGGGCATGAGCGGGCCCAGGTCGTCGATGCTGAACGTGCCCTTGCCTGTGTCGATGACGTGGTCGTGGTCCTCAGACACCTCTCCCCCTCCGTGGCTCGGGCGCATCTTGGCACGGGGCACACGCGACGAGGGAGCGGCACAAGCCGCTCCCTCTTGCCACCCTTGATGGGTGGATCAGTTGCTGGAGGCGTCCTCTCCGGGGGCGACCACCGGCTTCACCGCCGCCAGCAGGTTGGTCACGAACTCCTTCTGGGTCTCCAGGATCTTCTCGACGAAGCCGAAGGTCGCCTCGACGACCTGCTTGGGCTCGACGTCACGCAGGTACGGCACCCGAACGCGGTCGGGTACGTAGGGCCGGACCACCTCGACGAGGCTCTTCACCGCGTCGATGGTCGTGTCCTGGCCGAAGCGGATGGCGTCCAGGACCTGCTGCTGGACGTTCTCGGTGATCTCCTGCACGGCCTTCTGGGGGGACTCGGTGTTGCTCGGCACTGGGAATCTCCTCCTTGTCGGTACCTTCTCGGCTGCTAACTATACTTTGCAGCCGGGTACCAAGTCAAGCCGGGAGGGCAGGCGGGAACACCAGGGGCAGGTGGTCGGCCTGGCGGATGCCGGCTGAGAAGTGGATCTCGGCCCCCTCGGCCAGGGCGTAGTCGGGGATGCGGCGGTGGAGCTCCTCCAGGGCCACCCCCAGCTCCAGCCGGGCCAGGTGGGCGCCCAGGCACAGGTGATGGCCTCCGCCGAAGGCCAGGTGGCGGTTAGGGTCCCGGGAGAGGGCGACGTCCTCCGGGCCGCCGAACTCCTCGCCGTCGGCGTTGGCCGCGCCCAGGACGAGGGTGACCCGCTCGCCTGCGCGCAGCTCCACCCCCGACATGGTCACGTCCTGGCGCAGCGCCCGGGGCACCACCGTCACCGGGGTCTGGTGGCGGAGCAGCTCCTCCACGGCCGCAGCGATGAGCCCGGGGTCGGCCACCAGCTGCCGGCGCCTGTCCGGGTGCCGGGCCAGGTAGGCCACCATGCAGTCGAGGGTGGCCGTCACCGTGTCGAGACCGCCCAGGAGCATGAGCTGGCAGATGCCGAGCAGCTCGCGGTCGGTCAGGGCCCGGCCGTCGAGGTTGGTGTGCACGAGCTGGCCGAGCAGGCCGTCTCCCCGAGTCCGGCGGTGATCGGCGACGGCGTCCACGAAGTACTCGTTGATGGCCTTGCTCGTCGCCTCGCGGATGGCGGCCGCCGCCTCCAGGTCGCCGGGCTCGACGTTGGGCCTGATGAGCTCGTCCCGCCAGCGCAGGAAGGTGGGCAGGTCCTCCATCGGCAGCCCGAACAGCCGCAGGAAGATGGCCGAGGGCAGAGGCGTGGCGAACTCCTGGTGGAAGTCGCAGTCCCCCCTCGACGCGAACTTGTCGATCAGGGCGTTGACGTCCCGGCGAACGTCGGGCTCGAGCTCCCCCACCTTGCGGGGCACGAATTCCGGGTTGAGCAGCCGGCGGTACCAGGTGTGCTCGGGGGGGTCCATCTGCAGGGGGATGAGGGGCTGCTCCTGGCCGATGGAGAAGGCGTCGGAGGAGGAGAAGACCTCCGGGTGCCTGAGAGCCCAGAGCACGTCCTCGTAGCGGGAGATGTATACGGAGGACCACTCTCCCTCCCCGGCCCGGGCCACCGGGCACGTCTCCCGCACCTGTCGGTAGGCGGCGTGGGGGTCGTCGGCGGCCCCGCCGGTGAATATGAGAAGCCCCACGTCGACCGGCGCGGCTTCCTCCAGGTCCATCGCTCCTCCTCGCCCCTCAGCTCCCGGCCCGAACCGTCTCGGTGTCCCGCCCCGACCGCAGCACCCGCCCTGGCGTCGCCCCCGTGAAGGCGCCCGACCGGGCGATCTCAGTCCCGTTCACCAGCACGTGCTCCACGCCCTGGGCCTCGGCCACGATGCGGCTCGCTCCCCCGGGCAGGTCCTCCCGGGTCCGCTCCTCCAGAGGTCCCACCGTGGCCGGGTCGAACACGACCACGTCGGCGTGCCAGCCGGGGACGAGCCGGCCCCGCTCCTTCAGCCCGTACAGGCGGGCGGGCACGTCGGTGAGCGCCCTCACCGCCTCCTCCAAGCTGAGCAGGGCCCGCTCACGCACCGCCTCGCCGACCAGGAACGTGCTGTAGGAGGCGCCGCACATCATGTCTAGGTGGGCCCCGGCATCCGACCCGCCCACCACGGCCCGCCGGTCCCGCCACACCTCGGCCCGCGCCGTCCAGGTCTCGTCCTCCTCCTTGCCCATCTCGGGCCTCAACCCGGTGCGCAGGCCGTCGGCCACCACGACGTCGAGGAGGGCGTCGAACGGCTCCTTGCCCTGCTCGCGGGCGATGTCCCCGATCCTGCGCCCCTCCAGGCGGCGGGTCTCGTCGGTGAAGGCCTCGGCGATGGTGAGCCGCTCCCAACGGGCCAGGTTGGCCAGCACACCGGCCTCGGGCGAATGGGCCCGCTCGTCCAGCCCCCGCCTGACCTCGGGGTCGGAGAGGGCGGCCAGGCGCTCGGGCACGGGGAGCGAGAGCGTCTCCCGCCATCCGGGCAGGGCGTCGAGCACGAAGCCGGTGAGGAACGAGAGGCGGATGCGCACCCCCTGGGGGAGCGTCAGGGCCACGACCCGTCCGCCGCGCTCGGACGCGGTGGTGGAAGCGGCCAGCTGGTGCTCGTGGTTGCCCCCCGCCCTCACCCCCAGCACGTTCCAGTTCAGGGGACGGTCGGCGGCCAGTGACAGCTGGGCCAGAAGGTCGACCTCATCCTGGCTGAAGCCGTTGAGGCAGCCGGGGATGATGAGCTCGAGCTGGGTGCCCGGGTGCTCGCGCACGCAGGAGGCGAGGTGAAGGAGCTCCTCAGCGGTGGCCGAGCGGGAGGGCACGGGGTTTCCGTCGCCGTCGTTGTGGGTGTGGGCCTGGGACGAGGAGAACCCCAGGGCGCCGTCGGACAGGGACTGGTGGAGCATCGCGGCCATGGCCTCGACTGCGGGCTCGTCGGCGGGCTTGGCCGTGGCCGCCTCACCCATGGCCAGCCGGCGCAGGGCGGAGTGACCGACGAGGAAGCCGGCGTTCACCGCCACCTCCCGGCCTTCCAGACAGTCCAGGTAGTCGCCGAAGGTCGTCCACTCCCAGGGCACACCCTGCTGCAGGGCGGGCAGGGGGATGCCCTCCACCCGGGCCATGAGCCGGGCCATGTAGTCGACGTGGTCGGGCGCGGCCGGCGCCAGAGTGAAGCCGCAATTGCCCCCGAACACGGTGGTCACACCGTGCAGGGGTGAGGGGCTGGCCGTCGGGTCCCACATGAGCTGGGCGTCGTAGTGGGTGTGGAGGTCGACGAAACCGGGAGCCACGACCATCCCGCCCGCGTCGATGGTCCGCGCCGCGCCGTCGTCGAGCTCGCCCACCTCGATGACCCTGCCGTCGCGCACCCCGACGTCCGCCCGCCGCGGCGCCGACCCCGTGCCGTCCACAACAGTCCCGCCCACGATGGCCAGGTCGAGCATCAAGCCTCCTTCGACGTCGCGGCCGCCGGGACCTGCAAGTGATCGGGAACGGGGTGGCGGAAGAGCCTGGACGCGTTCTCCCAGGTGACCATCCGGACCTCCTGGGGCGAGAGCCCGGCCAACCCCTTGCGGGCACGAACCTGGGTGTCCGGCCAGGTCGAGTCGGCGTGGGGGTAGTCGCTCTCCAGCATGATGCGGTCGACTCCGATGTGGTCCCGCAGGGCGAAGGTCGTGGGGATGTCGATGGTGCAGAACCAGAAGTTGCGCCGCAACGTCTCCACCGGCGACAGCTCGGCGTCTTTCCATGCGGCCAGGCCCACGGCGGAGTGGTCGAGCACGTAGTCGACCCGGTCGATGAGCATGGGCACCCACCCGATGCCGCCTTCGGAGAACGCCACCTTGATCTCGGGGAACCGGGTCGGGATGCCGGCCCACAACCAGTCCGCCGCCGTGACCAGCGCGTTCACCGGGAAGAGCGACGTGTACAGCTCCAGCGGCGCCCCCGGCGAGCGGGCCGCCGTCCAGCTGGACGAGCCGTTGTGGAGGCACACCACGGTGTCCGTCTCCTCGCAGGCCCGCAGGAACGGGTCCCAGTGGGTCGTGTGCATGGACGGCAGTCCGAGGTCCACCGGGTTCTCGGGGAAGCTCACGGCCTTGAAGCCGCGCTCGGCGTTGGCCCGCACGTCGGCCGCGGCCACCTCGGGCTCGTCCAGCCAGGCCAGCTGCAGGGCGATGATGCGGTCCGGATGGGGCCCTGCCCACTCTTCTCTGTGCCAGTCGTTCCAGGCCCGCAGGCAGGCCAGGCCCAGCTCGGAGTCCTTGCTGCGGGCGAACACTGTCCCCGCGAAGCCGGCGATGAGGGACGGGAAGCACAGCGACGCATAGGTCCCGTCGATGTCCATGTCCCGCACCCGGGCGTCGACGTCGTAGCAGCCCGGGCGCATCTCGTCGAAGCGGGCCGGCTCCATGCTCCACTCCTCCTTGGGCCGCCCGGCCACCGCGTTCAGACCGACCTGGGGGTAGAGCTGGCCTTCGTAGAGCCACTGCTCCCGACCGGCGTCGTCGACCACGACCCTGGGGGCACGGTCGGCTAGGGCGGCGGGCACCCGTCCCTCGAAGAGGTGGGCGGGCTCGATGAGATGGTCGTCCACCGAGATGATGGTGAACGTCCGCTCCCTGGGCTCCGGGTCGGGAAGGAGGGTGGTCCGCTGCTGGGCGGCTTCTCCCACGGCCATCGCGCCTCCTCTCGCCGGCCCAGAGGTTAGTTGCGCGCCAGATCCAGCACCGGTGGGCTCCCCGGAGGTGTGCTGACGTCGATCACCGAGCCGTCGGGGCGGTAGAAGACGAGCTCGTGGTTGGCGTCGCCTTCTGCGTAGAAGCCGGCGTGGAGCAGGGTGTGGTGGCGAGTACAGCACAGGCAGCCATTGCAGATGTCGGTGCTACCCCCCTTGGACCACCAGCGCAGGTGGTGGATGTCGACGATGCTGCGCTGACAGCCCGGGAAGCGGCACCGGCCCCCGTCGCGCACGGTGATGGCCCGGCGCTGAGCCCGGTTCCACACCTTGGTCTTGCGCCCGAGATCCAGGGGCTCGCCCCCCAGCGTGACATGGGCCACCACGCTGCAGTCGCACAGGATGCGCTCCAGCTCCTCACCGAGGGGGGTGCCGCCGACCAGGCGCCCGTTGCCGGAGCGGGCCTGAGCCGATGCCGTCGCCGATGCCTGGCCGGACACGTCGACCACGGCGTGCACCAGGTAGCGGTCGGCGCCCACCGCCGCCCCTTCCTGGGCGTGGGCCAGGCCCGTGCGCACCAGCTCCATGAAGGCGTCGGCCCGGCGCTCGGCCCAGCTGGTGGGCCCGCCCTCGCTGTCCGCACGTGAAGACTCGTCAACAGGGGCGCCCCGGTCCAGGAAGGCGTCCAGGGTGACGTGCAGCTCTTCCAGCTCCACCGACGACAGCCTGATCTCGGCCGAGCCGATGCCCGAGTATCCCCGGTCGAGGCAGACGCCGCGCCGGTCGTGGCGGCGCTGCCAGGGGCCGAGGGGGCGGTCCTGGTCGTGGTTGAGGCGGTAGCGGCGGATGGCCTCCTCCAAGCCGAGCACGCTGGAGTCCCGGGCCACCACCACCAGGGCCTCGTCCACCTCGGGCGAGGTGTCTTCCAGGCGGGTGATGGCCCGCACCGCCGAGTAGGAGATCTCCCCTGCCGCGAAGGCGGCCGCCACCGCGGGCCGGCGTCTGAGCTCGTGGGCTATGCGCAGCTTCTCGAAGGCGGTGCTGCGGGCCATCTTGGTGCGCCACATGAGCCACTCCGCCCCCGAGAGCTGGCCGTCGGCGGCCCAGTCCCCGTGGGCGTCGAACTCGGCCAGCACGTCGAGCCAGGCCGCCTCGCTGCCGTCTATGAGGCCCCGGCGCTCCACCAGCCAGGCCCCCAGGTCGAACATGGGCGCGTCGGCCCTCGCCTCCCCCAGCGTCGCCACCAAGGCGACCACCTCCCCGCCTATGGGAATATATGTTCGATCATGGTAACGAGGGGGTGTGACGGTCATCGCCGGAGCCCTCCGGAGGGGAGGGGCCCGGAGGGGCTGAGGCTCGAGCTCGGGCCGGGACCAGCGATTCGTGAGATTCGACGAACGTCGGTCGCGCGTGGCCGGCCA
>Ga0209577_10005433_pt1 | contig 11883 bp, 11 predicted proteins | sample GraSoiAngelo_109_FD_185874 | JGI IMG/M metagenome (GOLD analysis project Ga0209577, IMG submission 185874) | Grasslands soil microbial communities from the Angelo Coastal Reserve, California, USA - 14_0903_12_20cm (SPAdes) (version 2) | ecosystem: Environmental > Terrestrial > Soil > Grasslands... | reverse complement strand
TGGTGACGGCGAACCCGGCGAGGAGGCCCCCCAGCGCGAGCGAGCCGGTGTCCCCCATGAAGATGCGAGCGGGCGCGGCGTTCCACCACAGGAATCCCGCCACGGAGCCGAGGGCCGCGGCTGCGATGATGGCCAGGTCGAGGGCGGCGCGCCCGCTGATCGGATAGCACGCCTTCCGGATCTGCGTGATGTGCATGAAGCACGAGTGGCGGTCCTGCCAGAACGCGATGAAGACGTAGGCGGCGAACACGAGCGCCGACGAGCCGGACGCCAGGCCGTCCAGCCCGTCCGTGAGGTTCACCGCGTTGGACGTCGCCGACAGGATCAGGAACACCCATATGTAGAAGACGATCCCGAGGTTCAACCCGGTGCCCCGGATGAACGAGAGCTGCCTGCTGGCCCCGCCGAGCTTCACCACCAGCACGCCGAACGCGACAGCCACGAGTGCTTGTCCCACGAACTTCGTGGTCTTGTTCACACCGAGGGATCGCTGCTTGCGGATCTTCAGGTAGTCGTCCACGAATCCCACCAGCCCGAGGCCGAACCCGGCCAGCAACACGGCGGCCCCGGCCACGGAGAACCTGGCCGATGTGACCCGCGCCACGAGGTAGGCGGCTCCGATCCCCACCAGGATGACGATGCCGCCCATCGTGGGCGTGCCAACCTTGCCGAGGTGCGCGTGGTGTGCCTCCGGGCCCTCTCCGTACCACGCCTCCCGGATGCGCTGGCCCCACCCCCAGGCGCGGAACAGGCGGATCGCGAAGGGCGTCCCGAGGAGCGTGACGACGAGGCCGACGGCCGCCGCGACGAGGATCGATGTCACCGGGACCGGCCCCTCGTCCCACTCGCCGTGTCCTTTCGCAGCTCCTCCGCCAGGCGTTCCAGGCCTGCGACACGGGACGCCTTGATCAACACGACGTCCTCCTGCCGCACGGAGGTCCGAAGGTCGATGAGCGCCTCGTCCACCGTCCCGTGGTTGGCGACGTCCCGGAGGGCCACGCCGTCGCGCACGGCGGCCCGCTCGATCTCACGTGCCTGGTCGCCGACGGTGATCAGCCGGTCGACCTCCAGCCGGGCCACGAGCGATCCGATGCGTTCGTGCTCCTCCTGCGAGATCGGCCCGAGCTCTGCCATGTGGCCGAGCACTGCGACGAGCCGTCTCCCTCGCGCGACCCATCGCGCCGACCGGAGCGCGGCGGCCATGGACGTGGGGTTGGCGTTGTAGGCGTCGTTGATCACGCGGACACCATCTGAGGTCGTGAACGTCTCCATCCGCCACGCCGACACGCGCGCGCCCTTCAGCGCGGCGGCGCACTCGGCCAGCGTGACACCGACGGCCATCCCGCAGGCCGCCGCCGCCAGTGCGTTCTCGACCATGTGCTCGCCGGGCACCGCGAGCTCGACGCGCTCGCGTTCGCCGCCCGCGAGCAGCGTGAACGACGCGCGGGCCTCGTCGTCCAACTCCACGTCCACCGCCCTGACGTCGGCGTCCGGGCTGGTCCCGAACGTCACGACCCGCGCGCCGGTCCTGCCGGCGTACGTCCGCACCACCGGGTCGTCCGCGTTGAGGACGGCCACCCCGTTCGTGGGAAGGGCCTCCACCAGCTCCGCTTTGGACCTGACGATGTTCTCCCGGGACCCGAACAGCTCGAGGTGAGCGACGCCCACGTTCGTGACGATCCCGATGTCCGGGCGGGCCACCCTGCAGAGCATCGCGATGTGGCCTACGCCCCGGCTGCCCATCTCGCACACGAGCGCCTCGGTCCCCTCATCCGCGCCGAGGATCGTGAGCGGGACCCCCACCTCGTTGTTGAAGGACGCCGGGCTGGCCCGAACGCCGTACCGAGCGGAGAGGACGGCTGCGGCGAAGTCCTTCGTGCACGTCTTCCCGGTCGATCCGGTGATGCCCACCACCCGAGACGACAGCGATCCGCGCTCCTCGGCCGCCAGGTCGAGGAGCGCCTGGCCCGTGTTGCCGACCACGACGACCGGCCCCACCGCGGCGATCTCGCGCTCCACCAGTGCGGCTGCCGCGCCGCCCCCGAGCGCCGCGGCCGCGTACTCGTGTCCGTCCCTGCGCTCGCCGCGCAAGGCGACGTACAGCGCACCCGGTCGCACGTCGCGGCTGTCCACGGTGAGCGACGTCACGGCGACGTCCTCACCGACGACCCTCCCCCCGGCCACCGCCGCCAGGTCCGAGAGCTTCCGCGGCTTCATCCGCGCTCCTCGGCGCGGAGCGAACGCAGCTCCTCGGCGGCGACGACCCGGTCGTCGAACGGGATCGTCCGGTCGGCGAACTCCTGCCCGGTCTCGTGGCCCTTCCCGGCGATCACGACGACGTCCCCGGTCCTCGCCGCGGACAGGGCCGTCCGGATCGCTGCGCGGCGGTCCGGCTGGATCACGTACTCGCCGCCCCCCGACCTCGCGCCGGGCTCGATCTCGCCGATCACCGCCATCGGCTCCTCGCTCCGGGGATTGTCGCTGGTGATCACGGTGAGGTCGGCCAGGCGGGTCGCCACCTCTCCCATCATCGGCCGCTTGGCCCGGTCGCGATCGCCCCCACATCCGAACGCCAGGACGACGCGCCCGGCACTCAGGGGGCGGACCGCCTGCAGGACGTTCTCGAGGGAGTCGGGCGTGTGCGCGTAGTCCACCACCACGAGGAAGTCCTGGCTCTCCTCGACGGGCTCCAGCCGCCCCGGCACGCCCCGGACCGAGCCGAGGCCCCGGATGACGGCCTCGTCCTCGAGGCCGACGCTCCGCGCGGCCGTCAGCGCCGCCAGACAGTTGTACACGTTGAACAGACCTCGCAGGCTCGATTGGACGACCGAGCCTCCGACGCGGAACGCGATGCCGCGTCCCGTGGTTTCCACATCCACCGCTCGCACGTCGGCTTCCTCCTCGATCCCGAAGGTCAACGTGGGGAGGTCCGGCCGGAGGAGCCGCCGTCCCTCCGGGGCGTCGGCGTTCACGGCAGCCCGCTCGGCCATCTCCGGCGTGAACAGCATGGCCTTCGCCCGGAGGTACTCCTCCAGCGAGCCGTGGTAGTCCAGATGATCCTGCGACAGGTTGGTGAACACGGCGCACGAGTACCTGATCCCTCCGACGCGGTGCTGATGGAGCCCGTGCGAGGAGACTTCCATGGCGACGGCCCCCACGCCGGCCGCCTCCATGCCGGCGAGTGTGCGGTGAAGGTCGGGAGCCTCCGGCGTGGTCCGGGGCATCGGGATCGGCCGGCCGTCGATGCGCACCCCGGTGGTCCCGATCACGCCCGGCGTGAGCCCCGCGGCCCGGAACACCGATTCCAGCAGATACGTGGTCGTGGTCTTGCCGTTGGTGCCGGTGATCCCGACCACGATCATCCGGTCGGCCGGGCGGCCGTAGAACGCCGCCGAGACCGGACCCATGGCCTCTCGCACGGAGGGCACGAGCACCTGGGGAGCCAGCACCGACAGCCACCGCTCGACCACGAGGGCGGTCGCGCCCCGGGCCAGCGCCTCGGACGCGTATGCGTGGCCGTCCGCCCTCGCCCCGGGTACGCAGAAGAAGAGTGTCCCGGGCTCGCACTCGGTTGACCGGTATGCCACGCCGGCGATGCGAACAGTGGGATCCCCTCGCACCTCGCGGCGCGGGATCCCCGACAGGACCTCGGACAGCGTCTTCGACAGCGGGATCGTGGACACGTTGGTCGCCGGGAGGCTGGACTGGTCACGGGGCCGATGCGACAACCCGTTTCCGCCCCCTGACCTGCGGGATTCTAGCATCGCGATCCGAGCCGTCCCGGTCACGGCTTGTACGGGATCGCGTGCGGCGGGAGCGGCGGCCGGGCCGCCGTGGGGATCCGGAGGCGCGCGATCGCGTATCGGGCCACCTCCTGGAACAGGGGGGCAGACGCGACACCGCCGTAGGCCGTGGCCGGCTGGTCGAGGATGGCGGCGATCACGAGCCGGGGGCTCGAAGCCGGAAGGAATCCGATGAACGACGCGATGTACCGGCCCGCGTAGTACCCACCGGCCGGATTCGGGATCAGCGCCGTCCCGGTCTTCCCGGCTGTCCAGTACCCCGGGATCTGAGCGAGCGTTCCCGTCCCGGCGTCCACGGCATAGGCCAGCATCCTGGTGATGACGCGATCGGTCCGTGGGGAGATGACTCGGTGGCGGGCGGGCGACCGGACGGCACGGTACGTGCCACCGGGATCGATGAACCCCTTCACGAGCCGCGGCTGCACGTAGACACCGCCGTCTGCGATCGCCGCGTAGACGGCGGCCATCTGGAGCGGCGTGACGGCGACGCCCTGTCCCACTGGGATGGTCCCCAGGCTCGTCGCCCACCACCTCCCCGGCGGCGGAAGGATGCCGTCGACCTCGCCCGGGAACCCCACACCGGTGGTGTGCCCGAGCCCGAACCGCACCAGGTAGTCGTACAGACGATCCTTGCCCAGCCGCTCGGCGACCATCGTGGTCCCGATGTCGCTGGACTGGGAGATGATGTCGGCGAGCGTCATCCTGGTCGGCGGGTGCGTGTGAGCGTCGTGGAACACCCTGTCCGCCACCCGCAGCGTGTCCGGCACCACGAGAGGTTGTGACAGCGGGAGCACGTGCTCCTCGACGGCGGCCGACGCCGTGATCACTTTGTTGACCGACCCTGGTTCGTACACGGCCGTGACCGGCAGGTTCTGGAACACCTGCTGGCGATAGTGGGAGAAGTGGTTGGGATCGAACCACGGGTACGTGGCCATGGCGAGCACGTCGCCACTCCGTGGATCCATGACGATGAGCGACCCGCCCCGCGCGCCGTTGGTCTGGACGGCGGATCGCAGCGCGATCTGCGCCCGGTACTGGATCTCCTTGTCGATGGTCGTCACGACGTTGGTGCCCGCCACGGGAGGGGTATCGTGGTTCACTCCCTGCGGAATGAGGTGGCCCGCCGGGTCGACTTCCATGACGTGCTTCCCGGGCTCGCCGCCGAGCAATGACTGGTACTGGAGCTCGAGCCCGTCCAGACCGCGGTTGGCGTACCCCTGGCCGTCGATCCCCACGAACCCGAGCACCTGCGGCGCAAGCGTCCCGTTCGGGTAGTACCGCATGCTCGAATCGAGGAACCCGACGCCCGGCAGGTCCATCCTTTCGATCCGGGCGGCTGTCCCCAGATCCACCTGCCGTGCCAGGTACACGAAGGAAGTGTCGCCCCTGAGGACCCGGACCAGCCGTCCCTTCCGGATGTGGAGGAGGGGCGCGAGCCTGCTCGCCGTCCCGTCGGGATCGGGAACCTCCTTCGGGTCCGCGTACACGTCCCTGGCGTCCAGCGACATCGCGAGCGGCTGGCGGTCAGCGCCGAGGAGCGACCCTCGCTGGGGAGGGAGCTCCACGACCTTCAGCCTCTGGCGGAGAGCCATCTGCTCGTAGGCGTTCGCGTCGTGCACCTGCAGGACGGCAAGACGGAACACGATGCCGAAGAGTCCGAGGGTGAAAAACGTGAAAAGCGCGACGAGCCGCCGAAACGGCGGCCGGTTCACGGCCGGACCCCCGCCACCACCTTGGAGTGAGAAGGACTCGGGAGTCCCGGGACGTGCAGCACCTGGATCCCCACGGCGGGCAGCGTCATCCCGAGGTTCCCGGCGACCCGGGCGATCCGGGCCGGGGACGCCAGTCGCGCAACCCGGGATGTCAGCTCTTCGTTGGCCTGCGTCGCCTGGGCCACGCGGCTCTGCAGATCGTCGATCTTGAAGGACGTCTGCGCCAGCAGGGCCTGGAGCGCGGCCAAGCCGAGCACCATGACCGCGGCGATGGTCGCCGTCAGGACGGCGAACGCCAGCCGGCTCTGTTTGCGTGAAGGGGATGACTCCCGGCGTGGCGATGCCGCCACCCGAGCGCCCACCGGGCGCTTCGTCACGGCGGGCGACCGCGGCGCGGGCCGGGCCGCGGTCCTCGTCGCCGCAGTGCTCATGCCGCCGCTTTCTCTGCGGCCCGCAGCTTCGCCCCGCGGGCGCGAGGGTTCTCCTCCACCTCGGCGTCGCCGGGCCGGACGACCTTCTTCGTCAGGACGTGGAGCGCCGGGTCGTCCCGGAAGAATCGCTTCACGACCCGGTCCTCCAGCGAGTGATACGAGATGGTGACGACGCGGCCACCGGGAGCGAGGACGCCCACCGCCCGAGGCAGGGAGGTGGCGAGCTCCTCGAGCTCCCGGTTGACCGCGATCCGGAGCGCCTGAAAGGTGCGGCGTGCGGGGTGGGGGGACCCCGGACGCCGGCCGATCGCGCCGGTGACGACTCTGGCGAGCTCGTCGGTGCTCTCGATGGGCCGGGGGGTCCGGGCCCGAACGATCGCCCGCGCGACACGGCCTGCATGACGCTCCTCTCCCAAGCCCCGGAGGAGCCGGAGGAGGTCCTCCTCCGAGGCCCGGTTCACGAGATCCCTTGCGCTCTCCTCGGCTTCGCTCTCCCCGCCCATCCGCATGTCCAGCGGGCCGGCGAGCCGGAAGCTGAAGCCGCGCTCCGCGTCCTCCAGCTGCATCGAGGACACACCGAGGTCGTACAGGACGCCGTCGACGCCCTCCGGGAGGTCGGCCTCCGAGAACCTCGCGCGGACCGGGGTGAACCGTTCCCCGAACCGTGCCAGGCGCTCGGACGCGAGCTCGATCGCGGTGGGATCGCGGTCGACGCCGATCACTCGCTCGACACCGGACTCGAGCAGGGCTTCGGCGTGGCCTCCGCCGCCGAGCGTCATGTCGAGCACGACTCCTCGGCCACCGAGGAAGCCGAGCACTTCGGCGACCATGACCGGCGCATGCCGCCCCCCGGCCACCTATCCAAAGAGCCGGACCGCCAGGAGGCCCAGGCCGACGTAGACGGTGAGCATCACGGCCATGAGCGCCATCAGGTAGACGCTCTGGCCGATCTCCCTCCCCATGGACACGGCCGCGGGCTCGGACCGGGCGCCCTGGCGCTCCAGGGCCGAACGTGCTTCGGGAACGGTCATCTGTCTCTCCCTCCTTCCGCCTGAAGCCCTCCGGCCTCGTAGGCGGGTCGGTACTGCTGCTCGTAGTGGTCGAAGGTGTCGCGCTCCCAGATCTCCATGTAGGACCCCACACCCCGGACCACGGCCTCGCGGGCGATCCCCACCTGCCCCCGCAGCTTCTGGGGGACAAGGAGCCGCCCCTGGTTGTCCAGGTCCACCGGCTCGGCGTTGCCGAAGAACATCCGCGCATACGCCCTGGCCTCCGTGCCCGACTGGGGTGTGGCTCTCGCCTCCTCGCTCTGGCGGCTCCACTCCTCGGCTGGGAAGACGTACAGGCATCCCTCCTGCCCAAGCGTGAGCCAGGCGCCTCCGGCGAAGGCCGCCCGGAACCTGGCAGGGAGCGACATCCTGCCCTTCGGGTCCAACTGGTAGGTGTGCGTGCCCGTGAGGTCGGCCACGCATCCTCCCCCTCTCCTCCACTAAGTCCCACGTTTATGCCACTTATACTCCACCAAGTCAAGACGGCGAAACGCCAACTTCACGCACTTTCCGGGCAGGAGTCGCCCTGGGGTCGCAGGCGCTGCGGGTTCGCCTCTCCTTATGGAGCGGGGGACCGGCAGGGGCCGAGCCGGATCGTCCCGCCGAGCCGGGCCAGGGTCAGGCGCTGGCCGCTCGCCAGGAAGAGCAGGGCTCGGTGGCCGGACACGAGGCGGATGGAGGCGGGCTGCGCCGGGGACACCAGCCGCCACCGGCCCGCGGGGCCCCAGTAGCTTCCGTCGAAATCGACGGCGGGGTCGCACCCAGACAGCAGGCGGACGGGGTACGTGGTGCCCCTCCGGACGTGTCTCGACGTGGGGTTGGAGAGGACGCGGACGTCCTTCGGCCCGGTGGCGAGGACGAGGTTCAGCACCACGAACACGACGCCGACGCCCACCATGACGAGGATCACGAGACGCCCGTCGACGCGCCTCACGCTACTTCGAGGAGAGGTACGGCTCCCACTCCGGTTCGGGACGGCCGAGCGACAGGCGGAACCCGTCCGCCGGCACGAACGGGCGCCGAGCCAGCTTCAGCCCGATCTCGTGCGGGAGGCGGTTCTCCTTCCGTTGGTTGCATCGCCGACACGCCGCCACGACGTTCTCCCACGCATGCCCCCCGCCGGCGGACCTCGGGATGACATGGTCGACGTTCTCGGCCGGTCGCCCGCAGTATTGGCACGTCCAGTGGTCCCGGGCGAACACGGCCCGGCGGGTGAGCGCCGCGTGGGCCCGGAAGGGGATCCGTACGAAGTACCGCAGCTTCACCACCGAAGGCGCCGGGATCATCATCCGCTCCGACCGGAACACCACGCCGTTGGAAACGATCACGTCGCCCTTGCCTTTGAGGACGAGCACCACTGCTCTCGTCGCCGGGACGACGGCGAGCGGTTGTTCGGTCACGTTGAGAACGAGTGCTCGGGCCATCGTAGGTGCGACCGAGTATAGCAACGGGGTTTTCGAAATCCCTGGTCGCCGGGAACGGTCGATGTGCTTGACCCACCGGAATGACACGAGTGTAATCTCGTGAGCAGGGCAGCGTGGTGGCCCGGTCCGAGGGATGAAGGGCGCCTGCAAGCGAACAAGGGGCCGCGCGGGGCGTTCCGAGGTATGAAGGGCCAGGCCATCCGCTGCCCTTGTTCGACGCCGGTCCCGGGAACCTTTCCGGTCCGGCCTCCGTATTCTCATTCGGGGATTGGCGGACCGGGCCATCCCGGTAAACTCGAGCGAGAACGCGCGAAGGGTGGGAGGCGGGCGTGGCGGCCACAGGACAGCCGGCGGAGTGGCTCCGGTTCGCGTCGCTCTTCGAGGCCATCCAGCGAAACGTCGAGCAGGTCATCCAGGGCAAGTCCCGCGAGGTCCGTCTGGCCCTCGCCGCGCTCGTGGCGGAGGGCCACCTCCTGATCGAGGACGTGCCAGGCGTCGGAAAGACCATGCTGGCCAAGAGCATCGCCCGGTCCATCGATTGCTCCTTCCGAAGGATCCAGTTCACGCCTGACCTCCTTCCAACCGACGTCACCGGCGTGAACGTCTTCAACCAGGAGCGTGGGGACTTCGAGTTCCGGCCCGGGGCCATCTTCGCCAACATCGTCCTGGCCGATGAGATCAACCGGGCCGGCCCCAAGACACAGTCGGCCCTCCTGGAGTCGATGGAGGAGCGGCAGGTGACCGTGGACACGGTCACGTATCAGTTGGGGACGCCCTTCATGGTGATCGCCACGCAGAACCCGATCGAGCACGAGGGCACCTATCCCCTGCCGGAAGCCCAGCTCGACCGGTTCACGATGCGCCTTTCGATCGGCTACCCGGGCACGGAGGCGGAGCTCGACATCCTCGCGACGCACGGCGTGACCTCGTCGCTCGAGGAGATCGAGCCGGTGGCGGACGCACCCGCCGTGGCCGAGCTGATCGAGCTCGCTCGCCGAGTGCACGTCTCCGGCAGCCTCCGCCGGTACATCGTCGACCTCACGGAGGCCACGCGGACCCACCCCGACGTGTACCTCGGGGCCAGCCCGCGCGCCTCGATCATGCTGCTCCGTGCGGCGCGGGCCGTCGCCGCGTCGGAGGGCCGGGACTACGTGATCCCCGACGACGTGAAGTCACTGGCCATCCCTGTGCTCGCGCATCGCATCATCATCACCGCCGACGCCGCGATGACCGCTCGCTCCACCGACGCCATCCTGACCGAGCTGCTCGCAGAGGTCCGAGTCCCGGTCAAGGGCGAGGCGTGAGCGAAGGCGAGGCCGAAGAGGCGGCCTGATGCTCTCCGCGCGGGGGTGGATCGTCCTCGGAAGCGGGCTCTTCCTGTGGGTCGCGGCCCGGATGGTCGGGTCGCCCGGCCTGCACATCGTGGCCGCCGGCGTGACGGTGCTTCCCGTCGTCGCGTGGACCTTCGTGGTGCTCACGAGGCACAAGCTCGGCGTAACGCGCCGCCTGTCCGCGACGAAGGTGCCACTCGGGCAGCGCCTCACCGTCGACATCGACATCGAGAACAACGCCTCGGCGCCGACATCGTTCGTCCTCGTGGAGGACAGGGTGCCGTCGGCGCTCGGCCGGCCCGCCCGCCTCGTCCTCACCGGACTCCCCGGACGGAACGACCAGCGTGTCCGCTACGAAGTGGCCTGTCGGAGCCGCGGCCACTACGCGATCGGACCCCTCACGCTCTCGCTGCAGGACCCCTTCGGCCTCACCCGGATCCGCCTGGACTACCCGGGCCGCGATCATGTCGTGGTCCTCCCCGAGGTGGAGGCGCTCGAGCAGGGCCTGCCGTCGCCGTTCGGCGCCGGGAGCGGGCGCTCGCTCACTCGCCACCTCCTGCCGGCCGGCGAGGAGTTCTACACGATGCGTGAGTACCAGCTGGGTGACGACCTGCGCGGCATCCACTGGAAGAGCGTGGCCAGGAGGGGCCGGCTGATGATCCGCCAGGACGAAGCGGCCCGGCGCGGGGTCTCCGTCCTGTTCGTCGACACGCGAGCCGGAGCGCTGGGCCTGTCCGGAGAGGCAGGCTTCGAGCGAGCCGTTTCGGCCGCGGCATCGGTCGGGGTGCTGCTCGCCAGGTCCGGGTTCACGATCCGGATGGCCACGTCCCAGACCAAGCCCGTGGCCATGGCGGAGGAACAGCTCCTCGAGAAGCTGGCCGCGATCTCCCACACGCATTCCTCCTCGCTGTCGCAGGCCCTCGTGCCGCTGCGCTCGGTGGCCGGTGGTGACACGACTCTGGTTGCTGTGACGGCTCCGCCCGCCCCTCGGGAGATCGCCACACTCACGCGGGTGGGCTCTGCCTTCGGCCCGAAGCTTGCGATCCTCGTCTACCCGGTGGAACCGGCGACGCTCCCCACCGAGGGCCAATCGCAGCTCGAGGGGAAAGCCTCGGTGGCGAGGCAATCGCTGATGCGGGCGGGCTGGGAGGTGGTTCTCCTTTCGCCCGCGGGACACCTGAAGGACCTATGGGACACGAGCAGGACGAGGTCTCTTTCTCTCACCGGCTCCTCTCGGTAGGCGCGGTCGCGTTCCTTTCTGCCGCCGGGGCCCTTGCCTTCGGCCGCGTGTACGCGGGACATGCGGCCACCTTGAAGCTGCTCGCCGCGGCGCTGCTCTCCGTGGGGGTGGCGGCCCTCCTCGAACGCAGGGGACCCATCGTCGCCGTGATCGGGTCGGGCGTCGGGCTCATCTTCGCCGCCACCATCCTGGTCTTCCCGAAGACCGCTGCCGTCGTGTTCCCCACCGCCGACACGTTCCGCGAGATCGGTCGCGCCCTGCACCACGTGGGCGAGCAGGCGCGGGTCCAGGTGGCTCCCACCCAGCCGCTGCAGCCGCTTCTGCTGGCGGGAGTGACCGCGGTGTGGACCGCCGCCTTTGCCGCGCACGCCCTGGCCATCAGGTCGGGGAGCCCGATCCTCGCCGCCCTCCCGCCGGGGGCCCTGATGGCCTTCGCGGACATCCTCCTCACGGACGGGGCCCGGCCGTCCTACGCCGCCCTGTTCCTGCTGGGGGTCCTCGCAGTGCTGTTCATGGACGGCCTGCGCCGGGTTCGACACTTCGGCCCGCTCCGTCCGTGGCCCGGCCACCACGGCCGGGCTCGCCTGGCCTCCACCACGGCCACGCGAGGAGCGCGCCGTGTGACGGCCGTGGCCCTCGGGGCGGCGCTGCTGCTCCCCGGTCTCCTGCCCGGCTTCCAGTCCCCCGCCCTGCTGAAGATCGACACGAGCACGGTCCTGTCGGGCCCATCGGTCAACCCGCTGGTCTCGATCGCCGCCAGCCTGCACGTGCAGAAGCCCGTCGACCTGTTCCTGGTTCGCGCCAACCAGCCCGCCTACTGGCGGTGGCTGGCCCTGGACCGGTTCGACGGGACGAGATGGTCCGGGAACGACCTCGATGTGTCCCAGGGCCAG
>Ga0209577_10005432_pt1 | contig 11884 bp, 10 predicted proteins | sample GraSoiAngelo_109_FD_185874 | JGI IMG/M metagenome (GOLD analysis project Ga0209577, IMG submission 185874) | Grasslands soil microbial communities from the Angelo Coastal Reserve, California, USA - 14_0903_12_20cm (SPAdes) (version 2) | ecosystem: Environmental > Terrestrial > Soil > Grasslands... | reverse complement strand
CGGGCTTATCAACATGAATTGTCAGTGCCACTGGGCGCACCTGGGCAAGAGCGGCAGAAAGCGTCGCGGCCGTAATGTAGATCAGCAAAGCAAACGTTTTCTTATTCATTACGAAAACCCTCCCCGATGCCGATCCGCGGTGGGTAGTATATACCGCAGCCACGGAAGCCGAAGCTTAGGCACTCCGCATTGTCGGAAGAGCATAGCTTGCAATCTATTGTGATGCGTCGCAGATCGAGAATGGAGAGCGGCAAGTCAAGGCATGGGAACTTGCCCGGATTTCCTCCGTGTTGCACACGAGCATTAATGAGCTTCTGAAAGAAGATGCTGTCGCGGAACCCGTCGTCCTCTGGCGAGAGCAGCCCGAGAACAACTACCAGAAGATCGAAACAGAATTCCTGCACCTGTCGCACAACTACCATCTTGTTGAAAAGCTGTCCGGGATTCGGCCGAAGTCCCAGCTACGACCTGCCGAGATATCCGGAGAAGAGCTTGGATACCGTGAGGCAGCCGAACTCGCATTGGAAGTTGGTAAGACGATGAATCTCGGACGGGTGCCCGCGACGTCGCTGACCAAGGTCCTCGAGGAGGATTTTGGAATCAAAATCTTCTATCGAGAGGAGTTGTCGGGCTCAGCGGCATCGGCAGTGGGCGACTTTGGACAAGCGATCTTGATGAATTCCTCGGAATCGCCATGGCGGCGCAACTACAATTTTGCCCATGAGCTCTTTCATCTGCTGACGTGGAATGTTATGCCCCCTGAGCGACTCCGTCGAGAGAAAGAACTGAAAGACAGGTTTGAGAAGCTTGCGAACTCTTTTGCTTCTTGTTTGCTGCTTCCTGCGGAATGCGTGTTGAGTGCTTTTGCAGAGAGGTTGAATGAAAGAAAAATCAGCTATGCGGATCTCGTCGAGATAGCGCGGGAATTTGACGTTTCGACCGAGGCGCTCTTGTGGCGATTGGTAACCTGCGACAGATTGATGCGGAGGATGTGAGAAAGGTGTTGGCCGACCCTGCATTTCGGGACGTTGACCGCTCTACGATGCCGGACAAATGGTGGAAGCCAAAAGACTTGTCCGACCGCTATGTGAGACTTTGCTTCCTGTGCTTTCAAAAGGAGCAACTATCACGCGCGAAATTGGCCGAGCTTATCGGGGTAAGTCTGGCGGAGCTTCGCGGGAAAGTGAAAGCACTTGAGCAGCAACCCAGTGAAGCCGCCCTTAGTATTGCTTGATGCGAACGTAATCATTGAAGCTCACGAACTCGGATTTTGGCATCGGATGGTCGCCTCTTTCGAAGTGATGGTTCCCGCGGTGGTCGCCCGCCACGAAGCAAAGTATTTCGTGGTCGGGGGGAAGCACAACCCCATCCAACTCGCTTCTCTAATTGCTCAGAATAAGGTGAAAGAACTCCAAGCGGATCTCAACGAACTATCCGAGTTGATGAACCAGTTTGATGCCCTCTTTTCTGAAAGTATTGATCCTGGTGAGCAGGAAGCGTTGGCGCTGATGCTAGCGGGGCCGATGCCCCGAACATCGATTCTGCTCGGCGGACGCTAGACGCCTGCAGGCTCTGGCCATGCTCGACATGAGCGATCGTGGTATTTCGCTTGAAGAGTTGCTCCAGAAAATAACCCCAAACGCCATAAGTCCCCCCTTACCTAATCGATTGGTCAATCCAATCAAACCGACGCTCGGGACGTTACCCGTTACGGTGGAAAATGATCCGTTCGATCCGCCACAAAGGACTGAAACGTCTTTACGAAGACGACGACCCGCGCGGCGTGATCAGCGAGCATGCGGAAAAGCTGCGTGACATTCTTGCGCGTCTAGATGCTGCCGCCACGGTTGCCGATATGGATTTGCCGGGTTTTCGGTTACATCCGCTCAAAGGAAGTTGCTGATTTTCTCCCGCTTTACGCTCGCTCCGGCAAGTTCTGATTAAAGCGGCCAACTGACTTCTAAGCAGAGGGTCGGGAGTTCGCGGGCGCGCCACTTAATCTTGAAATATCAATTAATTAGGTGGCGAAGCGACCTTTGCCGGACTTCTTCTTCCGTCCGCAATTTTGGGAACTCTTGGGCACACTTGTTCGTCGAGCAAGTTCACCGCTTCTCTCTGAGCAATTACACTGGCGTGCGTATAGATTTCGAGAGTCGTCTTCCGCGTGTGAGTGCCCTAGCTCCTAAAACCGGCGCATTCTGGCCTCTCAAAAGTGCCCGATAGGCCGTTCTGATGCGGGTCAGAAGGTTGTTGTGGTAGTGTAAGCCTCACATCACTTTTGGTTAGGTGGGGCTTGCGTCGCTCGCCAACGAGCGTGAGAATAACCTATGACCATGCGGGTCTCATGCACTTCCGTGGAGCGAGTGAAAGCGGTGCTGGATACCAAGAGGTACGAGACCGGGGTTAAGCCCTCCGCGGAAGAGATAGAGAAGCTGCGGCTCCACCCGTCACAAAATTAATCCCGCATGGAATTACACGATATTGTGCAGGAATGAGTAATTCTTGTAGAACGACGATCCCTCCGCTGGCACTCTCGCAGCTTCCTTACCGGTCTCGGTGTCAAACACCATTTGGACGGGCGATAACCTAGAGCCGATGCCGCTCGAGGACGACTGTACTCACTCGACGGCTTGAGGCATCTTCCATTGCCATTGACGCAAGCGCCAGCCAGTTCCCTCAATTGCAACTGCTCCGGCATAGCCCCAGGCAGGTCGGAGGGTATAGAGCGACCAACGCTTGGCTGGAACGCTATCCTCTGAGGGAACATAAAGATCTACAGGAGTGTGCGCAGAATCAGCGGTCAGAGGGACAGAAAAACTATTCAACGGTATCGCGAGACCCTCGCCACAGGCTTTAAGGTAAGCCTCCTTCTTTGTCCAACAACTGAAGAAGGCTTCGGCGTATAACTGGCTTGGAGTATGGGTCAAGTAGTCAACTTCAGTTGCTGAGAAGAAATGTCGCGCGATATCTGCGTAATCAGACTGCGCCCGGATGTATTCGAGATCTACGCCGACGTTTGGGGCAGCGGCGATAACAATGAGGGCAAGGCCAGCGGAGTGAGAGAGATTGAATTTGAGCCGGTTGGCGAATTCAGGGCTAAGGCCAGGCTTGCCGAACTCGTTGTAAACAAGGCTTACTTGACTAGGTTGGGCCTGAAGATACCGCCCCAAGAGATAACGCAGCATTCCGCGCGCGACAATGAAACGCTGCCGATGGCGTTCGAAATGAAAACGCGCACTCCGGGTGCGTTCATCAGGCGTTAGGGTCGCGTGGAGGCGAGCGGATGTTTCAGGCGGAACGTCGAGACTGGCGCACCAAATATGAACTTCGTCGGACGCCAGTGGAAAACAGCTCGGTAGTGAAGCGGTGAGAGACATCGCGGTGGTCGTCAGCTGGCGGTCACCTCGATCGTCGGTGAGCAGTCGGCCAGGTGCACGGCGTCGGCCATCGCGACGAGCACTTCGCGCGGTCCCTCGAAGCGCTCCCTGCCATGCGCGTTGCTGACGTTGTCAACGAGCATCAGGTCCCCACTCTGCCACTGCTCGCGTGCGGTGTTTGCCTCGTAAACCTCGTTGATCAACTGCACGACGTCCGCGCCGATCGCGTCGCCGTTGCCAAAGCGCGTATTGAACGGCAACCCGTCCTCGCCGTAGATTTCCACGAGATACTCTCGCACCTCCGGATCTATCGTCCACTCGTTGAGGAATGCGATTTGGTTGAACCAGCACCGCTGGCCAGTCCGCGGGTGACGTACGACGGCGCTGCGCCGCTGCCAGGTGCGAAGCGCACCGTCGCGCTGCCACTCGAACGTGATCGCGTTCGCACGACAGTAACTTTCGACGGTGCGCCGGTCGTCGGCACCAAATGCTTCAGCAATCGGCGCACCGATTTCGTTGTTGTAGTTGCGGACCAGTAGCCAGCCCTCCCGCTCAAAACGTTCGATCAACCCGGTGGGCAGTGCGCGGAGTAACGTCCGCGAGTCCGCCACCGGTGTCGCGCCCCCGTCAGTCGGCGCAATGAGGCACGCAAACAGCATTACGCTGGGGAACTCAAGCACGTAGCTGAGTTCGTGGTGCATGCACATTTGCTGGTTGGGCGGCCACTTCGATGAGGAATATACGCTGTGGGAGTAGCTCCGTCGGGCGGCAAAGGCCTCTTTCTCGGTCATCAGACTGCCTAGCCGCCGAAAGACGGATTCGGTCCCGGCCGCGTCGTGCAACTTGAGGCCGCGAACGAGGAGCGCACCGTGCTGGACGACGGCGGCGCGCAGCGCGTCGCGGTGCTCGGCGACCCAGCGCGCGGCGTCGTCGGTTGCGTCGACCTGCAGCATGGGTGGCTTTCCGCGTTGAATGTCCACGTTAAGACGTGAGGTCGGGGATGAGGTTGGCATCTCGATCTCCTTACAGTCGCTGCTGCTCAAGGTAAAGGTAACTTTTCTGGGCCCGCTATGAGCCCCTGCGCGGACCTCTCGTCGACCAGCGTGGCCAGATTGGCGAGAATCGGATGATCCGTGAGGTCCTTGAAGGACACAGCACGTTCAAGCTTGATCAGCAGTTTCAGTGCTGACAGCGACGTACCACCCAGATCAAAGAACTGGTCTCGCCGGCCGATCTGTTCCCTCGGAATGCCTAGCACGTCAGCCCATGCGGCGGCCAACCGACGCTCCGTCTCCGTGGTTGGCCCGTCGCAGTCCTGTTCGGCAACATCGAGTTCTCCAGCGAGCGTCACTAAAGCCTTCCTGTCGATCTTGCCGTTGTCCGTCAATGGGAGTCCTCTCCGCCAATGGAAGGCCGACGGAACCATGTACTCGGGCAGCGACTCACGGAGCTGGTCCCGCAGAACGTTGGCATCGAGTGGTCCCTGGCCGGCGTAGAAGGCCACGAGTTGCTTGCTGCTGCGATCAGCGCGTTCGGTCACCACGACCGCGCCTTCGCGGACGCCGGGCAGCCGCAAGAGTCGGTTCTCGATCTCGCCGATCTCAATCCGGAAGCCGCTGATCTTGACCTGCGCATCCCGGCGGCCGAGAAACTCCAGCTTGCCCTCGGGCAGCCAGCGGCCATAGTCCCCACTCCGGTAGAGCCTTTGGCACTGGCGGTGCGGATCGGCGAGGAACGCGGGGTGCGTGCGCTCGGGATCATTGATGTACCCGCGGCCAACACACACACCGGAAAAGACGATCTCTCCGGGTGCGCCGAGCGGCACTGGTGACAGATGTTCGTCGACGACGTAGACGTGCACATTGTTGATAGGGCGGCCAAGCGGAATACGTTCTCGGCGAGGCACAGCGTCCATAACCTCGTGGTTGGTGTCGTCAGAGGTCTCGGTAAGCCCGTACGCGTTAACCAGCTTGATCCTAGGTTGGACCGCGAACCAGCGCTGCACCAGCTCTTTCTTCAGCGCCTCGCCCGTAACCGATACGCATCGCAACTCCGGCAGATCGCGAGGATGCTGCGTCAGATAGGACACCAGGACTTCGAGGTAGGACGGCACAACCTGAACGACAGCCACACGGCCCTCGACAATCTTGCTGATGAAACGCGGTGCGTCGAGGATCGTCTCCTGCTCCACGATCAGCGTCCGCCCGCCGACTAAAAGCGCGGAAACCAATTGCCACAGTGAGATGTCGAAGCACTGGGGCGCCGTCTGGGCCACCACGTCTCCCTCGCCGATGCCTAGATCAGCAATCTTGGCAAAAAGGTGGTTGAGCATGCCCGCGTGCTCGCACATCGCGCCCTTGGGCTCACCGGTCGAACCGGAGGTGAAGTAGATGTACGCGAGTTGGTCGGGGGCCACGGGGATCCCGAGGTCGCCGTCGGGATGACCTTCCGTGTATGGCGCGTCGACGAAGAGTTGCTCGACGTTCGGGAGGGATTCGAGTGCCTCGGCGAGCATCGCGGTGCTGCCGCGTTCGGTCAGCACGAACCGGGAGCCAGCTCGAGAGAGCGTCCTAGCGATGCGGTCGGCGGGGAAATGCGGCTCCATGGGCAAGTACGCGCCGCCAGCCTTGAAGATCGCGAGTACCGCAGTCAGCCAGTCCAGATTACGCTCCGTCACTACTCCTACGACACCTTCGCGGGCCAGCCCCCGCGACAGCAGGGATCGTGCCAGCTGATTGGCGCGAACGTTGAGTTCCCGGTACGTCCACTGTTTGTTGCCGTGCAAGGCCGCGATGGCGTCCGGGTGTGCCCGAACTCGTTCCTCGAACAGCTCGTGGACCCGGCAGTCGGGCAGAGCCCTGTGCGGCCCAGCGAGGCCGTTAAGCTGGAAGCGCAGCTCCTCGGCGGAGAGCAGGGACTGTCGAGCGTGTTCCGCATCTGGATCCGTCGCGATTAAGGCGAGCGCAGTGACGTGATAGCCGGCGATCCTGGCGGCGCAGGACGCGTCCATAGCGTCCGTCTTGTAGCGGAGCCGCATCACAAGCCCGTCGTGTTCCACGAAGGCGACGCGCAGCACGATCCCCTCGGCGATCTGCACTCCGCTCGCACCCAGTTCGAACACAGCTTCAAACAACGGCCCGGTGAGACCCAGCTCACGTCGGAGCTCCGCGACTGGAAAATCCTTGTGCCATAGCAGCGCTGACTCTTCTCGCGCAGTTTCCCGTACTACGTCTCGCCAGGTGCGGCCTCCGATTGTCATTCGGCATGGCAACGGCGATCCGCCCTCCGCGGCGTAGCCGGTGCATACCTCGCGCTCACCGGAGAGGGCGCCAAGCACCTTGGCGTGCGCGGTAAGCAGCACCGAGCTGAGGGGCACCGCCAGTTCGTCCGCACGCCGGCGCAGCGCCGCCACGAGCTCGTCGGGAATCCGCACTGCGTGTTCGTCGACGCCGGGCACGGGGTCGAGAGTCCACCTCGGGACCGCCGCAAAGCCACCGGCGTGAAGGACACCGCGCCAGAAGTCCCGGCTTCGCTCGGCGGTGGTCGCCGTATCCCCGCCCCGCAACTCGATATTCGTCATCTCACATCTCCCTCGCCGGGTTGCCGGCCCACCGCGTGCGCGGCGGGACATCCTCTCCCTTCATGAGGAAGGAGTCGACCGCGAGCATTGCGCCGTCACCCATGGTCACGCCATAGTGGACCAACGCATCAACCCCGATCGTGCAGCCGGCGCCGATCGTCGTGCGATCGCTTTTGAAGGTGCCGTCCTCCTGCGAGTGGCATTGGATCTTGCTTCGGTAATTGAGGACCGATTCGTCTCCGATCGTGATGAGGGTCGGCTCGGGGATGTGGGTGCCGTCGTCGAAGACCCTTTTCCCCATCCGAACGCCCATCAGCCGCCAGAGCACGTTCTTGAACGGCGTGCCATCGAACGCGTGGAGATAATGAATCGGATGCAGCTTCCACAGGCGCTCAATCGACCAGAAATCAGGGTGGTAGATGGAGCAAATGGCCGGCCGCACTGGATGCAACGCTTCGAGGCCGCGCGCCACCAGCGTGAAGTAAACTCCGGCGACCACCACGCTGAGCGCGAAGCACACAGCGCTCACGACATGGAAAAGCGCATTGTACAGTTCGAAGGCAGCGAGGTAGAGCATAGCGAACAGGAGGAGGCTCATCCATCGCGTCAAAAGGAAGATGCCGATAGTCCGCAGGTTATACCGATTCTTCGCCGCAAGACCGCGGCTCAGCGCCTCCCCCGTTCGGAGATGGTCGAATTGGGTGTCTCGTTCGACGGTCCGCGGAATCTCGAAGCACGGGGCGCCCAACAAGCCCACCCCCTCGCGAATCTTGCCGTCGAGCGGAACCATCGCCTTCGTGCCGAGGAGAACGTTGTCGCCCGTCCTGCCGCCCGCGGGATAGGTCACGTCGTTCCCCAGGAAATTGTTGGGACCGATCGTCACGCGGGACACGCGGAACGACGTGCTCGAGACCTCGTCGTTCATCAGAATCAACCCGTCGGCGACCATCGTTCCGCTGCTGACAGAGCACAGGAACGGGTTCGAGTGCATCACCTCGTTGCCAAAATTCGACCCGGTCTGCACGACGGGGGAAAGCTGATAGCCAAGCCATTGCAGATACGGGACGATATACGAGCTGTCACCAAAGAGGAACGTAAAGAACTTTAGGCTACCCAACCGCGCGATCGCCCGGTGGACCACGTCGTGGAAGCCGTACAGCGGATAGACCTTGTCCGGTTTGATGAACGGCTTCAACACGCGGGGGACGGCGACCTGGAGAAGGAGCCCGACGAGCCCGAGGCCGAAAAACAGCAGCAGCGAGAGGATCACGGCTTGGATGAAGAGCGCCCCCAGCGCACCTGCGGCCGGTGCGAGCGCGTGAACCAGCCACGATGCCGCGGCGGTCGCCAGGCTCGCGCCCCCCTCCATGAGCGGCAGGTACAGCAGCGGGACAACGAGCAGGGCGACAGCGGAATAGACGGTCCGACGCAGCGTTCCGCATCGAGCTGGCGGGACCCTCAGGTAGTTCACGTCCGTGCGCTGTGCCGGAGATCCGTGCCACCGCTCGCCCTGCGGTACCGTCTGGCCGCTGTGCAGCGCGGATGCGTGACCGAGCTGCGCCCCGTTGCCCATGGACGTATGGATGTCGAGCACGCTCCGTTCCCCGACGAACACTTCCCGGCCGAGCGTCACCGGTCCGATCTCGATCCGTCCGGCCTGTGCCCTGTAGCCGTTGAAGACCGCCTCTCTGCGAATCACCGTCCCTGCGCCGATTGTCAACATATCAGTGCAAACCGGCGCGCGCCGGGAGAAGATCACGACGCCCGGCCCGATTTTCGCGCCCAGCGCCCTCAGATAGAACAGATACACGGGCGTCCCGATGAACATACGGACGACAGGGCTCGACCGGATGAGTGTCTTGACGATCCAGAAGCGGACGTACGCGAGGCTCCAGAGGCGGATCTGCTGGGGATACCAACGACCTACGAGCATCCACTTCACCGCGATCGGAACGGCGCACACGGCCAAGAACGCCGCGCTGCTGGCCAGGACCAATCGCAGGCCAATCTGGACGGCGCTCGCGCCCGCCGCGACCCACGCGTAACCCGCCGTGATGGCGACCACGGCAACATATGAGTATGCCAAGAAAAACAAGGCCTGCAGCGCTCCGCAGAAGACGTACTCTCGCGCGCTTGTCGGCGTCGGCGCCTCAATTGCTGGTGCAACCGACGACTTGACAGACCTAGGCAAGACGTCCGCCACCGCCGCTGCCAGGCTTCTGATCGTCGGATGCCGGTAGATGTCCTGCATCGATACCGACGGTAGGTTTCCGCGTTTCCTCACTCGTGCGCAGAAATGGGCCATGACCAACGAGTCGGCACCGAGGTCGTCAAAGAAATGGCTGTCCACCGACACACGGTCGATATGCAGGACCTCGGCGAGCAGCCCGGCGAAGACGGCTTCGACGCCCGTCGGCGCGGAGCCGCGCGGACCGTCGATCACCCACGTCGACTTTGGCATCGCGGTCACCTCAATGGGACGAGCCCGCCCTCATCGCGCGGTCTCGTAGAAGAAATCTGATAAGCGCTGGTCCTGGCCGGCGGCCACCGCCCTGTCGTACACCCACTTGCCGACCGCCACGTCGAGGATCCCCAGGCCGAAGGGGGAGAAAAGGATCGGACGGCTACGATTCACCGATCGGCGTCCAAGCATGATCTCGGCGAGAGTCCCCGTCACGAAGCTTCGGCTTCCGGTCAGCTGCTCGGTGAGATGAGGGGAGGTGTTTGCCTTCATGACGTGCTCGACGTCGTCGACGACGTTCTGGGATTGCAGAAGGATCTCGGGTGCGAGATCGCGAAGGGAAATATGCAGCACCACCGGGTTGTGCTCGAAGAGGGAAGCGTCGCTAATGTATGGCGCGGACGCGACGGTCGTGAAAACGATCAGGTCAGAGGCCCTCAGCAGTTGCGTCAGCTCGGGAATGACTGTGACGGTGCGGTGGTGCTCGGGGCGGCACGCCGTATTTTTGAATTTCTCGCTCTCGACAGGTGACTTGTCGTATAAACGAACTTCTTCGATCTCCCATCCAGTGTCGACCAGGAAGTCGTACACGTACCGGGCGATGAACCCGGTGCCCACGATGCCCAGCGAATGCGCCCGGCGCGACCGCCCGGTCAGCCAGTACGCGGCAAGAGCCGCGGACGCGGCCGTTCGGGCCGCCGAGATGATCGAGCTCTCGAGGATGGCAAAGGGGTAGCCATTCTCGTAGTTATTGAGCACGAGCACGGCCGATGCGCGCGGAAAGCCTCGCTGGACGTTGCCGGGATAACTGGCGATCCACTTGAGTCCCGCCACGTGGAAGCCGTCTCCCAGATAGGCCGGAAGCGCGATGATCCGGCAATCGGGCTTGTCGGGGAACCGCAGAAAGTAGCTGTCCGGGTTGACGGACTGCCCCTGGGCGTGCGCGAGATACGCATTCTGGACAATGTCGATACAACCGGCTCGGTGAGCCCGAATGATGTCGAAGACGATTTTGCCGTTGATGATCGATAGCTCGAAGTGCATCGCTTCGGCGCTCCGCTATTCGAGCCTGGTCGCCCACGCGGGATCGAAGACCGTGTCAAGGTAAGGCGTGCCGCGGTCCGCGCACAGGAACATCACTGTCGGGTGCTCGTACGCCGGAATCCTCGCAGCATACCGCTTGACCGCCGCAAAGGCCGTTCCGCTGGAGCCGCCCACGAACAGTCCGTGGGTCGTCAGGAGTTCGCTGCACGCTTGAACGGTCTCCCGCTCGGATATCAAGACAATGTCGTCGATTTTGGCGTGCGACAGTAACTGCGGGACGATACTCGATCCAGCGCCGGGAATGTGGCGTCTGCGCGGTGCCCCACCGAAGATGGCGGAGCCTTCGGTATCGACGGCGATGACCCGAATGTTGGGATAGCGCTCTTTAAGCCGGCGAGACACTCCGGCGATCGTTCCCGCCGTGCTGACGCCGATGAAGACATAATCAAGCGAGTCAAAATCGGCGCAGATTTCCGTCGCCGTGAGCTCGTAGTGCGCCTCCACGGCGTCCAGATTTCCGTACTGGTTCGTCCAGAAGGCGTTCGGGATGGTGGCACAGAGTTGCTTCACTTTTTGCAGGCGGGTCTTCAGGAATCCGCCGGTATCGTCGGGGTCCTCGACCTTCACCACCGTGGGACAGAGACGCCGGAGGAACGACTCGTAGGTGCCAGAAATATTGGGGTCGATCACCGGGATGAACCGCAGGCCGACCAGGTGCGTGAAGGCGGCGAGAGCACAGGCAAAGTTCCCGGAGGAGGACTCGATCACCGTTGTCTGGTCACAAATCTCACCTCGCTCGGCCGCTCGTCTGAGGATCCAGTAGGCGGCGCGATCCTTGATACTCCCAACTGGGTTGACATATTCGAGTTTGGCAAACAGATCCATGCCCTTCATTGCCAACTGCACATGTGGCGTGGGTCGTAGGGTATTTCGAAGCTCTCGCAAACGCGTGGCGAGACGGGACGAAGAAATCTGATCGAGATGTTTTCCTCCTTTTGCGAAACCGTTGTCGTCCCTCCGCTCCGGCTCCCTCACGATCGTGCGTTGTAATGGCAGGCTGCAATTTGTGTCCATCCTTTACCCCCTCAGAAATTGAAATTAGCGTGCAGGGCGGGGAGGGGAACCATTGGAAATGTCTCAATTGGATTGGCGGGGCGGGTACCCGGTATTGACCTGATTCACGGCGCCGTAGAGTCCCAAGGGCCGCCGGGGCATGTCTCTCCTGGGCCTTGGGGATAACCGACCTCCATGTTCAGGATTGGGATCTCAAGATGCACCAACGATGGCGCCTCGTAGTTCAATCCACTAGATTCCTCTGCTGGGTTGATGGGAAACTGCTGGACCTATGAGACAGCCGGGGTAGTGCAGTCGATGTGCCGGACATAACTCTTGTAGATTCAATGGCTATAGTAATCCTAGCTA
>Ga0209577_10005430_pt1 | contig 11885 bp, 13 predicted proteins | sample GraSoiAngelo_109_FD_185874 | JGI IMG/M metagenome (GOLD analysis project Ga0209577, IMG submission 185874) | Grasslands soil microbial communities from the Angelo Coastal Reserve, California, USA - 14_0903_12_20cm (SPAdes) (version 2) | ecosystem: Environmental > Terrestrial > Soil > Grasslands... | reverse complement strand
GGTTTTTCTCCGCCGGCGCGAACATCGCGATGATGCAGCGGGTCACGCCGCGCTTCCTGTACCAGTTCTCGCTGTACGCGAACGAGACGCTCAACCGGCTGGAGCACACGCCCAAGCTCACGATCGCTGCGCTCAACGGCCACACCGTCGGGGGCGGGCTCGAAATGGCGCTGGCGTGCGACGTGCGCCTCGCCAAGCAGGGCGCCGGCCGGATCGGTCTGCCGGAGGTCAACCTGGGGGTGCTCCCGGGGCTCGGGGGGACGCAGCGGCTCGCCAAGGTGGTGGGCAAGGCGTTGGCGATCGAAATGATGGCGAAGGGCGAGACGTTCTCGGTCGACCGCGGCAAGGAGCTCGGACTCGTCAACGAAATCTTCCCGGCCCAGCGATTTCGCGAGTCGGTGGGGCTCTACGCCCAGCAGTTCTGTCCGCCCCACAAGGCGGCCAAGGCCGTGGGACTCATCAAGCGCGCGGTGCAGTCCGGGTCCGAGCTGCCGCTCGCGTCGGGCCAGGCCCTCGAGCGTGAGCTGCAGCAGCAGCTGTTCCAGAGCGCGGACGCTCGGGAGGGCATCGCCGCCTTCAACGACAAGCGCGTCGCGCTGTTCACCGCGGAGTAGCCGGTCTCGACCGCGCCATGCGCAGGGCACTGGTCTTGTCGGGCGGCGGGGCGAAGGGAAGCTGGCAGGTCGGAGCGTGCCAGCATCTCATCGCCGAGCGGGGCCTGTGGTTCGACGTGATCGCCGGCGTCAGTGCCGGCGCCGTCAACGCCGCGACGCTGGCGCAGGCCCGTGATCAGGACGAGCTGGCCGCGGAGGTTGAGCACTTGCGATCGGTCTGGCTCGGGCTCCGGGGCAGCCACGACATCTACCGGCGGCGCTGGCTCGGAGCCCTCGGGACCGTGCTGGCCCGGCGGACGAGCCTGTATAACGCCGCGCCGCTGCGAGCCATCCTGGTGCACCACATCGAACCGGCCCGGGTGGCGGCTTCGCCGATCCGGCTCCGGGTCGGGTACGTCGATCTGCTGTCGGGCACCTATCGAACGGCCGGCAACGACCATCCGACCATCGCGGACGCGGTGCTGGCGAGCTGCGCCCTCCCACTGATCTTCCCCCCGGTGCCGCTCGGCGACGGCCACGAGCTGGCGGTGGACGGCGGCCTCCGCGGCGCCACACCGCTCGCCGATGCGCTGGACGTCCTGGCCGAGACCCGCGCTCCCCCCACGGGCGACGAGCCCGACGAGGTCTGGGTGCTCGCCCCGCACGTGGCCGGTCCGATCGCCCAGCCCCGGCTCCACAACTGGCTGTGGGTGGCCCTCCGCTCCATTTCGGTCCTGACCAGCGCTCCTCTCCCCGACGGGGACGCGCGCGCCGCGGAGGCCACGACCGCACAGTCCGCCGGCGTGCGGCTGCACGTGCTGCATCCCCGCGAGCAGCTGCGCGGTCCGAGTCTCGACTTCAACCCGCGCAAGGTGCGGCGGTGGTACGAGGACGGGCTCCAGACCGCGCGTCACGCGGCCGAGGCGTCCGACCTGCCGCTCGAGCCCGAACTGCAACATGACGTGCCGCCCTGATTCCCCCGATCCGTACCATGCCCTGCCGCGGCGGTTCAACGCGGCGGCCCACTTCGTGGACCGTCACGTCGCCGCGGGGCGGGGCCAGCGCGTGGCCCTCGTCTGCGACGGGCGTGGCATCACGTATCGCGAGGTCCACGCCGGCGTCAACCGGGTCGGCAACGCGCTGCGGCGGCTCGGCGTGCGGATGGAGGACCGTGTGCCGCTGCTCCTCCCCGACGGGCCGGCGTTCGTGTACGCCTTCTGGGGCGCCATCAAGATCGGCGCGGTCCCGGTGCCTCTGAGTCCGCTGTCGCGCGCGGCGGAGCTCCAGCACGTGCTGGACGACACCCGCGCCGCAGCCGCGATCGTCGACGACACCCTGGTCGAGGTGATAGACGCCGCCCGGCCGCGACTCGAGCGGCTCCGGCACGTCGTCGTGGTGGGCGGCGTGCCCGGGAACCACCTCTCCTTCGAGGAGCTCGTGGCGGGTGAGTCCGCCGAGCTCGACCCCGCCGCGACGACCAAGGACGACGTCGCCTTCTGGCTGTACACGTCCGGCACGACGGGTACGCCGAAGGCGACCGTGCACCTGCAGCACGACATGGTCGTCTGCTGCGAGACGTACGGGCGAGCGGTCCTCGACATCGGCCCGGACGACCGCTGCTACTCCGCCGCGAAGCTGTGCTTCGCCTACGGGCTCGGGAACACGCTGTACTTCCCGTTCCACGTGGGCGCGTCGGCACTGCTCGACGGTGAGCGGCCGGCGCCGGCCCGTATCGCCCGGCTCATCGCCCGGGAGCGGCCCACGCTCTTCTTCGCCGTGCCCACGACGTACGGCGCCATGCTGCGGGCCGCCGAGGCCGGCGAGGTCGAGTATGATCTGGCGTCCCTGCGCTGTTGCGTCTCGGCAGGAGAGCCGTTGCCGAGGCCGCTGTACGACCGATGGAAGGACCGGTTCGGCGTGGAGATCCTCGACGGGCTGGGCTCGACCGAGCTGTGCCACATCGTGATTTCCAATCGGCGGGGCTGCGTCCGCCCGGGCAGCGCGGGTACGCTCGTTCCCGGCTACGACGCCAAGATCGTGGACGACGACGGCGTCGAGCTCCCCGCGCCGGAAGTGGGGCACCTCATGGTCAGGGCGGAGAGCGCGTGCGCGGGATACTGGAACCAGCACACGCGGACGAAGCAGACCTTCGTTGGAGACTGGGTCCGCACCGGCGATCGCTGTTTTCGCGACGGCGAGGGCGTGTTTTGGTACGTGGGCCGCTCGGACGACATGTTCAAGGTCAGCGGCATGTGGGTGTCGCCGAACGAGGTGGAGGCGGCGCTGCTCGAGCACGCGGCCGTCGCCGAAGCCGCGGTCGTGGCCGCTCCCGACGACGACCACCTCGCCAAGCCGCTCGCCTTCGTGGTCCTGGCGCCGGGGCAGGCGCCCACGCCGGGCCTTGAGACGGAGCTGAAGGACCTGACGAGCGCGCGTTTGGGACGCCGCAAGACGCCCCGCTGGGTCGTCGTCGTCCCGGAGCTCCCCAAGGCCGCTACCGGGAAGATCCAGCGCTTCCGCCTGCGGGAGCTGGCGGTTGCCGCGGGGCGCTGAGTTAGACGAGGGTCAGCTGGACGACGGGCGCAAACGACTTGCGATGATGGGGCGTGAAACCCCAAGCGGCGAGCGCTGCCAGGTGATCCGGAGTACCGTAGCCCTTGTTGCTCTCCCACGCGTACGATGGATGGCGCCGCGCCAACCGCTCCATCAGGCGGTCGCGCACGGTCTTGGCGATCACCGACGCGGCGGCGATCGAATGGCAGTGCGCGTCGCCGTCGATGATCGCGTCGTGCGCGCAGCCCAGCTCGGGACAGGGCAGCCCGTCCACCAGAACCAGGCCGGGCGTCACGCGCAGGCGGGCGAGCGCGCGCCGCATCGCGAGGATGGACGCTCTGCGGATGTTGACGCGGTCGATCTCGCGTACGCTGGCGGCCCCGACGCCCACCGCCAACGCGCGCGCGCGCACCACGCCGGCCAGCCGCAGGCGGCGCGGGGGCGGGAGCAGCTTCGAGTCGCGCAAACCCCGGATGACCCTGCAGTGCGGCGGAAACACGACGGCCGCGGCCACCACCGGACCGGCGAGGGGACCGCGGCCTGCTTCATCGACACCGGCGACGAGTCCGCCCCCCGCTTGCCAGAACGCGATCTCGCGCTCGAGCGTGGGGCGGGGACCTCTCACGCCTCCTGCTTCTCCGTCGTTTCGGGCACCACGACGCCGCGCTTCTCGCGGATTCGCGCCGCCTTGCCGGCGAGGCGGCGCAGGAAGTACAGCTTGGCGCGCCGCACCCGACCCTTGCGGAGCAGCTCGATTTCCGCGATCGCGGGTGAGTGCAGCGGAAAGATCCGCTCCACGCCCACGCCCGCCGAAATCTTGCGCACGGTGAAGGTCTCGTTGATGCCCCCGCCGCGGCGGCCGATGCACACACCTTCAAACGCCTGCAGCCGTTCCTTGTCGCCTTCCCGCACGCGTACCATCACCCGTACCGTGTCGCCGGGGGCGAACGCCGTGAGGTTCGTCTTGAGGCCTTCGCGCTCGATCGCTCTCAGTCGGTCCATAACCTTCCCCTTATTCCCCCGGTGCGTCTACGCGTCTGCGCGTCCAGCCTTTTCCCACAAGTCGGGTCGCCGCTCGCGCGTCAACCGCTCGGCCTGCGCCGCGCGCCACCCCGCGATCTGCTCGTGATTCCCGCTCAACAATACCGCCGGCACATCCATTCCGCGATAGCTCGGCGGCCGCGTGTAGCTCGGCGGCGACAACAGGCCATCGTAATGCGAGTCCGTGGCCGCGGACTCGTGGTCGCCGAGCGCGCCGGGCAGCAGCCGCACCACCGCGTCGAGTACGCACAGCGCCGCCGGCTCGCCACCCGAAAGCACGAAATCGCCGACCGACAGCTCTTCCGCTCGGAGACCGTCCGCCACGCGCTGGTCCACGTCTTTGTAGTGGCCGCACAACAGCGTCAGCTCCGTCCCGACCGCGAACCGGACCGCGTCCCGGTGCGTGAACGGCCGCCCCCGCGCCGACAGCAGGACGATGGGCGGCCCCGCCCGCAGGTCCTCCACCGCTTCGAAGAACGGCTCAGGTTTGAGCACCATTCCCGCGCCGCCCCCGTAGGGGTAGTCGTCCACCGTCTTGTGGCGGTCGTGCGTGTAGCTGCGCAGCTGCACGACCCGGTAGCGCACCAACTGCTGCTCCGCCGCGCGCCCCAGAATGCTGACGGCGACGGCCGTCTCGAACACCTCGGGGAAGAGCGTCACCACGTTAATCCGCAGCATCGGTCTCTTCCACGGCCACGAGATGGTCGCGCCACGACTCCACGACCGCCCGAGACGTGACTCCCACGAAGCCGAGCAGCCACTCCCGGTGGTAGGCGCGGCGTCGCGCGACCACGAGCGGTCCCGCCACGACCCGGCGGTCCTCGTTGACGACGAGCAGCCGGGCCTGCGGCGTGAACACCGCGCCCGGATTCTCGACGAGGGGCAACACCGCCACCTCCCCCCGTTGCCCGTGCGGCTTACGCAGCCGCCCGACTACGCGGGGCGTTGGCCGAGCACTCCCGCCTTCTTGAGGAGCGAGCGCACCGTGTCGGTGGGGAGGGCGCCCTTCTCGAGCCATGCCCGCGCCCGCTCCGCGTCCACCTTGATGTCGGCCGGGTTGGTGCGCGGGTTGTAGTGGCCGAGCAGCGCGACGAACCGACCGTCGCGGGGCGCGCGTGAGTCCGCCACCACGATCCGGAAGTAGCTCTGCCCCTTGCGCCCCTCACGCCGCAGCCGAATGCGAGTTGCCATCGCCTAGATCCTTTTCAAGAGCTTCCGCATCTGCTGGAACTGCTCCAGCAGCCGGTTCACGTCCTGCACCGAGCGTCCCGCCCCCTTGGCGATCCGCAGCCGGCGCGAGCCGTTGAGGATCCCTGGATCGGCTCGCTCCGCCGGCGTCATCGATAGCACGATCGCCTCCACGTGCTTCAGGCGCTTGTCGTCGGCCGGTACGGCGGCCAGCGCCTTGGCGTTCACGCCGGGCAGGAGGCCCAGCACCTGCTTGAGCGGCCCCATCGCCTGCATCTGTTTCAGCGCGACCAGGAAGTCCGCCAGGTCCATCCCGTGCTTCGAGCGCGCCTTCTGCTCGAGCCGCTGCGCCGCCGCCGCGTCCACGGTCGCCGCCGCCTGTTCCACCAGCGCCACCACGTCGCCCTGCCCGAGGATGCGCCCCGCCATGCGCACCGGATCGAAGGGCTCCAGGAGGGGCGCAGCATGCTGCGCGCCCAGATTCTCCCCCGTGCCGATGAATTTGATCGGCACGCCCGTAGTGCCGTGGATCGAGAGCGCCGCGCCTCCCCGCGCGTCACCGTCGAGCTTCGTGAGGATCACGCCCGTGAGCCCGACCCCCTCGTGGAACCCCCGCGCGATCCGCACGGCGTCCTGCCCGGTCATCGCGTCCGCCACGAGCAGCACCTCGCGCGGGCTCACCGCCGCGCACAGTGCCTTGAGCTCGTCCATCATCGCGGCGTCGATCTGCAGCCGCCCGGCGGTGTCGACGATGACGGTGCGGCAGCGCGCCTTCTCGGCCTCGCGCAGGGCGTCCCGCACCACGTCCGGAACCCCCTTCCCACTTCCCTCGTCCCTCGTCCCCGGGAAGACCGGCACCCCCACCTGCTCACCGAGCTGCCGCAGCTGTTCCGCGGCCGCCGGCCGGTACGGATCCGCCGCAACCAGTCCCGGCGCCTTCTGCTCGATCTTGAGCCGGCGCGCCAGTTTGGCCGCGGTGGTCGTCTTGCCCGAGCCCTGGAGACCGACCAACAGGATCACCGTCGGCCCCACAGACGCAAACTGTAGGGGCGCAGCATGCGACGCCCCTCCCTCGCGCCCCAGTGCATCCTCCGAGGCGCCGAGCATCCGGGCGATCTCGTCGCGCACCAGCTTCACCACCTGCTGGCCCGGGCTCACCGTCTTCAGTGCGACCGCTGCGACTGCGCGCTCCCGCACCCGCTCGACGAACCCTTGCGTCACCTCGAAGCTCACGTCCGCTTCGAGCAGGTGGCGCCGGATCTCGCGCAGCGCCTCGGTGACGTCCTGCTCCGAGAGGACGCCGCGTCCCGTGACGCGCTTCAGGACGGCGGCGAGCTGCGACGCGAGGGCCGTAAACATAAGCCCAGGAAACTACTTAGCGACCTGGCGGAATCCAAGTGGCGGATTTACCGTGCCGCCCGACCGACGCGGATCGCCGGCACGTGGCGCCAGCCGGACCACCGCGCCGGCGCGTCCACCAGCCGCACCACGGCCACACCGCTCAGCACCAGCTGCTTCAGTTCCGACCTGCGGGTGGTCCCCGTCCCCGCCGTCCCCCCCGTCCCCCCCGCCGCCCCCATCGCCGCTGCGGAGCGTCGCTTGGCCCAGGCGCGCTCGATCCCTTTGAAAAACCGCGTCCCCGCTGCGGCGTCGTCCCACAGCGTGTACCAGACCAGGGCGTCGCCGCCCGCGCCGAGCACCTGATAGCGATCACCGTCCCAGCCGGTGGCGAACAGCGCGGCGGCGCTGTCGTCGCCCAGGTACTGCTCGAACAGCAGGCGGATCTCGAATTCGCCGAGACCGTCCTCGTAGCGCACCGTGTCGGGAGTGGGGGACTCGAACGCCAGCCGGTCGGGCCGATCGCCCGAGGCGTAGCGGGCGGGGTGCAGAATCTGCTCGGTCGAGATCGGCATCAGCGCCCCGTACGGCTGCTTGCCGGGGTACTCCCGCTCGAACCAGCGGACGAACTCCGCTCCCCCGAGGTAGGGAAAGATGAGACTCTCGCGCAGCCACAGCGGCGCGCTGCCGAACACCTTCATCCCCTGCTGCTGCGCGCCGAGTCCGGTGCGCAGGTCCCAGAAGTTGGGCAGGCTCTCGATCTTCTGCTCGGGCATCAGCACCAGGATCTGGGCCAGCGTCGCCTGGCCCTCGAGGATGGCCTGCGCCGCCGTGCGGCGGTCGTTCTGGCGCTTGAGCTCGACCAGCGAGTCCAGATTCAGGTATTGATGCTGCAGCGCATGCACCAGCTCGTGCGAGATGACGAGTCGGGCCTGACTGGGATCGATGTCGGTGGGAACGTACAGCGCGTTGGAGTCGGGATCGAAGTACCCCGCCACCTGCTCGGTCAGCAGGTCGACCATGCTGCGCCGCAGGTCGAGTGAATCCGGGATGAGCCCGAACAGTCGGTAGGCGGCCTGCGCTCCGGCGAGCTCGGCCGGCGGCAGATCGTCGTCGAACTTGTGGATCACGTAGTCGCGGACCTGAGCGCGGGAGCGGCGGAGCACGACGGGGTGCTGCTTGAAGCGCAGCCGCATCGCCCGCTCCACGGCGGGCATCATCTGTTGCACCGCTAGCCGCAGCTCGGCTTCGCTGCGGACCTCCTGCGCCCGTTGTTCGCATCCGGTGCTGCCGACTCCCACCCATTCCACGAGCGCCGCGACGGCCAGCCAGCGGCGCCTCACGCCTGCCACTCGATCCCCTTGCCGACGGCGGTCCCCACCACGCGAGCGATGTCCTGACCGCGCACGATGATCCCCTGATGCTCGAGCTCGGCGCGCAGCAGGCCGTCGAGCTCGGCTCGCCTGTCGGACAGGGTCGGGGGAGGGCGGTGGAGGGCGGTGGAAGACGGTGGAGGTTGTTGCGCGGAGCCACCTCCACCGCCCTGCACCGCCCTCCCCCGTCCTTCACCGCCCAGCATTTTCTCGATCTCCGCCCCGATCCGCTCCAGCATCGGGAAGATTTCGGCTACCAGATCCTCCGCCGGCTCCTGCCGCGGCGTTTCGTGCGTGAGGCCGCGCCGGATCATCGCGTCCACCTTGCGCCGCTCGCGGATCAGACGGTCGAGCTCGGGCGACACCGCAGCCGTGGCCTGCGCGTGGGCGCACGCTTCGTCGAGCATGTCGATCGCCTTGTCGGGCCGGGCGCGCTCGGGCACGAAGCGGTCGGTGAGAACGATGGCGGCCTTGAGGGCGTCGTCGGTGATGGCGACGGCGTGGTGGCGCTCGAGCCGCGGTCGCCGCGCCACCAGCACTTCCCACGTCTGGATGGCGTCGAGCTCTTCGATCAGCACCGGCTGGAAGCGCCGCTCCAGCGCCGGGTCGCCGCGGATCCACTTGTCGTACTCGGTGCCGGTGGTCGCCCCCACGAGGCGGATGTCGCCGCGCACCAGCGCCGGCTTGAGCATGTTCGCCGCGTCCATGGCGGCGCCGAGCGCGGTCCCCTGTCCGATCAGGTTGTGCAGCTCGTCCACGAACAGGATGAGGTCGGGATCGGCCGACAGGTCGCGCACCAGGCGGCGGATGCGCTCCTCGTACTGGCCGCGGAACGCCGTGCCCGCCAGCAACGCGACGTGGTCGAGCGCGAGGATGCGGGCGTCCTTGAGCGCCGGGGGGACGTCGCCCGCCGCGATGCGCTGCGCCAGGCCCTCGACGATGGCCGTCTTGCCCACGCCCGCCTTGCCGATGAGCGCCGGATTGTTCTTGCTCTGGCGCAGCAGGATGTCCACCACGCGCGCCACCTCCGCGTCGCGGCAGCGCACCGGCTCGAGGTCGCCACGGCGAGCCAGGGCAGTGAGCTCCACCCCGACGCGCTCGAGCACGCTCCCGGAGTCGAACAGGCCCTCGAACGCCTCACCCATCGCTCACTCGCCGTGCAGGAAATGCTGATACCAGGCGATGATGGCGTCTCCCATCACGAACGTCACCGCCGCCCCCAGGGCGAGGAATACCCCGAACGGTACCAGACGCTTCTTCCTGAGCGACAGCGGGACGAAGATCACGCTGCCGAGCAGCGCGCCGAGGAACACGGTCAAGAGCACGCCCTTCCATCCGACGAACGAGCCCACCATCGCCATCATCTTGATATCGCCACCCCCCATCGCCTCTTCCCTGAACGCCCACTGGCCCAGCTGGGCGACGGCGAACAGCAGCGCGAAGCCCGTCGCCGCGCCCAGCACGGCGTTGAGAAAGCCGTCGGCGCCGCCCGCGAGCGACAGGGCGAGCCCCAGCACGAGGCCTCCCCAGGTGTATTCGTTGGGAATCAGGTAATGCCGCCCATCGGTGACGGCGATGCCGAGGAGGATCGTGCCGAGCAGCGCCGCGGCGAGCGCGTGGAGCGTGATCCCGTAGAGCAGCGCCGCCGCCACCCAGATCGCGCCCACCGCCGCTTCGACGATGGGGTACTGCCGCGAGATCGGCTCACCGCAGCGGCGGCAGCGGCCCCGCAAGAGCAGCCACGAAACGACCGGAATGTTGTCGCGCCAGGCGATGGGCTGCTTGCAGCGCGGGCAGGTGGAGGGGGGGGTGACGAGCGACATGTCGAGGGGGAGACGCACGATGCACACGTTCAGAAAGCTCCCGAGACACAGTCCCAGGAGCGCCGCGGCGACGAGCAGAATCGGGTCAACGGCCACGCGTCACCTCGTAGAGCAGAATGCCCGCCGCCACCGCGACGTTGAGCGACTCCGCGCCCTGCGCCAGGGGGATCGCCACGCGCTGCGCGGCGACGGCATTGAGCTGCGGGCGGATCCCGGCGCCCTCGTTCCCCACAATGACGGCGATCGGCCCGTCATCGACCTTTCCCGCGTCCTCCTTCCCCGCTCCCCTGCCGAGCGCCCGGTGCAGCGGCGTGCCGTCCGCCGCCGCCGCCCACAGCGTGACCGCGTGCTTCCGCGCCCAGGTGATGAACCCGGCGTCGTCGAGCGACACGACCGGGTGGCGGAACGTCGCCCCCATGGCGGCTCGCAACGCCTTGGGGCTCGTGGGATCGGCGGTCCCGCGCAGCACCACCGTGCCCGCCGCGCCCAGCGCGTGCGCCGTGCGGATCAGGGTGCCCACGTTCCCGGGGTCCTGAACCCCGTCGATCACGAGCGCCACCGCACCCGGCCGCGGCGCGAACTCGGCCGCGTCCCAGCGGCGCGGCTCGATCACGGCGATGATGCCCTGGGGCGTGTCCGTGTCGGCGAGCTGGACGAACGTGCGGACGCCGATCTCCTCGACCGGGATCGCGTGCCGCTCGAGCTCGGCCACCAACGCCACCCCCCGCGCCGTGCGCGCCAGGTCGGGAGCGACCAGCGCGCCCTGGAACGGGAGACCCGCCGCGAGCGCCTCCTCCACCAGTCGCACGCCTTCGATCAAGGCGAGCCCGCGCCGGCCGCGTGCCTTGCGGCGTTGGAGATCGCGGATCGTCGATGACAGATTACTGGCGATGGGTCTCCTCGCGTGGTTCCGGCGGCGGCCGGGCCTTCAATATGTCGAGAAGCGGCGGACGGGCGCTACGTGAAGATCGCCCTCACGATCGCGGGCTCGGATTCCGGCGGCGGCGCGGGGATCCAAGCCGACGTGAAGACCTTCCACCAGTTCGGCGTGTTCGGGACGAGCGTGATCACCGCGGTCACGGCGCAGAACACGGTGGGCGTGCTCGCCTGGGAGCCCGTGTCCGCGGCTCTCGTCACGCGTCAGCTCGACGCGCTCGCGGCGGATCTTCCCCCCGCCGCGGTGAAGTCCGGCATGCTGGGGTCCGCCGCCCTGGTCGACACGGTCGCCGCCGGGATCGCCCGGCACCGCCTCCCGAACTACGTGCTCGACCCCGTGATGGTCGCGACGTCGGGCGATCGCCTTCTGGACACAGATGCTGAGCAGCTCGTCGCCGGGCGTCTCGTCCCGCTCGCGGCGCTGGTCACACCCAACCTGGACGAAGCCGCGATCCTCGTGGGCGACGCCGTCGCCACGGCGGACGCGATGGAGCGCGCCGGCCGCGCGCTGGTGCGGTTGGGCGCGCGGGCGGCCCTCGTGAAGGGGGGACACCTCTCGGGCGACACCGTGGTGGACGTGCTCGTCACCGACCGAGGCGCCCACCGGTTCACGCGGCCGCGGCTCGACACGACGTCGACGCACGGCACCGGCTGTACCCTGTCGGCGGCCGTCGCGGCGGGCCTGGCGCTCGGCCGTCCGCTCGAGCAGGCCGTCGGCGACGCGCTCGACTTCGTGCACCGCGCCATGGCCGCCGCTCCCGGGTTGGGCGGCGGGCGCGGTCACGGGCCGCTGAACCACTTCGTGCCCGCCCCGCCGCGTCCGCCCACCGAGGGGCTCTGAGTGCCCCGTCCGTTTCTCACGGCGCGCTGGTGCGATGTACTGCTCCTCACCTTCGAAGCGCCCGATGACCTAATCCGCCGGCTGGTGCCCGCGGGTGTCGAGCCGGACCGCTGGAACGGCCGCGCCCACGTGAGCCTCGTCGCCCTCGGCATGCGGCACGTGCGGGTGCGGGGCTGGCCGGTGCCCGGCTTCTCCGCAC
>Ga0209577_10005429_pt1 | contig 11885 bp, 10 predicted proteins | sample GraSoiAngelo_109_FD_185874 | JGI IMG/M metagenome (GOLD analysis project Ga0209577, IMG submission 185874) | Grasslands soil microbial communities from the Angelo Coastal Reserve, California, USA - 14_0903_12_20cm (SPAdes) (version 2) | ecosystem: Environmental > Terrestrial > Soil > Grasslands... | reverse complement strand
TTGAACCCGTGATCTCAACTTTGGGAAAGTCGCATGTTACCACTACACCAAACCCGCGTCTATGATGTGTAAGTTCTCTGCTAACAGTGGGGATTATAGCCGATTGCAAGGGAAAAGTCAAGGCTTTTTTGAAGATTCTGGTAGATATGATATGATGTTTATTAATGTTTTAGAGAGGGGAGGAGGTGGGGACACCCACACCCTTGCACCTTTCTTGAGTGGAGGATCAAATGGGCATTTTCTCACGTCTCGCGACACTTTTTCGTATACGGGCCAATGCCGCGCTGGATAAAGCTGAGGACCCTGGCCAGGTCATGGACTATTCGTATAGCAAGCAATTGGAGCAATTGCAGCACCTGCGCCGTTCTATTGCCGACGTGGTGACGAATGAAAAACGCCTGGAATTGCAGCAGTCGCAGCTGCTAGAAAAGACCAATAAGCTGGATGCGCAGGCAATGCAGGCGTTGCAAGCCAATCGCGAAGACCTGGCGCGTATGGCGCTGCAACGGAAAGAGGCGATCCTGATCCAGATCAATAGTTACGAACAGCAGATCGCCCAGTTACGGGCGCAGGAAGAGAAGTTGATCTCGATGGAGCGCACCGTCACCGCGCGTGTAGAAGCGTTCCGCACGCAGAAAGAGATGGTCAAGGCGCAGTATAACGCGGCGCAGGCGCAGGTGAAGATCAACGAGGCCGTGACGGGAATTTCTGAAGAAATGTCCGATATGAATCTCGCGATGCAGCGAGCGCAAGATAAGGTATTGACGATGCAGGCGCGCGCTGAAGCAATGGACACCCTGATCGAGCAGGGCGCGCTTGGCGACCAGGGGCTGTTGGGAGCGGGCTCCGGCGATCCGCTCGAACGCGAGCTGCACAAAATATCCTCAGAACAAAATGTTGATGCGCAGTTACACGCCTTGAAACAACAGATGCAACTGGGTGGGCCGAACGCGCAGCAGAGACAGCTCCCTCAAAACGCATCAAACGATGCCGATGATGGCTTATAAGCTATTCCGCCGCAATAGGAAAGGATAAGGCTAGCCTCTCACTCCGGGCTAGCCTTTCTTTTTCTCTCGTTCCTTTTTGGCTTTGTAGAATGACTTTGGCTTTGGATGCCGTTCCGTGTCTACATACGCCGCAGGAGCCGCATCCTCGTTCCTGCTGACCTCCATCTCGTCCCTTTCGCTCAGCAGTTCTTGCAGGTCGTTGTAGACGTTGTAGTCATCGATGACTTCGGGCATGCGCAACATGTGGCGCAGCACCTGTACCTGGGTGATGTTCGTTTTGTCGCCCCTGGCAGGTTCAGCTTTGCGTAAGAGCTTCTCCACCAGGTCCATACTATTATCATGCGCGCCGATACCCTCCAGACGCTCACGTACCACTACCAATTGTTCATATAAGTTCATTTTGCTCTCTCCTCCTGGATATGGGCAAGGTAGCCCCAGAAGCTATGGTAACATAGAGCATCAAAGCCGTCAAATTGAGGCTCACTCATCTGAGAGCGGCTCATCCTCTCGCAAGGGGAGAGCGACAAAAAACGTGCAGCCTTCGCCTGCTATACCGGCGCTCTCCATCCAGACATATCCACCCATGGCTCCTGTAAGCTGGCGGCAGAGGTAGAGTCCCAGCCCGGCTCCTCGCTGCGCGCTATTGATGGCGTCTGTCAGCCGCATGAACTTGCTGAACAACTGGGGCTGATCCTGCAGCGCAATACCTGGCCCCCAGTCGCGAATGGCGATCACCACAAATTGCCCGGATGGAGGGATGAGCAGCTGCCGGTTGAGCGCAGGTATACGTCGGGAGAGTTCGTTCCAGGCTGTGCATTCGGCGCGAATCTCCAGGTCTGTCCCTGGCGGCGTATATTTCAAAGCGTTCCCCACCAGATTTAAGAGCACCTGGCGCAGGCGCAGATCATCCACCCAGGCAACGAACTCATCAGGGATATTGATCTTCACAGTACGGCTTTCGCGCGCGATGAGTGGCTCTAGAATTTCCAGGATCATCTGGACTGCCTGCACTACCCGCACCGGCCCCAGCTTGAGCATGACCCGGTCCTGATCGATGCGGCTGGCATCCATAACGTTGCCCAGCAGCAAGACCAGTTCATCACAGGAGCGCCGAGCGTTATGAATGAAGCGTGTTTTTGTAGTGTCATCCAACGAGTCACTATAGGAGCAGAGCAGTTCAATATAGCCTTGAATAGCGGTTAAAGGGGTGCGCAGTTCATGCGAGGCGGTCATGAGGAAATGGTTTTTGATACGCTCGGATTCCTGCGCCTTTTTCAGCGCATCACGTAACTCGGCATAGAGACGCGCACCCTCGATAGCTACCGCGGCCTGGTTTGCGAATAGCTCGAAAAGCGCCATGATCTCGACGGTTGGGCGCTTGCCATTCAAGGGCGCATCTGGGGTCAAAAAACCCAGCAGCATATTATCACTGCTCACCAGGGGTACCACCAGTAAATCTTCCTGGAGCCATATATCCGGGGACGGGGCTGGAGTTCGGCGCGGAGAGACGGGTGTCAGTGGCTTATCTTCATCGATGACCACAAAATAGCTCGCGAACTCGCGATTCTGCCAGATGGGGGACTCGGCAGGAATAAAATATGAGTCGCTGATGCGAAAGTCTTCGTTGATAAGCAAGGCGGCAAAGGCATCGGGGAGCGGGTGGTTATAAAGGTAGGCTTCATCCTCTTCACTAATGCCGGATGTCGCGCGCACGCGAAAATATCCCAGATCGTCGGCCAGGTACAGCGCGGAATAGCGAAAACGCAGCGCCTTACAGGCGGCTTCAGCGACATCTTTTAGCAGGGTATCCACATCCAATTTCAGTCGCAAAGTGGAGCCTACAGCGATAATATATTGGAGCACGTCGCGAAGTTGCTCAGGGTTTGTTTCCAGTTGCCTCGCTAAATCACGGGTAATATGCTGGTAATCATCTAGAGATGTATCAAGTCGATCCACTCAACTTCCCTCATTTTTGCTCATCGGCTGCGGTCACAGATATTTGTTTATCAATATCGGCTATTATAACATAGATGCGGTTATATTATTGGATGTTGTGGTTGCGGTTTACTTCAACTGCCGGCTTCTTGTAAAAACAGGTAGAATGAAAATAGGGGGACGCGCGTTGTGCGCGCCTGGGTTTGAAGTTGGGAGGATGAGGATTGTATGGAGGATACCCCGGAGAGCCGTAACGCAGCAAGCTATTTTTTCCCCATTATTGCAGTTATAGGAGGGTCGCTCTTGATGCCTCCTTTCACAGTATTTTTCACGACGATTGGCCCGTTGGCGCTGCTGGTTTTAACGCCGGTGCTATTGATTGGGTATATGAGATATAGGCAATCGAGGCGAAGGAATATTACTCCCAGGAGCCGGTAGCCGTCAACCAGTCGAGTACAATTTCAGGCATGTGGGAGATGGCGCCCTGGCGTTGTGAACAGCGGGGGAGGGTATGCAGGACGGTCGCGCCGTACTCTTTTGAAATGATGCGGCGATCAAATAGCACGACGGCATTGCGTTTGTCGCCGCTCCATGCTAAGCGATTGAGGGCGCGGCGCATGCGCAGGGAGGCCATGGGCACCGTCACCTGGTGGAGTTGATCGGAATAGTGTTCGGCGCGGGCCGCGATGGGCGGGTCGTTGAGGACCGGCATGGGCAGGCGAGCCACCAGGATACAAGCGGGTGGGCGGCTGACTTCGTCGGTGCCATCCCAAAAGCTGCCTGTGCCAAGCAGAACCACACGTTCTTGATCGGAGAACATCTGCCAGAGCTGGCGCGGCGAGCCATCGACGCCATGCCCTAAGACTAGTATCCCACGCGCCTCCAGGAGTGGTTTGACCGCTGCGTAGGAACTGCGCAGAGCGGCATACGAGGTAAACAGGACGACGAGCTGACCATCCAGAGAAGTAGCAAGCTGCGTGATGGCGTCATCCAGGTGTCGCTGGTACTGCGGCGCGTTCGGCTCTGGCACGTCATTGGGCAGATAAAGCAGGGTTTGTTCGTGATGCTCGGTGACTACCGAGAGCGCCGGGCAGACATCAGCATCCAGCCCATAGCGTCCACGATAGAATGAAAAATTATGGTCAACGGAGAGAGCAACTCCCGCGAAGATATTGCTCACACCAGGGGTGAGAATATGTTGTTTCATGAAAGCTGGAGTCTGCACATCCTGGGCATGCAGTACTGGCACGCTTTCAGGCGCGTGCGTTTGCGGTAGGGACTGCACAGCCGCAGGCTCGACCAGGCGTTGTTGCGCAAAGGGAGGAGGCGCGGGGGGAACGCGGAGCCAGTAGACGATGCGGTCTTCTTCACCTGCCGCATTGCCCTGCATGAAAGCGCGCTGCCCCAACTGCTTCTGCTCAAGCAGGCGCCGGGCAAGCTCGGCCAGTTCCCAGGCGAGCGATTCATCGTCACTGCTGCCCGCGTCGAGGCGGTGACGGCTGCGCCGGGTCGCCAGCATGATCTTTTCGGCTTCGTGCACGAAATTGATGACCACCTGGAGACGTTGGGAGGTTTGCTGCCAGGCGTGTTCTACTTCCATCCCGCTTGCCATGTTGCGCATCTGCGCCGTCAGCCGCAACGGTTGATCGATGCGCTCGATGGCACGCCCTCCACGGCCAAGATTCTCCTGCTTGCTCTTATCGCGCGAGCCCCCGTTGATTCCTTCCTGTAGTAGATGTCCCAATGCGCTGAACAGAGTATCAACGGCTGTACGCGCCTGCCGCAATGCCTGAAACCATGAAAGCATACGTGCATCAAGGGCAGATTTTTCCACGGTGGGTGTTGCTGAAAGACCCCCCGGGCCGTTTTCACGCAAAGCGGGCGCGGCCAGCGCCAGCAACCCCTGGTAGCGTCCATTGGGCAGTTCAGCCCCAATGGTATTCAGGAGTTCAAGCAGGCGTGTGTAATCAAGTTCGACGCTGCTCCAGCGCGCGGACTCTTCCTCCAACAGGTCTGCATCGAGAATCAAACGGTGTGTGACGCCACTGAGCAGGGAACGTGGAGAAGAGAGATCATCAAGCAACCCGGCGTGGGTGGTGACCACGATGCTTGCCGCTTTGACGCGCTCTTCGGCACGACCGACAAAGCAGTAGCCATTTTTGCGATAGAGGCAACGCTGATAAGGGGTTTCTGTGCGTCCATCCGGCAGTGTAAGCGAGACGCGCTCGACGCCCGAGGAGATACGTTCCCACGCTGCTATTTCCTGGGGCAAGAGGGTTAATTCACTGCGTTCTCCTGTGAGGGTTTGCTGCGCCCACAGTCCCAGTTTTGCCAATCCGCGCGCCTGCTCCGCCGACAATTCACCACTGGTGCGGCGCAGGGCCGAGCCAAACCAGCGATGCACACACAGATAGCCGCCACGTTCAGCCAGGTAGGCTACAGGCAACGACGTTTTCAGCGACGCCTGCAAACGCGGCAAAACGGTCTCGGTTAAACGACGCGCTCCCTGTTGGTTTGCACAGGCAATCACCAGACAGCGAGGAGTGCTAGCGGCTTCAGAAGGATGCGCGTCGTCACTTAACCATTCAAGGGCGGGCAGCAAGGCGGGAGTATAGTCATTGGCGCCCACCGTCACTTCCACGAGGAGCTGAGTTCGCTCATAGAGGGTCTGCCGTATGGCGCTATAGGCAGTCTGATATCCGGCTTGTAGTGGGTGCTGCGGGTGCTGGCTGCCTGGTTGCTCTTCCTCGGCTGGCTCAGAGCTACCCACCTGGGGTATTTCTTCGGGAATGACTTCCACTAATGTCTGCAGGGCACTCACGATGGGCGCTTCACCCAGTACCGCCAGGGAGGGAACACTATCCTGCAGCGCGCCGTTGCCGTTTGCCAGCACCGGGATCGCTCCATCGCTTTGCTCGCCAGCTCCCGGCTGCTCCTCTTCAGCAGGGACTCCGATCTGGCGCGCCATTGCGAAGGATAAGATGCGCGGGTCCATTCCCAACTGAGCGGCGAAGCGGTCACCCAGGTTGCCCCGCAGGGAGCCGGGCTGCAGTCCATCCTGGTCCATACGGTCGCGCCATTCCTGGCGAAAGAAGCCCAGCAGGGGCCAGGTACGCGGCGCATCGAGATGTGCCAGGTCTTTGAGAATAGGCGTATCCACTGCCTGGAGCAGGCGATGCAGGGCTAAAAATACTTCCATTGCCAGGATGGTATCTACCATCGCACGGTGCCGCCCAGGTGCGACGGGTACGCCTAATGCAAGGGCGACCTGACCCAGGTTATAGCTGGAGAGAGAGGGTAACAGAACGGTGGCCAGTTCAAAGGTGTCGATCAGGGCGTTGTTGCGCACGAGGCCGCGGCGGCGTAAGAAGCTGACATCGAAAGGAATGCTGTGGCCAACGATGGGATACTCTCCTAAGAACTGTTGTAACTGCCCGGCAATGGACTCGAAGGCGGGGGCGTCCGCGATTTTCTGGGGGGTAATGCCGGTGAGCCGCTGCACGCGAAAAGGAATGGAACGCCCAGGCGCAACCAGTGTCTCCATTTTGTCAAGAACCATCGTGCCTTGAAACTTGATGGCCGCGACCTCAAGAATGGCATCCTGTTCTGCATGCAACCCTGTCGTTTCCAGGTCAAGCGCCACGCGGATAGGAGGCTTTTTTGCCATAAACGTTCTTGTTCCTTGCGTCTGTCATCTCTCTACGAACAAGCGAACTACCGATGGAGATAGGGCCAAATTTCAAGCAGAACACGGGCCAACTGGGCCGCGCGCCCACGATGACTGATACGATTTTTCTGTTCGGGCGTCAATTCAGCCATTGTTTTCCCAAGTTCAGGTACCAGGAATATGGGGTCATAGCCAAAGCCATGTGCCCCGCGTGGCCGATCAGCGATCACCCCCTCAATGACGCCCTCCACTACGCGACAATAGCCAGAGGGTTCAGCCAGCGCGATGGCGCAGCGGAAACGTGCCGCGCGCTGCGCTCCTGTCAGGCCTTTCAACTGCTCCAAAATAAGGCGGAAGCGCTCTTGATAAGGGGTATCTCTCCCCGCAAAGCGGGCGGAGAGAATTCCCGGAGCGCCGCCAAGCGCATCTATTTCCAGGCCAGAATCATCAGCGAGGCTCAGCATTCCTGTCGCCTGAGCATAGGCGAGCGCTTTTATGCGCGCGTTTTCGGCGAAGGTCTGGCCGGTTTCCTCCACATCCATCTCTAAGGGAACCTCGCGTAGTGACCGTAAGATTACGGGCAGATGCGAGAAGATGGCGTTATACTCTTCCAACTTATGTTGGTTGGTTGTCGCCAGCAACAAGGTTCGCATTGGTTCTTTCTAGACGTAAGAACAGCCAGACCCACGCAAACATGCATGTATGAAGCATGAGCAGACAGCTATCCTTGCATTTTTTTGCGCCGGTGCGCTTGCTCCCAGGAGGAAATATGCCCCTACGATATTGGCCCTTATATTACCATATCCCTCGTACGTTGTCGAGTTTTTAGAGGTTGCTTCTCTACTCCCCCATTAGTCCTATTCCTGTCCCAATTGTTGCCACTTTTTGCATCAATGAGACGTACTAATATACACAGGTACTACATGAATAAATGTGACATAAGAAATTACCAGAAAATCCCTTGTAAAGCGTCTATATAATAAAGTATCCACTATCATCCTGCGCCCAGTTGAAAGGGGATGACCTATGAGTACGCATGTTACCAATGAAGGTACCGGCGTTGACGCACCGCTTGAGGGAGACGTTTCCCTTTTGCCTCCGCATGCCGATCACCCCGGGCTACACAGAGATACCGCATTCAGATCGAAAAGGCTAACATCCCCGGGCGCGCCAGCGATGCGCTTTGAACGCAAAGTTCGCCGCGCGCTCAACCAGCGTTTTCTGGAAGTACTCACCTCGCTTTCTGCACGCTTACACTCGAAGAACGAACAACTGTATGACCATTCACAGCGGGTACTTTCGCTTGCTTTATGTCTTCTCCGCGTGCTTGATCTCTCGGAAGAAGAGGTGCTGACGATTGCGCTGGCGGCATTTTTTCATGATATTGGAAAGATTGGCATCGACAACGTCATTCTGGAGAAACCATTACCCCTCACATATGCAGAATACGAGCTTATGAAAAAACATCCAGCCTATGGCGCGCGTATACTGTGCATTTATAGGCCGATGAACAAGGTTGTGCCCCTGGTCTATCATCATCACGAACGCTGGGACGGCGGAGGGTATCCCGACGGGTTGGAGGGAGAGTCGATTCCACTGGGAGCGCGCATCATTGCTATTGCGGACGCGTTCGATGCTATGACTTCAAACCGCGACTATCAAGCGCAGCGAACGTCGATTCAGGCGTGTGAAGAACTCTACAGGTGCGCGGGAACACAATTTGATCCGCGCCTGGTCAAACTGTTTTGCGCGGGCAATAGTATGACCGAGGGTTGGACACAAGTTGAGCAATCATATCCAGCAAGTCATTGAGTACAAACGGTTTGTGCATGAGATGGATGCCTCAGTTAGTACTAATAGCCGCATCTTTAGTGCGCGCTTGCTGAATTGAGCGATAGCAGTGGCGTAAATATTCTTCCAGTTTGATCCAGTCCCTTGCAACGTCGGTCGAGTTTTTATTGGTGATAAGATCGACGGTGTTAGCTGCGAGCAGGCGCCACTCTGCCGATTCTCGCGCCTCTTCGGGTGTAAGTCCAAAAATGGCGCTGTGCAATGCTACCAGGGTCTGTAAAAATTCCTCTTTCTCCGGGTTGCCCGATAAGCGTCGATGCACATCAAAATACTGCAACTCAAGGGTTGCTACCCGTTTGATGTCGTAGGATAGTCCAGAATAGCGCCGGGCTACGCGATAGAACTTTTCCAGGTAGGCAAAAACTTTGCGCTCATCATGCTCAACCGGCGCCCAGGCTAGCGATGCGCGGGTGGTGTAATAGGCGGCTAGCAGGGACACGGGGAATGGAATGCGAAACTGCTCCTGGCAGAGTTCGACGATCAGGCGCAGCATCTTTATCCACTTATGATCGTAATAGGCTTTCCAGCCAGCTGCTTCGAAGTAGGCAACCCGCTCAGGGTTCAAGGTGAATGTCGTGGACATCTAACTGGTCTATCCTTCCCTTCTCAAAGCACAAATGTTACACGCTCAACTGATCTCGTGTATACGTGTGCAGTTGATTCGCAGCGTATAAGGCTAAACATACCGGGCATATACCTTCATGCCAGACCTCAAGGGCCGCCGCATTCTGTTGCGCGGCCTCTAATTCGGCGCGCGCCGCTTTCTGCCAGCGTGAAGCGACCACCCATAATAGATAGACAATTACGAGCAGGGCGAGAACCAGGATAATCACTGTTGTCGATGGAAGGAAACGCCCGATGGCAGACAGGGCTGATCCTCCCAGATAGCCCAGGAAGAAATGCAGGCTCAGGAACACGATGCTCCCCAGCGACAGTCCGATTACAAAGGTGGTAAACCCTACGTCAGCCAGCCCGCTTGCGACTACGGCGGCTCCGCGCACGCCCGGGACTAAAATTGCTACCGCCAGCGCCAGTACGCCGCCTTTCTTGACCCTCTGGGCAGCGGCATCGATGCGCGCCGTTGTCAGACCAACGTAGCGACCGAAGCGATAGAGCAGTCCGCGTCCAGGCCCGCGAGCCAGCACAAACTGGATTACGCCCCCTAACAGGAGCGCGATAAAAATGGCGAGGAAGACCTGCCACGCGACGAGTTTGCCTTGCGCCACCCGCACGGCTGCTGTAAAGATGATCAAGTCACCTGGAATGGGAATGGGAACTCCTATCGTTTTGACCAGCATAATGATAAAGATGGCTGCCAGTCCGTACTGTATGAGAAACGTGTCGATACCGTTCATGATGTTGACCTCCACGTGTTGTTTATAAGCATAATACATTACTTATTAGGACGATACGCAAATGCAGAGAAGAAAGATTACTTTCCAGGATGGAATTTATTCAATGAGATAAAACGTTATCACCGGTCTTCTCGACGTGAAACCGTATGGTGAGATCAGACGTGTCTAAGTTGAAGAATTATCATATATACCTATGACTGCTGATAAGGCAGTTATCCAGGCTAGAGAAGGAAAGGATTTTCGGCATGGGCAAGTTTCTCAGAACTCTCTTGATTGGTGTTGGCGTTGGCCTGCTTATTGCGCCCAAGCGCGGCGAGGAGACACGCCGTCTCTTGACGGAACGCTTCCAGCAAGCTCGTAACACACTTTCAGGGAATACTTCACAGGGTCGCTCTGGCAGTTCATCTGGCTCAGCCAATTCATCCAGGGAAGCACAACAACTGAAGCGGGTGGCAGAGGTGGCGGAACAAAAGAGTATGATGGATACGCCTCCTACGGCATCCTATGAACCGGCATTTCCAGAGTACATCAATCCAGAGACGAGACACAATCCGTAGCAACGTCAGCTGCTTAGGTAGCTCTAGAAAAACGCCCAGAGCTGTCATGTGAAGACAGCGGCAAGCCCTGGGCGTTTTTTTGTTCTGTTTTGTGTTTTGTGGAGAGTGGTGCGATACTACTTTCCCCCACCACCCCAGGGCAAGCCCTTACCATTCTCAGAACCAGGCTTGCCCACACCGCTCCCCAGGTCAGGGGCAAGCCCAGCCCGTACCCTATACGAAACGCGCCCCCCACAAAGGATACGGGCTTGCCCCTGCCCTGGCAAGTGGGGTAAGATACAGCGAAGCTTCTTTTTGTTGAGATAAGCATATGCTAAAGCGCGCGGAATTTGAGAAAGGGAGACGCTGAATGAAAGCGATTCGCATTAACGAGACTGGCGGTCCAGAGGTCATGCATCTGGAGGAGATTGAGGCACCCACGCCGAAAGAGGGTGAGGTACTCGTCAAGGTTGCGGCGGCGGGCATTAACTTTGCCGATCTTGCGCAGCGGCAGGGAGCGTATTTAACGCGCACGCGCACACCTATGACGCCGGGCTTCGAGTTTGCCGGGACGGTTGCGGCATGCGGGCCAGGTGTCAGCTTTCCCACGGAGGGAACGCGTGTGGTAGCCTTTGGCGATGGTGGCTATGCCGAGTACGCCCTTGCCAGGACTAACACGGTCATTCCTATCCCGCCTGATCTCGATTTCGCGCACGCGGCCGCGTTTCCTGTGCAGGGCATCACGGCCTACCAACTGCTGCGCGAGTCTGGACGCCTCCAGGCGGGCGAGAGCGTGCTGGTACATGCAGCGGCAGGTGGTGTGGGTACGCTGGTGGTGCAACTTGCCAAACTTATGGGCGCGGGTACGGTGATCGGGACGGCCAGCAATGCCGATAAACTCCAACTCGCGCGCCGTCTGGGGGCCGATGTTGCCATCAATTACACCGAAGAGAACTGGGGCGAGCAGGTGAAAGGGGCGACCGGTGGGCAGGGTGCGGATATCATCCTCGAGATGGTGGGCGGCACGATTGCGCAGCAGAGCCTGCAATGCCTGGCTCCTTATGGGCGCCTGGTGGTCTATGGGGCAGCCGGTGGGGAGATTGTGCAATTTTCCGGTATCCAGCTGATGTACAAAAATCAGTCTATCATCGGCTACTGGCTTACGTCACGGCTGCAGCAGGCGGATCGCCTGGCGCTGGCAGCTATGGAGGTGATGCAGTATCTCGTCACCGGCAAATTGGAGATTATTGTGGGACAGACCTTCCCGCTCGCTGAGGCGGCAGAGGCGCATCGCGCGATCGCCGAACGCAGGACGATGGGGAAGGTAGTTTTGTTGGTATGAAGAAGAAGGAGGAGATGCAAGATGACGCAAGCCGAATTTCCTACGGAGGGAGTTGAGCTTACCCATCTGCTGGTGGTCAGCGATATCGCCCGCTCGCGGCAGTTCTATGAAGGTGTGTTGGGAGCCACGGTGTACCGCGAGTATGGCGGCACGTCGTGCGTCCTGAATTTCCAGGGAAGCTGGCTGCTGCTG
>Ga0209577_10005427_pt1 | contig 11893 bp, 12 predicted proteins | sample GraSoiAngelo_109_FD_185874 | JGI IMG/M metagenome (GOLD analysis project Ga0209577, IMG submission 185874) | Grasslands soil microbial communities from the Angelo Coastal Reserve, California, USA - 14_0903_12_20cm (SPAdes) (version 2) | ecosystem: Environmental > Terrestrial > Soil > Grasslands... | reverse complement strand
CATGTTTCCATTTACCAGAATAGTGCTAGTCTTTTTCATAGCCGGTCTCCTTTTCATTGTGCCTTGAGCACGTCGATCATTGGGAGCGTATCGCATCCCGCGGAGACCGGCCCTCTCATCCCATCTGATTAACGCCGTATCGAGTGAATCCAGCGGGAAAGCGAACCGGGGACTTGTCCGGTTTCGCGATTTTAGTCAACTGTTTCGCCTTGATTCCGGGATATCCTTTTGCCCTTGGAGTGCGTCTGAACAGGCGGGGAGGTGCAGCCATGCAAAGACGTATTTTCGCAGGCCTTTTTCTTGTCTCTCTATTCATCGTGTCCGGTGGAGGAGCACAAAGCCCTTCGGAAAGCGAAACGCCGGTGTGGACGATGGAAATCCTTAAAGTAATGCCTGGAAAGTTCGGTCCAACGCTCGGCTACTTGGACGACAACTGGATGCGCATCCGCGAGGAAGCCAAGCGCCAGGGTGCCGTTCTGAGCTATCACCGCATCGCAGAACAAAGTACCTCGGAAACCGACCCGAACATTGTGTTGCTGACGGAATACAAAAACCAAGCCGCTTACGATGCACGGGGAAAGCTCTTCAGCTCGATTTTCAAGCAGTTGCCAGGCAATTCCCCGGGCGTACTTTTGCTTTATCAGCACAAAGACCTCTATGAAACCGTGAGTACACGCGTATACCAGGATTATCAGGGTGCCCACAGCGCACAGTTCCGACTTCTCTCGAAGAATTAGCGTGTGGCATCGAGTTTTGACGAGTTGCCTTACACCATGAAGAGTTGCGCCGCTCCCAGTGCCACCAAATCATGTGCGCTCCAGACTGTCTACCCCTTGACGGGCCACGAACCCACAATCGCGCACCCGATCACCAGAGAAGCGGCAAACCCAGCCCAAAACAAAGGGTTGTGAATCGTTAGCCCTGTGATGACGCTTAAACCGATTGCCGTATTGCTTCTAAATGGCCTTACCACGGCGATTAAAAAGAAGAAAGTGCCGACAAGGAAGAGTCCCGTGCCCAGTACACTGCCCTTCAGAATGCACATATGTTCTCCTTTCCTTCGACCTCAAGTGGTGGGGTGAAGGCCCGTTACTGTTTTGAATTATCCACGGAATTCGATTCTGCATCTGAAATGCCCAAGCTGTGAGCACTCATCTAGTTCGGACCAGCTTGCCGTTGGCAAGATTTATCACGTCGGATGTGGTTGTGCGGATTATCCTGCGGCCCCGGTCACGTCCATCGAAGTCGCGCACAAATAAGAGCGGATACGCGCGCTGTAAATACTTAACGTGGTAAACTCGCCGGGCGATGACTTAAGCCCAGCGATTCAGACTGGCATTCAATATGCGCTTCCTTGCAGCCGCTAGCATCGTTCTCCTTGTCGTAGCAATCACTGGCTCAGCACAAACTGCTGGACCGCAAAGAGGCTGGCTCATCATCCACGGCGGCGGTACAGTCTCTAAGGAAATTACCGAACGCTTTGTGTCGTTGGCTGGCGGGTCGAATGCCAATGTTGTTCTAATTCCAACTGCAATGTCGGACGAGGAGATCGATGAGGGCGGTTTCGTTCGAGGCCAAGGAAGAGGATGGGCGAAGTCTTGGAGAATAAACCATGTCACGATGTTGCACACCAGAGACAAAGCGCGTGCCAATTCCGACTATTTCGTTGATGTACTACGGAAGGCTTCTGGTATTTGGATTATGGGCGGACGACAGTGGAGGCTCGCTGACGCTTATTTAGATACTGCCGTTGAGCGCGAGATTAAGGAACTGGTAGCCCGTGGAGGTGTGGTGGGCGGGAGTTCCGCTGGTGCGACGATCCAGGGTTCGTTCCTGGTCCGAGGCGACCCGAAGAGCAACGAAATTATGATATCACCCGGCCATGAAAGAGGATTTGGATTGCTCTCAAACTCCGCTATTGACCAGCATGTGATTACCCGTGAACGCGAACATGATCTTGTGAAGGTCATCGAGAAGCATCCTGAATTGCTCGGCGTTGGAATTGATGAAGGTGCGGCGATTGTGGTGCATGGCGACTCTTTTGAAGTGATCGGCGGACAAGTGGCCATCTATGACAGGATTCGATACGGCGCTTCCTATTACTTTCTGTCGCCGGGACAAAGACTTGACCTTACGTGCGTGCATGTACATGGGGCATGCTAGTCGGGCACTACCTGCTTCGATCCATCATTCTCGCTCACCTTACCCCCCAAGGCTCTACTGTTTCCCCTTCGCCTTCGCTGGTCTAAACTTTGCCCATCGCTATTTTGTTCCCTTCGAAATCCTCGCTCTCGCAGCGCCCGGCGGCAGACAGGACGCGCTTTTTTACGGTCGTTAGTCCCCGGTTGGTTGAATCGCCCAAAGCTTTTGCAGCCGCTTGTACTCCATTCAATGGGTGCTGCAGCTTGTCGGATGAAGCTTCAACTTGCGTCCGCCAGTGAACCCCGATAAACACAACAGGCTCATCGCCAATGTCGTCCAAACTCCCAGTTCAGGACTAGCCGTTATAGTCCTTCTACTCTTATCATTACTAGATAATTTCTTATCTTTGATACTTGACTTCGCTAGGTACCAGCCGCAGAATCCGCCCACGTCCCCAGGTCTCTTTACTTTATACGATAAGAAAACGCAAATGGCTCGATACCTCCGTATACGGTCCATCGTGAAGACCGAGCGAACGGGCGCACATGAGCGCATCAAGGCGATTTGTGGGCTCACGCCAGAGGGAAGTCATTGGACGCTAACACACGAGGACGCTGTTTCACAGGTCGAGAATAGGACTTGCGCATTTTACATAGAGAGACCTAGAGATCAGCGATATGACGTGATCGTCGCAATCGACGTTCGCGCCCACAAGTACCTCAAAACGGAAGCGGATAGGGACCAACCTGAGGAACTTCTGTTTCTCCCGACCTGTCATCACGCCGTGCATACATCCTATGCCGTACCCGGCCGACATTTCACTGCTGCAGTCTGAAACCAAGCAAATCGAATCTCCGTGACCCGGGATCACGGCCCGGCTCGAATCAACCTGCCGTTCTTTTCTAATGTGCTAATCCTTCATGACAAGATTGAGTCGCTCACGGTTACAACCAGCAGGGCCCACGATGCGCCGCATAGCCAGCTCTCGAATATTTTGTCCGCCACGACCTACTCCGAACAGGGCATACCGATTTCCCAGCACCGGCCCGCCGGGCAGCCGACAAAACGGCTCAGAAGGGCCGCCAAGAACTGGACAAGCCCGGCCGCGCCCGCAGCGCCACTCTCTCTGAGAACCGTATGATAAGTGACATGATATTTAACGTAATAAGAAACACAGGCAACGATTAGAACTTTTCGAGAAAAGCCTGAAGGCTCTGCTTGGCTATCAAGGCCCGCGACTGCATTGCGCCACGGCGATTGCTGGGCGCGATTGCACCCCAAAGGATGTGTGTTAGCCTTTTCGAGCCGTGAAATCACAGCGTCCCAAAGTAGGGCCGATTCGCCAGCCGACTCTATTCCAGACGGAGAAATTGGAGGAAGCAGCGAAACTCGCAGGCGAGCTAAAGATCGACCGTCCTTTTTCTCCGCCCGGAATTCTTCTCGGTACTTCGGCGTTCACGGCGGCGGGCTGGGAAGTTTCTACGCCGCCGGAATGCAGCCTCGGGATTTCGTCACCTACTGCGATTTGAAAAATTGGGTAAATTTTTGGTCACTCGCGTAGTGGCCTGTGATTAGCATGGTTGTGTTATTGTTTGAGAGTGGAGGCGTCGTATGAGCAAAGCAATCGCCCTGGTCGCTGGCATAGCGCTACTTTCATTTCCACTCATCACTTCTATTCCCGCCACTATTTTGTCTGTGTCCGCGAGTCTGAGTACGCGGTTCCAAGAGAAAAGTGCTGAACCTTCGCAACAGAATCGAGCCGCGTCCATCGATCAAGGGCAGGTCAAGATTCTCGTGAAGCAGTTCCTACAGACAGAATCAGAAAATGATCCTGGTACGCTGGAGAAAATTACCTCGGACGATTGGGTAATCATGAATCCGAATGGACCCGGACCGAGCAAACTCAAGGTCATCGCTGATATGCGAAAGGACTCTCCTGCTCCACCGCACTATTCAGTTAAGAGCGAAGGTGAGAGTGTTCATGTATTCGGGAACACTGCGGTGGTCACTTACAAGAAGGTTTACCAGAGTTCTCAAGGCTCAGTAGACAAAGAGAATCATACAGACGTTCTTACAAAACGAGACGGTAACTGGGAAATATGTTTCTCTCAAGCCTCTTCATCCCCGCCGACAAAGCCATAGTGCCCATGAGATGAGCCCGGCCTCTCGGAACCGTGAATCCAAAGCGTCCAAAAGTCGAGCCGATTCTCAACCAGACCCTCTTCCCGATGGAAAAGCTGGAGGAGGCAGTCAAACTCCCAAGCGAGCTAAAGGTCGAGCGCCCTTTCTCTCTGCCCGGAATTCTTCTCGGTACTTCGGCCTTCACGGCGGCAGGTTGGGAAGGTTCTTTTCATCCGCGAGGCATGCAATCACGCGATTTCCTCTCCTACTACGCCACGCAATTTGCCACGGTTGAAATGGACTCGACCTTCTACGGCTGCCCTTCTGCTCGCACGGTCAACAATTGGGCGACCCGAACTCCCGAGACTTCATCTTCTCTGTCAAAATTCCGCAGGCAATTACGCATGAAAAAGTGCTAGTGGACTGCGATTCTGAATTCGAGGAGTTCGTGAAAACAATGGACATTCTCGGTCCAAAACTTGGTCCTATGGTTTTTCAGTTCCCGTTCTTCGACCGCTGGAGGTTTCCGAAACAAGATAGTTTTCTCGGTGTGCTCACACCCTTCCTGAAGAGGCTTCCTGCCGACCACAAATTCGTAGTCGAGATTCGAAACAAAACCTGGCTTGATGCCAGATTCCGAGAATACAACGTCGCCTTGGCATTGACAGATACGTCGTTTATGCCCCGACCCTGGGAAATGAAGGAGAAGTTTGACCCGATTACAGCGGACTTCGCTTATGTGCGCTGGCTGGGAGACCGCAAAGGGATTGAGGAGCAGACAACGACGTGGGACAGGACTGTCATCGACCGCACCGGCGACTTGAAAAATTGGGTCGAGGTATTCAAATCGCTGGTGAGCAACACCAAAGTCTTGGAAATTTTTGCCTACAGCAACAACCATTACCAGGGGCATGGGCATATAACTCCCGATTAGTTCTATTGTTTCTTGTTCCACATCCACAGGCATTAAAAAGTTCTAGTACTCTCGGCACGTAATGCAGAACCATAGTGCCATTGAGTGCCGCTATGAAGGACGCAATACTTGTTGCATAGGTGAATGGGTGGATGTTGCTGATTCAGTTTGCAACAAATCTACACCAACCAGAACAAGCGATTCGTCAATACGGGCGCTCTACGAAAATAAGTACTGTATTTGCAATTACTTGTAACTCTGGCGCACTGGCCTTTCAACTGCCCAGTAGGACAGGGCCGCAAGATTGGCTGAAGGCGCCCTGGAATAGAGTGGTTTGAACATGGAAGTTCGGGGAAGGAAAGTGAACATGACCCCTTCCGATAAACGGAACCGAGGTTTCACGCTGATCGAGACACTCGTGGTGATCCTCATGAGTATGACCCTCATGGCAATCTCGATCTTCCAATTGCAGCCCTCAATGCAACTGTTTCGCTCCAGGGCAGCCACGGACCAAGTCAAAAGCACATTACGGCAGGCGCGAGAGCTGGCGATTTCTGAGCGTCGCAGCGTTGTTGTTCAGTTTGTGGGAAGCAACACAATACAATTGTTCCAAATTGTGGAACCGGCGAACACCATCGCTTCAACACCTTTCTTGACAGTACCCCTTGAAAGCGGTGCCCAGTTCAGGACCCTTTCGGGCGAGACAGACACTCCCGATAGCTTCGGCATTCCCTCGACAGGTGGGGTCGAATTCGGCGGAATCGCGGGGGGCCCGACAACAGGGATGCAGTTCCAGAGTGACGGGACGTTCACCGATGGCAGCGGCAACCCCATCAATGGCACAGTCTTTCTCGGTTCGCCCAACGGCAACTCCACGGCGGGTGCAGTGACTGTGTTGGGCAACACGGGGAGGGTGCGTCGCTATTATTACAGCCGGTCTGGATGGTCCAAATGAGAGAACAGAAGAGGGTGCGGATGCGGCAGCGTTCTCAAGCGGGATTCACGCTCATCGAGATGATGATTGCCACGGTGGTGTTGTCGATCGGCGTCTTGGGTTTGGCAGCCACGCTGGCCGACGGCTTAGCTTACATGGATATGTCCAAGTATGACTACATCGCACAGCAAAAAGCGAGTGAGGCGGTTGAATCCATATTCACCGCCCGGGATATGGGCGAGGCAACCTGGGCCTCCATTTGCAACGTAAGTAGCGGCACGGGATGTATTTTCTTGAATGGGCCTAGGCAGCTATGTGATCCGGGAACGGACGGAATTCTGGGCACAGCGGACGACAATTGCGTCGGTCTACCTGACGCGATCCTCCTGCCAGGTCCCGACGGAAAATTTAGCGATGCCGTTCGCGTGCCACTATCGAATTTCACACGCACGATCACCATTACGCCTATCAACGCCAACTTGGTCCAGATTCAGGTGGTTGTCACCTACTCAAGCGGACGATGGACAGGGCGCCAGTATACCTTGACGACGAACATGTCGAATTTCTCGTAGGAAGTCCCGACGGAGGCCAAATGAAGCGCCAAGCCGGATTCACGTTGATCGAAGTGCTCGTGGCCACCGCGGCCATGATGATCATAGCTGCCGCAGTGTATTCGGCCCTCACCAGCGCGATTCATACCACCGAAGGCGTCACGCTGTTGGCGGATACGCAAGAAAACCTGCGCGCGGGGATGAACTATGTGGTGCGGGATCTTGTCCAGGCTGGAGAAGGAATCCCGCAGGGCGGGATCACCATTCCGAATTCCGGCGGCGGCACTCCTGTTTCCGCCCTCAACCGTCCACTTCCGCCGGGATCAACTCCACCGACGTTCCCAACCTCTTGGACAGTGCTCCCTGCGATCTCGCCGGGCTACCAGTTGGGGTTGCCCGTTCTTACCCCAGATCCAGTGACCCGAGGAGCGACCGTAAGTGGTTCCGCTTCGGACCTCATCAGCGTCATCTACGCTGACACGACACTAGTCGATACAAACGGCCACTGGCTTAACGAATTTCCAATCTACCTCAATCCCGGCGCTACAGGTACCCCGGGGTGCGCGGCCAGCAATCCCAACCCGTTTCCGGCTGGGAGCATTGCGACAACTGGCAGCACCACGACCGTAACCTTCGATCCCTCTTGCATCATCATTGGGATCGGCAATACCGCCCTTCGCGCTGGCGACCTCATTATGTTGCAGAGTAACTCCGCCACAGCCTTGCTGACGGTCTCGAACGTCGCCAGCAATTCAATCACGTTCAGCGCTGGTGATGCGTTCAATCTGAATGCTTCGGGCAAGACCCAGGGCACTATCACGCAACTTCAGCCGTACACAAGCGCCACGATTACAGCAACGCGCATCTGGATGATCAGCTATTACATCAGCAACGCGGATCCCTTGAGGCCGCAGTTGATGCGCCAAGTGAACATGAATCCGCCACAGGCCGTCGGCGATGTCATCGAGAACTTCAACCTTTTGTATGAGGCTGTCGTCCCTGGCACAACGCCCCCGTCTGTGACCACGAATATCACCAGTCCAACCGTTGCTCAGCTGCCGTACCTCCGCGACGTGTACGTGTCGCTGTACGCCCGGTCTGAGAACCCGTTCAGTCAGAACGGGGTTTATTTTCGCAACAATCTGGTGACAGCCGTGAGCATTCGCAGTCTGAACTTCTTCAATGAGTTTCGCTAAGCATGATTTGGATTGTTCCCCTAAAAGGAGAACGCACGTGAGGAACCGTCAGGAAGAGGGAATTGCGCTGGCCATCGCACTTATCGTGCTGTTGCTGATCTCCATAATGATTGCTGGACTGGCGTGGCTGCTGATGGGCGACCAGAAACTGGGCGGCAACAACGCTGACCGGCAACGGGCCTTCTATGGTGCGGAAGCCGGTCTGGAGTCGTTGACAGCCAGCCTGGAAAATGCGTTCAACGCCAAATACGCACTGACCGCCAGCGATATCAATGCGCTCACGCAGACGCCACCCTCCAACGTTCCCGGCATTCAATACGTAGCTCCGGGCGGATCGAACGGCTCAGGTTACGTGATCAGCTTCACGCCCAATGCACAGGGAAACCCGGCGTCCGGTTTCAGCACGCTTACTACTGGGCCGTATGCCGGCCTCGTGGCACTTTCGACTAAATACAACATGGCCGTGACCGCCAAGACGGCCTTCGGCTCAGAGACCAAGCTCCAGCGCAAGGTTCAGACCGTGGCCATCCCCCTTTTCCAGTTCGGGATTTTTTCACAAGGGGACCTCGACTTTTTCGCCGAACCCCCGTTTAACTTCGGTGGCCGCGTGCACACCAACGGCAACCTCTGGCTGGCAGAATTTTCGCCCAGCACGCTGACGATTTCCAGTAGAGTGACAGCGGCTGGCGAAATCATTACTTCGAACCTCGAGAATGGGGTAGCAACGAGTTCCAGCATCAACGGGCCTCTACAAATCACAACCAACCCGGGCTCGACCAGTTATGCGAACTTGCTGAGCCAATCTCCCTCGCAAAGCGTGACGGGCACCTCTAACTCCGTGGTCAGTATAGGCCCTTACAATTCTGCTTTTGCCGCGGTGGCCAGTGGCACATACAACGGAAATATTGGCGTCAAGGAAACGGGCGTGAAGCCGCTCAATCTCTCGATTGCCACTCCCAACATTGGCGGCCAGACGATCGACCTGATCCGTCGGCCGGTGCCGGGTGAGAACACCTCGAATCCCGCCAAGCTCTCGGAAAGGTATTACAGCCAAGTTAGTTTGCGGATTCTTCTCTCGGACTACGGCTCCGATGGAACTTGCAACACCAGCGACGTCAAAAACCTTCCGGCCCTTTCTGCCAATGGCTCGGGGTCCACACCCACGCCCGTCGATTTGGCGAGGCTAGCTTGGGATACATCCGTCGTCACCGCTGGCACGAGTGGCCCTCCTTATAATACCGCTCCGAACGGGATTACCGCAGCCAGCGTTGGTGGGACCGTTTTCCCGTTGCCTGTTTCCAATGCGTCCAGCGCTAGCTACGCTGCGGCCGACGGCTATTGGGTTAAACAGTACTATCCAATTATCACAGGTTGCCTCAAGATTGACTATCAATCCCAAGCAGGCGGCTCGTGGACTGACGTGACCTGGGAAATCCTGAACCAAGGCTATACGGGCCGAAACATAAATCCACTGAGCACGTTTCCTGCACCTCCGACGTTGCCCGGCTTGCCGTCAACAGAGGTTAAGAGTTCCGGTCCGACTCTAAATGCAGGTGTACCCACGATTGCATGTACCGATCCGAGCTCCCTCGCCGTCATTCGACTGGCACGCGTTCGTGACAATCCGAGGACGGCAGCAAGTACGAACATCAACGGTGTGACCCCCCAGCCCTATTGCGGAACAAACACGATTCTGCCAACTGCGGTGCACGGAGCGGACTACTGGCCGAACGTCCTGTTTGACTCTCGTGAAGGCTTGCTGCGGGATATATCTCCTACGACCGGCAATCCCACCCTGGCCGGTGCCATGTATTATGTCGAACTCGATGCGGCCAACCTGGCCAAGTGGTTCAAAGGCACGATCGGCTCGAGTGGGTCCAATGCGAACAACACGACCGGTTACTCCGTCTATTTTTCCGACCGCCGCGGCGAGCAGCCGGACCCCAACCCCCCGGCCTCGGTGGGTGGCACAAATGTTCTGACGGGCGGTTACGGCTACGACGATTTCGTGAACCCCAGCCCCGGCACCAATGGATGCCCGAACGGGTCCTTGGATCAAGGGGAAGACATGGAAGGAGACTACAACTCCAGTGGGGTTGATACCACACCACCGGCGACTCCGCGGACCTACGGAAACATCCTGGCTGCTAATCCTTCGACGTTGTGGCCCATTTCCACGGGTGGGAGCGTAGTCGGCATGCAGTTGGGAACGGTGACGGCCCTCGAGACAGCAGTCCTCGCGAACAATCCGTACTGCACCGCACCAGGCCTCAAATGGCCATTTGCAACCGTCAAGAATTCGGCACAAGAGTTGCGAGAAAATCCGCCGATCTTTTTCCGCCGCGCCCTGAAAATCGTCGACGGTGCCAAGATCAACATAGGCACCTGCAACGGCGTCAACTGCGGCCTGACGATTGCCTCGGAAAACCCGGTGTACGTGCAGGGTGACTTTAATAATGACCCAACCACGGACGCAACACTAAGCACCCCTTCGACCGATGCACACGTGGGCACTTCCATCATCGCCGACGCCGTTACGGCGCTTTCCAACAACTGGAATGACGTCAACTCGTTTATCTCGCCGTATAACTATTCCGGCCGCATGGCAACCGCCACGACCTACCGCTTCGCCATGGTCGGCGGGCAGGGCGTGCCCTTTTTACAGCCTGCTGGATCGAGCTTCGCCGACCCTGCCCAAGGCACGGATGGCGGCGTCCACAATTTGATGCGGTACCTCGAGAACTGGAACACCACGGTTCCATCCTATTATCTTGGTTCGATGGTCAGCATGTATTACGACCACCAGGCCGTGGGCATTTGGAAGTGCTGCGGCGCCGGCGGCAGCGGCGGTGCGGTATACAACCCGCCGCAGCGGAACTACAAGTTCGACGCAGACTTCCTCACGCCGAGCTTGCTACCGCCGTTGACACCCATGCTCCGCGCGATTAACACGATTGGCTTTACACAAAGCATTCTTCCGACTCAGTAGCCAATTTGGCGATAGCCACGCTAGTTCGGGGCCATGAAACTACGTTTGAAGCGATAAGGTGGATTTAGCACTGTGCCCTCGTACATAGAGTGAATCGAAATGGCAAAGTCCAGCTCGGAACCATACAACTGATATGAGCTGATATGTGATTTGTTTTGATCAACGCGGTACCTCCGGGCCAACGGCCACCGTTAACAACGAGGGCGCACTCAAGACGAGCCACCGCGCATGGGGTGTCCTTTCGGTTAGAATTTAGTCATGAACTGTCCGAAATGTGGGAGTGAAGCACGCGACGTCGCGCGGTTCTGCCGGCGGTGCCACGCAACCCTGCGTTATCAATGCCCTTCCTGCCGCCATGAACAGCGGCAGGGCGGCGTTTGCGAAAATTGCGGAATCGATTTCCTGAAATACGTCACCGCGGTGGTCGCGGGAAAGCAGTCTGAAACCGACGTCCTTAACGATCGTCTGGAACGGCGCTCGACGCTCCTGAAGAATGTTCTGTGGGTGCCCCTGACTGGCGGGCTCTCGCTGCTGCGTCATTTCTTTGACATCTCCCGCAATCGTCGCGGATGACGAGCAGCGCGCTAAGCTGCGATTATCGGAAACCCTCCGCCCACGGGAAGAATGGCCATAAGTGTGATTTCGAGACGACTCTATAGCTTTCCAGTTTGGGCTCAGCTGACGTTTGTCCGCCTTATTGAACCCGGGCCCGATCTTCCTCACTCACTGCCGTGAACTTCAGCCCCAGCCCGCGGCTGGGCTCGACCCGCTGCACAACAGCGTCGGCCCGGATCTGTCCCTCCCGGACAAGGAAATCAAGGTTGGCCGTAGAACCCACGCCATTCGACTTTGGTGTCTCGACAAACAGACCGCACCCAGGCGCAAATTCTGAACTCGTACCCTGTCGTCACGCGCGCCACAACGCCAATAGACCGCGTCTCGACTCGCGAGTTGAACCTCCTTGAATGGGAAACTGGTTGCTGCAACATGTGCCACCACCGCCTGCGGACTTTCCAGAGATGGCGGAAGTACGCAGGACTTGACGGG
>Ga0209577_10005426_pt1 | contig 11893 bp, 10 predicted proteins | sample GraSoiAngelo_109_FD_185874 | JGI IMG/M metagenome (GOLD analysis project Ga0209577, IMG submission 185874) | Grasslands soil microbial communities from the Angelo Coastal Reserve, California, USA - 14_0903_12_20cm (SPAdes) (version 2) | ecosystem: Environmental > Terrestrial > Soil > Grasslands... | reverse complement strand
AAACCCAAGATTTTCCTTAATTTGGATATGGCCCATGTCGTGCCAATAACCGACGTGAGGGGCGGCGATTTCATCAAGTAATTGCGGGATTTCGCGCTCCGATGGAATTTCCTCATACCCCCGACGACCCTCAATCCCAAGCCGAACATTTTTCTCAGCCGCGCGTTCGACAATCGGCTTGAGGCACTCCCTGACGCGCGCAAGATGCGCAGGCGCGGCGCGTTCGCGCGTTCGCACTGCGTCGATTTTTTTTCGGACATATTTGCGCGAAAGGAGCCCGCCATTTTGCGCCAGCGCAATCAACTCATCGGTGATTGGATTCATCGCGATCGAGCCGCAATGCAACACGACAAAAGGTGCGTTCAAGCGCGCGGCAAAATCCAGTGTTTGCAACGTCTGTTTGACCGCGCGGTCGCGCTCGCTCTTGCTGGCGGTTGAAAATTCATAGCAATCAGGTGAGGCACTCATCACTTCCACCGGTAGCGGACAGAAATTGTGCAGACTGCTGAAACGCACTTCACCGGCATCAAACATCTTTTGAATTCCAGGGATGAGTGAAATACGAATGCCGTGACCGAGTTCAATCAGGTTGAATCCGAGCGCCTGGATTTCGCGCAACATCTCCTCGCCAGAGGTATGACGGCCTGAATTCCAGCAGGTGGAAAATGCAATCATCGCGTGATCGTCACGCGACAGCAGCGGGTTGTGCTTCGGTTTTGGGAACGGCGGCGCCGGTTTTCTCGCAGCCAGTTCGACCGGCGACATTCAAGATCAAGACCGCGAATATTCCGAAAAGAACGGCAGAAATTCCGAGCGCGGTTCGCATCCCGATCAAATCGGAAAGACCGGTGGTAAGCAGACCGGCGATTGGCATTAGGCCAAAAAAACTGAGACCAAAGACGGCGGAAACTCGGCCGCGCAACGCTGCCGGCGCCCGTTCTTGCACAATGGTGTTGGCAAGACCGAAATTCGCCGATAACCCAACAGCGAGAATTCCCATCGAAACGGCGGTGAGAAGAAAACTGTTCGACTGTGACATGCACAAAAGCGCGAGCGCCACGAGCACAACCGCGCTGGTCATAAAGCGAAACCGATGATCGCGGGCAACGCTAAGCAATCCCAATGCGCCGAAAAGCGCACCCGTGCCAGAGACTGCCATTAACAATCCTAATCGCTCCGGTCCGAGCTTGAGAATGTTGCGGACGTAGAGCGGCAGCATCACCGAAAGAAATGGGAACACGAAAATAGTTGTCAGTGCGATCAACCCGATCATGCAAAGAATGGTGCGATCATTTCGAACATAGCGTAGTCCCTCTTTGAATCCGCTCCGGCGTTGCTCTTCCTCTTCTGCCGTTCCCGGAGTGCGCGGTGGCAAAGAAATCAGCGCTATCACTAAAGCGAAAAACGATCCGGCATTCGCAAAAAAAGCGGAAGCGGCGCCCCACCACGCCACAAATATTCCCGCGAGCGAAGGACCGACCAAACGCGATCCGTGAAAAACGGACCGGTCCAGCGCGATGGCAGTTGCGATCTCGTCGCGTTTTACCAGCTCGGGAACGAGCGCGTTAATCGCCGGCATTTCGAACGCGATGCAGATTCCCAAAAATGCAGCCACCACCACGACATGCCAGACGTGAATTTGCCCGGTGTAAACGAGTATCCCGAGAATCAGCGCGAGGGCGGTTTGGGCAAATTGCGTCCAAATTAAAATTTTTCGCTTGTCGTATTTGTCCGCGACTGAACCCCCGAGCATGGTAAGCGCGAGCGTGGGAATTCCGGCCGCAAAATTGACCATGCCGAGCAGGATCGCCTTATTGGTAAGCGTGCTCATAAGCCAGCCTTGCGCCATTACTTGCATCCAGGTGCCGGTATCGGAGATCACTGACCCAATGATGTAGCGGCGGAAGGGACCTGGGCGCAGCAGCGCCAGCATTTTTCCTCGAGAAGCGGGCGCGTCAGAATTCATGGGCAAAGATAGATACGTGTGACGCGATGCAGTGGCAATCGCGTCGACTCCGGCGGCGAATTTTTACGGATGCGGCCGGAGATGATTTGCCCAGAACAACAAGATCACCAGCACCCCCAGGGATGCGATAATAATTGCCAGAGCCTTTTGCGTTTCTTTCGTCATGTAGCGACCGCCACTGTGAAATGGAACTGGCCGTTCGTCTATGATTTTTCGGCAACGCCTTTTAACGCTTCCAGAAGCGCGGGCATCTAACCCGAAGAAGGCTCCCGAGAAAATGCCAGCCTTAGCGAGCAGATGATCGACTCCGCCGAACGCGCAAAAGACTGAGCGCAAGCGTAATCCTTGGTAAGGGGGTTGAGATCCGCTCGGGTAACTTTTGAAAATGCCCTTCCTTGGTTACCGTTAGCTATGCGCATCGATCGATACACCCAGAAGATGCAAGAGGCGCTGCAAAGCGCGCAGGATTTTGCCGCGCAATGGCAGAGCCCGGAAATTGGGAACGAACATTTTCTGCTTGCCGTGCTCGATCAAGCTGAGGGCGTGACGCGCCCCTTGCTGGAGAAAATTGGAGTTTCAGCCGACGCGCTGCGCTCGCGACTTGAGACTGAGCTGGCGGGGCGGCCAAAAGTGAGCGGCGGGGTTTCAGACTTGCGCATTTCAAATGATCTGCGGCGCACCCTCGACTCCGCCGAGAAAGAGATGTCGAAGTTAAAGGACGAATATGTGAGCGCCGAGCATTATCTGCTGGCTCTCGCCGGTGAAAACAATTCCGCCGCGAAAGCGCTGAAGGAATTGGGCGCGACCCGAGACAAGATCATGCAAGGTCTGCAGCAGGTGCGCGGTTCGCAGCGCGTGACCGATCAAAATCCGGAAGGGAAATATCAGACGCTGGAAAAATATGGGCGCGATCTCACACAGTTAGCGCGGCGCGGCAAAATCGATCCCGTCATCGGGCGTGACAACGAGATTCGCCGTGTCATGCAGGTGCTTTCGCGGCGGACGAAAAACAATCCGGTGCTGATTGGCGAACCTGGTGTTGGCAAGACTGCCATCGTGGAAGGACTGGCTCGGCGCATCGTCTCTGGTGATGTCCCGGAGTCGTTAAAAAACAAACGCATCATTGCCATGGACATCGGCGCGATGGTGGCAGGGGCGAAATTTCGCGGGGAATTTGAGGACCGACTGAAAGCGTTCCTGAAGGAAGTGACCGATTCGCAAGGCGAAGTCATCCTGTTCATAGATGAATTGCATACCATTGTCGGTGCGGGCGCAGCGGAAGGATCGGTCGATGCTTCCAACATGCTCAAGCCGATGTTGGCGCGGGGCGAATTGCGCACCATCGGCGCGACCACGCTCGATGAATATCGCAAATACATCGAGAAAGACGCCGCCCTGGAGCGCCGTTTTCAACCGGTGATGGTGAATGAACCGAGCGTGGAAGACACCATCGCGATTTTACGCGGACTAAAAGAACGCTACGAAGTGCATCACGGGGTGCGGATCACCGACGCCGCGCTTGTGGCCGCCGCGGTCCTTTCGCATCGCTACATCACCGAACGGTTTTTGCCCGATAAAGCCGTCGATCTGGTGGATGAAGCCGCCTCGCGCCTAAAGATCGAACTCGATTCCATGCCAACGGAAATTGACGTGATCGAGCGCGAAATCATGCAGCATGAGATGGAACGCCAGGCGCTCAAGAAAGAGAAGGATCCCGCGAGCAAAGAACGGCTGAAAAAGCTCGAAAAAGAATTGGCTGAGCTGAAAGAAAAATCCGACGCGCTCAAGGCGGAGTGGCAAAAAGAGAAAGCGCAAATTACCGAGCAGGCGAAATTGAAAGAACAGCTCGATCAATTGCGCACGGAATTGGAGCGCGCCCAGCGTCGCGGCGAACTCGGGAAGGCGAGCGAAATTCAATACGGAAGAATTCCCGAGCTCGAGAAAAAATTAGCGAACATGGAAGAGAGTGCCCGGAAAAATGCCGGTGCTACTCGGAGAAGACTTCTGCGCCAGGAAGTCACGGAGGAAGACATCGCGCAGGTAGTTTCGAGCTGGACCGGAATTCCGGTGTCGCGGTTGCAGGAAGGCGAGCGCGCAAAACTATTACGGCTGGAAGAGCATTTGCATCAACGCGTGATCGGGCAAGACGCCGCCATCAAAGCAGTCGCGAACGCTGTTCGTCGCGCCCGCGCTGGATTGCAGGATCCGAATCGTCCGATCGGCTCCTTTATTTTTCTCGGTCCCACCGGCGTCGGAAAAACCGAACTGTCGCGTGCGCTGGCGGAATTTTTATTCGATGACGAGAACGCGATGATTCGCATCGACATGAGCGAATACATGGAGAAACACACGGTTGCGCGATTGATTGGGGCGCCGCCGGGTTATGTCGGTTACGAGGAAGGCGGACAACTTTCCGAAGCGGTGCGGCGCAGGCCTTACTCCGTGGTCTTATTCGATGAAATCGAGAAAGCGCATCAAGACGTTTTCAATGTCTTGCTCCAGGTGCTGGATGATGGACGCATCACGGACGGACAGGGGAGAACGGTGGATTTCAAGAACACCGTCATCATCATGACTTCGAACATCGGCTCGCAATACATTACCGAGGAGGAATCAAGCGAAGCTCGGAGCCGCTTGGTCATGGATGCGTTGCGCGAGCATTTTCGTCCGGAATTTTTAAATCGAGTGGATGAGATCATCATCTTCGATCGATTGACCGACGAGGATCTTAAGAAAATTGTGGAGATTCAGCTGGCCCGGTTAACGAAACGCCTGGCCCAGCAAAATATTACGCTGAAGTTGACTGATTCGGCGAAAACGGTCATTGCGCGCGAAGGTTATGATCCTGTTTATGGCGCGCGACCATTGAAACGCGCGATCCAGCACCTGCTCCTCGATCCGCTGAGCATCAATATTCTCGAGGGAAAATTTGGTGAAGGACAAACTATCATAGCCGACGCCAAAAACGGCAGGATCGAATTCAAGTTGAAGTAGTCATCCCGGGCGCGAGCTCCTGCTACTACCAGCCCTTCTCATTAGCACCGGCCTTGAGGCCGGTGCGGAAACAGCAGCATCGTGATGAAAGCCGTTTCAACGGCTTCTCTCATCGTCTCAGTACAGGCCCTGACGCTCAGTAAGCCGTTAAAACGGCTCATGTTCACCTTCGGCCGAGAAGCCACCGGCCTGAAGTCCGGTGTTAATAAGATGGCGGAGCGAAGCCTGTCAGGTAACTTCCACGGGGTCCCCTGACTTTCGCTCGGGATGACGGCAGTGCGCCGATTGAACATTCCATAATTCATGCTGTCTTAGGTGCATGATCAAAACGACTTTAGCGTTAGTAGCGGCGGGAGTATTAGCGGCAAGCTCGTCCTTTGCCGGCGGGAAATCATGTTGCGGCGCCAAGGGCACGCAAGTGTCTAATGACAGCGCCAGTTGCATGAATTTGGCGAGTCTTAATCTGAACGCCGATCAGAATTCGAAATTGGTGGCGTGGCAGAATGAATGCATGAAAGATGGTTGCACCAAGGAGAGTCGCGCCGCTTTTATGAAGAAAGCCAAGACAATCCTTTCCGTGGACCAATACGCCCAGCTGAAATCTGAGTGCGATAAAACGATGACGAAAAAGAGCTGATTCTTTTTTCGTTAGTCAGTATTCAAGAGCGCGCCGGCTAATCATCGGCGCGTTTTTTTTGTTGGCCGATCAGCCGTTAGGAATGAAGCGGCTTTGTTGCTTCGATTGTTGCCGAAACTAGATATTCCTCGATACCCTTGCCAGGCAGCCATTCCCGGATGAATGACCGCGATGTGTCTTTGGGAGCGACCTTGATTCGATCGAAGCCGGCGCTGCCCAGCATTTTCTCGAGCTCATCGATCTCTGATGCGCCAGCCATGCATCCAGTATAGGCGGCCCAATCTCCTTTTACTTCCTCGGGTAATGGTGCCGTTGCAACGACGTCAGCCACGGCTAGGCGCCCACCAGTTCTCAAAACACGGAAAGCTTCGCGAAACACGCGTTCCTTTTGGGGCGAAAGATTGATCACACAATTGGAGATGATTACATCCACGCTTTCGTCTGCCACCGGAAGAGCTTCAATCTCGCCCAAGCGAAATTCGACATTGTCGAATCCATTCCTCTTCGCGTTCTCGCGCGCTCTCGTCAGCATTTCAGCAGTCATGTCCACACCGATTACTTTTCCAGTTGGTCCGACTGCACGAGCGGCGAGGAAACAATCAAATCCTGCGCCGGATCCCAGATCGAGGACAATTTGTCCTCTTTCCAGAGAGGCGATGGGGAGGGGATTACCACAGCCCAAGCCGAGGTTCGCAGCTTCGCGCGCAAACGCCGAATCTTCGGCAGTGTAACCAAGGGCATCACTGCTGGTGGAAGTGCAACAATCGTCGGCACAAGAAGATTCTCCGCGCGCAGTCGCGCCATAACGCTGCCTCACTTCTTCGCGAATCGTGTCCGATGACGACTCCGCCAGTTTTGTTTTCATGAAGAAAATGAAGATCGGATGTGATCGCGACGCAACCTCAGCCGCCGCCGCTTCTTCTAGGGGAACCGTTCTCGCTTGCCGGAATATTTCGGCGCGTCTCATAGAGACGCGGCTACAAAACTTTTTGCAGCAAATCTGCCAGGCGCCAACCGGCCTTGTGCAATTCGTCCCCAACAACGGCAGTTGACCAATCCAGGTAGCCAGTCCCGATTTCGTGTGCTTCTCCTTTGGCAAAAACGCGACCATCTTTCTCCTCACGATGAACATGCTCAAATCGCATCCGGGTGTGCGCCTCGCGTGCGATCGGGAGAATCTCATTGGCCCATTGTTCAGCCCATGTTTTCGGATCTCCGGGCGTGCGCCAGTTTTTTGGCTCGTTCGCGACAAAATCGGCGATCACTTTCTCTTTCGCGGGAGCGTAAACATTTTCGCGCTCTTCTTTTGGAACCTCGTCCGGCGTCCCGATTGTTAAATTGCGCACTGTATCCAAATCCCAGTAGGCGTGGAAGGAATGATAATAATGTCGCTTGCGCTCCGCCGTCGCATTCTGCACCAAACTTAAAGCGTTTCCGCCTTCGTCGCCCAGGCCGGGAGCGCCACGGTCGGGATCGCTTGGTTCTCCCGCCTCGTTGAAATATTCGGCGCCCACATGAAGCGGCTGATGAATGTCGCCGAGATAATGGGCCAGCAAAATTACCGCAATCGCTTTCGTAATCTTGCGCGGATTATCCGCGGCAATTTCAGCACGCAAAACGCCAATGCAGTAAGGAATTGTATGCACGATATCCCAGTTGCCACGTCCGGTTTTGCCATCGCCATATTTCTCGACATCGAGCACCGGCACATCGGTGTAATGCATCCAATGATGGGACGGCGTGGTATCACTGGCATCCGGGTTCGGCGGATTCGCTTTCCAAAAATCGTGCAGTTGTTGCTCGATCTCTGGATGCGCGAGAAAATGAATTCCACGCCGATCGTCGGGGCCGTTCTTGTCCCAACTCTTGATATCGTCCGCAATCAAGGAAGCCCGTTCCAGCGGAATACCATCGAGAAGTGTTTTGATTTTTGCCGCCGTCGGCGTTCCGGCTAGTTTGCGATCAGCAATCGCGCCGACAATTTCGTGACCGAGTGGGCCGTAGCCCAACGAACTACTGACGACGGCAAAGAAAATCAGAATCGCGAGTTGTAGCGGTGCTTGTAGCAAGCGCCGAATAACGCACAACGGGCGCCTGGCACAAGCGCCATGCAGCCGCAAGCGTCCTTCAGCGTTTCGCGATCACCTCCACCTCAAACGCGTATTCCATCCAAGTCCCGCGCGGACGCGCACGTTGCCGCCCGATCGCCCCGCGCGGTTCATCTTCGCCCCAATACAAATCGATTTGCAGTGGATGCACGCCCGCTCCGGTATCGCATACGAACCACTCATCACTGCCGGTCTCCTCATTCACGGTTTGCGATTTGATTTTAAGCAGAGCGTGTTGACGAAGAAACTTATTACGTGACGAAATCGCGCAGGAGCGGCGCGGCACCAGCACTTCGCCGCGACGTCCGACCGGCGCATCAGCGAACGCGTATCGGTTGTCATTCATCCAACGGATATAATTTCGGCCATCGACTGGTTCGTTGATTCGGCCGAAACCTTCTTTCTTTACCGCTAAAAGAAAGTCGCGCGGGTATTTCCGGCCATGCAATCCCGGCGCAGTGATCGCTGTCGCGTCGAATCCGCGCTCGGCGGTGAAGCCCGATTCCTTTGGAGTGTAATAAACGGTACAGAAAAAAGTGCGGGGATAAATCGCGCCGTCCGCCACTTGCTCGGAGCGAACCTCGTACGCGCGATGTTTTAGCTCGGCCACCTTCTGTTCCCGAAAGGCACGCAGTTCGTCATCGGTCATTTTATCCATCGCCATCTCCGGATTTTCGGCGAAAGCCGAAAAGGCAAAGGTCGTCAGCGCCCAAAAGATCAATCGGCGAAAAAATCGCCAATCGGTCCGCCAAGCAACACCTCGATCGGCAATTTTTTGAATTCGTATTCGTAAGGCGGTTGCTTCCACTGAAAATGATTCGCGTACATCCGCCGAATGCAGCGTATAACTTCGAGACCAGTCTCGAATGGGCGAAACGCACTCCGGTTCATGACGTGCAATTGTGAGCCGCCGCAGAGTTGACCGGCAAATTTCTGAAACGCCGGTTGGAAGAACATCTCGCGAAAATATGCCCCCGGAAGTTTCAACGCGTTTAATTCACAACAAAATTTTTCGGGGTCGATCCAGGGCGCGCCAAAAATTTCAAACGGTCGGGTAGTGCCGCGGCCTTCGGAGACATTTGTCCCTTCGAGCAAGCACATCCCCGGGTAGACCGCTGCGGTATCAAGTGTCGGCATGTTGGGCGATGGCATCACCCAGGGGAGACCAGTTTGATCCAACCACATGTCCCGCTTCCAATTTTTCATTGGCAAAATGGTGAGTGCGCATTTGGGAAACGATTCGTCACGAAATTGGGTCGCGAGCTCGCCGATAGTTTTGCCGTGACGAACTGGAATCGGATGCATCCCCACGAACGAGCGGTAGTCCGGATTCAGTCGTGGACCTTCAACCGTTATACCATTGATCGGGTTGGGTCGGTCCAGCACCATAACTTGAACGTTCTCACGTTCGCAGGCGCGTATTGCCAAATACAGCGTCCAAATAAAAGTGTAGTAGCGCGCGCCGATATCTTGCAGGTCAATCAAGAAGAGATCGAGATCCTGCAACATCTCGCGCGTCGGCTCGCGATGTTCGCCGTACAAACTGTAAACCGGTATCCCAAGTCGCGGATGCTCGTAACTTCGCCATTCGATCATGTTGTCCTGGGTCTCGCCGCGATAGCCATGTTGCGGACCGAAAAGCGCGCGCAGTTGAAACAGTTTCCCATTTTCGCGCTCGAGAATTTTGGACGTGTGCTCCAGTTTTGAATTGACCGACGCGGGATGCAGGAGCGCACCCACGCGCCGGCCACGCAGTTCGTGTGGCCAAAGGTCGGCCAGATGATCTATGGGAAGCTCGACTGCCATTTGTTCTGTTGTAGCCGCGGTCGTCGGCCGCGGCAATTTGGCATCGACGGAGTGAACAAGATTAATTCTCGTTAATCCGCGCGGCAGAGCGATTCACAATGCTTGTCATTCCGAGCCACACGAGACGGCGAGGAACCTCACGAGTGTCCAAAGATGCGCTCAGCACATGAGATGTCCCTTGCTTCGCTCGGGATGACGGAAGACAGCACGATACCTGTAGCGAAGGGACCGCTATCGCGCGCCTCGAAAAGAAGTAACTAACCGGATTAGTAGAATCGCCAATGCAAAAGCTGTGCAAATCTTCGCGAAGATTTCGCCATGCTGCGCGTAAAACGTCAGCGTCGGTTCCGCCGCGATGTTGACCTCGCCAATAAGCGTTCCTTCTTCGAAAATGCTGCCTTGATCGTCGCGCAAGATTTGAGTGACGCGACCGAATTCATTAACGAAACAGGTAACTCCGGTGTTGGCAGCACGCACCATCGGGCGCCGATTTTCTACGCATCGAAAAACGGCGTTGGCCAGATGCTGACGCGAACCGGCTGAGCGTAGAAACCAGCCGTCGTTGGTGACGTTGGCAAAAAAATCTGCGCCCCGCAGAACAAATTGCCGGGTCAGTTCGCCGATAGTGTCCTCGAAGCAAATCAGCGGCGCGACCTTCCCGTGATTATTCGAGAGCTGACAAACGGTGAAATCTGTGCCGGCGTCGAAATCTTCGGGAACCTGGTCACCCACAATTTTCGCGAATAGTGGAAAAGAATGGCGAAACGGCACAAACTCGCCAAACGGCACCAGGTGAACTTTGCGGTAGAGTTGCGGTTCGTTTTCGGGCGAAACCAGTAGAGCGGCGTTGTAGACCTGATCCCGCCCTTCCTCGATCGTCCCGAGCAATAGATCAACCTGATTTGAACTGGCAATCTGGCTGACAAAATCAAATGTTTCCTGATCTTCGAGAACTGGCGCCGGCATTGCGCTCTCGGGCCAGACCAGCAGGTCGATATTGGATGCGGAGGTAAGAGCTATTTTACTTAGCCGGGCAAACTTATCGAAGATTGTCTGCTTATAGCGGAGATCGAATTTTTCTGCGCGCGGGACGTTCGCTTGCACCAACGCGACATGCAATGAGCGCGAGGGTGGCCGCGTTTGCACCGCGCTGACGCCCAAGACAAACACCGCCACCAGCCCAACCAACGTGAGAGTTAAATCAAAATGTGGCCGCATTGCGCGACTACGTGTTTCCTCCCAAATACGACGCGCTGTTGTGGTAAGGATGGCGTTGCAAAATACGACCAGGAAAGTTACCCCGGCGACTCCGGTAAATTCCGCGATCTGAATCAGCGGCCACGTTCCATGCAGCGCGATGCCGAGCCCATTCCAACCGAAGCCGGACATCAACCAACCCCGTGTCCATTCCAGCGCGACCCATGCTGCAGTCAGACAAAGCGCGAGAAAGAAGTTGTGGCCAGAGCTCAGCCACGGTGAACTCGCCGGCAACGGTTCCGGTTTCGCGCGCGCAAGCATTTCGCTCCACTTATCGCGCGCGACAATTTTGCAAGGCCGCGGCCGCATCAATCCGCAGAACCAACCCCAGACTGCGAAATAAAGGGCCAAATAAAATTGCAGGACGAACCAGCCGAGTGCTGTCACGGTCGTCATCCAAAAAAAGCAGCTCCAGAAGAATGTCAGGCCAGCGACGTATCCGAGGAGGAGATCGCGCAACCAGCGGTGCCTGGTATTTTCGCCTGAAAATAAAATCGTCGCGCACAAAGGCACGAGGGCGATCCAGATGAGCCACGTTTGATCGAGCGGCGGTAAAGCTGCCGCGCCAAGCAAACCACTGGTGATCGCCGCCAGCCACGGCCAGAGCCGCAGCAATTGCTTGCTCACCTCAACCGCGACGGCGCCGCCGCTGTTTTTGCGCTTCGCGCCGCCGGCTGGGATCGAGCGCATCTTTCAGATCGTGCGCATAAGATGGATTCACGCGAAAAGAAGTGCGTTCCACATCCTCCAACGTCTTAATATTCACCTTGGTGGCGAGGAGGTAGCCCATCGCCAGCAATCCGTCGAGCGTATCAATAAATTCGCCAGCCTCGACTTCCTCTATTCGGTCGAGCAAGAATTTTCCTCCCATGGCGGCGCCGCTCACGCCGATCGCTTTCAGGATCGTAATTTCACCACCATTTAACTGGATTTCGTGTCCCACGTCGCAATTCTTACCGCGAATCGCGCGGTGTCGAGTGAGTTATTTGGCGAGGCGCTGCTTCGCGTCTTTTTCCAGCCAACCCCATAGCGCATCCAGCCGGTTGCCGATTTCCGCTGTCGCTCGCGTCAATTCCTCGCGCGATAATTTTGCGTTCGCCGGCAATCGCGCTCCAAAGAGATAAT
>Ga0209577_10005425_pt1 | contig 11895 bp, 11 predicted proteins | sample GraSoiAngelo_109_FD_185874 | JGI IMG/M metagenome (GOLD analysis project Ga0209577, IMG submission 185874) | Grasslands soil microbial communities from the Angelo Coastal Reserve, California, USA - 14_0903_12_20cm (SPAdes) (version 2) | ecosystem: Environmental > Terrestrial > Soil > Grasslands... | reverse complement strand
CGATCACGGTCGCGCTCGGCCTCGCCGCGATCACCTGGGCATTGAGCGCCATTGCCGCGTCGGGATTTCGTGACCAGACCGTGCTGGCCGCGCTCGCTGCGGGAGCCGCATTCCTTATCTTGTTCGCCGCGATCGAAGCCCGATCGCGCGAAGCAGCGATGATGCCGCTGTCGCTGTACCGCTCGCGGAATTTTGCCGCAACCAACGCGCTGACGCTGCTCGTTTACTTCGCGCTTGGCGGCGCCCTGTATTATCTGCCGTTCGGCCTGATCCGGCTCGGCGGCTATTCCGCGACCCAGGCCGGCGCGTCGCTCTTGCCGTTCGCGCTCATCATGGGCTTCGGCGCGTCGTTCGCGGGCGCCCTGTCCGACCGTTTCGGGCCGCGGCTGTCGCTGACCGCCGGACCCATCATCGCCGCCTGCGGTTTGACCCTGCTCGCTTTGGTCGACTTCAGGGGGTCCTATTGGACCGGCGTATTTCCCGCGATCTGCGTGCTCGCGATCGGCATGACCATCACCGTTCCGCCGCTGACGTCGACAGTGATGTCGTCCGTCGGCGAAGCCCGCGCCGGCATCGCCTCGGGCATCAACAACGCCGTCGCCCGGGTGGCCGGTCTTTTCGCGGTCGCCGCGCTCGGCGCGGTGCTGTTCGCAAGCTTCTCACAGTATCTTGCCGCGCCGCCTGCGCACGCCAACGATGCATTGAATGCGGTATTGGCCGGACAGGCCGGCCTCGATGAGGACGCCATCGCCGCGTTCGACCGGGCGTTGCGCACGGTGACGCTGATAGCAGCGCTCTGCGCCGCGCTTGGCGGTGTCGTGGGCTGGCTGTGGATCCGCCCCATTGGCTCGGAAGCGACGCGCTAATACACGCCAGCGGACCACATTGGCCGCAGTCGCAAAGCCGGATATGATCCGTGTTCGGAGGTAGCGATGCATCAGACTGCGAATGTGCAATTTGAACGTGCCGTGGATGAGTTCGTCCAATGGCGCGCCGTCCCGGAGGACGAAAGATCGCCGGCGCCGGCATGGTGGTGGGGTCCGGCGTTCGAGATACTCGGCGTGCAGCAACCGATGCCGGCCGACTGGTGCGCAAATCTGAAATTGGCTGATGGCGCTACCTACGCCGATGGCGCGCAGATTTTCCTTGAATGCCTCGCCGATCAGACCTCGCTGACCTGGCCCGGCGATTTTCCGCGCAAGGCAAAACACTCAGATCCCGCGTAGCGGAACTGTTACACGCGGCGGGGTGACGGCACCACGATTTCGACGTCTTGCCACTTGCTCTCACGCCACCGCTTTGAGACCATGCCGGCGACAACAAGCACGACCCGCCTCCCCGCGCGGGCTTTGAGCCGAGGAACCCCGATGCCGATCGTGCAGGCCGACCGTCTCACGCGCATTGGCGCGGCGCTGCTCAAGGCCGCCGGCGCGTCGTACGAGGAAGCCAACGCCGTGGCGGTCGGCTGCGTCAATGCCAACCTCGCCGGCCATGACTCACACGGGGTGATCGCGATCCCGACCTATATCGACCGCATCAAGGCCGGGCATATCGTTCCCGGCGCGAAGTGGACGATCGTGCGGGAATCGCCGACCACGACAGTCATCGACGGCCATTGGGGTTTTGGGTTTCACGTCAACGCCAAGGCGATGGGGCTCACGATCGAGAAGGCGAAGATCGCCAACGTCGCGGCCTGCACGGTGTTTCGGCAAAGCCATGTCGGACGGCTCGCCGCCTATCCGATGATGGCAATGCGCGAAGGCATGATCGGGCTTGCCACCGCCGATTCCGGCCGTTCGCCAAAGCACGTCGCGCCGTTCGGCGGCCGCGAGGCGCGGCTCGGCACCAATCCGATTTCGATCGCGGTGCCGTCGAACCTCCAGGCGCCGTTCTATCTGGACATGGCGACGTCAGCGGTCGCGGCTGGAAAGATCCATCTCGCCGCCGCGCGCGGCGAAGAAATCCCGATCGGCTGGATCGTCGACAGCGACGGACGGCAAACCACCGATCCCAGGCAATTCCGCAAAGGCGGCGCGCTGCTGCCGCTCGGCGGCACCGAAGGCTACAAGGGCTCTGGCCTGGCTGCGATGGTCGAGGTGCTGTGCGGGCTGCTCACCGGCTTGGGCTTCGGCGTCGAGCCGACGGGACGTCACAACGACGGATGCTTCATGGCGGTGTTCAACGTCGCCGCGTTCCGCCCCTTGAAGGACTTCAAGAAAGAAGTCGCCGAATTCGCGCGCTATCTCAAGGCGACGCCGCCGTCCGAAGGCTCATCCGGCGTGTTCTATCCGGGCGAGGTCGAATACATCCGGGAGCAACAACGCAAGATTTCGGGGATCGAGGTCGAGGACGCAACCTGGGACAGATTGCGCACGCTGGCAGGCGAATACGAACTGGCCACTGAGCTCGATCTCGCGTGACATATCATCCGGCCGACACTGGGAGAGCAGCATGACACGGCAAATGGTGATGGTTGGCTTCCTGCAGGCGCAGAATTGCACCAACCTGCCGAGCTCGTGGCGCCATCCGGAATCGCGCGACGACTCGATGTCGGCGGATTACTACCAGCAGATCGCCCGGATCCTCGAAGCCGGAAAATTCCACATGGCATTTTTCGACGATCGCCTGGCGATGCCGGACCGCTATGGCAACGATCACGCCCACACCGTCGAATATGGCATCCGCTGCGTGAAGATGGATCCGATCGTGGTGCTGACCACGATGGGAATGGTGACCGACAAACTTGGCCTCGCCTCGACCTGCTCGACCACCTATTACGAACCGTTCGATGTCGCGCGCCGTTTCGCTACCCTCGATCTGATGAGCAGCGGCCGCGCCGCCTGGAACGTGGTGACATCAGTTAATGACGGCGAGGCGCTCAATATGGGCAAGGACGCGCATCTCGAGCATGACCTGCGTTACGATCGCGCCGACGAATTCATGGAAGTGGTGCTCGGCCACTGGGATTGCTGGGAAGACGGCTCGCTCTTGATCGACAAGAAGAGCGGCCGCTTTGCCGATCCGACCAAGGTCAAGCGTCTCGACCACAAGGGGCAATTCTTCAAGTCGCGCGGACCGTTCACGGTGCCGCGCTCGCAGCAGGGCCACCCCGTCATTATCCAGGCCGGCGCCAGCGGCCGCGGCCAGCGTTTTGCCGGCCGATGGGGCGAAGTCATCTTCACCGCGGCGCGCAATCTGGCCGGCGCCAAGCAGGGCTATGACGCCATCAGAAACGAGGCCGCGAAGGCGGGCCGCGATCCCGACCGGATGTTTCTCTGCAATCTCGTCACCCCGGTATCCGGCGCGAGCAAGTCCGAGGCCGAGGACAAGATGGCGGTGATCGAAAAGCTGCCGCTGGAAATCGATGCGCTGTCGCTATTGTCGGAGGGACTGAACTTTGATTTCGCCTCCAAGGGCATCGATGAGCCGCTGACCACGGATGAACTTCAGGGCATGCAGGGGATGCTCGGCATTCGCGACGGCGTGCTCAGGACCTCGGGCAAGACCAACCCGAGCGCGCGCGATTTCATTGGCTTTTCCGGCCGCGGCCAGACGGCGGACGCGATCGTTGGCGGGCCTAAGGAGATCGCGGACAGGCTGGAGGAGATGTTCGTCAATCGCGGCTGCGACGGTTTTGTCATTGCGGCGACCTATGTGCCGGGGTCTTACGCCGACTTCGTCCGCCACATCGTTCCGGAGCTGCAGCGCCGCGGTCTGTTCCACAGCGAATACGCCGGCAAGACCTTGCGGGAGAATCTGGGGCTGCCGCGCCCGGCCGCCGGCGCATGGAAGACGTCGCCGCGGATCGCGGCCGAATAAAAAGGATAGAGCATGCGCTGGCTGAAGTTCACCGCGGATGGAAGGACCTCCTGGGGGATCGTGGAGAACGACCGCGTGATCGCGATCAACGGCGAACCCTTCGGCGAATGGCAGCGCACGCCGCGCACGCATTCGCTGGCCGACGTCAAAATCGAATTGCCGCTGATGCCGCGCACCTTCTATTGCGTCGGCCTGAATTACCTCAAGCATCTCAAGGAAGCCGCCGACAAGCGCGGCGAGGTGCCCAACGTGCCTGACCGGCCCGAGATCGGCTATCGCGCGCAAAACGCGCTGATCGCACACGACGAAGACGTGGTGATTCCGGCAACCGCCACCGAAAAAATCCACTACGAGGGTGAGCTGGTCGTCGTCATCGGCAAAAAGGCAAAGCACTTGACCGAGGCCGACGCGATGGGTTGCGTATTCGGCTACACCGTCGGCAACGACGTCAGCGAGCGCACCTGGCAGAAGGCCGACCGCGGCCTGTGGCGGGCCAAGAATGCCGATACTTTCAAGCCGATGGGACCCTGGATCGAGACCGACGTCGACCTCGACAGTATGGAGACCATCGTCCGGGTAAACGCCAAGGAGAGCAATCGCTTCCGCACCAACGAGATGATCTTCGGCATCAGACCGTTCATCGTGGAATTGACAAAATATTTTACGCTGTGGCCGGGCGACGTGATCTGGATGGGGACCGACGGTGCCTCGCCCGACCTCAGAGACGGTGACGTCGTCGAGATCGAAATCACCGGCATCGGCACCCTGCGCAATCGGTTTATCAAAGAGACGGCGCCGGGAAGCCGCGTATGAGCCGCCGAGGTACTGAAGTCGCCAAGGCCGGCAATATCAAGATCGAGCAATGAAGCCGCGCCGGTCGGGCGAGACCGGCGCGGGCACGACGGTCGTTATTCCGCGGTGTGTCCGATACTGCGGCGCATGAGTCCGGAGGTGGCACTTTGGGACTTAGCTCGATGCGTCACGGCGCCTGCCGCGCATATCGGCGGGCATTTCACGATTGCGGGAAAGAAACCCCTCGCCGTTCACGCAAAATGGATTGGACGCCGCGGCCAGCGCGGCGCCAAACTGCAGCATGGGTCAGTCAAATTCACCTGAGCGATGCGAGCGTTGCGGCGGCTTGATGGTGCTGGTGATGCCGGTTGACGGTAAAGCGCCGGGGGCGCTTCGGTGCCTGGAGTGCGATCGGATCGATCCGCTGCTCCTGCCATCGATTACAGCATGGCTTGACGGCGAGCTTCGTCCTCCAAAATAGTCGGACGTCCCAGTTTTCCGCGACCAGCAGGCTCTCAATCGCGGCCTGCCGCTCGGCGGCAGCTCAGATCATCCGCGCCACGCCGGGGATTTTTCGCAGCATTGAGGTGAGCCCCCAGCTCAGCGAAAGCGTGCCGGCGAACACGATCGCAAACTTGATGACCGCCGGAAACGAAAAGTCATAGATGGCATATTGCAGCCAGACGATGAAGATGTAGTGCAAGAGATATATGCCGTAGGCCGAGGGTCGCATCGCATCGAGCAGGCGCGAGCCGGATCCGGTGAAGCGCAGGAAAATCGCCAGTACCGTGAACGCCATTGCGGCGCTGTAGGCCGCAAAGGCGAGGCCGTAACTTGTTCGCCACAGCAGCGGCGGCGTATCGAAATCCGCCACCCAGTTGTGGTGGGCGTAGACCAGGACGAGGATCGCGAGGTAGAACGCAGAGGCAAAGGCGAGCCAGACCGGCCAGCGTCTTGCGACTTCGCCGTCCACGGCGAGCAGGCCAAGCTTCAGGCTTACCGCTCCGATGCCGATGCCGGCAAAGAAGTACGCGGGGTAAAGCAGGATACGGCTGGTCTGGATCGGAAGGGGAAACCGGCCCGGCTCCAGCCAGCTGGTGTCGCCGAATACCAGGTGCATCGGCAGATAGGCCGTGATCGAGACGGTCAGAAATATGCCGAAGGCCGTCAGCGGCCGCTTGCGGGCGGCAAAAATCAGCTGGCTGAGGGCCGGGAGGACACGAGGCGCCATCGACCAAACCGCGGCGGCAATCAGGTCGAGCGCCAGCAGCACCCACAGAAACCAGGCCGGACCCGAAGGCCATGGTCCGACGCTGAGCGTGCGCCACCAGAAGTGCAGGAAGTTGAAATCCGTCGTTCCCGCCAAGTGATAGCGCAGGAATGTTGGATAATAGGCGATCGGCATCAGCACGAAGATCGAGATCAAAAACGGCACGCCCAATCGCCAGGCACGGTTGCCCAGGAAGTTTCCGGTTCCCCTGCGCGCCAGGCTGTCACGAACGAACAATCCAGAAATGAAAAACATGCAGGCCATGAAGAAGCTGTCATTGAACAGCACGACCAGATCGAATCCGAGCCAGCGCATCCTATCGCCATTGCCGAAATAAGTGTAATTGACGACAGAGTGGTGCAGCAACACCAACAACGTGATAAAAGTGCGCGCGCGGTCCAGCGGAACGATGCGTTTCGTTGCCATCACAGTCCGACCGTCGCTATCGGGTTTCCGCAGCATCACATCTCAAACGCGTCGTAGATGATCTTCTTCAGTGTTACCTGAACGTGCATGCGCCCGGATGGCGAGTTTTCCATGACAACGAAAAACATGTCCTGGGCACGGTCGATCACGATATAGGCCCCGGTGGCGCCGTCCCATTTGATCTCGCCGAGCGAGCCCGGCGGCGGCGGCACCGCGTTGCCGGGATCGGTGCGGATGCCGAAACCATAGCCAAATCCGAAACCGTCGCCGGGAAAATAGAAATAGTTGCGCGCGACGCCAGACCCTGGCCCGATATGGTCCGTTGTCATCGCGGCGAAGATCGCGGGGCTGAGATAGGTTTTGCCGTCCAGCGTCCCGCTATTGAGCAACATCTGTCCATAGCGCGCGAAATCGGAGATGGTCGAAACCATGCCGCCGCCGCCGGATTCCCAGCGCGTCACGTCAAGCGAGTTTCGTTCGACATGGCGGTCCTTGGCCAGCGGCTGGGCGTAGCGCGTCCGCTCGACTGGATCGGTCAGGAAGAATTTTGTCGTGGTCATACCGAGCGGATCGAGCAGATTCGTCTTCTCGAATTCGTAAAGTGATTGGCCCGAGGCGACCTCGATCACGCGGCCGAGAACGTCGGTCGAATGGCCGTAATCCCACAGCGTGCGCGGCTGCTCGGCCAGCGGCACCTTCGCCAGCCTTTCTGCAAATTCGGCATTGTCGAAATCGCCGAGATAAATCCCGTCATAGGCAGCCTTGACCAATCCTTCGCCATAGAAGCCGTAGGTGATGCCGGACGTGTGCAGCAGCAAATCCTCTATATTGATGGGCCGGCGCAGCGGCACCAGGTCGAGCGCCGGCCGGCCGGAATCGTCTTTCCTCTCGACACCGACCTTCACGCCGGCAAAGGGTGGTATGTACTTGCTGACGGGATCATCCAGCGCGATTTTGCCGCGGTCGACCAGCATCATCGCCGCCACGCTGGTAATGGTCTTGGTGACCGAATGGATCGGGAAGATCGCATCCGCCGTCATCGGCGTTCCCTTCTCGAGGTCACGCTTTCCGAAGCATTTGAAGTAAACGGGCTTACCGTGGCGCTGGATCAGAACGACGGCGCCGGGAATGTTGCCGGAGGCGATTTCGCCATTGATAAAATCGTCGATGGCTGAAAGCTTTTCCCGCGACAGCACCGCGTGTGCTGGCGGCCCAAGCGGGGCGGCCGAGACGGTGGCGACCGTTGCGGCAAACAAAGCGACCCAAAGGCTTAATGATGCGAAGTTTTGCGGAAACATGCGTTGACCTGGCGGGTAATACGTACTGGTGCAACGGAGGTTATTGCATTGCTGCAATCCGATCCAGATAATGCGGCCGGGGCGTCCCGCGTTATATTCGCGCGGCGCTCGGCAATACCGCCATTACAGGGATGTGGGGCTTTTGCCATGTCCGAGAGGATTGATTCGAAGGAGGACGGTCATGAAACCCCGATTGAACCCCTATCAGGTCGCACCCGACACCATCAAAGCGCTCAGCGCGCTGGAAGCTCAGGTCCAGGCCAGCGGCCTCGAAAAGTCGCTGATCGAACTGGTCAAGACGCGGGCCTCGCAGATCAACGGCTGCGCGTTCTGCATCAACATGCACACCCAGGACGCCCGCAAGCAGGGTGAGACCGAACAGCGCCTCTACCTCTTGAACGCGTGGCGGGAATCGCCGGTGTACACCGACCGCGAACGTGCCGCGCTGGCGTGGACCGAGGCGGTGACGCTGGTCTCGGAAACCCATGCCCCCGATGATGTCTATGAACAGGTTCGCGCGCAATTCTCGGAAGTCGAGACGGTCAATTTGACCATGCTGGTCGCGAGCATCAACGCATGGAATAGGATCGCCATCAGCTTCCGCTCGACTCCGCCGGTGAAAGCCAGGGCTGCGGTCGCGTAGTCATCCGCAATCGTGATGAAATTCACTGCGCGGTGGCGCGGGCGAAATCGATGTAGATCTCGCGCAACCGGTCGGTGATCGGACCGGGTTTGCCGTTGGCCACGGTTTTGCCGTCGATCGTCACCACCGCCTGCACGAACAGGCTCGCGCTGGTGATGAAGGCTTCCTTGGCCGCCAGCGCCTCTTCAACCGTAAACGGCCGCTCCTCGACGCGAAGCTGGCGTTCCTCCGCGAGCGCGACCACCGCCTTGCGGGTGCAGCCCGGCAGGATCGCGGATGAATTCTGCCGCGTCACCAGCACATCGTCCTGGGTCAGGATGAAGGCCGAGGAAGATCCGCCTTCGGTCACCATGCCGTCCTCGATCATCCAGGCCTCGCCGGCGCCGGCTTCGGCCGCGGCCTGTTTTGCCAGTACCTGCGCGAGCAGCGCCACGCTTTTGATGTCGCGCCGCGCCCAGCGGATGTCAGGCACCGTGATCACGCCGATTCCTGTTTTAGCCGACGGCGCGTTGACGATGTCCTTGACTGAGGTGAACATGATCAGCGTTGGCTTGACGCCCTTTGGAAAGGCGAAATCGCGGCCCGTATCGGCGCCGCGGGTCACCTCCAGATAGACCATGCCGTTGACCAGGTTGTTGCGCGCGATCAGCTCCTTCTGGATTTCCTGAATGCGATCGACCGTTTCCGGCAAAGCCAGCGCGATCTCCCCGACCGAACGCAGCAGCCGCGCCAGATGCGAGGCATTGTCGATCAGCTTGCCGTCCAGCACGGCGGCGACTTCGTAGATGCCGTCGGCGAACAGAAAGCCGCGGTCCAGTATCGAGACTTTGGCCTCTGTCATTGGCAAGAACGACCCGTTGACGTAAGCGATCTGATCCAAGCGATGTCTCCTGTCGGCGATGCGAAGTAGCTATGTGAACTATATACGCGAATTCCTTAAGGCCTGATCGAGGAATTGGAAATGGAATTCTCGATGTCAGCTTATGTGATGTCATTCCGGGACGCGTCGAAGACGCGAACCCGGAATCTCGAGATTCCGGGTCTGGTCCTTCGGACCATCCCGGAATGACAGCGAGTCTCAATGCGACAAAATCTTCGACAAAAATTTTTGCGCGCGGTCGCTGCGGGGGCTGCCGAAGAAATCGGTCTTCCGCGCGTCCTCGACGATTTCGCCCTTGTCCATGAAGATGACGCGATGCGCTACCTTGCTGGCAAAACCCATCTCATGGGTGACGACCATCATGGTCATGCCTTCGCGGGCGAGATCGACCATCACGTCGAGCACTTCGCTGATCATTTCGGGATCGAGCGCCGAGGTCGGCTCGTCGAACAGCATCGCGATCGGGTCCATCGCCAGCGCCCGCGCAATCGCGACGCGTTGCTGCTGTCCGCCGGATAATTCAGCGGGATATTTGCGCGCCTGCTCCTTCAGGCCGACGCGATCGAGCAGTTTTGCGCCTTTTGCCATCGCCTCATCGTGCGATCGACCCAGCACCTTCTCCTGCGCCAGGCAGAGATTCTCGATGATCTTCAGATGCGGAAAAAGTTCAAAATGCTGGAACACCATGCCGACGCGGGCGCGCAGTTTTGGCAAATCGGTCTTGGGGTCGTTGACCTTGATGCCGTCGAGGATGATCTGCCCGCTTTGGAACGGCTCCAGCGCGTTGACGCATTTGATCAGGGTCGATTTTCCCGAGCCGGACGGGCCGCACACCACCACCACCTCGCCCTTGGCGACGCTGGTGGTGCAATCCTTCAGCGCCTGAAACCCTCCGTACCATTTGTCGACATGGCTGATTTCGATCATGAAGCTCTCGCTAATGGACGTAGGCGATGCGCGCCTGCAGACGGCGGACGCCAAAGGACGCGACGCAGGAAATTGCAAAATAGACCGCGGCCGCGAACAGATACATCTCGACCAGCCGGCCGTCGCGTTGCGCGACCTTGCTCGCCGCGCCCAAAAAATCCGGGATCGATAGCACATAGACCAGCGAGGTGTCCTGGAACAGCACGATGGTCTGCGTCAGCAGCACCGGGAGCATGTTTCGGAACGCCTGCGGCAGCACGACATAACGCATGGTCTGGCTGTAAGTCAGACCCAGCGCCTGCGCCGCCATGGGCTGGCCCTTTGAGATCGACTGGATGCCGGCGCGCATGATTTCGGAAAAATATGCCGCCTCGAACATGACGAAGGTGACGAGCGAAGAGGTGAACGCGCCGACACGGATCGGCCGCGACGAGCCGGTCAGCCACTGCCCGATATAGGGCACCAGGAAATAGAACCAGAAAATCACCAGCACCAGCGGCAACGACCGCATCAGATCGACATAGAGCCCGGCAATCCACCCGAGTAGCTTCAGGCCCGACAGCCGCATCAACGCGAGCAGCGTGCCGAAGATCAGGCCGCCCAATGCTGCCAAGCCGGTCAGCGTCAGCGTGAACGTCATGCCGTCGAAGAACAGATACCCGAGCGAGCGGCCGATAACGTCGAAGTCGAAGCTGGCGAACATCGGCGCGGCTCACTTCCCGGTTATGTAGCCGGGGACCGCTATTGCGCGTTCGAGCAAGCGCATCGCGGTAACGACGACGATATTGACCAAGAGGTACAGCACGGTCGCGGCGGTAAAGGCTTCGAACACCTGAAAGGAGAATTCCTGCATCGCCCGCGCCTCACCGGTCAGTTCGATCAGGCCGATGGTGATCGCCACCGAGGTGTTCTTGATGGTGCTGAGAAATTCTGACGTCAGCGGTGGCATGATGATACGAAATGCCATCGGCAGCAGCACGTAGCGATAGGCCTGCGCCGTCGTCAACCCGAGCGCGGTCGCAGCCAATTTCTGTCCGCGCGGCAGCGAGTTGATGCCTGCACGCGTTTGTTCGGCCACGCGCGCCGACATGAACAGCCCGATCCCGATCGCCGCGGTGTAGAACGGCGCGTTGGGCATCTGCTTGAGCCACAGCCCCCACGAGCGCGGCAGGATTTCCGGCAACACGAAGAACCAGATAAACAGCTGCACCAACAGGGGCAGGTTGCGGAAGAATTCGACATAACCGAAGCCGATCCGGGACGCCGTCTTCGATGGCAATGTGCGCAGCACGCCTATCACCGATCCGAACGCCAGCGCGATGATCCAGGCGCAGATCGCGGTCTCGATGGTCAGAACCAGCCCGGACAGCAGCATGTCGAGATAGGTGCCGGTCCCGTTCGGGGCCGGCTCCCAGAAGATGCGCCAGTTCCAGTGATAATTCACGAGACCTTCCGTGCGCCAGAGCTACGCCATCGATGCCAGCCCATGCAATGGCCGGGCCATCGCACGAGCCGGGAATCCTCACATCGCCTTATAAGAATCCGGGTCAGGGGAATCGGACGGCTTGGCGAACTCCGCCTTCAGCTCCGCACTGATCGGCGCGTTGAGATTCAGTCCCTTGGGCGGGATCTTCTGCATGAACCACTTATCATAGAGCTTCTGGCCCTCGCCGCTCTGGTAGAGCGCGGCGGTGGCGCCATCGACCACCTTCTTGAAGGCCGGATCGTCCTTGCGCAGCATGATGCCGTAAGGCTCGGGCTTGGAGAACGCGTCCTTGGAAATGACGTAGGCACCCGGATCTCTCGATCCGGCGACGAAGCTGGCGAGTAGGATATCGTC
>Ga0209577_10005424_pt1 | contig 11897 bp, 11 predicted proteins | sample GraSoiAngelo_109_FD_185874 | JGI IMG/M metagenome (GOLD analysis project Ga0209577, IMG submission 185874) | Grasslands soil microbial communities from the Angelo Coastal Reserve, California, USA - 14_0903_12_20cm (SPAdes) (version 2) | ecosystem: Environmental > Terrestrial > Soil > Grasslands... | reverse complement strand
GAAGGCGGGCATCTTCCGCGCGGGACGGCCCGCGGTGATCGCCGAGCCCAATGCGCCCTCGAGCGTGTTGCAGGCGCCGGGGATGCATTACCTCCTCGGGCGCGATTTCGGCTATGTGGATGAGCGGTCGCAGTGGACCTATTGGGGGCGGGCGGGCAAGCGTTCCGGCCTCGCCCATCCGGCGCTGCGCGGCGCGATGCAGCTGCGTAACGCCGCCGCGGCCATGTGCGCGCTCGATTGCCTGCGCGAGAAGCTGCCGCTCGAGATGCAGGCGGTGCGCCGCGGCCTGGCAGAGGTCACGCTGCCGGCGCGCTTCCAGGTGCTGCCCGGGCGGCCGCAGATCATTCTCGACGTCGCGCACAACCCCGAGGCAGCCAAAATCCTGGCGGACAATCTGCTCGCCTCGGGTTACGCGCCGCAGAGCATCGCGGTGTGCGGCATGCTGCGCGACAAGGACATCGCTGGCGTCCTCGCCGCCGTGGCGCCGCGCGTCACACGCTGGCATCTCGCCACGCTCAGCGGCCCCCGCGCCGCGAGCGCCGATGAGCTCGCGCCGCACGTGCACGGCGAAGTGGAGCGCTTCGCCACGCCTGCGCTGGCGTTCGCCGCCGCGCTGAAGCGCGCTCACGAGAATGATAAGATCGTCGTGTTCGGATCGTTTCTGACCGTCGGCGAAGTACTGGGATGGCTGAAGAACAACAAGACGTCGAAACACTGAAGAAGCGAGGACGCCGCCGGCTGGTGGGAGCGGTGGCTCTGGTGCTTCTCGCCGTGATCGTCCTGCCGATGGTGTTCGACCCGGAGCCCAAAAGCACGCTGCCGCCGGTGAGCGTGCGCATCCCCGGTGAGAACGAAACGCCGTTCGCGCCGAAGCTGCCGGCGAAGCCCGCGGCGAAAGCCGAGCCGGCGCCAGGCGCGCGCGGCGAGTATGTGATCCAGGTCGGCGCCTTCACCCGCCCCGATCCCGTGTTAGCCAAGCTCGCGGGCGCCAAGCTGCCGTATTACACCGAGCCCGCGCAGGGCAATCTCGTACGCGTGCGTGCCGGTCCGTTCGCGAGCCGCGAGGCAGCCGATCAGGCGCTCGCCAAGCTGAAGGAGCTGGGATTGAAACCGGGCGCAGTGACGCCGAAATCCGGATGACCTGGCTCGACTGGGCCGTCATCGCGGTGCTGGTTCTCTCGACCGCATGGGGCGTATGGCGGGGCCTCGTGCACGAGGTGTTTTCCCTGGCGGGCTGGATCCTGGCGTTCATAGCGGGCAATCTTTTCGCGGCGCCGCTGGCGGATCTGTTTCCCGCCACCATGCGACCGGAGCTGCGCGTCGTGGTCGCCTTCGTGCTTGTCTTCGTCGCCACCCTGGTGGTGGCGGCGCTGCTCGCCGCGCTCATCACCAAGTTCATCAAGGTCTCGGTGCTGCACAGCCTGAACCGCTGGCTCGGCGCGCTCTTCGGGCTGCTGCGCGGCCTCTTGATCGTCGTCGTGCTCGCCATGGTGGCCGGCCTCACCTCGCTGCCGCGCAAGCCCGACTGGACCAACTCCGCCACCGGCTATTCGCTGGCGCAGACGGTGGCGCAGCTCAAGCCCTGGCTGCCGCCGGCGTTCGCGCAGCGCTTGCGATATCATTGACCGTTAACCACACCGGGGAATAGCCTCATCCCATGTGCGGGATTCTCGGCATCGTCGCGCACTCCCCCGTCAACCAGCTGCTCTACGACGGGTTGCTGTTGCTGCAGCATCGCGGACAGGACGCCGCGGGCATCGTCACGGCCGAGCACAACACCTTCCACATGCACAAGGCGCCGGGCATGGTGCGCGATGTGTTCCGCACGCGCAACATGCGCGACCTCGCCGGCAACATCGGCATCGCGCACTGCCGCTACCCGACGGCGGGCTCGGCGTTCAAGGCCGCCGAGGCGCAGCCCTTCTACGTCAACTCGCCCTTCGGCATCGTGCTCGGCCACAACGGCAACCTCACGAACACCGAGCAGCTGAAGGACGAGATGTTCCGCACTGACCTGCGGCACATCAATACCGGCTCCGATTCGGAGGTGCTGGTCAACGTGCTCGCGCACGAGCTGGAGCAGGCCTCGGTGAAGCTGCGCCTCGAGCCGCAGACCATCTTCACCGCGGTTGCCAACGTGCACCGGCGCGTGCGCGGCGCCTATGCGGTCGTGGCGATGATTGCGGGCTACGGCGTGCTCGCGTTCCGCGATCCATACGGCATCCGGCCGGCGGTGATCGGCTACAACGAGACGCCCGCGGGCACCGAGTACATGGTGGCCTCCGAATCGGTGGCGGTGGACGCGCTCGGCTTTCGCGTGCTGCGCGACATCGGCCCGGGAGAAGCGATCTTCATCGACGAGGACGGGCGCTTGCACAGCCAGCAGTGCGCGCCGCACGCGAGCCTGAATCCCTGCATCTTCGAGTACGTCTACCTCGCGCGGCCCGATTCGCTCATCGACGGCGCCTCGGTCTACGAGGCGCGGCTCAACATGGGCGAGAAGCTCGCCGAGAAGATCCGCCGCCAGTACCGGCACCTCGACGTGGACGTGGTGATCCCGATTCCCGACTCGAGCCGTCCCTCGGGCTTGCAGCTCGCCACCGCGCTCGGCGTTCCGTATCGCGAGGGGTTCGTCAAGAACCGCTACATCGGCCGCACCTTCATCATGCCCGGCCAGGCCGTGCGTAAGCGCTCGGTGCGCCAGAAGCTGAATCCCATGGCGATGGAGTTCGGCGGCAAGAACGTGCTGCTGGTCGACGACTCGATCGTGCGTGGCACGACGAGCCGCGAGATCGTGCAGATGGCGCGCGAGTCGGGCGCCCGCAAGGTATTCTTCGCCTCCGCCGCGCCGCCGGTGCGCTTTCCGAACGTCTACGGCATCGACATGCCCACGCGAGGGGAGCTCATTGCTGCCCACAGAAGCGAGGAGGAGGTGTGCCGCGAGATCGGCGCCGACGCCCTCATCTACCAGGACCTCGATCAGCTCGAGGACGCGGTGCGGCGCGCCAATCCGGGGCTCGCGAACTTCGAGACCTCGTGCTTCGACGGCCACTACGTCACTGGCGACGTCACCATCGACTACCTGCGCACCATCGAGACGCAGCGCGACGCCGCGCGCGATGCGAGCGAGGAAGACGCCGCCCAGCTAGATTTGAATCTCGCCGCCTGATATAGTCGCTTTTCTCGCGCCGATTTGAGCCACAGCTTGCGGGCGCGTAACAAATGCCGCTAAAGCGTGCCCGAAAACCCGGACCCGTTTAGCGACAACTGCGGCGGCCGGGTTTTTTTATGGACAAAGAGCTAGAGATCGCAACACTGGGCGTGCGCGCCGGCCAGGTGCGCAGCCAGTTCCAGGAGCACGCCGAGGCGCTCTACCTCACCTCGAGCTTCGTGTTCGACAACGCGGCGCAGGCCGCCGCGCGCTTCGCGGGCGGCGAGGAGGGCATGGTGTACTCGCGCTACACCAACCCCACCGTCGCCATGTTCCAGGACCGGCTCGCGGCGCTCGAGGGCGCGGAGAGCTGCGTCGCCACCGCCTCCGGCATGGCCGCGATCCTCGCGACCGCGCTCGTGCACCTCAAGGCAGGCGACCACGTGCTGTGCTCCAACGCCGTGTTCGGCGCCACGATCCAGCTCTTCAGCAACATCCTCGGCCGCTTCTGCATCGAGACGACCTTCGTCTCGCCGACGCGTGTGGACGATTGGCGCGCGGCGCTCAAGCCGCGCACTCGTTTGCTCTTCCTCGAGACACCGTCGAATCCGCTCACGGAGATTTCCGATATCGCGGCGCTCGCCAAGGTGGCGAAATCGGCGGGCGCGCTGCTCGCGGTGGACAACGTGTTCTGCACGCCGGCACTGCAGCGGCCACTCGAGCTTGGCGCGGACCTCGTGATCCATTCGGCGACGAAGTACATCGACGGACAGGGGCGCGTGATGGGTGGCGCCGTCGCCGGCGCGAAATCCCTTGTCGGCGAGCCGATGACGGCGTTTCTGCGCACCGCGGGCCCGGCGCTCTCACCGTTCAATGCCTGGGTGCTGCTCAAGGGCCTCGAGACGCTGCAACTGCGCATGACGGCGCAGTCGGCGGCGGCGCTGGAGCTCGCGCGCTGGCTCGAGCGGCACCCGGCCGTCGAGCGCGTGCACTACCCGGGGCTCGAGTCGCATCCGCAGCACGAGCTCGCCCGGCGCCAGCAGCGCGCGGCGGGGTCGGTGCTGTCCTTCGAAGTGAAGGGCGGCCGCGCGGCCGCGTGGCGCGTCATCGATCGCACGCGGCTCGTCTCCATCACCGCGAACCTCGGCGATGTGAAGACCACCATCATTCATCCGGCGAGCACCACGCATGGGCGCATCTCGCCGGAGGCGCGGGCCGCGGCCGGGATCACCGAAGGGCTGGTGCGCATCGCCGTCGGCCTGGAGGCGGTGGCCGATCTAAAGGCGGATCTGGAGCGCGGGTTAAGCTAGCGGCGTGCGCCGCGCGCTCCAGGTAGCGCTCCTCGCCGCCGTCTACTTCGCGGCGGCGAAGGCTTCCCTGCTGGTGGCCATACCGCCCGGCTACGCGACCGCCGTGTGGCCGCCGTCGGGCATCGCCCTCGCCGCACTGCTCCTCGGGGGAAGGCGCCTCTGGCCCGGCATCTGGGTGGGCAGCGTCGCCGCCAATCTGACGATCGAAGGCGCGGTGCTCGCATCGGCGGTGATCGCCACCGGCTCGAGCCTGCAGGCCTACACCATCGCCACGCTGCTCAGCCGCCGGATCGGCGTGCCGCGGCGCTTCGTGCGTGTGCGGGACGTCGCCATCTTCGTCGGCCTGGTCGTCGGCGGCGCGGTGATCGCGCCGACGCTGGCCCTGTTGCCGCTCGCGGTCATTTATCCGTTGCCGCCGCTGGACCTCGCGTCGAACTGGTGGACGTGGTGGCAGGGCGATGCCTGCGGCATGCTGCTCTTCACGCCGCTCGTGCTGACGTGGTCGGTGCCGGGTATGCGCTGGACGCGCGAGAAGGTGCTGGAGGCGATCGCGTTCGCCGTGCTGCTGCTCGCGGCGGGCGAGCTCGTCTTCGCCGGTGGCGCGGGGCGCACCTTCGTCATGGTGCCGTTCGTCATCTGGGCGGCGTTCCGCTTCGGCCAGCGCGAAGTGACCACCACCAGCGCCGTGATCTGCGCCATGGCGCTCTGGTACACGCTCGGGCGCTACAGCGGCCCTTTTACCGAGACGCCGAGCAACGAATCGCTGTTGTTGCTGCTCGTCTTCGTCAGCACCGTTTCGGTGACCGGCCTCATGCTCTGCGCCGTGCTTGCGCAGCTGCACGCCGCGCGCGACGAGCTCGAGACGCGTGTCGAGGAGCGCACGCGGGCGCTCGCCGAGACCGAAGGGCGCTTTCGCCTGATGGTGGAGAGCGTGGTCGACTACGCGATCTACATGCTCGACGCCGAAGGGCGCGTCGCGAGCTGGAACGCGGGCGCCGAGCGCATCAAGGGCTACCGCGCCGACGAGATCATCGGCGAGCACCTCTCGCGCTTCTACCTCGAGGAGGACGTGGCGGCCGGCAAGCCGCGCCGCGAGCTCGAGGTCGCGGCGCGCGAGGGCCGCCTTGCGGAAGAGGGCTGGCGCGTGCGCAAGGACGGCTCGACCTTCTGGGCGAGCGTGATGCTGAGCGCGGTGCACGACGAGAGCGGCAAGCTCATCGGCTTCGCCAAGGTGACGCGCGACCTTACGGAGAGAAAGCGCGTCGAGGCGCAGCTGGTGCGCGCCAAGACCGAAGCGGAGCGCGCGAGCGAATCGAAGTCGCAGTTCCTCGCCAATATGTCGCACGAGCTGAGGACGCCGCTCAACAGCCTGCTGATCCTGGCGCGCCTGCTCGCCGACAATGCCGGCGGCCGGCTCGACGCGAAGCAGGTGCGCTTCGCGCAGACCATCTATGCGTCGGGCATGGATCTCCTCGGGCTGATCAACGATCTCCTCGACCTCGCCAAGATCGAGGCCGGCGCGATCACCGTGCTGCATATGGCGCCGACGCGGCTCGCCGAGCTGCGCGACGACATGGAGCGCACCTTCCGCGAGATGGCGCGCGAGAAGAAGCTCGAGTTCGCGGTCGAGCTCGCGCCGGGCCTGCCGGAGACGATCCGCACCGATGCGACGCGTGTGAAGCAGGTGCTGAAGAACCTGATCGCCAACGCCTTCAAGTTCACGCGCCAGGGCAATGTGCGCCTGCGCATCGCGCCGTACGGGCCGAAGGCCGTGGCCTTTGCGGTGAGCGACACCGGCATCGGCATCGCGCCCGACAAGCAGCGCCTCATCTTCGAGGCGTTCCAGCAGGCCGACGGCTCGACGAGCCGCCAGTACGGCGGCACGGGCCTCGGCCTCTCGATCAGCCGCGAGCTGACGCGGCTCCTGGGCGGCGAGCTCGAGGTGGCGAGCGAGCCCGGCAGGGGCAGCACGTTCACGCTCGTCCTACCACTTGCCGACGAGCGTGCCGCCGCCTCGGTCAGGTAACGCCCGCGCCGGGATTTAAGCGCCGCCGACGCCGCGGATGATCTTGCCGGTGCCGGCGCAGTTCTCGCAGCGCTTGCCGTTGCGCTTGCCGCTGCCGTTGCATTGCGGGCAGATGTCTTCGCCGGTGCCCGGCGTGGCGGGCGCCGCTTCGTCGCCCGGCGCCATCTGCGAGCGGTCCGCCGGCCGCGAATCCGGTTGCCTTGCCGTCACGCTTTCTCCGCCTGGCCGACCAGCTCTTCCTTGCGCGTCTTCATCTGCTCGCCGAGCGCCTCGAGATCGAGGTCCTGCGCCTTCTTCGCCTCGGGAAACATCTCGCCTTCCTCTTCCTTCACGTGGTGCATGACGTACTCGCCGAGCACGGTGAAGGTGGCGAAGTAGTTGGGATCGTCCGGGCCGGCGTTCTCGAGCTGCTCGATCAGCATCTTCGCCGTCTCGTGCTCGACCGCTGCCTCGTTCATGATGTCCTCGTCCTCGATCGCGGCGCGCACCGCGGGATAGAAGATTTCCTCTTCCAGCGTGGTGTGCACTTTCAGGTCCTCGCACACGGTGGCGATGAGCTGGCGGCAGCTCTCGGTGTCCGAGCGGTCCATGTTCTCGAACTCCTTGAACGCCTTCTTCACCTTGGCGTGGTCTTCCTTGAGGAGGTCGATGGCGTTCGCGCTTTTGCTGCGGGTCTTCGGCATGGCGGCGTCCTTTCCGGTGTGGGCAAGTCCCGGCCGAGCAACCGCCGTACCCGGGCTCGCAGCGCGCGCCTTGGCCTCTAAAGGCTTGCCCGCGGGAAAGATTTACCAGCGGATGAGCCGCGCGCGGCTACCGGCGAGCTCGAGGTAGCCGCCGCGGCCATACCAGTCGGGCAGTACCCAGCGCTCGCAGCGCCGGCCGTCGAGCTCGAGCGCGTGCTTTCCCGGCCGGTGAGTGTGGCCGTGGATGAGCCGCGCGACGCCGTGCCGGCGTAGCGCCTCGCGCACCGCACCCTCGTTGACATCCATGATCTCGGCGGGCTTCGCCTGGATCACTTCCTTGCTCTTGTCGCGCAGCCCCTGCACGGTCGCGCGCCGCTCGCCGAGCGGCTTCGCCAGGAACGCGCGCTGCCACTGCGCCGAGCGTGCCGTGCGCCGCCACGCCTGGTAGTCGTGATCATCGGTACAGAGCGTGTCACCGTGCATGAGCAGCGTGCCGTCAATGACCGTGGGATCGGCGAGTAGTTGCGCGCCGCTTGCTTCGCAGAACGCCTCGCCGAGCAGGAAGTCGCGGTTGCCGTGCATTACCCGCACCCGGGTGCCGCTGTCGGCGAGCCGCTGCAGGAAGCCCGCGATCAGCGCATTGAACGGCGTCTCGAGGTCCTCGTCGCCGATCCAGTACTCGAACAGATCGCCGAGCACGTAGAGCGCGTCCGCCCCGGCGGCGTCGTGCTCAACAAACCGGAAGAAACGCTCGTTAGCGGCTGGCCGATCTTCGCTCAGGTGAAGATCGGAGATGAAAAGCGAGGGCAACTACTTCGACTTCGGTTCGACCACGGTGGCCGATTCGATCAGGACCGGCTGCTTCGGCACGTCGCGCGGGAACGGGCCGCCCGCTCCGGTGGGAAGCTTCGCGATCTTGTTCACCACGTCCATCCCCGACACCACTTTGCCGAACACGGCGTAGCCGTTGCCGTCGCTGCGCGGATCGCCCCAGTTGAGGAAGCTGTTGTCGTTGACGTTGATGAAGAACTGCGCGGTGGCGGAGTTTGGATCCGCGGTGCGCGCCATGGCGATCGTGCCGCTGTCGTTCTTGAGGCCGGCCTTCACCGCGCCTTGCGCTTCGTTGGCGATCGGGCTGCGCGTCTTCTTCTGCCGGAAATCCTTATCGAAGCCGCCGCCCTGGATCATGAAGCCCGGGATCACGCGGTGAAACACCGTGCCGTCGTACTGTCCTTCCTTCACGTACTGCAGGAAGTTCTCGACGCTCTTGGGCGCCTTGGCCGGATAGAGCTCCAAGCGAATGCTGCCGAGATTGGTGCGCAGATCGACCTGCGGATCGGCGGCGAGCGCGCCGGCCGGCACCATGGCGGCGGCCGACAGCGCGAAAAGATGGGAGAGCTTCATCCGGGTCCTTCGTAGATGATTTTCCAGGCGCCCGCTTCCTTCGCCCAGTACTGGCGCTTCTTCATCGCGTTCGAAAGACCATTGGAGCGGTAGTCCTGTACGAACGTCACCACGACCACGTCGCGCTCGCGCGGGTAGCGCAGCATGCTCACTCGTCCGAGGCCGACCTTGATCCACGCCTTCGCGCCGTTGACCTTGCGCTTGTGCGCAGCCCAGGAGGCGAAATCCTGTCCCGGCGCGGCGAAGCGCTGCGAATAGTGCGCGAGATAGCGCTCGCTGTCGCGGCTCTGCCAGTCGGCGCGCCATTGCTCGAGCGCCGCGGCGAGCGACGCGCGCTCGGCTTCGAGCGCCGGCGCGTCGCTCCATTCGACTTCGTCGGCGATGATCACCGGCGTGAGCCCGATCTCGAGCTGCCGGCCGAGGGAGACGAGGTCCGGGTTCGAGAGCACGATGCAGCCGTCGCTCGCGCGCGGCGGGCGGCTGTAGACGTCGGAGGGCACGCCGTGCAGCCAGATGCCATGGCCGTTGCGGCCCTGCCGGCGGTCCCATTCATTCGGGTAGTTGATGGGAAATGCCCCGGCGCCATAAAAGTCGGTGAGCTTCTTGCGCGGCAGGTTGGCCGTCACGTGGTAGACGCCGATGGGCGTCTTCTGATCGCCCTCGCGCGTCTTCTCGATGCCGTTCTTGCCGAGCGTCACGTAGTAATCGGCGACGAGGCGCGGCTTGCCGCCGTCGTTGGCATACACGAACAGCCGTGAGCGGCGCGAGTCGACCACCAGCGCGTGCTTCTGCTCGGGGTTGAGCTGCAGTACGTAGCGCGGGAGCAGATCCTCGGTGGGCCGCTCGCGCAGCGCGCGCAGCCGCGCGAGCGCTTCCTCGCGCAAGCCTTCGACGCGCTCCTGTGGCACGGTCTTTACCACGTTGCCGAAGGTCTCGAGCGGCCGTGCCCGCGCGAGCAGCAGGTCGCCGCGCACGAGATACGCCAGCCTGAAGTTGGGGTAATCGGCGATCAGCCCATCGACGCGCTTCAGCGCCACGTCGGGCTGGTTCGCCTCGATTGCTTCGAACACCGCCGAGAGGCGATCCTCGGGCGTGGCGGCGCTTGCCGCCCAGCTCAGCGCAGCCGCGGCGAGCGCGATCGCAAATCGCCTCACTTGCCTGCCTTTTCCTCGCGTATCAGCCACCGGCCATCCAGCTTCACGAGCTCCAGGGTCTTGCGGCTCTTGGTGTTGAGCTTGTCGGAACGGTAAGTCTGCCGGAAGCTGACGCTCGCCTGCTCGGGCGAGTGCATGGTCACGTTGGGCGAGTCGATGCCGACCTGGATCGATTTCGCGCCGCTGATGCGCGTGCGCCGGGTCTTTTCCCAGGCGTCGCGCGCCTCGCCGCCCGGGATTTGGAAGTCCTTGGCGTAGTACCCGAGGTAGCCGTCGACGTCCTGCTTGGACCAGGCCTGCGCCCAGCCGTTGACGGCCTGCATCACTTCCGTCGTCGCGTCGGCCGCCGGCTTTTCCGGCGCCTTCGGCGCTACTGCTGCGACCTGGGCCGGCGGCTCTTTCGCTACGGGCGCCGCAGCGACGGGCTTCGGTGTTGGCTCGCGCACGAGCTCACGCACGAGCGAGAGCTTGTTCTGGGCGCCAGCATTAGACGAGTCGAGCTGCAATGCCTTGCCATAGGCCTGGCTCGCGAGCTTGGCATACACGTCGCCCAGATTCTCATAGGCGGTCGCATAGCTCGGATGCGTGCGGATCGACTGCTCGAGCGCAGCGCGCGCCTTGTCGTATTGGCCCTGGCCCGCGTAGATCACCGCGAGGTTGTTGTACGGCTCGGGGAGATTCGGATAGTCCTGCGTGAGCTTCGCGAAGATGTCGAGCGCTTCCTGCTGCTTTCCCTGCTCGGTGAAGATCAGGCCTTTGAGAAAGCGCGCCTGCGGCTCGCGCGGATTCGCAGCGAGCGCGCGATTCACGCGCTCGAGCGCCTGCTGCGCATGTCCGGACTTGAAGAGTTGCTGCGCATCCTGCAGATCATCGGCGCGCGCCGCAGCGGCTGCGCCGACAATGAACGCAAACGCTACGATGACGCCGCCACGGAGCCATTCGCGCGGGGCGTTGAGATTCAGCATTGTGTTATATTTTCAAGGCCCTACGAAAGAGTCTTGATTCTAGACTAACGCGCGCCGGTCCACAATCGAAACACTGAAGATCTACAACAGCCTCGGGCGCCAAAAGCAGCCGTTCGTCCCCCTGCGTCCGCCGGACGTGCGCATGTATGTGTGCGGCATCACCGTGTACGACTATTTGCACCTGGGTCACGCCCGTTTCATGGTGGTGTTCGACATGGTGCGCCGGTGGCTCCGCGCGAGCGGCTATCGCGTCACCTATGTGCGCAATATCACCGATATCGACGACAAGATCATCCGCCGGGCAGCGGAAAACCGCGAGCCGGTAGAGGCGCTGACCGAGCGCTTCATCCGCTACATGGACGAAGACGCCGCCGCGCTCGGCGTGGAAAAGCCCGACCACGAGCCGCGCGCCACGCAGTACGTGCCCGAGATGCAGGCGCTCATCGGCCGCCTCGAGGAAAAGCATCTCGCCTACCGCTCGGCTTCCGGCGACGTCAATTTCGCGGTGCGGCGCTTTCCCGGCTACGGCAAGCTCTCGGGCAAGTCGCTCGACGAGCTGCGCGCGGGCGAGCGCGTCGAAGTCGATGCGAGCAAGGAGGACCCGCTCGACTTCGTGCTGTGGAAGCGCGCCAAGCCCGACGAGCCGAAGTGGCCCTCGCCGTGGGGCGAGGGCCGTCCCGGCTGGCACATCGAGTGTTCGGCGATGAGCTGCGCGCTGCTTGGCGAGCAGTTCGACATCCATGGCGGCGGCATGGACCTGCAGTTTCCGCATCACGAGAACGAGATCGCGCAGTCGGAGGGCGCGACCGGCAAGCCGTTCGTCAGATACTGGCTGCATAACGGCTTCCTGCGCGTCGACGACGAGAAGATGTCGAAGTCGCTCGGCAACTTCTTCATCGTGCGCGACGTCCTCAAGCGCTACGACCCGGAAGTAGTGCGCTTTTTTCTATTGCGCTCGCATTACCGCAGCCAGCTCAACTACACCGACGCGAATCTCGACGAAGCCAAGCACTCGCTCACGCGCCTCTACACCGCGCTGCACGAGCACCCGGCCGCGCCCGCGCCGGTCGACTGGAACGAGCCGCAGGCCGCGCGCTTCCGCGACGCCATGAACGACGACTTCGGCACGCCGGAGGCGATCGCCGAGCTGCACCAGCTCGCCAATCGCAGCTTCCAGGGCGACGCGCATGCGGCCGCCCAGCTC
>Ga0209577_10005423_pt1 | contig 11897 bp, 10 predicted proteins | sample GraSoiAngelo_109_FD_185874 | JGI IMG/M metagenome (GOLD analysis project Ga0209577, IMG submission 185874) | Grasslands soil microbial communities from the Angelo Coastal Reserve, California, USA - 14_0903_12_20cm (SPAdes) (version 2) | ecosystem: Environmental > Terrestrial > Soil > Grasslands... | reverse complement strand
GGGTTAGCTAATTTTAATTTGACTATTATTGTTATTTATAATGCACCTTCTAATGCTGTTATTACTTTAGAGCAATATTTTTTATATTATTTCCCTATGAAATATAATATTTTAAGAACTGCTGGTACTGTATTAGGTAGAGTTGTTTCTCCAAATGAGAGAGAGTATTTTATGAAAAAATATGGTACGTAAAGTATTTATATACACAAAGAATAAAGAATTGTTATACCAGTTTTATTCTATAAAAGATTTATGTAAAAATTCTAATTGTAGTGAAATTACGGTTAAAAGTTATTTGGATAAAGATTTATATTATACGAGAGAATTGATCTATTACAAGTGTACCTTTTTCTATTGATGATTTTCCAACTTTAACATTAGATGCTTATAAAACATTAATAGCTCAAGAAAGATCTCTTTATAATAAAGGGTCTAGAAACCCCATGTTTGGTTACAAATTTTATGGTGAAAAAAAATCCTTTCTGCTTCGCAGGAAAAACTCATACTACAGAAACCAAAATTATAATGTCTAAAGCCAAAGGTACTCCTATATTTGTGTATGATACTAACATGCAATGAATTAATTTGTTTACTTCAGCTAATGCTGCTGCAGCTGATTATAGAATAGAGGTAAGTCGATGAACTATCATGAAAAATTTAGATACAGGGCGACTTATAAAAAATCAATATTATTTTTATTCTTCAGAACGGATTTACGGGGCGGGTCGTTTCTAATAAGCCGACCTTCTAAAGTTAAAATTCCGAAAAATGTTAAAAGGGTAAAGTCTTATTTATACTAAATTGTAATAAGTCTTTATATTAGTGTAGTTAAATGTAATAATTTAATGAGGGAGTTAAGGAGGAAAACGAAACAAAAAAAAAAATTAATAAACCAATTTTAAAAAAGATTAAACTACCGTCTTATTTAAAATTAAAAATAATGCCGTCCTATTTTGTGAAAAATAGGATCATTTCTGTACTATATGCTAGTAAATCTATGCTGTAGTATCATAATTTCTATGGCTCTTTATTAATACTTAATTCTAAATAAGATAAGTGACAATTTAATAAAGGATGGCCCGCAATTCTTTTAAGGAGGTGGACAAAAGTCGCCCTAATTGATATGTTGGCATTAGACGTTTAGCAGGAAACTAATGGATATATATTATCCGTAGTAGGTTCCTCAGAGACTATACGTATTGAATCTATAATTTAAATCTTTGGAACCGTTAAGATCACTGATAATACGGTAAATTCTATTTGATTTAGTGTTAATTATAGAATAAGATATAGTCCATCTCTATCGAGATGATTAATAGGTGGATTTGGTAATGAAAAAACAAAAATTATAAAATTTAATGAAAATACAACAATCTTAAAGGTGAAAAATAGTAACATCAACAAAGACAATACTGTATCAATTTCAAAATACCAAAAAACTTCTTTTGGTCCATGACTTGCAGGGCTAATTGAAGGTGATGGTTCTATAGCAGTACATGATAAAAATTCTAAATCACAAAAGTATCGTCCCAAAATAATAGTAGTGTTCCATTTAACTGATAAACCTTTAGCTGAAAGATTAGCATTTATTACTCAATCAGGTAAAGTATATATCAAAAAAAACGCAGGATATGTATTATGACAAATTCAAAAAAAAGAAGATGTTATAAGAATAATTAAGATTATTAATGGTTATATGCGTACTCCCAAAATAGAAGCATTACATCGTGCTATAGAATGATTTAATCAATATGATGGTTCTGCTATCAACTTATTGAACTTAGATACTTCTCCCATAAATAGCAATGCCTGGTTGGCTGGGTTTGCTGATGCTGATGGGAGGATTTACTATAAATATTACAGATAGAAAGAAAAACAACAAAATTACAGGTAAACGGGTTCAAGTTTTTTTCCGTATTGAAGTAAGACAGAATTATCACCGAAATGTAAGTAAGTTACAAGGTGGTAATTCTTATTTCAATATATTAACTAATATTGCTAGGTTTTTATCTGTAAATTTATATACTAGATCGAGGGAACAAAAAGATAAAGTGTTTTATTCTTTTACAGTGGTTAGTCATAACATTAAAAGTCATCAAATACTTAGAAACTATTTTGATAAATTCCCATTATATTCTTCTAAATATCTGGCCTATAAAGATTGGTGTGAAGTTTTAGATTTAATGAAAGAAAATACTTTAACTATAGATAATCTGGATAAGATTAAAGCAATCAAAGCTCAATTTAACAGTAAGCGGAAGGTGTTCGATTTTTCACATTTAAATACATTAAATTTATAATATAATAAAAAAGTTGCCGTAGCAAGAATAATATTGCTTTATTTCATAACTGTATGCGGGAAACCCCTAAAGTCTTTTTATAGTATTTTGTGAAAACTTTAGTTTGATTTTTTAAACTGGGAGCGTACATGAACCTAAATAGTAAAAAGAATTAATTACTTTTAATAGATATTTTAACTACTAATATTATGTATTTTTTTATTAATAGGAACAAATGGACAATTCGCAGGAAACGAAAATCTTTTGGTATTTCTAAAATTTCATAGGTTCCTCAGAGACTACACGTTATGCTCCAAATTTTATTTGGATGAAGATATAGTCCTAATATAATTGAAAGATTATAATCAAATGAACTTTTTATTACCATTATTAGAATCTTCAAATTTTTCTAATCGTAACATGAAGGGTAGCTTTGTTAATTATGTAATCGTTAGTGGTAAATATTCGAATCATCTTAGATTGAATAAAAGGTTATATTCTATTCCATATAACAGTTCTAATAATCAAATTAAATTTGATCCTTGGTTCTTGACAGGATTTATAGAGGCGGAAGGAACATTTATTGTTCCTTTACGTCCAAAAACTGATTTTAAGTGTGGTTGAGAAGTTCTTTCTGAGTTTAAATTAGGTTTACATCTAAAAGATTTACCACTATTAGAAGCAATAAAAGCCTATTTAGGAGATATAGGAACTATTAGTGTAAACAAAGTAAAAGATGTAGCGGTTTTCAGAGTTGGTTCTCTAAAAGACTTAGCTGTTATAATAGATCACTTAACTCGCTATCCTTTAATCACACAGAAGCGTGCTGATTTCGAACTATTTAAAAGTGTAGTTGATATAAAACTATCTGGACGGCACACCACCTTAGATGGTCTACAGGAAATAGTAAACATAAGGGCTTCTCTGAATAGAGGATTAACTGAACGTTTACTTCTTGCTTTTCCTCAAACAATCCCAGTGATCAGACCTATAGTAGCTGAAGCGAATGAAAAAATTCTTCATCCTTCATGAGTAGCTGGATTTTCCTCCGGCGAGGGAAATTTTTTAATAGGAATTTCTAAATCGTCTGCAAGTAAAAGTGGATACCATTGTTATTTAAGATTTAAGGTATCTCAGGATTGTAGAGACGAATTCTTATTGAGAAGTTTTATAGCATTTTTCGGTTGTGGTAGTTGTGCTAGATTTGATAATATTATTGAATTCATTTGTGTAAATACTAAGGATATTAATAATATCATATTGCCTTTTTTCATAAAATACCCAATATTAGGAGTGAAAGCTGTAGATTTTTATGATTGATGCCAAGGTGCAGAGATTCTAAAAAATAAAGCTCATCTTACGCCTGAAGGGTTAGCTCGACTAAAGGCTTTAAAATCAGGAATGAACAAGAATAGGGTGGTATAGATAGTTGTGTTTGTCAGCCTTAGGGTCATAACGCAACTAACTGCTACTAGGAATATTAATTAACGATGGACATATTAGTGAAGTGAATCTTTGTTACATACGTTAGGTAAAAGAAAAAGAATTTCATTTAAAAATGAACTTTTTATTGCCGCTGTTAGTAGGTGGGCCCGATATGGCAAAAAAACTGGTAACTTGGTTTGTCGAAAGACTAATGGATATAGATATATTAATTTTTAGTTCTATTAATAATGTTATTTTGAAAAACAAGACAAACTTAGAAAAGGATGTGTCTAATAATCAAAATTTATATAATAATAGTTTAAATTCTTATTTAGCAGGGTTATTTGAAAGTGATGGGCATATCTGATTACCTAAGTCTAATATGACTAAGAAACATAATCCAAGATTTTGTATTACTTTTAATTTAAAAGATGAGCCTTTAGCTAAGATTTTAATAGCAAAATTAGGATATGGTAATATAAGGTATAAATTAAAAGATAATGCTTGTGTCTTAATAATATCACCTGTTAAAGGCTTAAAAAAAATAATCAAATTAATCAACGGTCAGCTAAGAACACCTAAAATACATCAACTTCATTCTTTAATAGATTGAATAAATGTTAATCATAGTTCAAATATAAAAAAATTACCTTTAAAGAAAGGTTTAATTTATAATGATAATTGGTTAGCAGGATTTATAGAAGGAGACGGTGGATTTTATATAGGGCATACTAAATTAGAAAACAATGCAAAAAAAAGAAAAATATATTGTAGGCTAAGAATTGAACAAAGAATGATTGATCCTATTAGTAAACAAAGTTATTTGGATGTTTTAACTGAAATAGCTAATTTTTTCAATTGTAATCTTTTAACTAGAGTCCAAGCATCTACTGGTAATGAATATTTTACTTTAGCTGCTTCTAATCGAAAATCTCTTCAAATCGTATTAGATTATTTTGAACGTTTTCCCTTGTATTCTTCTAAGTATTTAGATTATCAAAATTGGGCTGAAGCTGCTAAATTAATTTTAACAAATAAACATTACTCAAAGGAAGGTATTGTTGAGATAGACTCTCTTAAAAACAGTATGAATAATAAAAGAACTTCTTTCAATTGGGAACATTTAAATAATTTATAATATACTAGCAAACCTTGTGTTTATTATTTTTAGCTAAAAAATTAATATTATATAATATATCCAATATACCAAGTAAGGAATGCCGTTGAAAAAGTGTAAATTTTTCAATTATTACTACGCTGTATGCATAGAATTTCTCGAAAACGGAGATTATTTCTCCAGGTAACAGATATATAAACACCTAATTGGGTTTTTATTGTAATAAACTAAAGTTTATATATTCATGCAAAAAAGGTAATACATAATCTTTGGTATTAGAACAAAATAAAAATCAAAAGTTGTAATTTCTACTGAATTAGTCGTAATATTTATATATACATGGGAAGAATATGCAAGAAACCAAATTCTATATATTTTAAAAGTATATATGAAAAGTAGGATCTTCAGAGACTATACGCGAAGCCCTGATATTATAGGGTGAAGACATAGTCCGTCCAGGTAGGAAACTACTTCTTTAATTATTAAATATTCACTTTTATATATTTAGTATGAGATTTAGATCTTTTAAATAGCTAAATGGGTTATGATTCCCAAGACTTAATAATATAAGTTTTTGGCTACTTCCTCCTAGTTTACTTCTGTTTGCATTTGCCAGTGCTATTGAAGGTGGGGCTGGTAAAACGTGTGCTAGAATAATATAAAAATATTACGAAGAATATCACTATATGCTAAAAACCTTAAAAACTTTGAGTACTTACTATATTGTAATGTAATAATCTTGTAAATAATAATGGGCAATTAGCAGGAAATCTAATATAGACATGTAAATTTTGCATGTTTTTAATAAGAATCCTCAGAGACTACACGTGATACATCCTAACAGTAGGTATTGGATGAAAATATAGTTCTAATTAACATAAAAATGTTAATCAAAAACCAATAGTTTTATCTGGATTGAAGACACGTCTAGATATAAATTGATTGTTTCCTTTTTTCTGCTGTTGGCCACAATTTCGTCTTATTCATCAAAAAACAAATAATGAAAATAATAAATCCAATAATTTAGGTAGTTATTTAGCAGGATTGATTGAAAGTGATGGTTCAATAATTGTTCCTAAATTACATAAAAATGAAAAAAGTAAATTATTATATCCCAAAGTAAAAATCACTTTTGTAGAAAAGGATAAACCTCTTGCTAATAAAATAAAAGAAATACTACAAAGTGGAACAATTGAGTGTCCTCGTGGTACAAAATATGTAAATTATTTAATTCAAGATATATCAACACTACAGAAGATAGCTGTACTTCTTAATGGGAAAATGAGAACTCCTAAAATTGAGGCTCTTCACAGACTTATAGATTGGTTAAATAATAAAAATTCAAAATATTTATTAAATACTCATAAAATACCTAAGTTAGGGTTAAATGAGAGTAATTTAAATTCTGATGCATGATTATCAGGGTTTATTGAAGGTGATGGTAACTTTTATTTTGCTTTTAATTTTAATTCAGAAGGTATAGCAACACAAATTAAACATTATATGAGAATTTCTCAAAAAACAACATATGGGAAAAATACGATGTTACCTATGGAAATTAATTCTAATTTTCATATAATGGATAAAATCAAAGAATTTTTAGATGTTAAAAACGTTGTTAAAACACAAAGAATTAAAGAAAAGTATGTAGAAACTTCGTATGAAGTAAGAACAGCCAAAATAGCTTCTTGCGAAATATTAATCAATTATTTATCTATCTATCCTTTATTTAGTTCTAAACATCAGGATTTTTTATCTTGATGTAACGTCCATAAAATAAGGGTGTCTAAAGAGTACCAAACTATAAAAGGAACAACAAAACTAATTTCCTTAAAAAACGGCATGAATACTTTAAGAACTCAATTTAATTGAGATTCATTGAACAAATTTTACAATGTTTAATAAAATAGTGGGAATAATAGTGACGAAACTTTTAAATATTGGTTTTTAATAAAAAAGACAGGTTGAACTCTTTATATGGATAAGGAGTTGCTCTTAGGCGACATTGGGGCAATAAAATTCTTTTCGATGCGTGAAATTCTTCAAGTGTGAAATTGTTCAATTAAAACATATGTTATAGGCTACTCATGTTTAATGCGCATTTTTTTATTTCAAACATATGTAAAAATGTCTATTTCGGGGAGAAAACACGCCTGAGTAGATAATAAAAAATATTCTACTCATCAGAGACTAAACAAAGAATATCTTAAAAACAGTAAAGATTGATTTGAACAATGGTTAGTTGGTATGACTGACGGTGATGGAACATTTTCTATTGTACGCCAAAACAATAAGTGAAGTTTAGTCTATAAAATAGCTTTAAGTAGATATAATCTCAGAGCACTTTTTTACATTAAAAAGCAATTAGGAATAGGTTCAGTTACAAAAGATAACAATAAAGGACAAATTCTTATTAGAGACAGGAAAAAACTTGAAAAGTATATATTTCCCATTTTTGATAAATATCCTTTATTAACAAGTAAACAGTTTAATTATGCAAAATTTAAACAGGCGTTTTTCATATTAGAAAATAATAGTTTTACTAAAGAAGAAAAGGATATAAAACTTTTTGAATTAAAAACAAAATCAATTCCTAATAATTATATTTCTCCTGTTTGGAATAATATAAAGTTACCTTTAAAAACTGTAAATAATGTCAGTGGAATAATTACTAAACCATGGTTAGTTGGCTTTATAGAAGCTGAGGGTAGTTTTTATTTAGTCTCAAAAGATTCTAATAGAATAGTACATGGATTTGGTTTAACTCAAAAATTAGATAATATAGTTCTAGAAGCTATAGGGCTAGTACTTCATATATCTACTTCTGTTAAATATAAATCAAAATATAATTATTATATTTTAGACACTACAAATTCTAGAGCTATTGAAAATATTATAAAATATTTTCATAATACAATGAAAGGTATGAAGGCTGTAGAATATAGAATCTGGGCTAGGTCATACTATAAAGATAAAGGAAATTATAAAAATTTATCTAAAGTAAGAGATATTCTTAGAAAAATGAAAACTAATTTATTAGAAATTTCATATTTTGATCGTTAAAATTAAATTTACAGCTTACTGGTATACTGTTCAAATTAAATACAGCATAAAAAGCTAAAGCAATTGATCCTTGTATATTAATAACAAGAAGTAGTAGAGGAATAACAATATTAAATGGCCTCTTTGCTTTACAATATAAAAAGATAAAAGTATAGTCCGAACAATAAAGAAATTTAGTGAGTGTAACGATAGTTTTGATATATAAAATTAAAATGAGGTTGCCAACATTCAGTTATCCACCTGCTTTATGATGTAGGAAATCATATATGTGGGTAAAATTACCAAATTCCGGGAACCTCCTAGAACTTTTGATACTAAACTATATTCGAAAGATTATATGTGGATGAACTAATCACTCATGTAAAGTAACAACTCAAAAGGCTTATGAAAATAACGTGGATAATCGCGGATCTAAATTAGCCTTTCTTTCTATATTAAAGTCTATAAAAGAGCAACGAGTAGATGGTAATTGATGTTTTAATATAAGGCATTTAAGGTATACTCTAATGGGTTTCGAAAGAAACTATCAAGTCAAAATCCCCTCTAAACAAATTATTAATAAACGACTTTATTCTTCAGTCGTAGAACGATCTTTGAGTAACAAATATAGTATTAATTCTTGGCTTATTACTGGATTTACAGATGCCTCTACAAAATATATAGTTATATGAGGTACTAATTTAATATCTACAGTAGGTACTAAATTTACTCTAAAACAATTAGCAATAGTGCAACTTGCTCCTTATCAATATAGTGTTGTAATAGGATTGCTTTTGTCTGATGGATGACTAACATTCTCATCAAAAACCAGTAAAAATGCTAGATTAGGATTAAAGCAATCTTTATCTCATTCTGAATATGTTTTATTTGTATTTAACATATTATCTCACTACTGTAGTAATAGTCCTAGTTTAACAAGTCGTATTAGAGCAGGAACTCGGCTTTCTGAATTATACTTTTTTACTAGATCAATGCCTTGTTTAACTGAGTTACATTCTTTATTTTATCCAAATAGTGTTAAAATAGTGCCTCAGAATATTTATGAACTTTTAACTTCTGTAGCTTTAGCCCATATGATCATGGGAGATGGATCTGTTAGAGATTATGGACTAATTATATGTACAGATTCTTACACTGTACAAGATGTAGTACGTTTAATGAATGTTCTGATGATTAAATTTAGATTAGAATGTACCTTACGAGCTCATAAAAAAAATCAATATCGTATTTATATTAAACAAGGTTCTATGGCTTTATTACTTAATATTGTTTCTCCTTATATGCACCCATCTATGTTTTATAAACTAAAATCTGCGCTTTCTAGTCCCTCAAATCCTAATAAAATAGAAGTTTTTGATAAAGATACTAATCAAACTACTTATTATAATAGTATAAGAAAAGCAGCTATTGCCTTAAATTGTGATCATACATCTATTCTTTCTAATATAAAATCTAAGCAAAACAAACCATACAAAGGTCGGTATGTGTTTAAATTATTATAATCTACATTCTCTGGGGATCATTCATGGTGGTCGTAAGGAAACAACCTAAAAATCGTACTGGTTGACTTGTCGTAGTTATATTCTCAATCAATCTTCACAAAAGAGATCTGCGTATTTTGGAAGATATCCAAGCTTATTTTGGTGGAGCAGGTAGCATAAAAAAAAGTGGAAGTAATACTTTTAAATATAGAATAGAATCTTTAAAATTAATTTCAAATATGATTATTCCTCACTTTGATAAGTATCCTTTAGTTACTCAGAAGCTCGGAGATTATCTTCTTTTTAAAATCGTCGTTGAAATGATGAAAGCAAATGATCATTTAACAGAAAGAGGGGTTAATAAGATCATAGCAATTAAAGCTTCTATGAATAATGGGCTATCTGTGGATTTATGTGCTGCTTTTCCTAATTTAAAACCTGTTCCGAGACCCTTAGTAGAAAATCAAAAAGTTCCGCATGAGCAATGAATAGCGGGATTCACTAGTGGCGAAGGGTGTTTCAGAGTTATTGTTGCTAAAACTCCTAACAATAAAGTAGGATTTAGGGTATTAATAGGTTTCAAAATTACTCAACACATCCGTGATGAGAAATTAATGACAAGTTTAATTACTTACTTTGGTTGCGGTAGGATCGAAAAAGATTCTAGAAATTCTGGGCTATATTATTCGGTTTACAAATTTTCGGATAACTATGAAAAGATCATTCCATTTTTTAAAAAGCATAATATCATAGGTGTAAAATCAGAAGATTTCGCAGATTGATGTAAAGTGGCAGAGCTTATTAAGACCAAAGATCATTTGACTTCTTCTGGGTTAGATAAGATTCGTGAGATCAAATCCGGTATGAATGTAGGAAGATATATTTAATTTCGCTATATTTAATAGCTTTTTTACTATATTGTGTTTAGTACAGAAGCTATATGTTATTAGAAGAATAAAGTTTTAAGTAACATCATCTTATACTATTTAAAGTAGTTACTAGCTTTTTTTTGTGAAAGGGGAATGGGGCTTTTCTCCTTTTAAAATTCGGAGATTTAGTTTTTATTATTTGACAAATACAGGTATATACCTATCCCTTATAACTAATAATTTTGTGTATCTTGTTGATAACTAGTGAATAGGTATTAGATAAGATAATATAAAATAATTATATAGGAAGATAAGAAGAAGCTCACTTAATATTGTGATTAAAGCCTTATATAAAAAAAACAAGTGGGATAATATTTGTTAAACTTTTTTTTATAGATAAAAGTACAAAAAAGTTAGCAAGTTATCAATTACACTGGTCTAGAGAAAGCTTGTGAAAGCAAAGTTATTTAATATCTTACGTTAAGCTGAGTTACTTATCGTAGTAATTTGTAAGATAAATTTGATCGCCATGTTATCTAGTATCCAAAGTCATAGTGGAGCTAGTGTAGATTTAGCTATTTTTGGTTTACATTTATCGGGTATTAGTTCGCTTCTTGGGGCTATTAACTTAAATGACATTATAATATTAATAAAATATAAATATATATTATTTTCATCAAAACATAACATATGAAATAGTATTTGTAAGAAAAAATATTATTTTAGTACTAATTGTAATAAAAATTGTAAAATAAGCACTAAACAAAATAATTATTTAAATGGTAACTTTATCGATGCCTCCCAAAAATCTGTCATAGTATTTGGTACAAATTTAACATCTACAGTAGGAATTAGATTTACTCTAAAACAATCAGCAATGGTGCAACTTGCTTCTTATCAAAAGAGTGTTATAATTGGAATACTTTTATCTGATGGGTGGCTAACATTTTCTAAAAAAACCAGTAAAAATGCTAGGTTAGGATTTAAACAATCGTTAGCTCATTTTCAATATGTTTGATTTGTATTTAACATATTATCTCACTATTGTAGTAGTAGTCCTAATTTATGTATTAGTATTAGAGCAGGAACTCGGTGTTATGCTTTACATTTTTTTACTAGAGCGATCCCATGTATTACTGAATTACATTCTCTATTTTATTCTAATGGAATTAAAATAATTCAAATAGATATTTATAATATGTTAACTCCTGTTGCTTTGGCTCATTGAATCATGGGAGATGGAACCACTTCATCAAGTTCTGGATTATTACTTTGTACTGATTCTTATTCTATTCAGGATGTAGTTCGTTTAATAAATGTATTAATTTATCGTTATGATTTAAAATGTAATATAAGAATGCATAGAGAAGGTCAATATAGAATCTATATTTCTAAAAAATCTATGGAATTATTGAGAACAATTGTTATGGTCCATATGATTCCTAGTATGTATTATAAAGTGATATAAAAGAACAATTAATGTTAACTCTTATCTGCAGTATTAGTATAATGCTTTTTTGAATTTCTTTTGAAAAAAAAAAAGAGGGCGCGTTTGTAATTATGATCAGAAAAGAAGCAAGAAATAAAATTTGTTGAAGAGTGGAGGCAAGATTTCAACTTGGATTAAACAAAAAAGATCTAGCGCTAATCAAATTAATTCAAT
>Ga0209577_10005419_pt1 | contig 11899 bp, 12 predicted proteins | sample GraSoiAngelo_109_FD_185874 | JGI IMG/M metagenome (GOLD analysis project Ga0209577, IMG submission 185874) | Grasslands soil microbial communities from the Angelo Coastal Reserve, California, USA - 14_0903_12_20cm (SPAdes) (version 2) | ecosystem: Environmental > Terrestrial > Soil > Grasslands... | reverse complement strand
GAATTATTACGATCCAGTCCTGGCTGCATTGACGCTTGGACCAAGCCGACAAGTGCTGGCCGATGAATCGCTGCTGGCTACGACCTTCTTCAATGGCGTGCTGGAAATCAGCTATCAAACGTTCGACATTCCTGTGGCAGACATCGCACAGGCGTTCCACAATTACGACTTCACGACAGCTCCCAATTCCAATCTTCCTCTTAACGTATTCCTCACGGTGACTTTGACATGGATGGGTGCGCCCCCGCCCGTAGGGCCCAACATCCATCCGAACTCTGCCGGATACGCCGTCATTGCCAGCGCATTTGCGAATAAGATCCTTACGAGCGACGAAAAACCAGACTAACTCAATAACGGTAACTGCGACCCGGCGGGCACTTTCCGAAAATGCGACTTGATCAGTACTGGCTTGGCTTTCACTCTAAAGCACCTAAGCCTCAAGTGGCTCTCCCACTCTCTCGTTGTGAGCGTTAGGCTTTAAAACCACAGCCACCAGCGCGAACATGCACTCAAGCCCAATGCGCCGTAAATTCTCTATTCGCTGCACATATGCTGTGCTCATCTTGCTCTTACTCGCACCGGCCGTCGCTGCAGTCGTGGGCCAAGCTCTGGGCTCTGGCGTCCTCCATCCGGCGAACGTGAATCCCCAGCGTTCTGCGCAAACGGAAGCGATGCTGCTCCGCACAGGGGCTACAAAGGAGGATTTTTCTGTTCGTGCTCCGGATGGAATCGAACTGCGGGGATGGAAAGTCCGGGCACGCACACCGAATGCGGATTGGATTCTCCTGTTTCATGGCGTCTCAGACAATCGTACGGGTGTCCTTGGTCATACCGAGCTTTGTTGCGCCATGGCTACAACGTAGTAATGATGGATGCCCGGGCACATGGTGAAAGCGGTGGCACAACGGCCACCTACGGCTGGAAGGAACGATACGATACCAAGGCGATCGCAATGGCGCTGTACTCGAGTGAAACTGTGCGTCTTCTGGGAGCGCTGGGCGTTTCGATGGGTGGCGCCATTGCTTTGCAATCGGCGGCAGTTGAACCACGAATCGAAGGCGTCGTAGCCGAAGATCCCTTCGCAAACTTAAGGGAAGTGAGCTACGACTACGTCGGCCTTGGACTGAGTCCTCTTCTAGGACGAACGCTTTTCCGTCCAGCAACAATGTTGGCTATGCATGAGATGGCCAAAGCGGGCGGCTTTCGTCCTGATGATGTCTCCCCCGAGAAGGCGGTAACCGCTCGGTCCTTTCCGACTCTTCTGATTTGCGGTACTTGCGATCGCAGAATTCCGTGCCGCCACGCCATTATTTACCAAGGCTTGAACTGAACAACCAGAACTCCCGAAGAACGGGATTTTGGAAAATGCCCAGTTTGGCTATGCCTTTAGAATTTCAGAGTCGAACCTTGCCTCCCATCAGAGCCAAAAGCCGCTTCCGAAAAGCCGGCTTCAGGACTTGGGCGTATAATCCGAGCCTCGGCCCATCGGTTAGAACCTCAATGAGTCTTGGACTGGACCATGGGGAGTAGAGGAAATTTCCTTCCGACAAAAGCCTTGGCCCTAGCACTCCTCGGCGCGACGTGGGCACTCCTGTGGCAGCAATCACTGACCGCTGCGTCAATCGCAGCGCAATCGCCCTCACAATCGCCGGCGCCTGATTGGCAGATAGCGGCCGGCGGCAAGATGGCATTCGATAGCGCTTCGGTAATGCAGAACACGACCCCACCTTACAGATCAAGCTCCAACTTCCCATTGGGGGCCGGCGATGTCTATATCCCCAATGGAGGGTTTTTCCGAGCGAGTAATTTCCCGCTGGTCACTTACATACTCTTTGCATACAAGATCACTCCTGCTCAGGAGCAGTTTTTCTTTTCGCAACTACCCAAGTGGGTGACGACAGAGCGGTTCGATATCCGGGCACGGGCGGAAGGAAATCCCACGAAGGACCAAATGCGCCTGATGATGCAAGCGCTGCTTGCGGATCGCTTCAGGCTAGCAGTTCACTATGAAACTCGGCGGGTGCCCGTCTTCGCTTTACTCGTCGACCAACCGGGAAAGCTGGGCCCACTGCTTCAGAAGCGCTCGGACGACTCACCGTGCCCAACGACACCCACGGTCCCTAGCCCCTTTCCTAGCCCCCCTCCGGCGGCCCCGCCACAAGCACTGGATAGCCGGTTCCCGGATACCTGCGGTGGGATGCTACCGATGATTCCCAGCGCACCTGGTCGCTTGCGCGGAGGCGCACGCAATGTATCGATGGACTTCATTGCGAGTTCATTGACGGGAGGAGGAAGCGGCGTGGAGAGAACGGGCCTCACGGGCAGGTTCGATTTCGCCATGGAGTTTGCGCCGCAATACGGCGCCGGCTTACCCCCTAACTCGAACTTCCAGCGCGACCCGACGGGGCCGACCTTCATCGAAGCCCTCAAGGAAGAACTCGGGTTGAGGCTCGAACCGCAAACGGGTGAAGTGGATCTCTTCATCATCGATTACGTGGAGCAACTCCCGGCAAACTAGACCCCTTCTCCGACGTTCGCTTGGAACCGCTGCCATCAATGCAGAGCATTTTTAGTTAGGTCGGCGGCGTGGTGACAGTAGACGCAAGCAGAGAGGAAACACGGTCGGAGCCGCGCCGGTGACCTAAAAATATATTAGACTAAAGCGTGCGTTCAGAAGGATCTGGCGTTAGCACAGCAGGTTCCGACGCGATCACGGTGAGCCGCTGTTCCTGAGGGGCCAACTTATCGAATTGAATGTCGAATGTATTCGGCATTCGGCTGTCCCCAAGTAATTGAGATATTCCGCTTTACTTCGACATAGCCAGACACATCGACCATGGCTGCCGCGTGAATTTGTTCGCAGATTGGCAGGGAACATAGCGCCGCGACCAAGAGCATGATCGGAAAAACACGGCGCCGCCTCATACGGTGTACTTGAGAACGGGTTGCCGATGGAAAGGTTGGGACTGTGACGTCCCAGGCTAAACCGAGCAGACGCAATACGGATATACCGTACCAGTTGAGATCAATTTCATACCACGCCAAGCCGTGACGCGCTGACTGCGGATATGAATGATGGTTGTTGTGCCAGCCTTCGCCGAATGTAAGAATGGCAACCCAAAAACAATTCCTTGAATCATCACGGGTCGCAAATCGCCGCGAGCCCCACATATGAGTGGCGGAGTTAACCAGCCAAGTGGCGTGAAGGCCGACGACCGTTCTCAGAAAAATGCCCCACATCACGAATGGAAGTCCACCGATTGCGAAGAGCAGTAGAGCTAGCCCTGCGAGCGGAAGCCAGTGCCATTTGCTGACCCAACGATGGAACCTATCGTGGCGAAGATCGGGCACAAAGTGCATAAGCTCGGTAGACGCGTTATGCAGCGCTCTTCCAGTAATGACCCAGCCCATATGCGACCATAGACCCCCATCTCGTGGCGAGTGGGGATCGCCTTCCTTGTCGGCGTTTTGGTGATGAGCGCGGTGGGTGGCAACCCAGGCGATCGGTCCGCCCTCGAGCGCCAACGTTCCACAAACAGTCAGCAAATACTCCATCCACTTCGGTGTGTGGTATCCACGATGAGTGAGCAGCCGGTGGTAACACATGCCAATGCCAAGACTTCCTGAAATCCACCATAACAGGACCGTCGCTAGGAGCGCCTTCCAGCTAAACATGAACAACGCAGCGACTGCGCCGAGGTGCAGGAGAATCAGGAAGATAGTTGTGACCCAAATGATTGGCTGCGTGAAGGTCTTATCATTTCGGAAGATTCGCATCATTACCTTTGGAGGGGAATCCGACTATCCCACAATCAATCCATAATCTAACCGCAGTGAGAGATTGGGGATTGTTGAGGCTGACTTGATTATACAAGATCAACTTCAACCGTCTCATGAACGTGTTTTTCGGTTGTGCTCTAAATAGCAAAGAATTGGAGCACCCGTTGTTTGGTAAGTGCGGTTTCGAGTTTTGCGCACATGCCGAGTGGCCGGGCGCCATTGCTGGCGCCCAGCCCTCTAAGAACCGGACTTGAAGGTTTCCCGTCATCCGGCTCGAGCACCCAAAAACGCCCCCCTGAAAAACGAGGACGCGGCCTGATTCAAAACGAATAAGACCTACTCGATACTGACTTGCTGCCGATTCGCGCGGCGGTGGAAAATTCACCAGGCGTGTGGGAAGCCGCACCAACGGCTTGCGCCGTCGTCATTTGCTTTGCTTCCTGTATCGGTTCCATAAACGGTCTCGAGTGCGAGCACCGGCGAAAAGTCTGCTCCGTTTCCGGCGAGGTGATGTTGTCCCAAACAGGCGACGCAACCTCTATCTGCGCTATTACGGTTCGTTGCCTTGCCGCCTTACCTCGTAGGCTACGTCCGATGGGACGAACGGTCTGATCGAGTTCCTCCTCTCCAGACAATCGTCTTCAGCAGCTTTACAGGTCGCAGTCCGAAAACCTGACTATCAGGACTTGGTCCAGGTTGACACCAGAGGGTAGCGGGCATATGGTTTTGTGCAACGATAAAGTTGACCGGAAATTCCGGGTGAACACGTCCAGGAGGTCCAGATGAGCAATCGTTTCGCCTTTTCGAGTGTGTTAGGGATCGCTTTGGCGATTGTTTTGTTCGTGCCGACATTCGTCGTGGCTCAGGGTCCATCGGGTGCGGCAAAGACGCCGGCAAGGACGAACACAAAGTCCTGGACCACGCCTCGTACACCGGATGGTAAGCCGGACCTGCACGGATATTGGACGAGTGAGAGCTTCACCCCCTTGGAACGGCCGGCCAAGTACGCGGGGAAAGAGTTCTTGACCGATGAAGAGGTGGAGGCCGCCCAAAAGGCCGGGATGCAGCGCGAATATGATCGCACCCCAAACGATCCCGAGTCGACGTTATCTAACTTGACTACCTTCGGTCTCACTGCTGCTCTGGAAGGATTCGTACCCAACAAGCGGACATCACTCATTGTGGATCCGCCTGACGGCAGAATACCTCCGCGCACACCAGAGGCGCTGAAAAGACCGAGAGCGATAGGTGATCGCGACTACATCGAAGTCGATAGTCATGGAGAGGTAGCGGTGCACGCCGATACTCCGAAGGACATAGGGGTGCGCACGAGTTGCGTTTCCCTGAGCGGTGGACCGCCCATACTTCCTGGTGGCTATAACAATGGTGTGTATATCCTGCAGAATCCGGAATACGTGGTGCTTCAAGCCGAGTACGGAACCGAAGTTCGTATCATCCCGCTGGATGCGCGTCCGCATGCTGGAGCAACCATCCACCAGTGGCATGGGGATGGGCGGGGCCATTGGGAAGGTGATGCCCTGGTCGTGGAAACCACCAATTTCAGGCCCGAAGCTACCTTTCGTAATGGCAATCCTCAGACCTTGAAGATTACCGAGCGCTTTAGGCGCGTGGCTGCGGACCGGATTGAGTACAGTTTTACGATTGACGATCCCTCTACGTGGACGAAACCCTGGACGGCCATCGTGCCCTTGAGCGCGATTCAAGGGCCGTTTTTCGAGTACGACTGCAGCGAAAGTAACAACGACATCATTAATATCATGGCGGGAGCCCGCGCTACCGAGAAGGCCGCGGAAGAGAAGGCTAAAGGTGCCTCGGAAGTTCCGATTTCGCAGAAATAATCACAAACCAAAGCCGCCGTTCGAGACCTGGGCATCGTGCACACACCTGCGCTCATTCAAGCTTGGATACGAGCAGACGAAGTAGAGCCGAAAGGCGTTATCCTCTCTGCAAATTCACCATCGCAGAAGAGTCCACGCCAAGGGACGCAAACATTTCATCCTCTACAGGGGTGTTCTGGGATAGGAGCAAACACCTAACCGTAGAACTTCGGCTACTTCTTAAGTTTGGCGTTGCCGATAATGTCGTGTTGTATCCAAAGATGAGCGCCGGTCTTTTTCAAAAATGTCTCGATCATCACTCTGCTCACTCGTGTCTGGTCTTCCACGCGAAGCGATGTTCGCGGAAAAGGCTCCCGGGACGACTCAGCCCTCGACCTATTCGGCGCTTCGCAATAGCAAGACGATTCTCCTCAACACCGACGGCAAGCCGCGTGGACGCTGCGAATTCGTTCGCGCAGATAGGTAATGTCAGAGGGAGAATTCCAATTGCAGCCAGTTGTCCCTTCATGGACTTAACCACCGTAATGTCTCGCTGCTGTCCATCTGGGAGGACGATATGCTGACTAGCTCATCTTCCGCAGTTTTACGGCTAAGTCCTGTATTTTCAGTGTGCGTATGCCCGAGTCTTCACTACACCTGAGTCATTTCCAGCGAGCTGGGCAGTTCCAAACGGAGGCGGTGCAGGAGAATGGCCTGGTGCTCGGTCGGGCGACTAATACAGCGTTTGCGGAGAGTCACCCCGCTTCGCGTCGGCAGCACCACGTCGACCAGCGTGACCTCCGCCAGTTCTTGAAACACTTTGCGCGGTTCGTCACCCAAGCCGGCACGTTGACGCAGGTACATGCCTCGATGCTACGATTCGCCAGGTAGCTTGCAATAGGGTTGGTCTTCACTACACGCACGTTTCAGCGGAGCACAAGGCCACAAAAAACAGGTCACGCTGCAAATACGAAAGTTAGGAAATATTGAGACTCGAGCGATGCGGCAAATGTGCTCAAAAAATTTTTACATACGGCCAAGCCGCGGAAGATGAGTTAGTCGACCGCTGCACGACTATGGGATGGGACTGCTGCTGGACATTGTTCCCAACCACATGGCCGCAAGCGAGGAGAATCCCTCGATGGACTTGCTAGAGAACGGGCAGCAATCCGAATTTGCCTCGTATTTTGATATCGACTGAGCTGCGGAGCCGCTCCAGCGCTCGCGCATTCTGCTCCGATCCTTGGGGATACATACGGCCGAGTGCGGGAAAGCCAGGGAATCAGCCTCCACCACGATGATCAAGGATTTTTCGTTCATTACTACCAGATGAGGTTCCCCATTCGCCCCGAAACGTACGGGCAAACATCTCTGTCCCTGTATGAGTTACAGGGTTGTCGGTGAGAGGCAGGAGACGTTTGCGACGCCTGCATCCGAGCCGTCCAGTTCCGTGCTAACTCTTTTATAGCCAATGAGCAGAAATACAGGAAAGCCAGTATTGTGGTCGACTTGATATTCGCAGTTAATGACGGTTCCTAGCCCTATGAATCCTGTCAGCAGGAGGGGCAATGATTGAGAACGTCACAGTCGAAGTTCTGAATCCTGCCGAAACTCTTCGCAACCAGGACGGCATCTTTGAGGTGACCTCTCCGTACGGTCACGTCTACCAGGTGACGTGCCGCCGCGGAGCAAAGATGAGCGTTCGGGAACTCAGTGAGCCCAAGCGAGCCCTGAGGCCTGAAAGTATCGCGTGGCGCATCCGGAGGGTTGCCCAGGCAGTCGCGTAAGCGGGTATTCGAATCGTTTGGGCGTTCAAGTCCCCTCCCTCGCCGGGCGGGCGTCTTAGCCATGTAGCGGCAAATCGACGGTCGAGCGCAGGAGGACCGCCACTCAGGTAAGCAACATCTTCGCGGAGCGAGAAAGTTGAAGGCAAGCGGAATTTGGTCAATACATTCGCTTCATGTTCTGACCGCATGCACAGCGAGGATTGCGCACGGTAGCAGGGTCCAGTGACTCCTTCACGACGTCAATTTGCAGCAGTTGGGATTGACACAACGGTGTCTCTCGTTTTCTTCATCGTCATGTTTCGGTCCGGTTGGCTTCATTTGAAAAAGGTAAGCCATTAAATCTGTTCGGCTCTTCCTGTAGCAAATTGCCGCGGCTAAACCTTTCCTACATCTAATTATCTAAGGCGCTACATACAGCCACCGATAGACTCCCCTACGGCCATGCGATTACAGTGCGGCGTGCCCACGATGAACGAATCGCAGCTTATACAATTCATCGATTCCTGTTCTTGTTAGAAATTGTTCGCAAACGAGGTGAATTGTGAGTCGCCCAAGCTCCCTGCGCGTTCGGAAGGAACGCGAAGCTGTAATGTGCCCTCAGACCGTCCAGAATTGCCAACAACGTGCCTTTCGCTTGGCCTTCCGGATCACGCGTAACCAAGAGGATGCGGAGGACGCGCAGCAAGAGGCCTTACTCAAAGCTCACCGTAAACTCGATCAATTTCAGGGACGGGCCCGCTTCACAACCTGGATTTCACGCATAGCCATCAACGAGGCCCTTATGTGCCTGCGAAAGCGCCGTAGCACTCTACATGTGCCGCTGGAGGACGCTCTACGGGAAGACGAAGCGGCACCGGTCAGCTTCGACCTGCATTCCCATATCCAGGATCCCGAGACGGCGTATTCTCAACGGGAACTCCGGAAAATGCTCACGCAGGCAATTTCACAGCTCCGCCCATTACATCGGGAGGTATTTTTGCTTCGCGCCGTCGAATGCCTGTCAGTAGTGGAAACGGCAAAGGCACTCCTGGTCTCCGTAAGCACGGTGAAAACGCGCATGCGGCGCGCTCGGCGGGAGCTGAAGGAAATTCTTCAGAATGCGACCAGGCCTGCTTCACACTCTTCGGATGAGGACGTCAGTTCGCTATCGATAGAGCGGCGCTTACAACACACCTGGCTGACCTAGTTTGCCGTGTCTACGGCGGGCCTCCTAAGAACCCATTCGTAGGAGTTTGAGTGGCTGTCGAGAAAGAGTCGCCGGTAAGACGCCGGCGCAAGATCCGATAGGCTCTGGGCAACTCCTAACTCAATTTGAGATATAGCGAAGCGACGGCTGTCGGCATTCGGCGAATAATTCAAGCTCGCCGCTCCAGGGGGTGTATTCGCGGATCGCCTAGGAAAGGGGCGGGAAGAAGGGCTGATGTCCAATGGCACTCTTGACGGCGGGGATTCGAGTGGTTTTTGATTTGCCAACGCAACCGAGCGCACCGGCGCTCTGCGCCTGGCGCAGAATTTCAGGGTACTTCATAGAGGGTAGTAATAACCACAGGAATCCTCGGAATACGGTGCACGATTTCACGCGTTGCGTCAAAGCCGTTGCGCCGAGGCGCAAGAGGCTCCTCACGAATTAGTGATCGTCAACCACCAATATCCGAAGGTGCCCCACGTCAAGACCCTTACAACTCAACGCTAGCCCGGCAATAGAGAGCGAAGCGCCTAAAGGCAAGGGGCAAGAGTAAGGGTCTTGCTGTCTTCCGCTCCTCAACACGCGGGCGTCAACTCCTGACGATCGCGAACATGCAGGGCGAATTTGAGAGGCACCCTCGAAAAAAGATGGAGAGGATTTGGCGCGATTGATCCGATGCCGCGGTATCAGCAGCTTTTTCTACTGACCGCCCAAGAGGCAAGCTTTGTCACGTGCCACGGCTGGTCCGGGCGATCGACTTCGGGTCGGTAATTCGATTTGCGCACGAACCACGGCTGTCCCGGTGGGCACATCACGATCATGTCCTCTCCTTCAGGCCCGACCGCGCTGAAGATCCCAATCTCGTTCGAAAAGAACGTATTGACGTCATTCACATCACTGGAATCGCCGACCCTTAGCATGGTGGTCTCCTTTCTATCGATGTATTCTCCTGGAAACACAAAGGCACTTTCGGCGCCAAACCTTGCGCGATCGGCGCACACGAGTAACTTCCTTCTGTTGAGGCATTTCGCCGAAGCTATTTTTTTCAAGACGATATGTGAGCACGCTTCCTTTGCGGAAAAATGTGCCTTCCGCACCTGATTTTTTTCTAAGGCATTTCTGATGAAGGACTCGGGGCTTCTCGCTCCGCAGACAAATGCGAATCGTTAGAGTTTAGCCACTCCTCAATATAAACGGTTCCGCGTATGGGTTCATGGCGCCGCGTCTCATCATCCTGTATACACGAGAAGAGCGCGGATCATGCACGCAACGAATCGGATAAGGGAACAAGCGTCAAATCCTTTTGCGCAGGGGCTGCCGCCTTGGAAGGCACAACAGACCGGTGACAAGACACGCGGGAAACCGGCCAGCGGGTTCGTGTTTCCGGCATGTATGACGAGCCGTCGAAAAGTCAATACAATCGGCCGATTAAGTGCCCAGCCTCCGGATACAGTTCAGCAAGCGGATGCGGAATAACCGTCGGCGGGGAAACAGGCCGACCCGTCGTATCGGAGAGGGCCGCACCGGAACTACCATGCGTTTGGCGTCTTTGTTGTTGGTTTTCGGGGCCATGTGTACTTCCGAACACGGGCTTAAATGAGCCACTGCTTCGCAGCACCTCTGGTGTGGGCGTCATACAGGCGAACGCTCCGGGCGTCGTCCAGCCATTGCCTCAGTTCGCTGCGCGCGCGTCGCATACGGGCCTTCACCGCGCTGGCGGAGATTTGCAGAACCTTGGCGGTCTCGCCAGTGGAGAGTTGCTCAACCGCCCTCAACAAAAAAACCACGCGATAAGCGGGCCGCAGTCTTTCCATCGCGCGCTTGAGCAGTTCTCTCAACTCTTTTCGGGAGTAAGCTGCCTCTGGACCTTCTATGGGAGATTGGAAGTCCTCGGAAGCGGCGTTTTCCTCGGCCGGCTGGATTGTCTCTTCCAGCGGCAGATAGAAGGCGCTGCGCCGCTTGCGCAGACACATCAACGCCTCATTAATGGCGATTCGCGAAATCCAGGTGGTCAAGCGAGAACGACCTTCGAACTGGCCAAGCTTGCGATGCACTTTGAGCAACGTCTCTTGTTGCACATCTTCAGCGTCCTCAGTATTGCGCGTAATGCGCAAAGCCAGGCGATATACCCTACCCTTTGAGGGGCCAATCAATTCCGCGAACATGGCGTCGTCGCGCTTCTTAATTTCCAAGCTGGCCCGTGGCCTACGGCCCTCACACTCCGCCGTAGCTGGTCTATCCAAAAGGTGCCTTCCTACGGCAACGGAGGAACTCACATCGCACCTCAATTCTCGTGGCGCTAAACTGCGCCGTGTCAGTGTCAATCTAGATGCGGGTTCTGAGATCGTCCATCGGGAGCAGGCTGTAACCTCCCGGAGGAGTTCGTGTAATCCTTATACAGTAAGGTTGGAGCAAGAGCAAAATAAGCGGACCCGTTCGAAGCTCTTGGCAACCAGTTCGCGGCGAGGAACGATTGCTGATTCTCGATTTTTGCAAACGCCTTGCGACTAAGCTTCGATGGTGTGATTGCGAATGGCATAGCGAACCAGGCCTGTAACGGAGTGGCAATCAAGTCGGCGCATGATGTTGGCTCGGCGCGTTTCGGCAGTCTTCACATTGAGGCCCAGCGCGCAAGCCACTTCCTTGCTGCTCTTGCCTTCGACCAATAGCTGGACGATTTCGCATTGTCTGCTCGTCAGACGGGAACTGCCATCTTCCGGCACGTCTCTTTTTTATTCTTATCCAGGTATCCTTTCAGAACCAGTTGTGCAACCTTTGGAGTCAAGAAAGTCTTGTTGCGGCGCAGCGCGTCGACGGCAGTGACGAGATCACGCACAGCATCGGATTTCAAGATGTAGCCGCGAGCGTCTCCCTCAAGCATCTGTTGGACCAGCGGATCCGAGTCGTACATGGTTAGTACCAACACATTGGTTTGCGAAACGCTTTTCACAATCTGACGGGCCGCTTCCGGGCCATCCAGGGAGGGCATGCTGATATCGAAAATTGCAACGTCGGGTTTATTTGTTGCGCTTTCTCTACGGCTTCTCTGCCGTCCACGGCTTCCGCGGCGACTTCCCAACCAGCTTCTGCTTCCAATAGCGCGCGCAAGCCCTTCCGAACGATCTCGTGATCGGACTAGTAGCCGAACTCCCATCATCCTTGCTCCGCTTGTGGGCTGTAGTCCTTCTCACAACCCCGAAATTCTTTGAGACGATGAACAGCACCACGTCGTACTCTGACGTGGCGCGGCGGGGCTGGGTCAGTGGGATAGAACTACTGAAAAGCAAATCGAAATTCACTGCGCGTTA
>Ga0209577_10005418_pt1 | contig 11901 bp, 9 predicted proteins | sample GraSoiAngelo_109_FD_185874 | JGI IMG/M metagenome (GOLD analysis project Ga0209577, IMG submission 185874) | Grasslands soil microbial communities from the Angelo Coastal Reserve, California, USA - 14_0903_12_20cm (SPAdes) (version 2) | ecosystem: Environmental > Terrestrial > Soil > Grasslands ... | reverse complement strand
CACGCAGCACTCGTCCGCTACAACCTGTTGTTCCTGTTCGCCTACGCGCTCTGCTTCACGGGCGCGTATCTACTCGTGCGCGAGCTGGGCGTCGGCAGGCTGGCCGGGGCCATCGCCGGTGCGGGCTTCGCCTACGCGCCATTCCGGCTCGCCCAGAACGGGCACCTGCACGTGGTCTCGAGCGGAGGGATCCCGCTCGCGTTCTTCCTGCTCGTCCGCGGCTACCGCCGGCGGCAGCCCAAGACCCTGTTCGCGGGCTGGCTCGTGGCCGCCTGGCAGCTCACGCTCGGCTTCACGCTCGGTCTCCAGCTCGTCTACCTGCTCGCGGCGCTGGCCGCCATCGCGGGCGTGTTCTGGCTCGTGCGCGGCCGACCGCGGCCTCCGCGTCCGCTCGCGGTCGCGACGGTGGCCGGAGTGGTCGTCCTCGCGGGCGTGGGGGCGATCCAGGCGAGGCCGCTCCTCAAGGTCTCGCACGACTACCCACAGGCGCACCGCACGAGCCACGAGGTCGGGCGCTACTCCGCTTCGCCCAAGGCCTTCCTCTCGGCGCCCGTCGAGGACCGGCTGTGGGGGGCCGCGACGAAGCCGATCAGGAAGACGCTGACGACCCCCAACGAGCAGAACCAGTTTCCCGGCGCCGCCATATTCCTCCTCGCCGCGATCGGCGTCGCGGCGGGGACCGCGTACTCCAGGGGGCTGCGGGTGGGCCTCGCCGTGGGCGTCTTCGCGGTCGCCGTGCTGTCGCTCGGGTTCGGGGTCCTGAACGGGGACCTCAGCTACCGGTTGCTGCTCGACTACGCGCCGGGCTGGAACGGAGTGCGCACGCCGGGCAGGCTTGCCACCCTCACGTCGCTGGGCCTGGCGGTGCTGGCGGCTGCCGGGGCGCACCGGCTCATCGGCCTGGCCGCCGGCGCCGTCCGCGAGCGGGGTCGGCGCGTCGCTCTGGCGGTTCCCGTCGCGCTCGCGACCCTCATGACGGGCGTCGTCCTGGCGGAGGGACGCGGTAGCGTGCCGAATCCCGCGGTCCCGCCCGTGCCGCGCGGGGAGGACGCGGCGCCGGCGCCGCAGATGCATCTGCCGACGAGCCTGGGGTATGACCGCATGTACCAGTACTGGTCCACGAACCGCTTCCAGCTGATCGCCAATGGCATAGCGACATTCGGGATCCCGGACCTGGCCAGGCTGCGCGGGCGGATGAAGACATTTCCCGACAGGCGCTCGGTGCACTTCCTCCGCCACATGGGCATACGCAGCGTGATCCTGCACCTGGACATCCCGCTGCAGCCCATCCCGGACAAGTGGAAGAGCGCGAACCCGAGGAAGCCCAAGCTGGCCGCAACGAAGAGCATCGCCGGCCTGCCGCTCACGCGGCATCGGATGGGCAGGATCGTCGTCTACATCCTCAGGCCGATGCGAAGGCGGCCGGCGTGATCCGCAGCCGCCGCGGCGCCGTGGTGCTTGCGCTCGCCTGCGTCGGGCTCGCCTACGCCACCGGGATCCAGGCGCTCGGTTGGAACCAGTCGTCCCACTACGCGCTGATCCGCGCGCTCGATCGTGGCACCGCGAGGATCGACGACTACAAGTACACGACCGGTGACAAGGCGCGGTTTCATGGCCACTGGTTCTCGTCGCGCGCGCCGGGGCTCGCGTTCTTCTCGGAGCCCGCGTACAAGGCGGTGCGCGTGGCCGGACTGACGAACCGCCCCACGGTCCGGATCGCGGGCAGGCACAACAACGAGGTCGTCTGGCTGCTGTCGCTCTTCGCCGCGGCGCTGCCCGGGCTTGTCATGGTGGCCCTGGTCTGGCGGGTCGGGGACCGGCTGGAGCCGGGCTTCGGCTTCGCGGCCGCGGTGGCGCTAGGCCTCGGCACCCTGGTGCTCCCGTTCTCGCAGCTCCTCTTCTCGCACGTGTTCTCGGCGTGCCTGGGCTTCGCGGCGTTCGCGCTGCTCTTCCGGGAGCGAATGCAGCCCTCGCGGCGCCGGCTCTGGCCGTTCGCGCTCGCGGGTCTGTGCATCGGCTACGGGGTGACGACCGAGTACCCGCTGCTGTTCGTGGGAATCGCGCTCGGCGTGTACGCGATCACCAGCGGAGAGGCGATCCGTCGCGGCGCCGCCTACGCGGCCGGGGTCATCGCCGGCGTGGTCCCGCTCGCGCTCTACAACCTGTGGGCGTTCGGGTCGGTCACACACGTCGCGTATGCGGACATCCCCCGGCAGCACGCCGGGTTCTTCGGGATTCGCATGCCGAGCCCGGCGGTCGCCGCCGAGCTGCTCCTCTCGTCGCGTGGGCTCCTCACCGTGGCCCCTGTCCTCGTCATGGGCCTCGTCGGAGCGGTCCTCCTCTACCGGCGGGGCAACAGGGCCGAGGCGCTCTTGATCGGGGCGATCGGGCTCATCTTCATCGCCTACAACTCCGGCTACTACCTCCCGTATGGAGGCCGGGTTCCGGGGCCGCGCTTCCTCATCACGACGCTCCCGTTCCTCGCCGTTCCCCTGGCGGTCTCGTTCCGCCGCTTCCCGGGGCCGACGGTGGCCCTGGCCGCCGTTTCGTTCGTGACGTTCGGGGTGGCGACGATCACGAATCCGCTGGTCTCAGCCGAGGGCGACGTCGGCCAGTGGACGGACCTCCTCTTCGGCGGCCACCTGCAACCGACGTTCATCTCGATCCTCAAGGTGCACAACGAGTGGTTGGCGATGGCGCCGTTCTTCGTCGCCGTGCCCGCCGCCCTCGTCCTCGCCGTGCGCGCCACGCCGGGGCTCGTCGTGAGATGGCCGTCCGTGGTCGCCGGCGCCGCCGCGGCCGGCGGCTGGGCGCTGTTCGCGGTGCTCGGACCGAAGGCCTTCGGGATCGATCTGGCGGCGGAGCGGAAGATCGTGGCCGCGGGCGACTCGTCCGCCACCCTCAACGTGTACGGGACGCACCCGCTTCACGACCTCGCCGAGATGGCGCTGGCCGGGGCGGTCGTCGCGCTGCTGGCGATGCGCGTCGTGACGGCCCGCCGGTCGCGTGCGCGCGCCGCGCCCGATCTCGCGGCCGCGCCCGCGCCCCGGCCGCGCGAGGCCGAGGCGGTCGCCGCGTCCTAGTCAGCGCACCGGTGGCGCCAGCGTGAACAGGACCCCGTCGCCCGTGAAGCGCCGGGTCACGCCCAGCCCCTGCACGGGGTTCGCGATCGCGCGGTGCCAGCGCAGCGGCGCCGCGAACCTCCGCGGTACCACGACGCTGCGGACGCCCCTTGCTCGGAGCAGGGCGACGGACGGTGCGTTGGGGAATCCGAGCGTCGCCCTGCGCAGCTCGAGCAGCTCGTGTGGCGGGAAGCCGCTGAAGCCGTTCACGAGCGCCGGGAAGCCGTCGGTCGACCAGAACTCGTAGATGGTGTCGTAGCGCGCCTCGCTCGGCAGCGCGAAGAGCGGGGGTCGGGCAAGCCGTATCGCCTGGGGCGCGACCGGGACGTGGGCGGTCGGAATTGGGCCGAAGCCATCGAGCCCGATCGCCACGAGGAGCGCGGCGCCGATCGCCCACCTGTGCCTCGGGGTCGGCGCCCTCGAGAGCAGCCGCTCGGCGCCCGCCGCGGCGAGCACCGCCAGCCCGAGCGCCGTGAGGGCGAAGATCCGGCCCGGGGCCCTGATCCCCCTCCATCCCGGCGCGAGCTCCCACAGCAGCCGGTACGGCGACCAGTCGCCCCACAGGCTGAAGCCGAGCGCGAAGACGAGCGAGACGAGGACGACCGCCACGAGCACGCGCCGCGTGCCGAGCGAATACGCCATCGAGCGGATGCCCGCGCCCGCGAGCAGGACGGTCGCGAGGCCCGGGAAGAGCAGCTGCTCCGTGCGGCCCGTGAGCCCGTTTCGAACGGAGCTCGTGATCCCGCCCCAGACGAGGTTGTCCGGGGCAGCGGCGAGCAGCGCCCGAATCGGAGGCGAGAGCTTCGACACCTCGGGGATCGTCCGGTGCGCCTCGGGGTGATCGTTCAGCACGCGCAGGTACGGGCGGGCGATCACCACCACGGTGACCACGAACGCGCCGACCCCGATGGCGGTCGGCACCACGATCGAGCGGTCGATCGCCGGCCGGCCGCCGCGCAGCCAGCGGATGAGCAGCGCCACTCCGATCGCGACGAGCAGGTAGAAGAGCTGGAGCCCGAGGGTGAATCCAATGCTCAGCTGCCAGGCCACGACGAGCCAGCCCGCGACGATCTGCGGGCCGCTCCGGCGGCGGTATCCGCGCAGCAGCAGGAACAGCGCGAGCGGGATGCCGCCGACCGAGACCACGTGCAGGTGGCCCTCCTGGCCGAGACGCCACGGCCCGTACGCGCACGCCAGGCCGCCGCAGGCCGCCGCGAGCCGGCCCACGCCGAGCTCGCGGCAGAGCAGGTACGTCGCCGCGAACGCCAGCGCGATCGCGCCGAGGAAGAGGAGGTCGTAGCGCACGACCGCCGCCTCGGTGCCGGACCCCACGATGCCGGCCGGCGCGTAGCCGATGAGGGAGTCGGAGAAGGCGAGGGTGTCGTGCAGCGGCCAGAAGTTGTTCGCCTGGAAGAAGTGCAGCGGCTGGTCGAGCAGGGCGTGGCCGTCCCAGGCGACCTGCCAGGCCTGGAGGAGCGGGTCGCCCGGGTCCTGCGGAACCCGACTCGCGAGGTGGAGCGCGAGCGGCCACGTCGCAACGAGCGCCAGGACCACGCCCGCGGCGAACAGAAGCGCGACCTCCGCCGCGCGTATACGCACTGGTGGAGCCGGTGTCAGCGGCCAGGCCGTCCTGAGAGGTTTACCGCCCGAGGCATGGCGCGACATTGTGAACGGCCCGGCTGAAACCGCATCCCGAAGCCCATTCCGCGACCGTCGGCTAAATGACGCATAGCACTGGAGTGACCCGGATATAGATCAAGACAACAGCGCCAAGGGGCCGGCTCGGCGATTGGTTCCCCCGATCCCGCCCCTTGGCATCTTCTTGGCCCCCTCGGGGCCCAGCTGTTAGGACTTGGTCGTGCGGCGTGAGGTCGAGCGCCGCGCGCCGCCACTCCGAGAGCCGCCACTCCGAGAGCTCGTGCTGCGGGAGGTCGAGCGACGTGCGCCTGTGCTCCGCGAACTCGCGCTGCGCGCGCGACCGGACTTGGACGACGACGCCGTGGTCTTGCGCTTCGACGCCGTGCTGCGGGAGCGCCCGGACTTGGATGCCGCGGTCTTGCGGCTCGACGATGCGGCACGCGATCGCGACGCCTTCGACGCGCTTGCGCGTGAGGCGCGCTTCGGCTGGCCCGCGAGCGTCTTCTGGAGGTCCGCCAGGTCCGACCTGACCGACTTCGTGAACTTGCGTGCGTCGCGCCTGCTGGCCGAGAGCGCGCGCTCGAGGTCCTTCGCCATGTCGCGCGTTCCCCGGCCCACGTCGCGGCCGAGCGACTTGAGTGCTCCCTGCGCCGACTCGAACGCGTCCTCCAAGCGCTTGATCGCCGCTTCGTACTCACGCTGGCTCGATCCGCCGGCGCGCTTCTTCGGGCGGCTTCGGGTGGTGGATCGGGACGGACTCATCCCCTGGCTCCTTTGGTCGGTTGGCGTGCGGGGGCGCGATCAGAGGCCAAGCTCGAGCGCGCCGGCACAGGCACGCTAGCGCTCGGCTGCGCTTCGCGCAGTCCGGAAGCCGGGGTGTGCCCGGGAGCGGGGGACCTAGTGGCGGTGGATCGGCGCGCGCCCGACGCCGATGAGCGGCGGCAGGTCCTCGAGACCGATGCTCCGGCCCGAGCGCTCGGCCCGCTTGGGGGCGTCCTCACGGGAGGGCGCCAGACCGAGGATCAGGAAACCGATCCCGACGACGATCCCGAGGAGCATCACCGGGGCCAAGCCGGCGGCGAGCCCGAAACCAAGGTCGCGCTCGATCCGAAAGACGCCGCCCTCGATCGCGACGCTCACGCCGACGAGCACGACGATGACAATGCAGGCGACGGACCAGAAGCCGAGACGAGAAAACAGACCGCCTCGCGAGTTGGCCGGCGAATCGGCGCCGGCGGTTGGCTGGACCAGTTCAGGATGTTCCTGGATCACTGTGACTCCTCAGCCTTTAAGGGTTCTCACTCGCGTATCGGCATAGCCGAGGGAAACTTGAACGGCCGCTCCAGAGCGCGAATCCGGGGGCGATATCGCCTCTTTCGACAGCGACGGGCCGGTACCTCCGACCCTCTAGGAGAAGGCCCCACGGAGCCCGATCTTCCCCCCCGCGTCGGCCGGAAAAACCGCTACGAGCAAGGCGTATCCACCGTGATCGGCAGCGTCGGTGCGCGGCTTGCCACCAGCGCAGCCGCGAGAGGCTGAGCTAGCCTCGACTGGCCCCGGCGGGGAACTGCTCGGCGATGATCGCCGCCACCGCGTTGAACATGCTCCGGCCCGCCGCGAACGCGTCCCTGATCGGGCTCCGGCCGTTGGTGTGGAACATGATCGCGATGACGTAGCCGGCGTTCGGGCCACCGACGATCCCGGCCTGCTCGAGGTCGTACTGAGCGCGGCTGGGCCCCCATCCGCCCTTGAACGCCACCCTGGAATCCGGGCCGTAGGCCTGCTTGAGCCCCCAGCTGTCCTGGTAGCTGACCGTGCGCATCAGCTTGAGCAGATAGGCGGTATCGCGGTGCGAGGCGAGCTCGCCGTCGTTGAGCGCGCGGAAGAGCTTCACCGCGTCGCTCAGCCGCCAGACGGTCGCGCCGAAGGCGTGCAGCCCCGTTTTCGGGATCCTGATTCCGGTCTCGCCGGCGTCCTGGAAGACCCTCTCGATCCGGGCATCCGCTCCGGTCAGCCCGTACCGCGCTGACATCTGGTTGTAGAGGTGGCGTGCCGCTCGGTTGTCGGACTGCCGGATGGTCTGCTGGACCTCGGTCCGTGCGTACGGGGTCAGCGCCTTGGAGCCGTCGCGCTTCCCGGTCACCTCCGCCCGCCACCGCAGGTACGCGAGCACGAGCGGGACCTTGATGACGCTCCAGGTCTGACCCGACTGGAGCGGGCCATATTGGTACGCCGGCCCGCCCTCCAGCGGCTGGATGTAGACGCCGAGCTCGCCGTTCTTCTCGATTTGGGAGATCTGGAACTCGTGCGTGAGCTCAGCGCGGGTCTCGGGCGCCAGGTTGGTGTGTACCGGCGTGGCCTCGCCCGCTTCGCCGCGGCGGATCTCGACCCTCGTGGTCCGAGTCCTTACGGCCTCCGATCCGTTGCGCAGCACCATGACAACGGCGATGCAGCCGAGCAGTCCTACGAACAGCGCGAAGCGCAAGGGCAGAGCGGTCAACTGAGAGCTGAGAGACGTACGACTCGGTGCGGCCGAGTCCCCCGGTTCGAGCCGAGAGTGTACGGGCTCCGGCGGCTCAGCCGCCGGCCGAACCGGTCACCGCCACCCGCGCGATGGTTGTGAGCGACTGGTAGTAGACGTCGCGCCCGAAGCCGGGCGCTGGGAACAGGAAGCCCTGGCTCGGCGAGGGGATGTCGACGCGTGCCTTGTCCGCTCCCGTGTCGAGGTCGAGCACCGCGAGCTGGTCGTGGCCGGTGCGGAGCGAGGCCCGCCGCGCCGCCGCGGATTGCGCGAGCAGCTGGAGAACCGGCCGCAGCGTTCGCCGCACGAGCGGCCGTCGGAGAGCGGGTTTGTCCTTCCAGTCCTGGGCGACGAGCTCCCGCGTGTCCGGGTAGAGGATGAGGTGACCGGCGTGGGCGAACCGGTCGCGGCGCCAGAGCGGCTCGAGGTCGTCGCCGGTGAGTCGCCACGCGCGGAGGACGGCGTTGCCCGCGTCATAGGCCACCACGACGCCGCCGATGGGATCCCACGCCGGCGGGTTCGACTCGGTCCCGAACGGAAGCCCGCTGATCTCCACGGAGTCGACCGCGTGGTCGTCGTCACGCCGGGCCCACCAGAGCCGCACAGGGTCGGGCGACTCGCCCGTGCCGAGCATCGTGCGATCGGTGTGATTGCGCCCGTTGTCCATCCAGAGAACGTGCTCGGCGGCGATCACGGGGTCCCAGCCGTAGCTCCGCCCGGGCGCCGGGCCGTACGCCGGTCGCCACTGCTCGTCGATCGCCAGCCGTCCGGCCTCGCGGTCGAGCCGCAGGCGGAACACGACGGTCGTCCCGACGGCGATCACGCTCTCGCCGTCAGTCGCCAACCGTGCGATCGACGGCTCCGGGAGCCGGAGCGCCGGCGCTACCGGCTCCAGCGTTTGCGGGTCCAGGACCGAAACGGTGGACGGCTCGATGCCCGCGGGCGCGTCGCAGTCCTTGGTCACGAGCTCGCCGCCGTCGAGCAGGACGAAGGAATTGTGGGGCCGCGGGACGGGGAGCTCATGCGAGGCCAGCACGTCGAGGTCGGGACCGAGCCGGTGCGCCCAGCGCCCGAAGACCATGTCCAGGTCGCCGTTCGCGTGCGCCGCGATCCCGCCGGGCCAGTACGCGCCGCCTGGTAGCCGTGGGGTGGAGGCGGTCACCGCAAGCGTCTCGGGGTCGAGCCGTTCCACCCAGCCCTCGACCGGAGTCTCGAGCGGGCGCCGGGCGGCCATGTCGTGGCGGAGCGCGTAGAGCTCCCCCGGCTCGCGCCGCACGAGCACGTCGGTCCCGAACGCGTCGACCGCCGCCGTGACCTCGAGGCCCTCGCCGGGTCGGATCCCCAGCCCCGGCACGCCGTCCGCGCAGCAGCGGCGCATGGGACCGCCGTCCTCACACGTCCACGGCCGCGGCCAGTACGCGCCCGCCACCGGTCAGCGGGCCTGAAGCGGCGCCCGCACTCCTTCGTCGCACCGGATGACCGCGGCGCGCTCGAGCCCTGCGTCGCGGTGGGGGAGCGCGATCCCGAGCTCGGGATCCAGCGCGAGGTCGAGGAACGCCTGCGCGCTCGGGTAGCGAACGGCGATCACCTCGTCCCAGCGGTCCCCCTCGTCACCGATGACCGTGATCGTGGCGTGCGTGTGCCAGAGGACCTCGCCACCCACGCGCGTGAGCACGTCCAGGGCCACAGCGCCGTAACGCTCGTACGCCTCGCGGCCCGACACGTCGGGCGTCCCACCGCCGGGCGGCTCGGCGGCGTAGGCGGCGCGATCGCGGTAGCGGTTGAGGTTGAGCATCACCAGTGGCCCGTCGGCGTCGGTTCCCGCGACCCGGGCCACGGCCTCGATCTGCTCGCGGGTCGGGTTGATCGTCACGCCTGGCCGTCGCCGTTGTCTCGATGGATCAACGCGAACCACACCTCGGTCAAGGTCTGGATCGCCGTCTCGGCGGACACGCGCGGCTCGCGGCCGAACGCGTCGAGCAGGTAGCTCTCGTTCATCAGGTTGAGCGCCCGGGCGGTCTCGGCGATGTCGGCCGGCGGTTGGGCGGCGACGCGCGGTATCGCGCCCAGAGCGTGCTCGACGAGCTCGTTGAAGCGCTGCCGCATCGCCTCCTGGCCGGCCGCGATCCGCTCCTCGCTCGCGGCCGCCTCCGCGATCGCGCGCAGCAGCGGTCCGTGGCGCCGATACACCGCGACGGCCGGCTCGATCGCCGCCTGGACGACATCGAGCCCGTCGCCGATGCGAGCCGCGCGGAGCGCGCCCTGCGCGTCGAAGAGCTCGTCGATCGCCTCCCGTCCCGTGCGCATCAGGAGGTCGGCGAGGTCGTCGAAGTGGCGGTAGAAGATCGTGCGCCCGAGCCCTGCCTCGCGCATCACGTCATCGACGGTGAGCGCGCCATACGATCCCCGGCGGACGAGCTCCTCGGCGGCGGCGACGATCCGGTCGCGACTCTGCTGCCTCGACTGGCGTATCTCGGCCCTGTGCGCAGTGGCCATCAGGCGCCATGTTAGCCGAAAGTTGACACAGTGTGACACACAATGTAACGTCCGCGACCACGTGTCCGAACGACTTGGCATGCGAGGAGGAGCCCTGGCGGCCGCCGTGCTCGCGCTTGTGCTGGTCCTGCCGGCGGCCGCGGGCGCTCGGAAGGCGACCCTGGCGAAGGACGGGCGTCCGAACATCCTCGTCGTCATGACCGACGACCAGGCGGCGGCCGACGTCTCGAAGATGCCTAACGTCCAGCGCCTGCTCGCGGCCAAGGGCACGACGTTCGCCGACACGGTCGACTCCTTCCCGCTGTGCTGCCCGGCGCGGGCGACCTTCATCACCGGCCAGTACGCCCACAACCACGGCGTATTCGGCAACTTCTACCCCTACGGCTGGTACGGGATGAAGAACCGCAAGAACATCCTCCCCAGGTGGCTGCAGGGCGTGGGCTACCGCACCGCCCTGATCGGCAAGTGGCTCAACGGCTACGGCGCGCTCGACGCCCACGGCGAGGTCCCGGCCGGGTTCAACGTCTGGCGCGGGCTGCTCGACGTCTCGGCCTACGACTACTTCAACTTCGTGATGAACCGGAACGGAAGCCTCGTGTCGTGGGGCGACCCCAACTTCGCGCGCAAGCTCGTCCAGTTCGCGAACATCGAGGTGACGCCCAACCCGAGCGGCCTCAGCGGCGTGCTGGCGAAGCTGAAGTCCCTCTTCGGCCCGTCCCCCTATCACTACTGGGGAACGCACAAGGCGCGGAACTACTCGCCGGACGTGACGGGCAAGACCACCGAGCGTCTGGTCCGGTCCGAGAAGAACTCGAAGAAGCCGTTCTTCATCTGGTGGGCGCCGGCGGCGCCGCATCGCGAGGACGTGGCCACGACGCTGATGGGCCGCCCGGGACGCGACCCCCGTCCAGCGCCGCGGTACGCAAGCAAGAGCTCGAGCTTCACACTGCCGCGGCCGCCGAACTTCAACGAGGCGGACTTCTCCCTCAAGCCAACCAACATGCGCAACAGCGCGCCCCTGCTCACGGCCAAACAGATCCAGCAGCTCCAGCTCGACTACGAGGGGCGGATCGGGTCGCTCCTGGCCGTGGACGACCACGTGAAGCGGCTGGTGAGGATCCTGACCGCGACGCATCAGCTGAAGAACACCCTGGTGGTCTTCGTGTCCGACAACGGCTGGCTGCAGGGCCAGCACCGCATCCCGGGCGACAAGTTCCTGCCATACGAGGAGTCGCTTCGTGTTCCGTTCATCCTCCGCGGCCCGGGCGTGCCGGCCGGCAGGGTCATCCACGGACAGGTTTCCAACATCGACTTCGCCCCGACTCTCGTCGACATCGCCCACGCACACGCCGGCCGCACGATGGACGGCGTCTCGCTCATGCCCACGGTGCGCAACCCGACGAAGCGCCCCAAGACGGCCATCGAGATCGAGGCTCCCGCCCCGCTCTTCGAGCAGAACGTCCCGGTCAACGCATGGGATAGGCCCTACAAGGGCGTGCGTACCGACCGCTACACCTACGTCGTCTACAACGAGACCGGCGACCAGGAGCTGTACGACCGCCGCACGGACCCGTTCGAGCTGCACAACCTTGCCGCCAATCCCGCCTACGCGAGCGTCAAGGCGCGGCTGGCGGCGGAGCTGACGAAGCTCGACCGCTGCAAGGGACGGTCCTGCAACGTAAAGCCGTGAGGCTCGCATGTGCCGCGGCGGCGATCGCGCTGGCGAGCGCGTCCACGGCCGTCGCGTCGGCGAAGGTGGGCCACATCTCCGGGCTGCACGATGCGCGGTACTGCGAGATCATCGAGCTCAAGGGCGTGCCGCCCACCGCGAGCGCGACTGTCTGGAACACGGTCGGTCTGAACAAGTGCCCCGAGGCGCAGTGGCGCGCGTTCGATGCGGGCGCGCTGGCGCGGGAGCTCGGAGACACGCTCGTCGTCCTGAACGGGCCTCGTCACTTCCTGATGGATTCCGCGAGCGCCGTGGCGGGTGGCGTGCGCTCCTTCCACGGCCTGCGGGCGAGGAAGGCGGCGACGATCCCGATCCGGAGCGTGGCCGATCTCGTCCAGGCGCCGTACACGGATCGGACGATCAAGCGGACGAACACCTGGCGTTGGAAGAAGGGA
>Ga0209577_10005417_pt1 | contig 11901 bp, 11 predicted proteins | sample GraSoiAngelo_109_FD_185874 | JGI IMG/M metagenome (GOLD analysis project Ga0209577, IMG submission 185874) | Grasslands soil microbial communities from the Angelo Coastal Reserve, California, USA - 14_0903_12_20cm (SPAdes) (version 2) | ecosystem: Environmental > Terrestrial > Soil > Grasslands... | reverse complement strand
CCGCGATCCGGTGCGGGCACTAGCATCGCGAACGCAAATGGCGAGCGCGGGAGAAGGGGTGTCGCGGAGATCGGCAAGGGTAGAGCGCGCGCGTCGCCGCAGGCGAGCCGCGCTCTTGCTGCTGGCGTCGCTGATCGCGGGAGTTGCACTCGGCGCGGGAGCGTCGCCCGCGGCGGCTGTGATCGTGCACCTGAGGAACGGAAAAGCCGTCAGCTACCAGCCGCTGCGCGGGGCTGGGACGATCAGACCCTTCGACGAATTTTTCTCCAACCTCGACTACAGCGGCGGCCCGGTGATGGCGTCGAATACCAACTACATCATCTACTGGCGCCCGACGAGCGCTGGCATCAGGGCCTACCCCGCGGAATACAAGCCGGGACTGAAGCAGTATTTCGAAGACCTCGCTCGTGACAGCGGGGGGCACGAAAACACTGATTCGGTTTCGACCCAATACAACGACGCGGCGGGTCAATTCGCGAACTACGACTCGCACTTCGGGGGCGAATTCGAAGACACCGACCCGTATCCGCCCAACTCGTGTAGCGCAGCGCCCATCTGTGTCGACGACGAACAGATCCAAGCCGAGCTCGTCAAATTCGCGAAAGCGCGCGGGCTGACGATGGATCTCGGGCACGAGTTTTTCCTGGTCACGCCGCCAGAAGTCGAAGATTGCTTTGAAGCGGAAGGCGAAGAATGCTCGGCCGGCAGCTTCTTTCCCGCATATTGCGCTTACCACAGCGCGGTCGCCGTCGAAAAAGGAGTGTTGATTTACGCCAACGACCCGTACGTCACTGGAAACGCAGGATGCGACGATGGCAACCACCCGAACGGCAAGCCCTCGGACGGCGTCATCGAGGGCGGGCTCAGCCACGAGCACAACGAGTCGATCACAGATCCCGAGCCGAACAGCGGCTGGGCGGATTGGGGCCGGCTCACCGGCGAGAATGGCGACAAGTGCCGCACGTTCACAGAAGCGACGGAATTCGGAACGCCGCTCGGCGAAGTGCTCGTCGGAGGGAAAAAATACAAGTACAACCAGGAAATCAACGGTCACAAGTACTGGTACCAGCAGGAGTGGAGCAACAAGGGACACCAGTGCCTGCAGCGCCTCACATTCAGCGCCGGAGAAGCACCCGCGGCTGCATTCACCAGTGTGCGCATCGCTGGCAACGAGCTCGAATTCAACTCCTCCGGCTCGACCGGCGGACCAGAAGTGCGCTACAGCTGGCAGTTCAACGACGGCCCGCAGGGTGAAAGACGCACCGTCGAGACCGAATCCCCAACGATAAAACACTTCTTCCCGAAAGCGGGCGATTACCTCGTTGCACTCACGGTGCTCGCCGCAGACGGCACCAGTAAGGGGACCGCGCATCTCGTTACGGCCGGCAACCCGCAGGAAATCAGATTCACCTCCGCGCCGCCCGGCCCGGCGGCCGTGGACGGTCCCACGTACGCCGTCACGGCTGTCGGTGGCGGCTCGGGCAACCCGGTGGCGTTCACAATCGATGCCGCCGCAAGCGGGGTCTGCAGCATCTCCGGAGTGACCGTCAGCTTCGTCGGCGTCGGCGAGTGTGTGATCGACGCCAATCAGGCGGGCAGTACTAAATACCTTCCCGCTCCCCAGGTCAAGCAGGAATTCATCGTGGTTCGCGGCTCGCAAGAAATCCACTTCACGTCGGCCGCTCGAAGCGGGGCGAAGGTCGGAGGCCCGAACTATGTGGCTGCCGCTACCGGGGGGCCCTCGGGCAACCCGGTGACATTCACAATCGACGGCGCCGCGAGCGGTGTCTGCAGCATCTCGGGAACGACCGTCAGCTTCATAGGCGTCGGCAGCTGCGTGATCGACGCCAACCAGTCAGGCAGCTCGCTGTACAACGCCGCCCCCGAGGCGCAGCTATCGGTCGCAGTAGGCCCGGCTCTAAACAGCAGCTTCTCGCATGTGACGGCCTCCGCGAGTGCGAGCACGGGCGCGATCACCGTCCATCTCTCCGTCGCCAACCCCGGCACCCTCAGCTGGCTCGCGACCTTCGCCAACGGAAAGTTCGGCGTTTTCTCGGCAAGAAGGGCTACCGGAGGCTCGAACGCAAGTGCCAGCCCGCGACGATCGTCTACGGCAAGGGCAGCGCGAGAGTCAGCGCCGCGGGCACCGTCAGCATCACCTTCAAGCCGAGCGCGTCGGCTCGCAAGGCGCTCGCGACGGCCGCCAGGCGCCGCAAGGGGGTGCTCGTGACCCTGAAGCTCACGTTCCAGTCCGCGCTCGGCGGCGCCCCGTTCTCGTCGACCGTCTCGCTGACCGTCAAGCTGAAGAAGAGGTAGGCCGCGCGCGCGCAACGGCGCGGACGCCGCCTAAACTCAGCTGCCGATGACAGCAGACGAGCAGACACGCGAGCGAGTCGCCGAGCGCACGCCCGAGGACGCACCCTCGCGAGCGCAGGCCGAGGACGCCCCGGCACAGGTGCGCTCGCAGGAGGCCGACGTCGAGGTCGAGCGCGAGGAGGGCGCACCGGCCGTCGCCGAGCTCGATCCCGAGACGCGGAGAAAACGGGACGCCGCGCTCGCGTATGTGCGCAAGCTCGGCGATCCGGTGCTGCGCGCGCGCGCGGTGCCGGTGGACAAGTTCGACGCGCGGCTCGCGGCCGAGGTCGAGCGCATGGGGGAGCTGATGGCGGATGCGCTAGGCGTCGGGCTCGCCGCCACGCAGCTCGGGGTCCTGCACCGCGTGATCGTGTACCGCGTGAACGTCGAAGACCCCGTCACCGTGCTCGTCAATCCCGAGATCGAGTGGTCGAGCGAGGAGCTCGAGATCGCCGAAGAGGGCTGCCTCAGCCTCCCCGGCGTCCACGTCGACGTCGAGCGGCCAGCGCGCGTGCGTGTGCGTGCGCGCGACGAGACGGGCGCCGAGCTCGAGCTGGAGGCCGAGGCGCTGACCGCGCGCGTAATCCAGCACGAGGTCGACCACCTCGACGGCATCCTCATCCTCGACCGCATCTCGAAGCAGGCGCGCAAGGATGCGATGCGCGAAATGCGCGAGGCGCGCGAGGCCGCGGGCGCCGTCTAGCGCGCGCGGGCCCGTCCGCTTTGAGCACCGTCTTCCTCGGAACGACCGAGTTCGCCGTCGCGGTCCTCGCGCGGCTCGCCAGCTCCGGCGCGCACCGCCCGGCGCTCGTCGTGACGCGGCCCGACCGCCCCGCAGGACGCGGCCGCCACCTCTCATCGCCGCCCGTCGCACGCGCCGCGCGCGAGCTCGGCCTGCCGCTCGCGCAGCCGGAGCGAGTCAACTCGCCCGCGGTCGTCGAGCAGATCGCCGACGCGAATCCGAACGCTGTCATCGTGTGCGCCTTCGGCGCACTCATTACCGAGCCCCTCCTCAGCGCCCACGAGATGCTCAACGTGCACCCGTCGCTGCTCCCTCGCTGGCGCGGCGCTGCGCCGGTCGAGCGCGCGATCATGGCCGGCGACGCGCGCACCGGCGTGTCAATCATGCGAGTCACCGCCGGGCTCGACGCCGGGCCCGTCTGCGCCTCCGCCGCCGAGGAGATCCGATCCGACGACACCTACGGAACGCTCGCCACGCGCCTGCGCGAGCGCGGCGGCGAGCTGCTCATCGACGTCCTCGACCGGCGCGCACGCGACGGCGAGCTCGAATTCACCGAGCAGGACGACGCGCAGGCCACCTACGCCGAGAAGATCTCCGCCGCCGATCGCGTGCTCGACCCGAGCGAGCCCGCCGTGCAGGTCGAGCGCGTGGTTCGTGCGCTGCAGCCGCACATCGGTGCCCGCGCCGCGCTAGCCGATGGCGCGATGCTCGGCGTGCACCGCGCCGCGCTCGCATCCGATGGGGGCTCGCAGGCACGCGCAGGAGCGCAGGCGGGCGTCTTTGCGCGCGATGGGCGTCTGCTGCTCGCGTGCTCTCCCGGCGAGCTCGAGCTGTTGCGAGTCACGCCGCCCGGGGGGCGGGAAATGGATGGCGCGGCGTACCTGCGCGGGCACGGGCTGTCGCAGCAGCGCTGAGCCGGCGGTGCGCTCGAGCGGTGCGCGGGCGCTCAGGGCAGCGGCTGCGCGCCCGCGCCTCGGCGCGCGTAGGAGCGCACAGACTCGGGGACCGCGATCTGCGCGGGCATGCGCTCGTCCGGCAGCGGCGCGCCGGTGACCGTGCGCAGCGGCAGTACTCCAGCCCACGTCGCAAGCGCGTAGTCCTCCTCGTCGTCCACGGGCGGTCCTGTGCGGATCTTCGCCGAGGCCTCGTCGATCGTCAGCTCGAGGACCGACGTCGACTTCAGCTCGTTGTCGCTCGGTGGGCGAACCTCCGCCCAACGCCCCGGAACGACGTGCTCGACGACCGCTTGGAGCGCCGCGCGCTTCGCGCGCGCGTCCTCGAGTGGCCGCGCGGTCCCAAGCAGCATCACCGAGCGGTAGTTAGCCGAATGGTGCATCGCCGAGCGCGCCAGCACGAGACCGTCGAGCAGCGAGACCGTGAGGCACGCCGGAGCGCCGCCCGCGAGCGTCTTCATCGCGCGGCCAGCCGCCGAACCGTGCAGGTAGACGACATCGCCGCGGCGCGCGTGCAGCGTCGGGATCACGAACGGCTGGCCGTCCGCGTCGACGATCCCAAGGTGCGCGATCAGGCCCTCGTCGAGGATCGCGTCGATCACCGCGCGCTCGTGCCTGCCGCGCTCGCGCCTGCGGCGCAGGCGCACGCGGTCCGAGGGCGGGCGAGCGTCGGCGGCTGCATCGCTCGCAGATGCGGCCGACCGCTGCTCGAGGCTGGTTGCTTGCGTGGAGCCTGTCATAGTACAGTCTTGTGACTGCACTGAAACAGTACCGGATACGGGGCTCGAGTGCGGCCGAGCTCGCGCGCAGCGTCGAGGCGGGCGTTGCCAGCGGCGCCCTCGTCCCCGGCGCGCGGCTGCCGTCCGTGCGCTCGCTCGCGCGAGAGGTCGGCCTCAGCCCGGTGACCGTCTCATCGGCGCTCGCCGAGCTTCGCCGCCGCGGCGTCGTCGTCAGCGAGGAGCGGCGCGGGACACGCATCGGCGAGGCGCCGCCGATCGGCAGTGGGCGCGCGCTGATGCCCGTGCCGGCCGGCGCTCGCGATCTCTCGCGCGGCAACCCGGACCCCGCGCTGCTGCCCGACATCGAGCGCGCGCTGCACTCGATGGCCGTCCCGCGACGGATGTACGGGGACGTCGCCGCGATGCCCGAGCTGCTCGCGCTCGCGCGCGAGCGCCTGAGCGCCTCCGGCGTGCCCGCGGATTCCCTGTGCGTCGTCAGCGGCGCGCTGGACGGCATCGAGCGCGTGCTCGCCGTCCACCTGCGCGCAGGCGACCGCGTCGCCGTCGAGAACCCCGGCTACGCCGCGCTGTATGACCTCCTGCGCGCGCGCGGCCTGCGGATGCACGCCGTCGCGGTCGACGAGCGGGGGATGCTCCCCGACGAGCTCGCGGCAGCGCTCGCGCGCGGGACGCGCGCCGTCGTGATCACGCCGCGCGGGCAGAACCCGACCGGCGCGGCGCTCGACGCCGAGCGCGCGCGTGCGCTGCGCGAGGTGCTCGCCGCGGCACCCGACGTGCTCGTGATCGAGGACGACCACCTCGGCGAGGCCGCCGGCATCGCGCTGCACACGACGCTCCCGGCCGCCGGGGGAGCCTGGGCGGCGACCCAGTCCGTCGCCAAGGAGCTCGGACCTGACATCCGGCTCGCCATCCTCGCCGCGGACGCGCGCACGACCGCTCTCGTCGAGGGCGTACAGCGCTGCGGTCCCGGCTGGGTCAGCCATGTCTTGCAGCGGCTCGTCGTTGCGCTTTGGAGCGACGCTCGCGTGACCAGCTCGATCGCACGTGCAGCCGAGATCTACGCTCAGCGCCGCGAGGGCCTGCGCGAGCGCCTCGCCGAGCGCGGCATCGGCGCGAGCGGTGCGTGCGGGCTGAACGTGTGGGTACCGGTCGCCGACGAGTCGGCGGTCATCGCCGCGCTGCTCCAGCGCGGCTGGGTGCTCGCGCCCGGCGAGCCCTACCGCCTGCCGGGCTGCCCGCCCGCCGTCCGGATCACGACAGCGACGCTCGAGCGGGACGAGGCCCGAGTACTCGCGGGGGACCTCGCGCACGTGCTCGCGCCCGGCGACGCGGCACGCGCCGGGTGACAGACGCTGACCGCGCGGGCCGACAGTGATCGCAGGTACCGCGCGCGCGGACCGCCCGCACGCAATCATCCGTTTCATGGCAGTCAAGTCACAACCGTCCGTCGCTCCCGCGCGCCGCTGCGCGTACGACGTGCTGCGCCGTGTCTTCGAGCACGACGAGTTCGCCGACCGCGCGCTGAACGCGCGCGCCGCGGCGCTCGACCGGCGCGACCGCGCGCTCGCGATGCGCCTCAGCTACGGGGCGGTGCAGCGCAAGCGCACCCTCGACGACTTCGTCGAGCGGCTCGCCGAACGCGACCCCGCGCGCCTCGATGCGCCGATCCTCGCCGCTCTGCGGCTCGGGCTCTACGAGCTCTGCTATCTGGACGCCGCGCCCGATCGAGCTGTGGTCGCCGACGCGGTCGAGCTCGCCAAGCGCTCGGCGCGCGCGGGCCACGGGCTCGTCAACGCAGTCTTGCGACGCGCCGCGCGCGAGGGCCGTGAGGCGCTGCTCGCCGACCTGCGCGACGACACCCCCGAGCGCGCTGCCGTGATGCACTCCCATCCGGACTGGGTCGCGCGCGAGTGGTGGGAGCAGCTCGGAGCGCGGGACGCGCGCGCGCTGATGGCGGCCGGCAACGAGCCGTCGGAGTTCGCGGTGCGCACCCGCACTGATCGACGAGCTGCGCGGCCGCGTGCCGCAGGGGGCGCACCTGGACCCGGCGCTCCCCGAGGCGGTGGTCCTGGACGGCGCGTTCGACCTCCAGGGCTCCAAGCTGTGGCAAGCCGGCGCCTGCATCGCGCAGTCGCGCGCGGCGATGCACGTCGCGCGCGCGCTCGCTCCCGCCGAGGGCGAGCGTGTGCTCGACCTGTGCGCGGCGCCCGGGGGCAAGACGACGCACCTCGCCGCCCTCATGCAGGCACGCGGGCAGGTCGTCGCGATCGAGCGCAGCCGCGCGCGCGCGCACGAGCTCGCGGGGACGATCGCGCGGATGCGCGCCGAGAGCGTCCGCGTCGAGGTCGCCGACGCGACCATCCCGCGACCCGCCGGCGAGCGCTACGACCGCGTGCTCGTCGACCCGCCGTGCTCGGGGCTCGGCACGCTGTCGGCGCGACCCGACCTGCGCTGGCGCTTTCAGCGCGAGGACGTCGCTGCGATGTCCGCGACGCAGGTCGCGATCCTTTCGGCGGGCGCGCAGGCGCTTCGTCCGGGCGGCGTGCTTGTCTACTCTACCTGCACGATCTCGAGCCCCGAGAACGAGCACGTGATAACCCAGTTTCTCGATTCCCACGCCAATTTTGCCCTCGACGACCTCGCGGCCGAGCTGCCCGCGTACCCCGTCCCGCGGGCCCGCGCACCGGGATGCGTGCTCACATTGCCGCACCGCGACCGCACCGCGGGCTTTTTCATCGCGAGGCTCCGCCGGAGCTGACATGGAGCCCGATCGCACTGCCGCGGCCGACCCGGCGGTCGACCTCGGGCCGCGTTGTCCGAACTGCTCGGAGCCCTGGCTGCGGCCCACCAACCTGCCGGGGCGCTACCGCTGCGTGTACTGCCTGCACCGCTTCGAGCTCGCCTCCGTTTGCCCGAACTGCGGCGAGCACTCGACGATCGTGAGGATGTCCTCCACCGCGATCCTCAAGTGCAACCACTGCGGCGACTCGATGCTGCAGCCGATCTAGGCGAGCCTGGAAGGCGAGCATCCCTCTCGAAGACGCCGAGGATGGAGGCCGGGAGATGACTCCCGCGGGGGGCGAGCTCGCGCGCTCGCTACTCGGCGGGATCCGCGTCGCGCCGTCGATCCTCTCCGCCGATTTCGGCAGGCTGCGCGAGCAGGTCGCGGAGGTGCTCGATGCGGGCGCGCGGGTGATCCACGTCGACGTCATGGACGGTCACTTCGTGCCGCCGATCACCGTTGGCCCGATCGTCATCGCGGGCCTGCGCGAGCAGACGGGAGCGGCCGGGGCGATGCTCGACGTGCATCTCATGATCGAGCGCCCCGAGCGCCACGTGCGCGACTTCATCGCCGCGGGCGCCGACTCGATCACCGTCCACGCCGAGGCCACCCCGCACGTCGCACGGGCCGTCGGCCTGATTCGCGAGCACGGCGCGGGCGCGGGCGTTGCGATCAACCCCGCGACCGCCGTCGACGCCTACGCCGAGCTCTCCGGCGAGTTCGACCTTGCGCTGTGCATGACCGTCAACCCCGGCTGGGGCGGTCAGCCGTTCATCGAGCGCTCGCCCGAGAAGGTCGCGCGCGTGCGCGACGCCGTCGGTCCGGACGTCGCCGTCGAGGTCGACGGAGGCATCGATCCGCGCACCGCACCGAGCTGCCTCGCCGCCGGCGCACGTGTGTTCGTAGCCGGCAACGCGATCTTCGGCGCACCCGAGCCGGCTGCCGCCTACCGCGAGATCGCGCTTTCCGTCGGAGCCCTCTGAGCCATCGCCGGCGCCGCACGCGCTCCCCGCCCGGGCAGCCCGCGGCGGTAGACACCCCACAGCAGCGCCGCGAGCAGCGCCGTCGCACCCGCGTAGCCGACCTCGGTGCGCGTCAGCTCGTCGCCGACGGCGCCGCTCAGCATCCAGGCGAGAAACACGCCAGCCGCCGCGAGCCAGCACAGCGCCGCCGCGCGCGCCTCGTCGCGCGCGAGCGCCGCCTGGTTGAGCGCACCGCACGCGAGGTGCAAGCCCATGCCGACGCCGACGAGCGCTAGCCCGAAACGGTCGTAGGCGAAGTGCTGGCCGAAGAGGTGGCGCATCACGAACGGGCCGATCGCGAGGAGGCCGAGCGAGACCGCGCTCGCGAATGCCGCGATCGCGAGCACGGTGGTGCGCACCGCGCGCGCGAAGGCAGCATGGCCGGCACGCGCCTCGAGGCCCGTGAGATGAGGGAGCAGCGAGGTTTGGATCGCCTGGAACAGCTGTAGCGGCGCGCGCGCGATCAGCAGCACCTGGAAGACGACGCCGGCGAGCGCTTTGTCGGCCGCGGTCCCCGCGACGGTCAGTACCGCGGCGTTCAGCAGTGTCTGCTCGGAGAGCATGATGCCCGAGACCCAGCCCGCAAAGCCGCCCCCGCGCCGCAGGGAGAGCTCGCTGTGAGCGGCCGCCTCCTGCACGCCCTCGGTGCCCGGGCCGGCGAGTGCGGCGTCGGCCTCGTCCGCCGTGATCCCGGCGTCCGGCGTCGTGCGCGGCCCGGTATGCACGCGCTCGCTGCCTCGACGCGCGAACGCCGCCGGCACGACCACCAGCGACACCAGCGGCGCGGCGGCGATCCCGACCGCGACCGCGGTCTGGCCGCTCGCGATCCCGACCGCGACCGCGAGGGCGAAGCACAGGCGCGAGATCGCCTCCATCAGCACGAGGCCGCCGTACAGCGCGAAGTACTCGTGTCCGGCCAGCCAGCCGCGCGCGAAGTAGCTCGCGCCGTACGCCAGCGTGCCGACGACGAGCACGGTGTAGAGCGCGCCCGAGCGGTCGAACACGTGGTTGGTGATCGTGCCTTTGAGTGCAAGCGCGAGGACGAGGAAACAGCCAGCGACCGTGCTCTGGATCGCGAGCGGGACGCGCAGCGGGTGCTCCGCGTGCCCGTACGCGCGGCGCTCCGCGATGGTGCGCGAGAGCAGCTGTTCGATCGGCCGGTAGATCACCGAGATCAGTACGAACATCACCGACCACAGGAGCGCGATCCGCGAAGCAGACGCGCCGCCGAGCACGTGGCTCGAGATCGAGAAGTACGCAAGCGTCAGCAGTCCGGTCGACGCGATCCCGATCGACAGGATGCGCGCGCCCGCACCGTAGCTGCGCGGCTTCGCTCTAGAGCGCGACAAGCGCCATCGTCCAGGGGAACGGCGAGCGCAGCTCCACGACATCGCCGTGGCGAGCGAGCAGTCGCGCGAACGAGCGCTTGGAGAAATGGTTGATGTGACCCGGCGTGTTGCCGAGCTCGCGAACGTACGCGCCGCGGGCCATGTTGAGCAACCGCCACACGGGTTCGCGCGGGACGCTCAGGAGCAGGTGGCGCCGCGCGCAGCGCGCCATCTCCGCCAGCGTCAGCTCGGGGTTGGGGACGTGCTCGAGCACCTCGATCGCGCTCGCGAGGTCAAACTCGTTCGCCGCGAACGGGATCTCCGCGCCGCGCATGATCTCGTAGCAGAGGTTCGGCTCAGAGTGCCGTGCCCAGCCCGCCTGGATCGACTCCTCCTCGAGGTCCAAGCCCACGATCCGCGCTTGCGTGCCGAGGCTCCTCGCCCAACGTTGCGCGAGCACGCCCTCGCCGCATCCGACGTCCACGACCGATGCCGGCTGCGCGCGCGCGAGCAGTTCGTCGAGGTCGCGCTCGAAGCCCGCCATCAGGCGGCGGACGACCGGGTTGGTCGAGCCGTACTTGTCGTACGTGTTGCCCGTCACGACCCCGTCGCGCGACAGGGTTACGCCGCTCACAGGTGAACTGCCTCGGGCTCGTCGACCGGGCGTCCTGGATCCCCGGCGGCATCGCCCGCGCCCGAGCCCGACTGCGCGCGCGCCGCGGGCGCGCCTGCGGGAGGCGCCGGCGCGTCCGCGGGAGCGGCTGGGGCGCCCGCGGGAGCGAGCGGGGCGCTCGCGGGAGCCGCGGGCGGCTGCCGGCCCGCGATCGCTGGGCGCGTGTCCGCGCGCGCGGCGCCCAGCTCGTAGTGCGAGGGAGGGACTCCGAGCTCGAGCTCGACTCGCCGCGTGCGCTCGAAGGTCCGCTGCGTCATCACGCGCTGCGCGGCGAGCAGGTCGCCGATCACGCCCAGCGCCCAGAGGACGATCGCGGCGATGAACAGCACCGCGCCGAGGATCAGCGACTGCACATGGCCCTTGCCGTTGCCTTCGGCATATGCGACCGCGAAGCGCACCCATACGCCGATCGCGCCGAGCCCGATCAGCAGCGCGAGGCTCCAGAACACGCGCAACGGCTCGTACTGCGCGTAGATGCGGAAGATCGAGACGGCGTTGCGGCGTACGTACGCGCCCATCGACGGGAACAGCCGTGACTCGCGCGTCTTTGGGTTCGTGCGCACTGGCACGTGGTCGATCGCGACGAGGAGCTTGCCCGCCTGGATGATCGTCTCGAGCGTGTACGTGAACTTCGACACCACGAGGATCCCGATGGCGGCCTCGCGGTTGTAGGCGCGAAAGCCCGACGTCGTATCCGGCACCGACGTCGAGGACGCTTGCCGCACGACCCACGAGCCCAGGCGCTGGAGGAGCTTCTTGAACCGCGAGAAGTGCTCGATGTCGATGACCTGCCTGTCGCCGATGACCATGTCGGCCTCGCCGCGCAGGATCGGCTGCACGAGCCGCTCGACATCGGGGCCGTAGTACTGATTGTCGGCGTCGGTGTTCACGATCACGTCTGCGCCGAGCTTCAGCGCCGTGTCGATGCCGGCCTGAAAGGCCGTGGCAAGGCCCTTGTTGTTCGTCAGCTCGACGATGTGCTCGACGCCCGCCGCGCGCGCCACGGCGACGGTGTCGTCGGTCGACCCGTCGTCGATCACGAGCAACTCGACGGCGTCGAATCCGTCGAGCTGGCGCGGGAGCTCCGAGAGCGTCTGCGGGAGCTGATCGGCCTCGTTGAAGCAGGGGATCTGGATGATGAGCTTCATGGCAGGGCGATTGCCTAGACTTGCCTCGCCGCAGTATCCCAAAGCGGGACTCATGATCCGCCCGCATTGGCTTCACTGCAACGTCGATGCCGTTCGCGACGGGCGCCCTTTAGATGCATAGCGCGACGCTCGAAAGCCCGCGACCGGGCGCGACTTTG
>Ga0209577_10005416_pt1 | contig 11902 bp, 11 predicted proteins | sample GraSoiAngelo_109_FD_185874 | JGI IMG/M metagenome (GOLD analysis project Ga0209577, IMG submission 185874) | Grasslands soil microbial communities from the Angelo Coastal Reserve, California, USA - 14_0903_12_20cm (SPAdes) (version 2) | ecosystem: Environmental > Terrestrial > Soil > Grasslands... | reverse complement strand
ACGATTGATTGTGGATTATCGCCTAATAACACTGCTACTAATGCATCCCTATCTCGACTATTAGTGTTCCATGTTTGTTTCGGTTTCTTATCTTTGTGAATATTGCTATCTTTGTTTTTTTGTTGTCGTTGTGTTACTACTCTTACCCTTTTTCCTTTTTCTAAGGCTTCGGGTATTTCTTTAAAGCCATTTTCAAGAATAGTAACTAGATCTATTGGATGACGCCACGAGCCTGATTCTTCCGTCCTATCAGCAGTGGCATAACCAGGTACAAGACTAGTTAATACAGATTCTATCAATGCCTTATTGTATTCCCATGCAAGCTCATCAATGGCCTCTAATACTTTATTAGTAAAATCAAGAGTATGCCCAACATCGAGGAAGCGATGGTCTGTGGCGGCTGCAAAAAACATATCTGCCAACTCTTGGTCATTAGCACCAACTCTTACAGCGGTAGCAATACATCTCTCTGCAGCTTGAGCATCACGAGATTCAATAAACTGCCTAAACCAGCGCTTAAGCGCGGCTAAGTCAGGCCAGGGTTTTGGGAGGGGTGAAACATCAAACCTTGGTGGCATATCAACACAGTCTTGTGCAACAGCACAAAGACCATGATAAAGCGCAAGTGGTCTATCGTCGCCGTCAATATAGGGCATGATGTTAATCATACAAGTAAGTACCGTTAATCCTTGTCCCCATCCAGATTGTTTGTAATGGGTACCAAAATCAAGACCCATACGGAATGCCTTTGCTATGCCAGAGTCATTGTTGTCATTTGCAGTTTGATTTTCTTCGAATAATGCAATAACTGCTTTGGCAATAATTAATTGGATATTTTGTTTAAGTCCGTTTTGTAACAGCATTTCATTATAAGAGTTGACACCTCTAGAAGAGATAGAGGAAACATCCACCCAAACTTCATTTTCATTTCTAATCTCTACAGGAAAGGAGCGTACATCACCAGCCCACTGGTCAAATGTTCCTCCACTTTTAAGATCAAAGCGAGCGTGATGCCAATGACAGGTAAGGATACTGTCTTTAACAGTGCCCTGGCTTAGAGGAAAACCCATGTGAGGACATCTATTATCTACTGCATAAACTTTGGAATTATGATAGAAAAGAGCAACGGTATGCTTTTGGATTTGTATAGATAAGCATTCACCAGAAGCTTCTCGTATATTAGATAATTTCGCAGCAAATACATAATGGTTGCCGTGATCTTTTGAGATAGTAGCCATAAGCATTAATCACTATAATAGATAATGTAATACAAGCATAAAGCGTTTTGTTGTTTTGTTCGCCATGTTACCTTTGAATGATATTCCAGCTGCAATGCTGTGTTTGGTATCCGTTGCTAAGGAAAGAAAAAGAATGCTACAGCGAGATTAAATCATGCCACTCATAAGTTTCTGTTATACGAGGTGTGTAGGATAAATACGACTTGCAAATTGGCTGGGCTTGCGCTCAAGTCCAGTTCCCAATTTATAATTAGATTGTTAGTTTTCAAAGGAATGGATCACAAAATAGTAAATCCCATTGTTTGGGAATGAAAGCCCATACTTCTTAAAGAACAGTGAAAGCAAACACGAAGTTCATTGAAACTGGCGAACGGAAAGTAGCCCATCGTTCTCTCGGTAAAGGTTCACCTATTATTATGGTCAAACGCCCACGTCTTATAGTAAAGTAATATTTTGTTACGCTGTTAGTAAAGACCAGGAATCGACTATTAAAATTAAGGATTAAGAATATACAAATGATTTATTCCAAGAATTTAAAGTTATTCCAAAACCTAAAAGAAACAGTTTGACACAAGTATCAAATATGACGATTAAAATCTTAGGTGTTGGCAGTAGTATGCGTGAAGGTTCCTTTGGTACTAGAACATTAAAAACGGTACTCGATGCTGCAGGGAAGCATGAAGCCAAAACACGTTTACTTGACCTGCGCAATATAAGAATGCCGATGTTTAATCCAGATATATCAAATGAGTATGATGAACAGATGAAAAAAGTGATAGAAAATGTCAGTTGGGCAGATGCCTTTGTGCTTGCATCGCCAGACTATCACGGTTCTATGTCAGGGGCTATGAAGAATTTCTTGGATTTCTATTGGGAAGAATTTGCTGGCAAAACTTTCGGATATATTTGCAGTTCCCATGAAAAGGGTCTGACGGTGATGGATCAAATGCGTACAGCTGTACGTCAATGCTATGGATGGAGTCTCCCTTATGGTGTTTCCATAAACGGAGAGCAGGACTTTGATGAAAAGGGAGAAATAGTCGATAGTCTGTTAGTTAAACGTCTAAAAATCCTTGCCCGCGATTTAGTTGTCTATGGAAAACTAATCAGAGAACAATTTCTCCGAGACATAACAAGTAATATTTCTGACACCTTTGCTGCACGTTACAGACTATAAATTTTATTTGGTCAGTTGTGTTACAAAACGTGTCCTGCAATTTTTCAACCAGCAATTTTCCCAACTCTAATTCTTTACTATCAAGGTTGGCTCGCTTCTTGTAGCAGCATTAAAGGCTTCTGGTATGGTACCTTTCTATTGAGATTAAGGCTGATTCTGCCCATTTTCTGACGTCCGTAGCCTGGACGCCAGCATGTCATGGAACTTGACGGCAGAGCAAATCCTTAGCAATTGAGCCTGAGCAGGCTATAGTAGATTATAGAAGCGGCAGGGTGGGCAAGATCAACCACTAAATCCAACAAGATTAAACCATTTTCTGTCTCGCTCAAAAGTAAATATCTGCTTACTAAATATGGTAGTTCATACCGACTAAGTTAGGAACTACTACTGCACTTAAATAATTGGCTTACCCAATGCACATTATATGCAAGTGGGAATTGATAGCTTCGCTGCGGCACTCGATGACGCCAGCCTCTCAGTCAGCCCGTCAGAGCGTTTGCGAAGATTGGTCGAACAAATTGAATACGCCGATAAAATTGGGTTGGACGTGTTTGGAATTGGTGAACATCACCGTAGGGAATTCCTTGATTCGGCTCCTGCTGTCATACTAGCTGCGGCAGCTGCACGAACGAAACGCATAGGTCTCACTAGTGCAGTAACAGTATTGAGTGCAGCCGACCCAGTACGTGTGTTTCAAGAATTCGCAACCTTGGATCTTCTGTCGCAAGGTCGGACGGAGATGGTTGTGGGCCGTGGTTCATCCATCGAGGCGTTTCCCCTGTTCGGCCTGCGATTGGAGGACTACGACTCGCTTTTCGAAGAGAAGCTCGATCTGCTGCTGAAGATTCGTGACAATGAGCACGTCCATTGGTCTGGCGAATATCGGCCTACCCTGAATGGACAGGGAGTCTACCCTAGGCCCTTGCAGGAGCCTTTGCCAATATGGATAGGCGTTGGTGGCACTCCAGAATCATTCGTCCGTGCAGGAGCGCTTGGACTCCCCTTGATGGTCGCAATCATAGGCGGCGAAACGCGCAGCTTCCGGCCACTCATCGATCTCTACAGGGAGGCTGGGAGGCGAGCCGGCTATTTACCACAACAATTGAAAGTAGGGGTACATTCGCTGGGCTATGTCGCAGAGAGCACCCAAGAGGCAGTCGATGACTTCTTTCCAGGATATGCACATGCCATGACTAAGGTTGGAAAGGAGCGCGGATGGCCTAAGATGACGCGTGCGAGTTTTGACGCCCAGCGAGGTCCGCAAGGTGCATTGCTAGTCGGCGATCCGGATGAGGTAGTCGAGAAGATCATTAGGCACAGCCAAGCGCTCGGCGGCATCTCCCGGATCACTTTTATGATGAACCCCGCCTCGATACCTCACGCAAAGCTCATGCGAGCCACAGAGTTAATAGGTACGCGTGTCGCGCCTGCCCTTCGCGAAGAACTCGGTGGGAAGGATGGTTGAGATATCGGACTCGAATTTGTTGTTGTTGTTGTCGACTGACGGCTCTGTCGACTTGACTGATGCTAACATTCCTTTCACAAATAGGTGGCATCCACCAATATAACAGCACCTTTTTTTGTCTGGTGAAAATTAGGGTGAAAAGCAATCGCTGTTGATTTCGGTTGCTGGCTTGCAAGAAAGTGTTGGATTAGGGAGGTATACTCAATACAACTCTTCGATGGCCAAACTGTCTGGCTTATCAAAATAGATCAAAGTATTTCCTGTAATCACTAGCATATCGGATACCCCCAAACTTGATTTCCGAAGATATGCCTTCATCGGTTTCTTCCTGAAAGAATACACTCCAATTGTTGTTTACACATCCGAGCTTTAAGGCAGGACTTGGAAATTTCAGACCAGACAGACATCTGGTATCGATTGCCAGCTGCCAGAAATTTCTACCACTCGTAAATAGTTAAATTGCCTCTTATTCGTTGATGTTGGTGAATTGGTTCTTCCCTTAAGCGCAGTATAGGGCGCATGTAGATAAGTTATCTGTTAGAATAGGTCTAGACCCAAAGTTTGGTCTATGCCAAATGCTTAGACTGGTACCTGATTTTGTATGCTCGTACTCAACTGCAAATTTAGTGGCATTTATCGTTGCAAATATCGTTTATGGACAATAAAAGTATCTGCCAACGAGTTTGATGTTGCATTGTCTAAAAACGATAACAGAATGAGATAGAAACCGCTAATCTTATCAATCCGAAAACAGTAGCAAAGATACGAGCTCTCATGTTCCTCCCCTAAAACCCACAAGTACAATATCTAGGTGGCATAGACCTCGAATCTATGTTACAATAGTTTTAGATCAAATCATAAAACCTAAAAGAAAGATACCGTCATAAATTGTAGTGGCAATGTCAAGGTGTCATATTTGTGGCAAGGCTGGGCCATACACAGAAATGATAGACTATACTGTGTATTCTGTACATCCTAAATGTGAACATAAATTGTTATGTATATCACATAAGGTAAAAGAATTTCAAAACTGTTCCATATGCAAAAGGAGCGATGCGCTATCTAAGCTGGAACTAAGAACCCACTTAATTAATAGTCATACCAAAGAAGCATTAGCGGATTTGTTAGTTGATAACGGACAGTAATTGCACAAGTACGGATATTCCAGATCCATGTAGAATGGAATTATAATTTAGTCAGAAAGTCAATATAATAACTTTTTTCTGGCAAGAAACCGATATTGCTGTAGTGAGTTTAAGGCATAGTGAATTCGGCGATATTTTTGCTGCGCGTGTATATGGAAATAATTTACAAAGTGATAATCGAGAAAATTATGAATTTGCTTCAGCATACAAAGATGTAGTAAAATTAGTAAATCAAGGAAAAAAAGGAGTTATTTTGTATAGTGAGGTCGTAACGGGATATGATCCGTATACAATTGGTGCAATCGCATCTGAAAATGAAACAGTTGAACAATTGGGGTTAGAATTAGAGAAAAAAGAGAAAGACACTAAAATGGATTCAAAAGCGCCTAATTACTACTACCCAATTATAGAGAAGCTAGAAAAATGGATTATAATAAAAAGATCGAAGATAGGCACGATGTAACGGGTCACTATAGTTAGTTCGTAAAGATAACAATGAGGATGAAAGACGATAATGCTTAAATCTGGCCGATTATATTTCTGATAATCGTATAGTATGTATCACCAAGGCAACGACAATCGGTACGAAGAGTACATAGCGGAGCATATCAAGAAGGGAACAACTACTTGTGCTTTAACTTGTAAAGATGGAGTCGTTCTAGCTGCTGACACAAGGGCGAGTGCTGGCTTCTTTATTGCAGATAGACATGTTATGAAAATTCAAAAGGTTGATAGACATATTGGTCTGACTATGGCAGGCGGAGTGGCAGATGCCCAAAATCTTGTTGATATCATGCGTTATAATGCGAACATATACCGCCTTACAAGTAAAGATCCTATACCAATCAAGTCTGCTGCTAGATTGTGCTCCAATGTATTATTCAATCAGCGATACTTTCCCTTCTTCGTCCAGATTATCCTTGCCGGAGTCGATAAGACGAAGGAGGAAGGACAAATATACAATATTGATCTCTTTGGTTCAATGACTAGTGAGAAGTTCATATCCACAGGTAGTGGTTCACCGGTGGCATATGGTTACCTTGAAACTGCATTCAAAGAGAATCTAACTGTAAATGATGCTTACAAAATAGCAATACAAGCAATTGCAGCGGCCATTAGAAGAAATGCAGGTACTGGTGATGGCATCAATGTAGTCATTATAGATAAAGATGGCTATCGTGAGCTGTCGAAGGAAATGAAAAAGGCTGTAAGTGTAGCTTACTAGGGAAGCTTCTTTACTAAATATAGCAGAGCAGCCTCATCATCCTGAGATCCTAAATAATATCAGTTTTTCTTTACAAACTACTCAGTTGACGTAACTGATCGTCTTATGATGCAATTGTGACTCGACTCACTTAAAATGAGATAGTAAGTCAAAAATATGCCATGTGTTCATATCCTATATCTATATCCGTTTTTAGTTGTAAACTCCGAATAGTTTACTAAGTTCGTTTAGTCAATAGGCTTATGTATTCGTAAGCACCGATCGTGTTATCAAATGCATAATGAAGTTGCTGGAATTGTTTTCTAAAGTCAGCAACATCTTTTGCAACTATGCGGGGATCCTGCTTATCAACGACCACTCGTTTTATGAAACCAGCAACTTCCTTCATCTCGCTTTCTTTCATTCCTAGCCTAGTTGTTTCAGGGACACCAATTCTCACTCCACTTGGGTGCATATAGTGTCTACCAGCCTTAATGTCTCCAGGTAATAATTGTCTGTTCAAAATAATATTGGCCTTTTCTAGATCCTTTTCAATTGTACCGCCATCACCAAACTTGGAAACATCCACTGCAATCTGATGCGACGCGGTATAACCTTTTTTTTCGCCTAAGACACCAAATCCAAATCCAACTAGCCCTTCTGCAAGGGCCCGAGCATTTTTGATTACTTGTTTTGCATAATCTTTTCCAAACTGTAATGATTCCGCTAATGCGATAGCCTTACCCGCAACATGATGTAGATGATGGGAACTTGTATTACCGGGAAAAACTGCTTTCTTAATTGTTTCTGCGTGTTTTTCTAACGATACGATGATTCCGCCCTGCGGCCCCCAAAGGGTTTTATGTGAACTCATAGTCATAGAATCTGCGCCCTCTTTCAGCGGGTCTTGAAATTCGCCCCCAGCAATTAGGCCAGCGACATGCGCCCCATCATAATTTATATATATACCACGGTCATGCATAAAATCCGCTAATTCTTTTACGGGATGAGGAAAAAGAAAGAGACTACCTCCAAACATTCCAAGCTTTGGCGATTTACCATCACGTGCCATTTCTTGGACCTTCTTTTTCGTCTCATCAACATCTATTGTCATTTCTTCCTTCGAAAATGGATAATATTCTATATTTAAGCCGTGAACAAGACCTGCAGTGCCAAAATTCTCCTTTTTCCCGTGCGAAATATGTCCTCCATTTGGAATAGAAGCCGCTATCATATAGTCTCCTGGCTGTGAAAATGCAGCATAAATAGCAAGATTTGCTACTACACCTGATGTCGCTCTACAATCAGCAAACTCTGATCTGAAAACCTTCTTTGCAAGCTCGTTGCAGATTAACTCCACCTGATCGATATATACACAACCAGCGTAAACCCTCTCGCCGGGCCATCCTTCCGCATATCTATTACCAAAGTCTGACATCAGTGCTTCTCTTACCGCTGCGCTTGGAATGTTTTCGCTTGCGATAAGTGGGATTGATTCACTAAACCAGTGATGGTGTTCTTTCATCAGTCTTAATACATCATCATAGGAAGTTTTAGCATTCAACTTAGGTATATAGCATCTTCCGTTGCTAGTCCTAATTTAAAATATCGCATTACATAAAAACGCATTCACAAAAAGTATTGAGAAAACCACCAGCGGAGATAAACTAATCCTTCGTTGTAAATTACTAGCACTTCTCAAGTTAGGACTTCACATTATCAATCTCACATTCTTCTTCATAATTCTGGTTTCTTCTGCCAATATAGATACGGAATTAACAAGCACTACTATCTTATCTTATCTTATCTTATCTTATCTTATCTCAAAAAAATAATGTGTTGTGCACATTTCTTCCCACATCACTAGAATAGTGATATTAGAGACTATAATCAAATAAGTGGTAGCAATGCCAATTCTCGGCAATATACTGTCATTACGAGATAGTACCTATAGACCGACATTATTCTCCATCCTTTGATGATTTACGCCTTGTCTGCTCTTTTATCCATAGTTCTATAGCTTCTTGTAACGCTATACTGATATTTCCTTTCCTGAAGCCTTTAGTATTAGCCACTGTCCTTCTAAATCGTTCTTCGATGTCATCTTCTACGACTATATTCATTTTACCCACCTTCTCTATAAGGAGATACCACTATACAAACATATAGAGTGGCCATAACCTGCTACTTGCTGCCTGCGACAAAGTTTTCTTGGAAGTATTTTTTAAGCCTATTTGCATCAATATCACTTATCAATATATCATCATGGAACACATCCTTTTTCCCTTTGAGCATATTACCCTTGTCTGCTAGTATCTTCAACGCAGAAGGAGTATCTTTTGACTCTGAATGAACTAATTCCATTTTTAATGCTGGGCCTTTAGAGAATGTACCCTGTTCTCCCTCACCACGGATAATAAACTCGTTATCCTTATCCTTACGCGGTCTCTCAAATTGCATCGAGTATCTGTTAATCCTGTCTTCTATTGTTACTTTTAATTTGTGTTCTTTGTTGTCTTTCTCTATCTTGAAAGTATATTTCTGAAGGCCCTCTACCTCAATGACATTTCCAATAGGGTTTCTATTATCTTCCTCTTCATGTAGGTGTGAATCCTCTTTAGCAGCCCAGAGCATTCCTTCATTTGCTACTGTTATTCTAAATCTACCATTATCTCCGCTAACTTTCAAATGAGAATCAATATTTCTTTGGAGTTCTGCTGTTGTCATTGCCATAGAAGGACCTTTGTACCATTCGTTTTTACTCTCCTTGGAATCTAATAAGCCGCTATATCCGACAAGATAGCACTCCTTTGCATTCCATCTCCTTACAAGTTCGTATGCATCAATTACAGAGATCATCCCTGATTCGGGATGTGGATTGTAAGTCTGTGTGCCTAAGACCAAAAGATCCGGGTTCCACAACAAATTCTCGTCTGCTTTAGGTAAGGAGAGGAAGTCCCAACCCATTATGATCTTTTTGTCTTGATATTTGACAACATAAATTACAGAGCTTGGAGTGGAATTATCACCGTGATTTGCAACTATCGGTGTTACTGTAAATGGACCGGTTATAAAGGGCTTATTTGGTTCTATGATGTTAAAGGCTGATCGTCTTTCTGCCAGCTGAGGAAATTTGCTCATAATTTGATCACAACACTCTTTGGTGCAATATACACTGAACTTATCAGATCCGTCCACAACCTTATTGAAAAGATTAGGAAGGTCCTTTATCTGATCATCATGAGAATCTGTAATCAGAACAGCATTTGGAATATCAGATATTATTATTTTCGATTGCGCAGACGTTAGATCAATTCCACTTTTTTCTAGGCTTCCAACAACACCTTCACCCACATCAACTAGAAGATGAAAATTTGCATTCGCACTGCTGCTATCAGCAGCAGAAGGAGAGGTGCTGAATACAGAACAAGAAGTATTTGCGATTATTTGCTTTCGTTTTATTTCTGCAGCTCTTTCAGATTTTTGTTCGTCAAATATCGTGGAAATATTTGGTAGTGTCCCATTAATTCTTACCAGCAACTGGGTAGTCTTTTCTGGGGCAGTAAGTGTTCTTTGCATGTTCTTATATACACATATCGATATAAATAGATATCGATTTATCAATTTATATACATTTCAACAAAAATACAAATATGTATAATAAACAAGATAAAATAAGACAAATTCAGATATATATGTTATAGTTTTGAATTCAAAGCAAGAAACTGCTAATGAAAATATACGAATAAGTGTAAATTGGTGAAAATTTTATGAAAACACACAGAGCCAATGTCGGCTCTTGCCATGAGCAATATTTCAAAGTATATGAAAACGAAGAGAAAATAAGAAAGTTACCCAGTGCTGTTCAGCATTATTGCTTTTGCAAATGTATCACCGTTGTCATTACTGGCTCTGAATACTGGCATCAGAGTACCTGTCTTGTTTGTCCACCATGTAACGTAGATATTGCTTCCAGACGCAGCTATTTGGGTATCTTGGTCTACCACATGTCCTTTGTTTGGAGCACTTAACATTATGTTCTTTGCAAAGGTTTTCCCTCCGTCAGTGCTCTTTGCAAAGAATACGTTCCAGTGTCCTGTGTCATTGTTAGGCCACGCCATATACACATTGCTTCCTGACGCAGCTATGGGGACAAACGCTCTAATTTGGGTTGCTGTTGTTGCTCTGGGAGATTTGGGTTGTGCTGCTGCTGGCTGTATTGGATTTGCATAAATGACAACAGTAGCAACTAATAGCACCACTATCGCAAACATACCCATGTTTTTCTTGATTAACATAATGCTGTTATAAGGCGGCGTCTATTTAAGAAATCTCATTCACGTCACTTGACAGAACCCTTTCTTCATTTATTCAAACTCTATGGTGTAATCTGCTAGCTAGTTTTTCATTTCAGATTTGGCTAAATGACAACTTAGGAACAAGTTCGGCGAAAAGACTGTTTTTAATTTCGTCAACTTCAAATAATAATAGTGGTAGGAAAAGAAGTGAGAGAGTGAGGTGATGACTCATAACAAGAAGAATAAAATGACAAAAAAGTGTTCGAAGTGTGGTTCAGAAAAGACTTCTGAACGCTGTTGGCGTCATAACAAAGAAGGAAATATAAATTGTCGTAAATGTTATGATAAACATCGTGATAAGATTAGCTATCTTGAAAATGCTGATTACTGGAAAAATAAGTCGAAGGTTTACCTTCTTGAACACCCTGATTATAAGAAGGTCTGGTATCTTGAACATCCAGATTATAGGAAAATCAGATATCTTGAAAATAGAGAAGACGAGCTAAATTATCAAAAGGTTTGGCGTGCAAATAATCCTAACTATCAGAAATCTTGGCATGCATGCAATCCTGATTATGATAAAACATGGTATCTCCTTAATCGTGAACGTATATCGGAAAGATCATGAAAACGATATCAAAAACGAAAGGCACACGCCTTATTGTTCGTAAAACAGTTGGCGGTTCAAAAAATGAAAGGATAGGTCCTGCTAAGTGATTATTTTCATATGCGAAACTCTTCCAATTAATACCCCGCATTCATCTTGCTAATTTCGCTTTGCATTTGAATCAGCTGTCTAAACGTTTTGCGCATAAAGGTTACAATTTGGTAAGTCAGTGTTAAATTTATTTGCTATAGGTTTCGTCTTTTTTCAGATGATCTTATATCTTAGAATAGGCATGTATTACATATGCTAAACGGTATAGCACACACTCACGAGAAGACTCAGCCTATAGTTATCGTACTTGTAGCAATAACATTACTTGCAGCAGCGGGAGGATTCATTATCATAGCAAATTATGTCATGCCGAACATACATCAATTCTGTCAGACCAGGTTAGGTGCTCTACATTGCTATAATGTCCAGTATCATAAACTCTTTTAGTTCAGATAACAACGTTAGTTTGGCTGTAGCAATTGGGGCCGCCCAGAATGTAAATGACTAATGCGACTGAAAGTCCTACAGTTATCTGACCATGCTACCTAAGTTTTGTCCATCTGGTGGTAACTCAAAAACTTATTGTTGTATAACTTTTATTTCCCGACCACAAAATGGACAATATTTTACCTGATTATAAGTAACCATTATATCGTCTTTTCCACATACTCTCATCACGCCAGTTTCATGTCCAAATGGGCCAGAGGGAGTCAAAAT
>Ga0209577_10005415_pt1 | contig 11903 bp, 10 predicted proteins | sample GraSoiAngelo_109_FD_185874 | JGI IMG/M metagenome (GOLD analysis project Ga0209577, IMG submission 185874) | Grasslands soil microbial communities from the Angelo Coastal Reserve, California, USA - 14_0903_12_20cm (SPAdes) (version 2) | ecosystem: Environmental > Terrestrial > Soil > Grasslands... | reverse complement strand
ACCGAGATTTGGATGCGCTGCCGGAGCGCCCCGCCCTGGCCCGCCGTCGTCGTGACGGATTCCGCGTCCAGGAAAACGGAGTAGCCCCCAGACCCGTAGGCCGTGATTATCTGATCGCTCATTCATCGCTCACGGAGTCCTAGTTCGGCACATCGCTCGGGGTCCGGCTGACTTCTACCCACGCACTTCCGTCATAGCGAAAGTCGATGGACCGGCTGAACCCGGGGCTGGGCGAGGTCCAAGCGGCCAACTTGTAGAGCGTTCCCCACGTCACCGTCCCGAGCGTGGACCCGCTCGTGTTCCGGATGGTGATGGTGATCCGCTGCCCATCGGCGTCCGCGTTCACGGGGTTGGCGATCGTGAAGGCGTTGGTGTCGGTCACGGTTACGTCATACAGGTTTGCCAACCATGCATCGATTGCGACCGTACCGGAGTAGGGAACGACGGTCCGCTTCATGGAGATACGAGAGTAAAAAGTGGACCATCCGTCAATAACTAGGTCCCCATTCGCGTGCACTGTTCCTTCAAAATTCTGGTCCTGCGTTTTAGGGCGCTTCGGGTTAAAGGGCATGGGTTAGGTTACCACTTCGTCCAATCCCGCCAGTCCTCGATCCCGACCGCCTCGACCGTCGCTTGGATCTCCCCCCACGGAATGGCCCAGTCATTGGACCTTGAGTGAATCCCCAGTATCCGAACGAGCGCACAGACCAACGCGGCGTCGTGGAGATGCAGACGTTCGAGTTCCGCTTTCGCCTGCCCAATGATGCGCCGCAGGTCCGCGCACTCGGCGTTACGCTCGGCGAGATTCTTGCGCAATTCCTCAACCTCCCGGAGGAGCGGGGGCCAGGTCTCTCGCGCTTGGGCGATGAACTCCGCGTCGGCCCGGGACCACACGCCGGCCACGGGGGACCCGTTCGCGTGGACGTAGTACGGGATCTCAGCGAGGGAGAGGAGTTGCCCGCTCGTCCCGGCCCGGCGTTTTTGCGTGATCTGCCAGGGACCGGGGGTGGCTTGCGTTGTCAAGTCGGAGGGGGAGACGGTCACCGCAACGAATGCTCCACGACAGAAAGGGGGCGAGAGCCGTGCCGATCAACCGAGTTCACTTCAGTAGCGCCTCGATTCACTGGGCCACCCCGCAAGCGTTGTACCAAGCCCTGAACGAAGAATTCGAGTTCGACGATGACCCGTGCCCCCACGGTGCGTTTGACGAAGCACTCGCCGGCAAATGGGGCGGACTCACGCGGCCCTGGGGATCGCGGACCTACCTCAACCCGCCGTACGGCAAGCAAATCGAGTTATGGCTCAGGAAAGCCTACCACGAGTCCCTGCTCGGGAAACTGATCGTGGTGCTCATTCCCTCCCGCACGGACACCCAGTGGTGGCACAATTGGGTGATGCGGGCGACGGAGATCCGGTTCCTCCGAGGTCGGCTCAGGTTCGGCGGGGCCGAAAGTTCAGCACCGTTCCCATCTGCCCTCGCGATTTTCAGGGGTGAGCAATCTGTCGGAGGGCCGATCGCCAACATCCAATATCCGGATCTCCGACAAGACGGTCACGTCCCGGGCCAGACAAAACTCTTACCGTAAGATTTATCTCGCCCCCGCGATCGCAAGACCCACGAGCGGGTAGAAGATGTTGCTCGGGCCGAGGTGCTGCCACCCGCAGAGCGACCAGATGAAGTACCCGACGAACGCCGCGAGGAACGGCCCTGCGGTCGCAAACGCCACCGCCCAGATCCCGAGGTAGCAAACGAGCCCGACGAACCCGACCGCGTGGAAGGTGTCCAGGAAATCGCAATGCGATTTGTCGAAGAAATCGCTCGCGGCCGGATCAGGATTTTTTATCGCGAGTTGGGACCAGCCATAGCCAAAAACGGGTTTCTGTTTGATTTGCTTCCAACATTCTCCGCAGATGTACCCCCGACCAAACGTAGCCACAGACTGGACGGTATCGTGGAGCACGTCCTTCCACCCCGCCCTCGACAGGTGCTCGCGCCGCCCCACGCCCGCGACGAGGAGGATGGCGCCGAGCCCGCCGGCGGTTTCAGGCCAATGCGGAGGGGTGCCCCAGAGGGAAACCGGGACGGCCACGAGCAGGCCCGCCCACGCCGCCCGGGACCCGGACAGGAGCGCCGTGAACGCGAGCGCGCCCGCCACGATGTAATCTCCGGTCGCCCCCGCGTGCGCCGCTCGCCACGCCGCGATCGGAAGAAGCAACGCGGTGTACCCCCCGAGGAACAAGGGGTTCGCGAGTGTACCGCAACTCCGTACGCGCGTGTCCATCATTGCGGACGTGGCGCCAGCGGGGAGGGCCCACTGCGCTTTGCCGAACGACTGCCAGTAGGCCACGACCGTCACCCAGAGCGCCCCGAGGAGCAGCCCTTCAATCACGATCTCCCGATCCGGGCTGACCAGTTGGGACGCGAACAGGGCGAGGCCGACGTAGAGCGCCTGCGTGAAGAGGCCGTCCGACCGCGTCACGCTCGGGAGCACGATCAGCGGCTTGCGGACCTTGACGATCAGCGTGGTCAGGATGCCCGCCCCGAGGAACGCGAGGAGCGGGATCTGCGTCCACGTCCACCGCCATCCGTGGAGGGCGTCGTGCGCGCCCGCCGCGGCGAGGACGAACCCGATGGTTAAACAGACTAATTTTTGGATGTTTGTGGGTGTCGAGCACGCTCCCGCCGAGGCCAGCAGAATCCCGGCGAGAAAAACCGTGTGCCCCGTCACAGCGGCACCATCTGCGTGGTCTGCGTCGCGGGCGGTTTCCCGTCGTCGTGCAGGTCCAGGCACAAGGGGGTATCGTTGTTCATGAACTGCCAGTGATTTACGGGTATACCGAACGCTAGGGCTTGGCCGTTAGGAAACCGCAGGGTCAAGTTAAAGGGTTTGCGAAGGCTAAGATAGAAGTGAACGAAGACCCCGAAGGTGAACATGACTACCGCCACAGCGATATCAAAAACCATCGTTGTGACCCCTGACGAATGCTCGCTTTGCGGCAGAGAATTCATTTACCGCAGGAAATTTTGTTCGAAACGGTGCAGTAACTTGGCGCACCACCTTCTGAACTACGAGCACGATGCCCAATACCTCCGACGATGGCGTGAGGCTCACCCTAATTACCGCGACAAACACAAGACCCCACCTGAGAAGCGGAAACAATACAACCAACGAGTGATTCTCTTCATGGGTAAGCGCATCCCTGTCGTACCCAAAGGACGTAACCCCCGTACTGGGCGTTGTTCGAGTTGCGGCCGGAAAGTCGGATGCGGAATAAAACGGACGCTGATTCATCACGACCACTATGATCCGAGGAATCCCCTTGCGCACACCCGCGAACTGTGCCAGCGATGCCATCTCCGCGTCTTCGATCCGGTGGAGCGCCGATGCACCAGTTGTAATACCCCATTCGTGGCGAATCACCCAGGGGCGAAATACTGTTCTCGCCGATGCCGCAGGCGCGTCTACTACGAGCGCGAGCGTTCCGGGTACTACGACTAGCGGCGAGTTCAGCCCACATACGTTCGTCGGTCAGATGTTCGTGATGGACAACCGCGTATCCTTCTGTCCATATCTATATAGGAAGGGGGGAGTGCTCATGAAAGTCGCCTTGATGAAATTCGCCTACTACACGGTCTATGCCGTGATGATCTTAGTCCTCGTGCCGATCTCATGGGGCATCTATTTCTTCCTGACCTATCTGCTGTCGCCCTTCGCCAGTGAACCCTATCCGGACGCGGTCCAGACTGCGAGGCAGGTGTGGTCTGCCGCGAGGCAATTGTGGTTCATGATGTTCGGAGCGTAAGAACCCGCGAATGGAGAAAGCGGTTCTAATCTGCGCTTTCCGCCGGGGCGACAGTAGGCTGTAGATCGTCATCAGGAATCCAATGGCACGCGGTCCCCAGGCAATCCACTTGTCTGGCGTTGGAGACCCATGCCACACACCACCATCGCGGTAAATCTTCCCTCCGAATCTCTCGACGAGTTGGTGAAGCATCCACGGGTCCTTCTGGCCGATCGACGCATGCACGTCATGGACCGTTCCGTAGCAATTCCCCTCACCCTCGTACCACCCAGCCGCGAGGATGATGTCTCGCGTCGTCGCAGGGCCCTTGGCGGCCGCGGACACAATCCCGTACTCACGCCTGCATTTCAACGAACAGAATTGGCGCGGGGTTGACGGCGTACTCCGAACTTCGGTCCCGCACCTAGGACACGGACTGACCCGACTGGTCCGGCGTTTATTGATTCCCATGCACGCTTTCGAACAGAACCGCTGGTCGGTATGCGAAGGTTGATAAACTTGGGCGCAGACCTCGCAGACTTTCGAAACGGCACATTTCTGCCACACTTTTCCGCTTCCGGGGACCCCTCTCGCCATGGAGAGTAAGTTCCACATCGCTCTCGATCCTCCCTGGTTACGGAGGCGATTGCTCATACACACGCGGCCCACGCGCGGGGCGCTGAAGAAGTTCCTCGACCGAGAACTGTTGCTGCCGCAGTTCCACTTTCCGTTCGACTTGGCTCTCGGCGAGGAGTTTCACACCGTACCGCTGGACGAACTGGTCGGCCAGATCCGCAATCGTCCCTGGCGGCTCGCCCTCATCCCTGAGGGCCGACATGACGAGCTGCCGCAATCGTTCATTGATGCCGCTGACCGCTTGGATCGCCCGATTCCGGTCGCCGTCCTCGACCAAGCGATTGACCGCCGCCTGTCGGGCCACACGATCCCGAGCCATGTACGTACGGATAGCGGATTCTGCCGGCGTGTACTTCGGGACAGCCACAACGGGCGCGAGGAGCGTCTGCGGTAGGGATGATCCAGATTGGATCATCATCCGGATGGAGAGCGGTGCGAGGCTCGTGAACGCGATCTTCCCGGCGGTTTCGAGGTTCTGCGGCAAGGACTGGACGGGGGACGTATACTCGGCCTGCCGCTCCGCAAGCGTAATCGCGCTACCGACGAGTGGGCTCGGCGTAATGGTACTCTCCAAGGCATACGGCCACGCGAGCGTCCCCTGGTAACTCCGTATCCAATCGTAGGCGGGCGAGAGCAGACCTGAGCGTCGAGCATGAGCGCGGGGGTTGCCCGAGATTTCCTGGAACACGTGGTCCATCGCTGGCGCAACCCCGAGCAGGAGAATTCCGGTCATCGCCAACTTATCCGCCGCCGCAAGGCGTTCGCCCATGGGCACTCGGCCGAGGAGCCCCTTCGCCATCTGGCCCCACGCTTTCATGACGCCGTAGTGGTAGGGGCCGAAGATCACCGCCCCACGGTCGCGGAAGATCCGGGACAGGTCCTGGCTCCCGGCGATCGTCCCGGGGATGCGGTAATTCGGGATGAAACGGTCTGTCTCGCGGATGGCCGCCTGCCTCGACTGCCCCTCCAGTTCGCGCTCGAACACGCGCTGGAGGTAGGCGAGATCATTCGTGAACCAGGTGATCCGGTGGGACAGCCACCAGGGCGAGTGGACGATGTCCATGGGGGCGCGACCGAGGTGGGCGGCCATGCCATCGAGAAGGCTCGGGTTCTGCCGGAGCTCCCGACGGGCCATGTCGAGCAACGCGTCCCGGACGCGGGCCCCGGCCCCGTTCTCCTGCATCACCGCGCCGCCGTCCCGCATCGCCTGGAGATAGTCTTCGTTGATGTGCGCCGCGGCGTTCCACGCCTTCGTGGACGATTTGACCAACCGCAGGTAGGCCGCCGGGTTGATCCACTTGAAGATCCCCCGATCGACCAGCCAATTCGCCGCCACGTTCGGCGTATGGATCAGGGGGTTCACGAACCCGATGCTGATGCTCGACTGGCTGAGCCAACGAAGCGCCTTGATGATGTCCGCCGCGTCCCGCGTCTGCGGCATCGCGGCGTTGAACACGGCGGCGACCTTCGGTTCCATCACCCAGCCCATGAACTGCGGCATCTCGGTCCGCACCCAGGTCGGGTGTAGCCACGCTTGGTCGGGCGGGGCCGCCGTCTTCAAGAAGTCCGCGTCCGTCTTGAGGTGCTCCAGGAAGGCGTTAGCGCGGGCGATCTGCATCGTTTCCTGGTGGTCGATGATCGCCGACACGAGCGCGTTCTTGTAGTACCGTTGCTTGGTCTGCGCCTCGATCTCCATCGTGCTCGGCGCGCCCACGCGGTAGTGCTTGCCATCCTTCCCGACGAACACGCGGTCCTCGAGCCGCTCGGGATCGTACCCCGCCTTGAGCCGCTCGATCTCCCGACGGACCGCTACAAGGCGACCCTGGATGGCCTGAAACTTCTTCACGGCAGTCGTTCCGCCGATCGCCTTCGCGTCCCGGAACGCGCTCGACATCTCGCCGATCCGCCGCCCTTCCCGCTGGAGATCGCGGGCCATCTTGGGCGACAGCGTGGTGATCTCGTCCGCCAACTTCTGGGCCACCGCGTGGAACCGCTCGGCGATCGCGTTCGCCACGGCGTTGACCCTAGCCGGGGCACGTTCGGCCCAGCCCGTGAACACCTGGCCTTGGCGTTCTAGGATGGCGAGCCGCTTTTCGGCGGGCGCGATGTCCTTGTCCATCAATTCCTGGTAGGACTTCACCCGAGCGAGCGTCCCAAGAAAGGTCCCATCGGGCGCGACGAGGCGATCCCCTTGACGGAGGACGACCCGGGTGGTCCCCGCCTCGTCCGTGAGCGAGGCGAACTCCCGGTGCTTGAACGCCGCCGTTGTACGGCGGAGGAGACCGATCCGACCGACACTTTTACCGGACGCGATGCGGTCGGCCGCCGACCCCACCCCGAGCGCGAACCTCCGGATGTACCCGACCCCGTGGATCGGCCGGAGTGGCTTGGGCAGAGACAGTTTCACCTTCTCCGTTTCCGCAACGACCGCCTTGATCGCCCGGTACCACCCCTGTTGCTCGGGGGAGAGATCCACCGACCCGGGTCGTTCGAGCGCGTGGTAGACGGCCTCCCAATCCCTCGGCGTGTGCTCCGATCCCAGGGCACGGATGAGGTTCCGCGCGTCCACCCCGGAGGCATCGTTCTGGCGGGCGATCTGGTAGAGCTGGTCGCCGATGTCGCCAGCGAACGCGGAGACCTGGTGCTGTTTCTCGAGGTACTGGAGCAGGGGGACCACGTTCACCTGGCCGCTCTCGGACGCGAGTGCGGCGCGCACCTGGGCCGACAGCGGGATCTCGACTTTCAACGCGGGGCTGGCGGCCTTGCCACTGGCCGCTTCTGCCACCCCCATCCCAGCGGCTTGGGCTGTTTCTACCGTTTCTTTCTGGGCCGCCGCAGCAACGTTCTGCGCCGCCCCGCGGCGGGAAGCGTCCTCGACCGCTTCTTGGACAGCGGCTGGCGCGGGGGTTTGGGCGGGGCTCGGGACCCGTGGTAGAATCGGTTCGGGAGGTGGTGTGTGCATGGCCACGAACCGATCCAACGCATCTGCCAGTTCCGCCGACTTCTCGCGGGCTGAAGCGGAGATGCTCGACGCAGGCTCGCGCAAACTGTTCGCGAAACCCTGGAGGGAACTCGCCAAGGACTTCGAGAGCATCGGGAGTTCGCCCTCGGCCAATTTCACCGCCTCGGTGATGGCGGCCGGCGCGTTGGCGATGTCCAAGGCGTAGGCGTCGTTGTAGATCCGGTCCAGCTCCGCCCGCAACCCCGCCCCGATCTGCCGCGTCAAGGGCGTGTCCCCGTAGACCTTCGTGAACGACGGCATCACCTTGCCCGCGATTTCGGCGATGTCGTGACCGAACGTGCTCTGGACCCGGAACACGGTCGGGGTGACCACGCGCAATTCCTTGATGAGTGGGTCCTCCGCGCCTTTCCGGAGGGTGAACACCGTCCCTTGCGTCAACGGTCTGTCGAACGCCTGCAGGATCTGGTACCCGCGCCGCTCAAGTGCCTGCCTCACGGCCTGGGCATCGGTAGCGTTCCGGACCACGACCGTGTATCGAAGGGCGTCCGTGGCTTCCTGACCGCGTTCCGCAATCTTCTCCCGTAGGCTCTCGAGGGGTTTAGCGGCACGACCCTCGATCTCCTCGGGATAGCGGGCCTCCGGGACTTCCTTTGCCACATCGCGGAGATCCTGGAGGTACCCTTCCCGCTGGTTGATGGAGAGGGCGTGGAGATACCCAACTTGACGGGCGATCCTTCCGCCGCCGAGGCCCTCTGGCAACGGATCGGGATTTCGCCATTTCCCGAATCCGCGCACCGCCGCACGGTTCCACACAAGAATCTGTGGGGTGGCAACCAATCCCCCTGGGTGGTACGCGCCGTCGTATCCCAACGATCTCAGGTACGCATTCCGGATTTCCGTGCCCTGGTTCCCGAACGCCCGGATGAGCGACATTCCGCGACGGATCAGATTTCCCGCCTCGTCCGTCAATCCCGACGACTGCGCCCAACGTTGTGCGTCGGCATCTAACGCTGATTCGCCCTCCCTCGTGAGGCGGTTCAGGTCGAGAAAACGACCCTGGAGCGTCATCGGGATTTCCTTGGGTTCGCGAATCTCCACGCCTTCGACCCCGGCGTCCCGGAGCGTTTTCGTCGTGATTCGGTAATTGTACGGCTGATCGGAGACCATCACGAGGAAGTTGGGGTCGCCTGTTTCCTCGTAGTGCCCGAGATCGCGGTACATCACTTCCTTCTCGGGACCTGTAATGTACCCGCGCCACCGCTCCTCGTCACCGAGAATGTGGCGCACCAGTTTCCCCCGGTCCTCGGGGCTGAGTTGAGTCGCGAACGCCCATTTGGCGCGGCTCCGACCACGCCACAGTTGCGGGGCCGCGCTGGCGTAAAGACCGCCACCCAAGTCGCCCGTTTGCCGCACCTGCTGGAGGTCCGCACCCGATTTCAGTGCCGCAAGAACCTGTTCAGGACTGTCGGCCACATGCACTGTTTTGAGCGCATCGTCCTCCATGACCGCCGCATTCCCCAATTCCCGCTCAGCTACCGGGCGCGTTGTCTCGACGGTCGCGCCATCAAGGTACGATGGGATGTCGGGATATTGCTGCGGCTTGGGTACTCCCACAGGTTGTGCAGGAATCGCAGGCGTTGTGACCCCTCCAGCCAACGGGGTAGCACTTGGCTTCGCGATCTCAGGAACACGCGGTTCTGGAGGCACAGATGGAATCGTTGGTTGTGCGGCCTCTGGCGTCTGAGCGGAAATCGGTGTTTCTCTTGGAACAGTTGCGGCGACTTTCTCGACCGCCACTCGCTCCGGCACCGCCGTTGCTGCGCTTGCGGCGGCATCCCGGGCCGCCTGAATGACCGCACCACTCCCCACTCGTTTCATCGCTGCGGACGCCGCCGCCTTCACCCCCGCCGCCCCGTACCCGAGGATCGGGATCACCGCAGACGCGTTCAACCCGAAGTTGACGAGCGTCACCACGTCGTTCGCCTGTTGCGGGTGCGTCCGTATCCAGTCGCCGATCTGCTTAACACCCGGTGCGTTTGCCAATCTGGCCTCGACCCAGCGTGCCGCAGGATGGTTAGCGACCGCTTGTTGCGCACCACTTACCGCCTGGCCGTACGTAGTCCCGGACGAAATCCCCGTTTCGGGGTCGACCACCGGAGCACTCGCCACCGCCTGCAGAGCACCACGGCCAATGTCCCCGAGTTGCCGGACTCCCGGTAGGTTCGCAGCCACATGCTGAACCGCCGCGACATCCTGGGCCGCACGGTGCAACCCCTCAGGGACCCCAGAAAAGAACCCGCCAGAGGGCGCAGAAGGAGCAGGAAGCGTCGGAGGTGGCGCTGTCAACCCGAGACGCTTCCGCACGTCGCTGTACGGGTCGGGAGGAGCGGTAGGCACTGGTTTTCCGGGTCCTGCAGATGGCGAAGGTGTGTCTTCCGGGGTAATCCCGAGCCGCCGGCGGATGGCGTCGTAAGGGTCGGTTGCGGTGGGCAGAGGCGTCGCCACGGGTTAGGGTGCGCCGAAAGCGCCTTGGTTCATAAGCCAAGTCTGCTCGAGGGGCGTTAGCTTCTGCCACACATCTTTCGGCACTGGATTGAGCCGCCCCGTCTTCTGGTTCTTGGGACTTGTCTTCCACGCTGCGTAAACGTCTAACGCGTTCTGAGTGGGTGCCTTCGCCCCCTGGGCGAGCGATGGGATTGTCTCTGGCTTCGCCCCACCCGCCGTCGCGGAAACGCCGTACTGATCGTAGATCCCCTGCAGACGCTTGAGAAGAACATCGCGCTGCGGACCCGGGGCCGTGGCGTCGATCTGCCGCTGAAGCGCAGTAATCCCCACCTGGACGTTGTGGGGAATGGTCCCCGCCGCCGCCAGCGGTGCCCGTCGAACAGGGGGCACGAATGACGTGGGCAGGGTCCCGAGGATTCTGTCGCCCTCCTCCTGCGTCATCCGACCGTCCTGGACCTCTTTCGCCACGAAATCCCGCGCCCGCTGGAAGAGGCCGTGGGCTTGCCGCTGCGCCGCCTGCGCCTGTGCGGGATCGGGGTACTCCTTGTTCAGCACCTCGCGGGCGGCGGTAACGAGCCGGTCAAGATCCTGTTTCGTGCTGGTGAGGTACTGCTGGTGCTGCGTCCCCTTCCGGCCCGCTTCCTGTTGCTCAATCCGCGCCTGCTCGTACGGCGTCATCGGTTCGTGGGCACGTTGCCACTGGGTGATTCCTGGTTGCGCCTTAAGCCACGCGTCCACCTTCGCGGGATCGGCGAACCCGTTCGCGTCAAGCATGGCTGGGGGAATCCGCATGTTCCCGATCGCCTGCAACTGGGGGTCGCCAGAAGAAGCCAGCCAGGGGGCCACAGACCCGATCGTCCCTGGGCGGGGTGCCGATGGCACAGGAGCCGCTCCTGCCGCCGCAGCAACGGGAGCCTGCGGCACACCCGCAGGAGCTGGAGCCGCTGTCGGACCCGTCGCCGTTTGATCCCCCGTTCCCGTCGCGCCATAATAGGCAATCGCCCGCCACCCGGTGCCGAAGGTCTGGTTGATATCGGAGATTGGCTGGTCGACCGGATAGCCCGCGTCCTTGAGCGCGGAGATGATCTGCGGCTGGTTGGCGAATACACTGTTGAATGTCCGGCTTTCGAGCGCCACCGGGGGGACGTAGTATTGCTGCGTGGACGGGGCCCGGACCTCCGGGACCGCAGGGACCGCGGCCTGACCACCTGTGGGGGGCGCGATCGCCCCGCCGGGCGCGTTAATGTCCTGTGCCGCAGGGGGAACTCCCGGAATGGCTGGAACAGCGGGCTGGGCCGGCGTCGTGATCTGCCCAGGCACCGTCACCTTCGGCCACGGTATCCTGAACGGGGACTTCACCTTTTGGTAGTCCTCGATCGCCGCGCGCCGCACGTTCTCGTCTGGCGATTGCAGGGCGACTTGCAACCCTTTCCACGCGGACTCGTCTCGCGTTTTCATCAGCTCGGTCATTAGCGGCATCCACGCCGCCGCCGACTGCGCGACATTGGAGAAGACCTGGCCCAAGCCCCCGAACGCGCTCGGGACCGGACTGTACCCGCCGTAGTTGTAACCCATGTGTTAGAAGAAGGTCGGGAACATCTTGCTGAACATGAATGCCGGCGTCAATGCGCTCGCGATCTCAGCGAACGGTGATTGGCCGTAGAGCGTCTGCTGAGTCTGGCCCGTGATGTTCGGCATCCCCGTCGCCGCCGCGAACGGTCCGGCCTGTTGCCGGAGATACTCGTTGTACGCGTTCGTGAACGCGGTCTGCTGCGTCTGCTGCGGGACGGTCAGCGCCGACAAACCCGTGGATTGCACGCCCAACCCGAGCGGGACAGCTTGCTGGGCTGCCTGGAGTTGGTTCGTGAGTGCCTGTTGGTAAGCGTTCTCTTGCAACCCCGCGAGCCCCGTCTCGAGCGTCGCCCCCGCGGTGTTGAGCGTGTTCATCGCGGGTGTGCTGAATCCGGTCTGCCCCGCCTGGATGAAGGGAGCGTCGAGTTGGGGGACGGTGGAATTG
>Ga0209577_10005414_pt1 | contig 11904 bp, 7 predicted proteins | sample GraSoiAngelo_109_FD_185874 | JGI IMG/M metagenome (GOLD analysis project Ga0209577, IMG submission 185874) | Grasslands soil microbial communities from the Angelo Coastal Reserve, California, USA - 14_0903_12_20cm (SPAdes) (version 2) | ecosystem: Environmental > Terrestrial > Soil > Grasslands ... | reverse complement strand
GTTGCCTGTCGTGGCTGTTTTCGTCAGCGTTGAATTTTTCTTACGCATTCGGCGGAGATGCCTTGGATCGCGCACGCGCTCTTGGTGCAAGCCAGCTATGGAGCGCTGGGGTTGTGACCGCACTAGCTGTTTCCGGCGGCTTCATTTCAAACCTGGTTTATTGCGGCTATCTTTTGCGCAAGAACGGCACGCTGGGAAGGTTCACCGGCGATGGCGCAGGCACCGGGTGGGTTTGCGGTGCGCTCATGGGCCTGTTCTGGTTCGGAGGGCAAACGCTGTACGCAATCGGCATAACCTGGACCGGTCAACTGGGAGTCGTGATCGGCTGGCCTTTGCTCATGGGCACGATCATTGTGACGAGCAACGCAGCCGGGGTAATGACTGGTGAGTGGAACGGCGTTTCGGCTGTAACCAAACGTTTTCTCGCCTTCGGCATGCTGATTATCCTGACTGCGCTGGGAGTTCTGGCCATAGCGCAACGAAGTGCGTGAAGTACACCGCCGCTATCGGCGATATCCCAGTTCCGCTCCGCCGCTCACGGGAAGAATGCAGCCGGTAATGAACCGCGCCTTATCGGATAGGAGAAATGCAGCGGCGTCGGCGATCACGTCGCCGCGAGGGCAGTATCCCAGCAGGTGAATGTCGTCAAGATACTTGCGAATGCTCTCCGGGTCTTTTTGCTCCCCACACCATTGCTCGAGCATCGGCGTCCACACACCTGCAGGGCAGATTGCATTCACGCGAATGGAGCATAGGGCATAATCTGCCGCCATCGCCTTGGTAAGCGAGATTATCGCCCCCTTGGTTGCGACATAGGCGGCGTGGTCCTGCTGCCCGATCAATCCGACCATGCTTGCCGTGTTAAGAATCGTTCCTTTGCTGGCACGCAGAGCTTCAAAAGCGTAACGCGTGGTCCAATAAACCGACTTCACGTTGTTCCGCTCGAGGTTGTCCCACTCTTCCTCGCTGGTTTCGTGGAGCGGTTTAGAGGGAGTGGCAATACCGGCATTGTTGTGCACAGCATCAATTCGGGAGAACTCTTTCAACACGGTTGCGATTGCCGATTTCACCGCGGTGCCGTCGGAGACATCCAACTCCAAAGCCAGACCCGGCGAATTCAGCTCAGCCGCCGTCCGCTGTGCACTCCTAAGATCTTTGTCGAGGATTGCAACTGTTGCGTTGTCGCGCGCGTATGCCAGGGCGCACTCGCGCCCGATGCCATCCCCGCCGCCGGTGACGATCACTACCTTCCCTTCGAGATTACCGGCCATGGAATTTTCCTCGATCAAATTGTCTGAAAAGCGAGTGCATTTTATAAGGTGCAAACGAAAATGGGTCGTGAATTGACGCGTAACTGCGAATGAGTGCTCAGGTAAGCGAGGAGTGATACTATATCGTCCCGTTTTTGCGTGGTCAATCGAGGTGTAAGCGCTTGAAGTCCGCTGAATTGAAGAAAGGGCTTTTGCACCGTGCTGTCAGCTCTGAAAACTACAAATGCGACGGGCTTAGGGAGAACAGTGCCCAATTTTGAGAATTGCCCACCGACCCAAGCCACCTTCCAGAGCAGCAGGCGAGACTTCATCAAAATCGCTGCCCTGGCCGGCTCACTGCCGCTGCTCATGCCGACCGCGTTCGCGTCAATCTTTTCTGACGAGCGCACAGCCTGGTATCGAAATGCGAAGTTCGGCATGTTTATTCATTGGGGACCGTACTCACTCGCCAGTGTCGAAGCCTCGTGGCCCATCATGACTCCAAAGCCGGGAGGCATCACCGAAGCGGAATATGTCGAATTGCCGAAGCGCTTTAATCCGCAAAAATTCGATGCACCCGCGTTCGTGGACTTAGTCCGCTCCGCGGGTCAGCAGTACATGGTATTCACCACCAAGCATCACGACGGCTTTTGCATGTTCGACAGCTCATACACGAACTACAAAATCACCAACACTCCTTACGGAAAAGACATCGTGCAGCAGCTTTCTTCAGCGTGCAAGGAGGCGGGCATGCCGCTCGGCTTTTACTACTCCCCTCCCGATATGCATCACCCCGCCTTTCGTGACACCTCCAAGCCGGCATCCACGAACTGGAATGGCGAGCCAATGCGGCCGGAGTGGCCGCTCTACCTCGATTACATGCAGTTGCAGTTGACCGAGCTGCTCACCAGGTACGGGCCGGTTGTGTTGATCTGGTTTGATGGCTTGCATGAGCAGCAGAAGTACGACGGCCAGCGTTTCATCGAACTCATACGACACCTGCAACCGCGAACGTTGGTGAATGATCGCATTGGCGTTCCTGGGGATTATCAGACTCCGGAGCAATTCATCCCTAAAGGGATTCCTACGAAGGACCTGCGATTCGATGCCGTCAACACCAGCATCAACGAGAAACTCAAGTCTGTGGTTCCGAAACCTGAGGACTTTCAGCTTTGGGAGACCTGTATGACCATCAACAACCAATGGGCGTACAACGCCAACGATCGCGATTTTAAATCGGCGCAGTTTCTGATTCGAGGTTTGGTCGAAGTTGCGAGCCGCGGAGGGAATTTCCTGCTCAACGTCGGACCGCGCCCGGATGGAACTATTCAGCCGGAGTTTCAGGAACGGCTGCGCGCGATGGGTGATTGGCTCTCGATTAACGGCGATTCGATTTACGGCACTACCTATGGGCCTGTGCAAGGAATGGCTTCGATTCGCACAACGGCAAAAGACAACAAGATCTTCGTTCACCTCCTGGAATGGCCAGCCGCAACGTTGGAAATCAGGGGTATTAAACCGAAGGTATTGTCCGCACGCCTGTTGGCCAACGGGCAGCCACTGAAGTTCACGCAAACGGAGGAAAAGCTCAGATTAGACTTGCCGTCGCAAATGCCTGATGCCAACGTCACGACAATTGCATTGATGACGTCATGATTCAGCTGCGCTTCTTTGTTGTACCGGTGTTTCAACAGTAAGCCGTCAGGGGCCGCTCGCGCGCAGTGTTTTCCAACCAGACAATTGCTGCCCCACCCATTCGGCATTTTTCTCGGTGTGGCACAGTAAGCACGCGTTTGGACTCTCTCCCTGCCCGAATCGCTTTGTCATGTCCGCGTTCGGAATATCGTCAATCTGGTGGTAGCGCGCCCGGAAAAGCAAGGCATCCATGATGCGGGGCATGTGACAGGATACGCAACGGCTGCCTTCTGATTCCGCCGCGTGGTGAGAATGCCGGCTGAGAGCGGCCGCGTCTCTGAACTGGCCGTGACAACCAGTACACATCAGGTCCGGTTCGGCGCGAAATTTCAGCGCCGTTGGATTCGAAGCCGAATCGCGGGTATGCAGATCATGGCAAGTCCCGCAGCTTACTTCGGCCTGCTTGAAACATCGCGAGCGTTCCAGCGCTTCGACTATGAACGTTGTCTGCCGAAACCTCCCGTCTTTGTAAAAGCCCTTTCGGGAGAACTCGCCGAACGGCTGCCGCAAGCGGGTTCCGAAGAACTCTCCAGAAGAAACATAATTCAATTCACCGCTGGGCCCAGAATTGCGGATTGCCGATTGCATGTGGCACTGCGCGCAAATGGCGACAGACTTTCGGCCGTCGATCTTGTGAAAGTTTACAGGTGGATCCAGCGGTTCCTTCGGATGGTAGTCATGCTCACTCATGTCTATGACGTGACCACCCGAAGGACCATGGCACATCTCGCAATCGATTCCGGGCTCCTTGAATTCCACATTATTGACGTCGAATCCCCCGCCCTTGGTATTCCGCAACTGGCTGGTATGGCACACCGCGCAACTTGCCTGATAGCTGGTCGAGGCGTCGAGTCGCTCCCAGGTACGCGGGTCAGCGCGGTCGCTTCCCGGACCGTCAATCACTCTCCAAAAATTGATCCACTGTTTGTGCTGCACGTTGTATTGAATCGGGAACACGTGGATTTCCCCGTTCGGCAGTTTCGTGGCATACGCCTGCTCAAATTTCGAGCCTATGGTGTAGTCGACAGGATAGCTGTGCCACTTGCCGTCAGACTGTAAGATGTCGAAGTAGTGCCGGTTTTGGCGGAGGGCCATCCTGGCAAAGAGACGCCGGTCCCGAGCACGCTTCAGTTCGAACTTTCCGTCCCGATAGACTGTTTCATCTCCCAGATAGAATTCATTGCTGTTCTTGAAATCTCCCACAACGTTTTGTGGGGCGTAAGGACGAAGCATCTTTGCCATGCCGCTTTCTGACCAGCCCCTGTAAAGTTCGGAATGACAAGGGCGGCAGGAATCGGAGCCGAAATACATCCCTGCGGGCTCTGCGTGGCTTTTCGTGCCGGTGGCTTTGTTCGAGTTCTGGAGCACGGTTGTCCAGCGGTCAGTGGCCTGTTGCATGAAATTCTCGAACGAAGTGGATGCGCTGGGATAAAGGAGACGATATATCGTCCGAAGATTGTCTAGCGCTTTGGGAGCGAGCTCACTGCCCCCACGATAGACGGCGGCGAAACTGTTGCTCGCCTCCGCCCCTTTACCGAAACTGAGTTGCGCCAGGCCCAGCACATAGGCAATCTCCAGATCCTGATGGTTAAAGTGCAGTGCTTCGAGCAGCGACGCCTCTGAGTTCTTCAGCAACTCCCGGCGCGTTTCGCCCACCGGCTGCGCGAGCGCTGCTTGCAATAGGGCTCGACCCTTCGCGAAATCCGCGGTTGATTTCAGCTGCTCCTTTACATTGGGCCAATCTTCATCGCGGACGGAGGAAGGCCCTGTGAAGCGATCGAGGTCATCGAGTGCCTCCCTCGTATGGGCGATAGCCGCGGAATTAAGATTTTGACGCGCTTCCACATCGGCAACAGCGACCAGCAGCAATGGATTCTCTGGAAGTAGTGCTAGAGATTTTTGCGCGTAACTGAGTCCGAGCTCATATTCACCCAGGTCGAAACAGCCACGGGCTGTCACTTCATAGGCTTGCGCCAGGAACGCCGACTGACGAAAGCGACTGCCGAACACCTCGGCCCGCGCACGCATCTCGGCCGGCGCGGCTGGCTTGAAAAGTTGCAGGAAGGCAGAGCGCTCCGCGGGATCGGCTATCTCATCAGCGATGGAAGCCAAACTGCGCTTCTGCACAGACGGAACTGAATCGATGTCCTGCGCCGCCAAAAAACTAAACGACCACAGCAGAAAGCCGACAACCCGCAGCCGCTGAAACATGGCTCTACACTCTACAACATTTCATCGTCGGGCAGTCTGCGCGATGCGAATGGCCTTATCGATATCCGGGTCCGCGGGCGTGAGCTTTTTTGCTTCGAATAGTTCCTGGAGTCCGTTCTTTGTGTCGCCTGAATGGAGGTAGATGAGGCCAAGGTCTTTGTGCAATTGGCCAAGCGCGGTGCAGCGGCCGCAGACCTGAATCCCTTCCTTCAATTGTGAAATAGCCTCCGGCCAATCGTGCGCGGCGGCGGACGCCAACGCGAAGTTCCCCAAGGTCTGGGCCCGATCCATGACTTGTTTCTGCGCCTGCAGGGCCTCAAAGCGCGATTGCAGGCGCTTGGACTCGTCCGGATCAGATTGCCCTAGCTGGCGCGAGAGGTTGTAAAGGGCTTCGCCGTGCTCGGGATTGATCTCAGTTACCTTCCGCCATTGCGCGATTGCCCCGGCCCGATCTCCCGCGTGAAAAAGCTCCTGACCAAGCACGAAGAGAGTGTCCGGATTTCTTGGATCGAGTTCTGCCGATTTTCGAAGTGCGTGAACTGCCGCAGCGGGATGCCCGGCCGATTTTTCGATTAGCCCAAGCAAGTACCACGGTTCCGCATAGTGAGGGTCGAGACGCACGGCAGTCTCAAGTTCCGGCTTGGCATCCTGATCACGCCGCAAATCGAGAAGAACTCGCCCTTTGTTGTAGTGCGCGGGCGCAGAATTGGAATCTAGTTTCACAGCATCAGAAAACTCTGCCAGCGCGCCTTCCAGGTTGAACTCGTCCGCGTAGGCAATTCCCAGATTCAAATGTGCGCCTGACGACTTCGGTTCCAGTTCTATGACCTTTCGGAAATAGCTGATGCCCTCTTCCGTCCTCGTCATGCGCGTGAGTACCATCGCAAGCACCGTCAGCGCCTGGGAGTTGTCGGGACTGATCTTGAGGGCGTTCCGTATCGGCTGCTCCGCCTCGTGGAAACGCGATTCACCTGCGAGAATCAATCCAAGATTGATGAATGCCTGCGTGTACTGCGGATTGTTCTCTGTCGCCTGACGGAAAAGACCTTCTGCTTCCTTGTTTCTTCCTTGCTGCCCGTATAGCACGCCGAGGTTGTTTTGCGCCTCTCCATAACCCGGGTCCAAAGCAATCGCTGCTTTCAGTTCTTTTTCTGCTTCGGCCTCCTGGCCAGCTTGAAGGCTGATGACGCCGAGCTGGTTATGCGCACGAGGGATCGTAGAATCAAGGCTAATGGCCTTCTGTAGAGCCTCGCGCTCCTCCGCGATTTTGCCCAAATGATCAAGGGCTAAAGCCAAGTCGTAGTAAGTGTGCGCATGCCCAGGGTCCTGTGCCAGCGCCTCGTGATAAACATCCACGGCGCGTTGGTACTCGCCGGCCTGAAAATATTCGTTGGCCTGGTTGACCTTCGTCCCGGCTACGTTCTCTTTGACACTCTGCTGTTTCCTTTCTTGAAAGTCTTCCAGCTCTTTGCGGGCTCTCTGCTCCTGGCCCAGGCTTCGCAGCACCGCTGCCAACTGAAATCGCGCTTCGCTCGACGCCGAGTTCAGCTGGACTGCCTTTTCCAGGTGAATTAGCGCTTCTTGCGGCCTGCCCAGCTTCGCAAGAACAAAGCCCAGGTTGTACCGGCTGTCGTAATGATTGGGGTTCAGCGCCACTGCTTGTCTGAGCAAAGGTTCAGCAGTTGCATAGTCTCCAAGCCCGCGGTCGACCACCCCCATCAAGTACAGCGCGTCAAAGTCGTGCGGCTTGCGCCGAATGTAGTTCTGGATCTCGGGCAATGCCGATTGGAACTCCGCCAGGATAATCAAGGCTTTCACATAGGACAGTCTGGTGACATCATTTCCTGGATCGAGGCGCAACGCCTCGCGGAATTCATCGAGTGCTTGTCGGAACTGAGATTCCTGCGTGTAGGCAAGGCCCAACCTGGCGTGCCGGTCCGCTGAAGAAGGGTTTTGTTGGACTAACTGTGCCAGCAGCTTGACCGCCTCCGCCACGTCACCGTTACTCGAGTAAGCCACCGCGAGGTCATCCTGAAGCACAGAATCGGCAGGCGCGTCTTTCAAATATGCAATGGCGGCGGAGTAACGCTTCTGGGCAATCAACGCTTTCGCCAACCCGTCCAGAGCAGGTACGGACCTCGGCGCCGATTTCAGAGCAAACTTAAATTCTTCGATTGCGGCTTCATTTTGCCCCAACTCGCCTAATGCTTCGCCGAGTGCGATGTGTCCCAACGGATCACCAGGGTTGATCCGCACCGCTACTCTTAATTCACGAGCGGCCCGCGCGGCATCGTGCTTTTGCAGAAGCGCTAAAGAAAGATTGAAACGGGCCTCCCAGGAGTTCGGGTCCTGGTGCACCGCAGATTCAAAAGCGGCGATCGCGCACGACAGTTGCTGCCGCTGGCCAAAGTAGGCGCCCAGTGCATCATAGGCACCCGCCGAAGGATGAGTTGCAAGTACCTGCTCCAACTCCGCTGGACCTCTGCAGCTCGCAGGCATTTGCCCCAACAGGTTGAGACTGCATACCTGCACAGCCAAGGCGCAGAGCGCGATTTGGGCACGCCGCCACATTTCGATAGCCTGACCGTGTAATTCTCGCTTGCGCTCATGGTAGCAGACAAGTCGCGGAGTGACGTTCGGTCGAATGTTATGATCGCGGAATAATGCGCGTGAGAGCCTGGCGGTTGCGCAAATTCAGTTTCGGTCAGCTGTTTCTTTTTGTCCTTCTCTTACTCCTTGTGCTCGTCCGCCCTCATCCCGCGCTCGCGCAAGGTGTAGCAACCGGCGGTACCGCAGTTCCGGCGCGGCCACTTCCTGCCGGAATGAAAGCTCCCGCAGTGGAATATCGAGATATCGCGAACCAGGCAGGGATTGTCGGCGTGAACGTCTCCGGTTCAGAGACTTCAAAGCAGTACATCGTGGAAACGACCGGCAACGGCGTCGCGATCTTCGATTTCGATAGCGACGGCCTGCCCGACATCTTCCTGGTCAACTCGGGGCGACTGGAGAAAGACGCTGCCCCACCCAAGCATTTCCTTTACCGCAACTTGGGCGGATTGAAATTCGAAGACGTTACCGACAAGGCGGGAATCAAGCCCACCGGATGGGGGCAGGGAGTCTGTGTCGGAGACATCGACAATCATGGATATCCCGACCTGTTCATCACACAGTGGGGCCAGAACGTTCTCTATCGCAACCTCGGCAATGGCAGATTCAAAGACGAGACCAGGGAGCGGGGGTTGCTTTCACCAAAACCGCGCTGGAGTACAGGCTGCGCGTTCCTCGACTTCAACCGAGACGGATTCCTGGATCTTGTCGTAGTCCACTATGTGGATTTCGACCTGGCCCACACGCCTCACCCTGGCCAGACCAGCCAATGCCAGTGGAAAGGAAAGCCCGTCATGTGCGGCCCGCGCGGTCTGCCGCCCGAAACGCTCTCGTTCTATCAAAATGACGGACAGGGAAATTTCACTGACGTCTCGGACCAGGTTCACGTTTCAGGTCCCAAGAACTACTACGGGTTTGCTGCGCTCACTGGAGATTTTGACAATGACGGCTGGCCGGACATCTTCGTGGCATGTGACTCGACTGCAAGTTTGTATTACCACAATATTGGCGGAAAGAGGTTCGAAGAGATCGGAGTCCGCGCCGGCCTTGCGTACAACGAAGATGGACGCGAACAAGCTGGTATGGGCGCCGCTGCCGCCGATTTCGACGGCGATAGTTTACTCGACATTTTCAAGACAAACTTCGCCGACGACACCCACACGATGTACAAGAACCAGGGCGGAAACAATTTCGAGGACGATACCATCGGCTCCGGTCTCGCGGTGAACACAAAATATCTGGGGTGGGGGACGGCGTTCCTCGACTTCGATAATGACGGATGGAAAGACCTGATCGTTGCCAACGGGCACGTTTATCCGGAAGTAGACACCGGCCGCACTGCCGAAAAGTACAAGCAGCCGCGACTTCTGTACTGGAATCGCGGCGACGGACAGTTCTTTGATCTGTCTTCGCAGGGGGGGCCGGGGATATCCGACGTTCACTCGTCACGCGGTCTGGCCGTAGGCGATCTGGACAACGACGGCAATGAAGAAATCGTGGTCATCAATATGGGTGAAGCGCCATCGCTGCTGAAAAACTTTCGCACTGGCGGCAATTCGCTTCTTGTTCGCGCCCTTACCTCGGGGCGAGATGCTATCGGCGCGCGCATTAACGTTATTGCCGACGGCCATAAGCAAATTGACGAAGTGCGCAGCGGGGGCTCCTACATGTCGCAAAATGATCTTCGCCTGCATTTTGGCCTTGGCAGTGCTACCACAGCGGACATATCAGTCCGGTGGCTCGACGGCAAAGTGGAGAATCTCAGGTCAGTGGCCGCAGGTGAAATCGTGACCATTGAAGAAGGCAAAGGCGTGGTTCGAAAACAGCCTTACATCTCGGCAAGGAAATAAATTTTCATGTACCTGCAGCGTTGCGTCGTCAGGAAGAAGGCCGGACGGGCGTAGGCGCCGCGGCGGGCCGCGCGAACTTCGTCTCATCGACCGGCACGTTAAACTTCGCATTCTCAATCTGAACTGTCAAACGCGAGTTGGGCCGCGCAATCGTCTCTTGGAAAGGAACCTTGAGGCCATCCAGCACGCGGAAATCCGCATAATTCACCTGTGTGGGGTTCTGGCCCATTGGAGATTTGGTATACCGTAGAATGCGCACCAAATATCCCGATTCTTTGTCGAAATAAAACTTGGCGGCGATTTCACCTGAATTCATGCCTGCGACGACGTAGCTCTCGCGGTCAACGATCTTCTCCGTCGCCACCGTCTTAACTTCGTTGAACAATTGCTTCATATGCAGAGGCAGTTGTAGGTCCACTTCCGGTTGCGCAGATGCCACTTCAAGCGCAGGAATCTCGCGCACCGGGCGGTTTGGCGCCGAAGTCCAGCCAGACGTTCCGTCGTACGCCGTAAGGCTGTCACCACTGGGCAGGTGAATGACGGTAAGCTGTTTCCCGCCAATCTTGCTGAGAATCTCGATCGGCAGATTTCGGCCACTGATGTTAATTGTCCCCTTCGCATGTCGTGTGCTGACCTTTTGCAGGGCTGCTACTCCTCCGATCGCCTCGACGTACTTCGCGATGATCTCGTCGGCTGGGGGAGTATTGGTTGTCGAGACGTCCTCCCCGAGGGCGCTCTCGACAGCGGGTCTGGGGCCGCCCTCAGCAATTATGGGTACGGCTACCGGATGCGGTGTGCCACGATGGCAGGAGTTGCAGGTGACCGCTTGCTTGGAATCAAAGTTGTCCCGGTTAATGGCAGCCATCATCTGCATCATCCTCCGCGCGGTCTGCTTGGGTTTCTTGTCATCTTTCTCCAGGGCCCCTTCCACGTGGCAATAACTGCATTCCACGCCCAGAGAGTAAGTGATGAACTGCATGGCCGGGACTAGTTGATCAGCCGGAATTTCCTTCAACACCTGGATATTCTGATACGCCTCTACTGCCGACCTTTCGCGAGGTGGAGATGTGTTTCCAGATGCCATTTGCCCGCGCGAAGGCTTTTCTGAAATCCCCACGACGGTAAACGCGATCCCGAGCATGCATAAGAATTTTCTGTACATTAATGTTCTCTCCCAAAACGATTTGACTGGAGAAGCAGCGCATTGCGCTGCCGCTTCATCGTGAAGCTCCTCGATCGGATCAGCCAACTCAGCTCAAGGACTCTTTTGGATTGCCCACACCACCGATCGCTTCCGAGAGCGCACAACTGGCCTTCCCGAGGACCTGTTTCACCGTGGAGGAAGTTGTAGTATCCCCAATTCTTTGAAGGAATGGAACGCTAAGGGCAGCGACGCCGTACCCGCGATCGTCCAAAACAGGAAACGAGATATTGATTACACCCTCTACCTCGTAACTTTTTCTCTCATCAAATCCGCGCTGTTTGATCTTGGCCAAATGTTGGCCCAAATCGCCCGGAGGGCGCGTTCCATTGTTCTTACACCAGAGCTTTATGGCCCGAGAAGAGACCTCGGGGATCTGATACGCCGGGATTACCTGTCCCGTTGTCGAACGCATGAGGTCGCCAATACCACCGGCTTTCACGTAAAAGCCGCTGCTGCTGAGCGGAGAATTAACCTGGGCGATGATTACGACACGGTCTCCGTCGAGCACTCCCAAATGGCACGATTGGTTGATTTGACGCGCGACCTGCCGCATGATCGGCAAGGCTTCGGTGGTCAGGCGCTCAAGGGGGGGATGCTGGTATGCCAGCTTATGCAGGGTCAGTGAGTAGCGCTCATCGCCACCAGATCGAGCAATATAACCTCGCGTCTCAAGACACACCAGCATCCGGAAGACCTCCGAAACCGTGCGACCGAGCCTGCGAGCAACAGCGGTTTTTGTAAGCCCGTCCGACTCGCTCGCAAGAAGTTCGAGCACATCAAGACCTTTTTCCAGAGCTGGCGTCGGATAGCGGCGAGCGACTTCAGTTCGTCTCTTCACGTCCATTCCAGAATCTTCGGTCGCGTTTCAAAGAGGGAACATATCAACTGTTTCGCGTGAAAATGAAGAATCACATTGCCTGCGATGCAGTGGGAAAATAGCCGGCGAGAACTTTCATTCCGTGGCGTGATCACCTATTTCTCTCCACACCGGGCCGTCCGGATAGCTGTGAGATACAAGGGTCTCCGAGCGAATTTCAGTGCTGTATCCCGGTTGCCGCGGCAGCAGGTAATGCCCATTGACAATGCG
>Ga0209577_10005412_pt1 | contig 11905 bp, 9 predicted proteins | sample GraSoiAngelo_109_FD_185874 | JGI IMG/M metagenome (GOLD analysis project Ga0209577, IMG submission 185874) | Grasslands soil microbial communities from the Angelo Coastal Reserve, California, USA - 14_0903_12_20cm (SPAdes) (version 2) | ecosystem: Environmental > Terrestrial > Soil > Grasslands ... | reverse complement strand
TTTCGGAAGCCAGCCTAGTCTGGAACTTTTCAATTTCATCCGCCGGCAAATCGGCGCGAATTTGCGGCGCCTTCTGCAGCGCGAGCGCGATCGCGAGTCGTTCTTTATCGTTTCCCGCATTCCAGCCATGCTTTAATGCCGCAACGCATTCGCCGTCGGCATGTGGCGCAACGCACCGCCACACTTCTCCACTGACGGGACGCTGCGCTGCCCAACGCTCTTGGGCCAGTCCGACGAGCATGCGCGCAAGGCGGGGATTGGCGCGGTCGTCCAATCCCTGAATGGGCCAAAGCGTCGAGCCCATGAAGAAAGCTTTCACTACCATCTGATTCCACGCGTCCTCTGCGAACGTTTCGCGGGGATATGGATTCCGGTGCGCAACGGCCTCGAACACCGGCTTCATTCCGGAACGAACCGCTTCGCGCGCCCGCGGTTCGATCAGCGCTGCATTCGGATAAACGGGCAGGCCGCGGCAGAGCGCGATCAGCTCATTGATTTCGGCCGTGGCGCAAAAGCTGTCAAACCGCGACGCGAAGGCAGCATCGTCTCCTGCATGGCTTGCGGCCATCAGCGCGATGCGGGCCAACTGATCGATACTCCAATCGCCGGGGTCAAGGCCCACACGCAGCGCCTCCGCCCGCGCCAGTTCCGCCTCCGAGAGCGAGAGATCGGCCTTACCGAGTCGCCGGGGCGCAAGACCGATCACAACACCGAGCGTTCGCTGGTTTGCGGTATGTCTCACATCGTGGACGGCCCCACGAAACCACGCGACGCCGCGATCATCTGCCTTTTGCGCGATCCACTCGTCGGCGAGTGTAAGAAATCCATCCAATACGGCGGTCTTGCCGGAGTCTTGGTCCGAGCCGGGGGCATCAGGCATGGGATAACTACGTCCCAGGAATGGATTTCTGCAATAGCCGCGTGAGCGGATAGCCTAGCATACAGAATGCGACCAGCAGAACGCCGCCTCCCGCCCGCGCGATCGCCAGTGCATCCACCAGGCAAATCGCCGCGATCAGTCCAGATACCGCAAGCGGCACCGCGCCCGGCGCCGGCCGTCTTACCAGTAACTGGATCGCAAACGCGTCAGCCGCCAAAAGCAGAAGGAAAGCAACGACGACGACCCATCCGTTGAACACAGCGGGCAGAGCGACGAACAACGGCGCGGCAAGCAGCACGAGCGGCCAAAGGCTTCCCATTCGATCGAGACTTTCCTGCTTGGCCACGTAGGTTATGCCTGCCACGTGGCTCGCCAGTGCAACGGCGCCGACGATCGTTGCCTGCGAGGTGCTGCCGGTCACCGCCGCACCGGTCCCGATGTAGACCAGCGCGCGGCACAACCCCATGATGATCGGGCTGAGAGCGTTGCCCTTGTGCCAGACATCGTAGAGCACGATGACAGCCGCCAACAGCGCACCCCAGATCATCGGAACGAGGCCGAATGGAATCATCAGAACGATGCCCGTTGCGAGCAGACCGAAGCCGATCCATGAGACCGTGGCCGCGCGAATTTCGCCGGCATGAATCGGACGTCCCGGGCGGTCCCGCGCATCGATGGCGCGATCGAAAAAATCGTTGAGGTACATGCCGCCGACGTAGAAGGCGGTCATTGCTATCAGGATCAGCGCGATCTGATCCGGACGCAGACCGCCGCCGGCTATGACTGAACCGGCAAGGACATTGGTCCAGACTGTCGGTACGTTGGAAATCCGGCCAAGCCGCAACAGCGTCGACAGGCTGGGCATCTGGACGGCGGTCACGCTCATCCGACAAGTTCCTTCACGCAGAACGAAATCTCGCGCGCGATGTCGGCGGCCTTGGAGCCGGTTCGCAAATGGTCCGGTAGAACATCCCAGGTGTAGGTCTCGACTTCCAAGTGAGACGAGCGTGATTTACGCCGAAACGCCGCCAAGACAGCCTCAAGATCGGCACGGGTGGATCCGATCTCGCCAAGGTCGGAAAGAAACAGCGGCACGTGGCAGTGAATACGCCATTCGCCATCGGCGCGGCCTTCTTTGAATGCAGCGACAGCGTCCGGCAGATCGACGTAGCGCGTGAGCCCCGAAGGGTTCCGCACGATCGTCTGATGCAAATAAACGCCGTCGTCGTAGCGCATCACGGCATCGACCAGTTCATCGGTCATGAACGGAATGCGCATCGCCGCTGAAAGCTGGACTTTTGGCACGCTAATTCCCGCGGCGAGCAACCGGTCCAGCGCCGCGACCGAATCCTCGTATTCTACCGAGCCATGGCAAACATCGTAACAGATGCCGAGATGGCGGCGCAGCATGGTTTCCGCGCCGTCGCGGTTCACGCCAATCCTGGCCGCGAGCAGGTCGAGCGATTCAGGCTTGAACAGCACTGTTTCGAAGAATGCGATGCTTTCATCCACGGTCTCGAGGAAGCAGCACGGCTCGGGCTCCAGCGCGAGCGCGATGCGCTTTCCGGTCCGGCGCTCCGTCAATACAAGGTCGGCGACCGCCTCGACCATCCTGGCCGCCATTGCCGCGGCGGCGCCAACCTCTCTGCCGCTCGGCTTGAACGCTCCCGGCACGGTGGAAATGCTGCCATCGATGCCGTCGGGAAGAATGGCGGCGAGAACGGCTGCGCTGTCGGCCGTAAACGCGACACGCTCCGCGCTGCGCCAGTCCGGAAGATAGACCTGCTCTTTCACGCGCACGCCGTGAAATGGACCGAACGGGAAGGCGTTGATGGTAAAGACGTAGGCGCCGAGCGTCGCAAGCTGGTCGCGGAAAGCCGCGAGCGCATCAGGCTGACGCGCGCTCGTGGCCGCTTCACCCGACAACCGTAAGCCGATGCCGAGCGGACGATCCGGCGCAACGGCGGCCTTGATTGCGGGGACATGAGCATCGAGGCTCGCGCGAATGTCGGGCCAACTCTGGCCGGCGTGAATGTTAGTGCAGTAGGTGAGATTCACATTGCCTGGAAGGCGGTCGAGCCTCATGGGGCCGGCGCCTGCTGCTGCAGCCAATCGATACAACGGCCTACTAACTCCGCGTTCATTTCGTGCACCTCGATTCCACGGCCGATGTCTGCTAGCAGCGTGATCGTCAGCTCACCACCGAGGTGTTCCTGAAAGTCCGCGAGGCCCTTAAGCAACGATAGCTTCCCCGTCACATTTTGCTGTCGCAATGCGTTATGCCACAGGGTGAAGCCCAGCCTTTTCAGAACGTCGAGTACGCGCTTGTCCTCGCCCTCAGCGAGCAAACCCGTCATGACGGAGTATCGGGTATCGAGAGCAACACCGATCGCTACCGCCTCGCCATGATTGACTTCGTGCCGCGTGAGATGTTCGAGCTTGTGGGCAGACCAGTGTCCGAAATCCAGCGGGCGCGCCGATCCGGTCTCGAATGGGTCGCCGCCGAGCCGGATTTGGCGCATGTGCAGTTCCGCGCAATCCTTGATCAGGCGGTCGAGATGCCGCGGCGAGAATTGCGCGAGCGCAGTCGTATTGCGTTCGATCCAGCGAAAGAAATCGCCATTGCGGATCAGCGCGACCTTGACAGCCTCCGCCATGCCCGCGCGTTTTTCGCGTGCCGGCAGATGGTCGATAAAGATACTGTCGTTAATAATGGCCCATGGCGGCGCGAAGGTACCAACCAAATTCTTCAGGCCAAGGGAATTGATGGCGTTCTTGACGCCGACGCCGCTGTCATTCTGTGCCAGCACAGTGGTGGGAAAACGGATGTGGCGCACGCCGCGGTGGAATATTGCTGCGGCATATCCGACCGCATCCAGCACCGCACCTCCTCCGACCGCGATTACAAAGGAGTGCCGGTCGATCGCCAACTCAGAGAATTTTGCGAGAAGGCGTGGAACGGTATCAGGATCGTTCTTGCAGCGCTCGCCGCCCGGCACAGGAACAAGCTTGCCAGCGATCTTGAGATGTCTGGCGTGAAATGAGGCGTAGTCTGAAATCCGATCCGCGAGACCCGGTATCGCCGACAGCACTCCATCGTCGGCGAAGATGGCGCATCGGTGAAGCTTGCCAGCCTCTCTGCGCGCGAGAGCATCGATCAGGCAGCGGTTGGCGGGGCAAAAAGCATCGCGGGTGAACACCACGGGATATTCGTAAGCGATACTGAACGATTGCAGTCGAACGTCATTGGCGGTGTTCGACGGTGTATCGAGCATGGAACTCTCCCTTATACGACACCTTTTGATTCCGTTCTTGAATGGTGTCGTCAGAGGCTTCTTAGATATCGGGCGACACATCCAGCGATGCCGCCAACGACCTCGTGCGTTTCCTTTTTCCGATCAGCAGGGTGCCACTTCACTTACGGGTTTGGCAAGCTGGTTTGCGCTTCTGGAGAAACCTGCAAAGATGATGTTCCAACAATTCCGGGCGTGGCCAAGAAACCGGTAAAACGCCGTTTGCTTTCAGCGAGGGAAGATTTGAAACCGGTGCTCGCGATGATTGTGGTGGGGCTTACGCCGCGCCATCTGGGTCCTCTGACGCCGCGTCTCTCGGCGCTTGCCCGCGAAGGCGCCATGGCGTCGCTCGAAACCATCATGCCGGCCGTCACGTGCAGCGTTCAGGCCAGTTTCATGACCGGGCTGACGCCCCGCAAGCACGGTATCGTCGCCAACGGCTGGCTATTCCGCGACCAAATGGAAGTGATGCTGTGGCGGCAATCCAACCGGCTGGTCGAAGGCGAGAAGGTCTGGGAAGCCGGAAAGCGGCGCGATCCTGCGTTTACGTGTGCCAATATGTTCTGGTGGTACAACATGGCATCGAGCCATGATTTTGGTGCGACGCCGCGACCGATCTACAAAGCGGACGGGCGCAAGTTGCCCGATTGTTACACCGTGCCGGCCAACTTACGGGATCGCCTGACCGAGCGCCTTGGGCCCTTTCCACTGTTTCAATTCTGGGGGCCGGCAACGACGATCGCATCGACGCGGTGGATTGCGGACGCGACTAAGCTTGTCATGACCGAGAATAATCCGACCCTCACATTGGCCTATCTGCCCCATCTGGATTATGATTTGCAGCGCTTCGGTCCGGATGAAACCCATCCCGCGATCAGAAAATCGTTGGCCGAAATCGATACGGTCGCCGGCGATCTTGCCGATGCGGCGCGCGCCAGCGGACGATCCGTTGTCGTGCTGTCTGAATACGGCATTACCAAAGTCGACCGTCCGATCCACATCAATCGCGCGCTTCGCGACGCCAGACTTGTGGCGGTGCGGGAGGAGGACGGTGGCGAATTGCTGGACCCGACCGTCTCGAAAGCGTTTGCCGTTGCCGATCATCAGATCGCTCATGTCTATGTGTCCGATCCGGGGTTGCGGCCGAAGGTCCGGGAAGTGCTGGAAGGCTTGCCCGGAATCGAACGCATCTATGACAAAACCGACGTTCACGTTCTCAATCTCGACCATCCACGCTCGGGTGAACTCGTGGCGATGGCGGATGCGCGCTCGTGGTTTACCTATTATTACTGGACCGATGATCGGCGGGCGCCGGACTTTGCGCGCACCGTCGAGATTCATCGAAAGCCGGGATACGATCCTGTCGAGCTATTCCTCGACCCCGGTATATCGTCACCGAAACTGGCGATCGGAAAGCGTCTCCTTATGCGCAAGCTGGGCTTCCGCGCCTTAATGGACGTCATTCCGCTCGATGCATCGCTGGTCAAAGGATCACACGGTCGTGTTACTGATGACTCTCGTGACGGGCCAGTTGTCATCTCTGACCGGGCAGATTTGCTCGACAGGAAGAATTTGAGAGGTACCGACGTCAGAGCTACCGACGTCAAGGAGCTTTTGTTGGATGCGGTTTTCACATAACTGCCCAATTGGCGGCGTCGGGTAGATGTTGGACACTCAATGAGTAATCGCATAGGATATTATATAGGAATTTCAATTACATAAGGGTTCGCTAGTTTATTCTGAATGGAGCGCCACTTCATCTGCCCCCCTCACCGAGGCAATTCGGTCAGGATATCATTATCCAAAGGCCGGTTGTGCGAAGCGAACCATTCCGCGCGGGCGGCCGCACGGCGTTGGCCACGAGCGTCGATCGGCAACTTCAAGATCGCCAGCAACGCCTCGACCTCGCGCCGCGCCATCGAATGGGACGGATCGGGATCGACGCCGGGCACGATGTCGCAGAGTGGGTCCAGCGCGCTGAGCCCGCGCGGGAAAAAATCGCGATAGACCGGGCGTTCATGGAAGCCGGCCGCGACCCGAAAGCCGACCCCGAGCGCCAGTTCGTGCAAGCAGTCACAGAGAACCGGCTCGGTGGATGACCCGGACGGCGAAATTCGGTTGCGCACCACCACCCAATCGGGGAGCTCGCCGTCGACCGATCGGCGGTGGCGCCGCATCTCGCGCACCAACTCCGCATAGTGGCTGATCCCGGTCACTGCAAACGTCACGGGGTCGACCTTGGCGAGCACGTCGAGGTCGAGGAAACTGTCGTTGAGCGGTGTAATCAGGGTGTCCGTGATCGAATGTGCGAGCCGCATCAAATAGCTGTCGTGCGGGGGCGTATCGATCACGACGAAGTCATGGCGGTGCTCGATTGCGGCGATGGCCTGGTCGAAGTCGGCGAACTCGGTGGCCTCGTTGTCGTCCACCCTGGCGCTTTCGGCGCGGGCAATAGCAAGATGCGTCGGCAATTCGAGATCAACATGGCACCTGCGAGCCGAGGCGCGCCGGTTCTCGATGTAGTGGGTGAGGGTCCGCTGCCGGCTGTCGAGATCGATGGTAGCCAGGCGCTGGCCGCGTTTCATCAGCGCATCGGCAATATGGATCGCGATCGTGGTTTTTCCGGAACCTCCCTTCTCGTTTCCGACCACGATGACATGTGGCAAACTGCGCGATTTCACCGCAGCGTTCAGCATGGCTGCGCCTCGAAAGAACCAGCTTCATGAAGGCAACTGCCGCTACCGCAGGCCCGGAGGACGACCTTTGCGGGCGAGATTACGCGGCCGGCAGTTGATTGAACAACATCGCGGGGGCGGTATTTGTTCCGGCGCGTTGAATTCGAATCACGCCGGTCGGCTCGCCGATGTTGGTTAATAACCTCAGGTCGCGCGGGACGGGCACTGTACAATCTGCCTTAAACCCAAGGTTTGCAGTCATCGCCGGCATCGAACGCAGACGCGGCAATCACATCGCAGAAAAAATGGGCTTGATTATTGAGATTGTCGCAGGCGCGCGCAGCTTCAAAATTTTCTGCGGCCAGCTTGAACTGGAATCACCGAGCCGGTTCTCCAGCGCCGAGACGCGCGCGACTCTGCGCAAGTCGCGCGCCCGGGCTGCGTATCGCGTTGGACGACTTGGTAACCGGCTATCCGTTTGACAAACTCAAGATTGATCAGTCGTTCGTCCGTGACGTAACGGGCAGCCGACGGATCGAAACTGGAGTCGAGACGGTCGAGCATCTGATGGCCTCAGGGATGTTATTGCCAGCAAGGGTCGTGTGATGCTGCCCCCGCTTGCTATTCCATGCCCGTTGCTCGGCGACCCGTTGGCGGAACAAACATTATTATATTGTGATTTCAATCGTATAAGAGCGTACAGAGATGTTCTGAGTGGCGCGTGAGCGCTAAATGAAACCGCCCATATCTTGGGAATTTTTTCGGGTTGCCTGCTCGCCGCACTTCAGATTTCGGGCGGCACCATCTCGCTGCCCGGCCGCCCCCGAGCCGGAACCGGAATCAAATTCGCGTGTTGTGTCCGGTTAAGCAGGAATTGGCATGGCTCGAAACGGTACCCAGCAGCGCGGCGTGTTCGATAGTGAGCGCCGATTTCGCCTGCTGGTGGAAGGGATCGTCGATTACGCCATTTGCATGCTCGATCCCAACGGCATCGTCACCAACTGGAATGCCGGCGCCAAACGGATCAAGGGCTATGAGGCAGCGGAAGTCATAGGCCGGCACTTCGGTATGTTCTACCTGCCGGAGGATCGTGAAGCAGGAATGCCGGCCCGCTCGCTTGCTGCGGCCCGCGAGAACGGAAAGTTTGAAGCCGAGGGCTGGCTTCTGCGCAAGGATGGCACGAAATTTCTCGCCTCAGACGTGATCGATGCAATCTACGAAGACGGCCAGCTTGTCGGCTTCGCCAAGATCACGCGCGATATTACCGAACGCAACAAGGCCGCCGATGCGTTGAAGGAGAGCGAAAGGCATTTTCGCCTGCTCGTGAACGGGGTCACCGACTACGCGCTTTACATGCTTGACCCGAATGGAATCGTCACCAACTGGAACGCCGGCGGGCTGCGCATCAAGGGCTACTCGCCGGAAGAAATCATCGGCCAGCACTTTTCGCGTTTCTATTCTCCCGCAGATCAGGCGGCCGGCCGGCCGGCACGCGCCTTGCAGCTCGCTGTGGAGAATGACCGCTACGAAGAAGAAGGCTGGCGCGTCCGCAAGGACGGCACGTTCTTTTGGGCGAGCGTCGTCATCGATCCGATTCGTGACGATGACAACAAGCTGCTCGGCTTTGCCAAGATCACACGCGATATTTCCGAGCGTCGCGAAGCCCAGCTAAACCTCGAAAAAATTCAGCGGCAGTTGGCCGAGTCGCAAAAGCTGGACGCGCTGGGTCAGCTTACGGGCGGTGTGGCGCACGACTTCAATAATCTATTGATGGTGATCACGGGTCACGTTCACATGTTGAAAAAGATCGCGGGCAATGACGCAAAGAGCCTGCGAGCGATTCAAGCCATCGAAACCGCGACGCAACGCGGCGCTTCATTGACGCGTCAGCTGCTTACCTTTGCCCGCAGACAGAGCGTCAATCCTCAACCCATCGATCTGAGAGACAGCATTCATTCCGTCCGGGAAGTCCTGGACACGGGTCTTGGCAGTGCGGTGCAACTCCGCATCAATCTGGATGATGGTATCTGGCCGGTTATGGTCGATCCTGCCGAGCTTGAGACCGCATTGGTCAATCTCATCATCAACGCGCGCGATGCCATGCCGGACGGCGGATCGGTGAGCGTTCGAGCGAGCAATGTTCATATCGATAACGGTACCCGAAAAGGCGATCACGTTGCCATTGAAGTCAAGGACACTGGCGTGGGCATCCCTCCCGATATCATGGGCAAGGTATTCGATCCATTCTTCACTACCAAGCCCATTGGCAAAGGCACTGGTCTCGGGCTTTCGCAGGTGCACGGCTTCGCCCATCAAGCCGGGGGCACGGTCGCTGTGGCCAGCGAGTTGGGAAAGGGCACGACGTTCACCGTGTGTCTGCCGCGAGGGCAATTGGGAATTGCGCCGGCAGAGGCAGAGACACGCTCGATTGCTAGCGGCACCGTGTTGCTGGTCGAAGACAATCCCGACGTGGCAACCGCGAGCGCCGACTTGCTCGAGCAACTTGGCTATTCGGTCCGCTGGGTCTCGGACGCGGAAGCTGCACTTAAAGAACTCGACCGCGACGGCATCGATCTCGTCTTTACCGACATCGTGATGCCTGGAAAAACAGACGGCCTTGGGCTCGCGCGGGCAATCAAGCAGAAACATCCCGGCGTGCCGATCCTGCTGGCTACCGGCTACAGTGAGGCGGCCCGAAACGCGCCGGCAGATTTTTCAATACTCCGAAAGCCATTTCGGCTACACGAGCTGAGCCGCGCACTGTCCGAGCTTTGTCGCTAGATCCCCTGTCCGAGACTTGATCCCCACCATGGCTGATTTCCACGGCGTCTTTCCCTATCTGGTCTCGCCGGTTGATGCTTCGGGACAGATCCGTAGCGAAGTACTCGGCCGGCTCTGCGACGATCTCATCAAATCCGGTGTGCACGGGCTGACGCCGCTCGGCTCGACCGGCGAGTTCGCCTATCTCAATAACGTGCAGCGCGCGGTGGTGGTGGAAACCACGATCGAAGCCGCGAAAGGCCGCGTGCCGGTGATCGCTGGCATCGCCTCGACCTCGACGTCGGATGCGGTCGCGCAGGCGAAGGCCTGTCAAAAGCTCGGTGCCGACGGCATTCTTGCGATTCTCGAAGCCTATTTCCCGCTCGGCGATGCGCAGGTCGAATCCTATTTCCGTGCCATTGCCGATGCCGTCGATATTCCCGTGGTGATCTACACCAATCCGCAATTTCAACGCTCCGATCTGACGCTCGACGTCATCGCGCGGCTATCAGCGCATCCGCGCATCGGCTACATCAAGGACGCCTCCACCAATACCGGGCGGCTGTTGTCGATCATGAACCGCTGCGGCGACAGCATCAAAGTATTCTCGGCATCGGCGCATATCCCGGCAGCAGTGATGCTGATCGGCGGGGTCGGCTGGATGCAAAGCGTCGAGCTCTACAATCTCTGCATGGCCGCGCGCTGGGACGATGCGCTGGCCTTGCAGCGGCGGTTGTGGCGCCTCAACGAAGCCTTCGCGCGCTACAATCTGGCGGCCTGCATCAAGGCCGGGCTGGCAATCCAGGGATATGAGGTCGGCGATCCCATTCCACCGCAGGCCGCCTTAACGGCGGAAGAGCGCACGGCGGTCGAAGCGGTGCTGCGGGATTTGGGCTAGGCCGTCATTCCGGGGCGCGCGAAGTCGCGAGCCCGGAATCCATAACCGCCATCGTGAGTATGGATTCCGGGTCTGCGCCTGACGGCGCATCCCGGAATGACGGAGCAAGTGGCGCATCCTCAAATGTGCAATCGCGCATCCCCCGAATGACAGGGGCGAGTTGTCTCGATCAAAAAAAGCACTAGAACAGCCCCATCGAACAAAAGACTCCAAGGACAATCGGATGAACATCCTTCCCGGCAATATGCGTTTCGGGGCGGGCCAGGCCGTCAAGCGTCTCGAAGACCAAAGACTGCTCACCGGGAAAGGGCAGTTCATCGACGACAGACCGGAAGACGCTGCGCTCACCGCATGCCCATGCCAAGATCGTGTCTGTTGATACCAAGGCGGCCGCTGACATGCCTGATGTCAAGGCGGTTTACACCGGCGCCGACCTCATCGCCGACGACATCGGCACCATCCCGACGCTCTCGGTTTTCCAGCGGCCCGACGGCTCGCCGATGACGGTGCCGCCGCGACGGCTGTTGGCGCACGAAATCGTGCGCTTTGCCGGCGAGCCGGTCGCGGCGGTGGTCGCGACATCACGTCTTGCAGCCCAGACCGCGGCGGAAGCGATCACGGTCGAATACGAAGTGCTGCCGTCGGTGGTCGATCCCTTGGAGGCGACAAAACCCGGCGCGCCCGTGGTATGGGCGGAAGCGCCCGACAACATTGTCGCTGCAATGAGCTATGGGGATGCCGCTGCCGTCGAAGCCGCGTTCGCCAACGCCGCGCATAAAGTCTTGCTCACTCTCGTCAGCCAGCGGCTGATCCCCTCCGCGATGGAGCCGCGCTCAACCATCGCCGAGGTCGACAAGAAATCCGGGCGGCTGATCCTGAATGTGCAATCGCAGACGCCCGGCTCGACCCGCGACATTCTCGCCGAGGCCGTGCTGAAGCGCCCGAAGGAAAGCGTTCGCGTGCTGGTGGGCGACATCGGCGGCGGTTTCGGTCAGAAGACCAATCTCTATCCGGAAGACGGCATGGTGGCCTATGCGGCGATGAAGTTGGGGCGCAAGATACGCTGGCGCGGCGACCGCAGCGACGAATTCGTCGGCGGCACCCACGGCCGCGACCTGACATCTACCGGCGAATTCGCGCTTGACGCCAAAGGCCGGGTGCTGGCCTACCGCGTGCGCTCGGTCGGCGGCACCGGCGCCTATCTCACCGGAGCCGGCACCATCATTCCCCTGGTGCTCGGACCGTTCGTGCAGTCTGGCGTCTATGACCTTCCGCTGGTCCACTATCACCTCGGCTTTGTGCATCTGCTTCGCAAGAACTTGCCCGACGCGGTGAAAGAGTGGTCACAAACGATAATTGCTGAGCCTGAATTTCCCGATGGATGGGTGAACCTTGGCGT
>Ga0209577_10005410_pt1 | contig 11907 bp, 9 predicted proteins | sample GraSoiAngelo_109_FD_185874 | JGI IMG/M metagenome (GOLD analysis project Ga0209577, IMG submission 185874) | Grasslands soil microbial communities from the Angelo Coastal Reserve, California, USA - 14_0903_12_20cm (SPAdes) (version 2) | ecosystem: Environmental > Terrestrial > Soil > Grasslands ... | reverse complement strand
GCTCAAGACGGGACTTTCGATCTTCGACGCCCCGAAGCTGATCGGTGACCTGAAGCGCAACATCGAGGTTGCCCGAGGCGGTGGCGGTTCCGTAGGTCTCACCGAGCTCGAGTCCTATCTCGGACTCACGTACCACTTGCCCGCCGGCCATCTCTTCCGCAACTCGATCCCGATCGGCAACCTCACAAACGTCGTCACCTCCGGCGGAGCCGACGTCCTGCAGGCCTCACCGGGGGCGGTAGCGGGCGCGGTCCACCGGTTCCTCTATCCCGACATTCGCGTCGGGGCAGCCGTCAGCGCCCAGTACCTCGGCCACAAAAAGCACACCAAGACCAAAAAGCGGCACCTGCTGCCCAAGTCGCAGATCTCGATCCTCGTTCTCAACGCCGGCAGGGTGCCGGGGGCGGCCTCGAACACGACGTACCTCCTCGGGAAGCACGGCTACGCGACGAAGACGCTCTCGGCGGGGCTCGCAGCCAATGCGCCCAAGGTAGAGCGCGACTCGACCGTGTACTACAACCCGGTCTTGCCTGACGCCAAGCAGGCGGCGCAGCAGCTACGGCCGCTGTTCGGCGAGCACAGCAAGGTCGCGCAGATAACGGAGAACATCGCGAACTTCGCGAAGCAGGCCGGCAACCCGCTGACGGTCGTCACAGTCGGGACGAGCTTCGGCGGCAAGCTCACGCTGCCGCACCGGGTGAAGCTGCCACCCAAGCTCCCGCCGGCGGTCAGCAACGACGGCGTCTCGGTGACCGCGAGCGCGTTGCGCAGCGTCCGGTTCAAAGCACGCTTCCCGCTCCGCGTGCCGCACCGGGTCGCCCAGTACGCGCGGCTCTCGGACCAGGAGGGCGTCCGCGTCTTCAAGCCGCTCAAGAACCGGCACGAGGTCGCGCTCACCTTCTCCATGCCTGACGGAATCGAGTACTGGCAGATCGAGGAGACGGACTGGAGCACGGCGCCGATCCTCGCGAACCCGACCGGGCATTTCCTCTATCACCACCAGAAGTTCCTGGTCTACACGACCGGCGGCGCGATCCAGATGGTCGTCCTCAAGACGCCGAAGGCGAGCTACTGGGTCATGAACACGATCCTCAACCAGCTCTCGAACTCGACGATGATCGCGATCGCCGAGAGCCTTGAGCCCATTGGGCGCTGACGAAGCGAAGTTAGGCTAGGCGCGTGGCTCGGATCGCGATCTTCGGGGCCGGTTACGTCGGCCTCGTCACCGGCGCGTGCTTCGCCGATCTCGGCCACGAGGTCGTCATCCGCGACGTTCTGCCGGAGCGGATCGAGCGCCTGCGCAACGGGGAGGTGCCGATCTACGAGCCGGGGCTCGACGACGTCCTCGCGCGCAACCGCGAGCGAATCGGGTTCACGCTCGACGTGCGGGAAGCCGTGCAGGGGGCCGACTTCTTGTACGTGGCGGTCGGCACGCCGCCGACGTACGCCGGCGATGCCGACCTCTCGGCGGTGTGGACGGTCGTGGACGAGCTCCCCGACGACGCGCGCGCGACGATCGTCATGAAGTCGACCGTCCCCGTCGGGACGGGTGAGAAGGTGCGCGCTGCGCTCGATGCGCGCGGTCTCGAGGCGATCGGCTACGTCTCGAATCCGGAGTTCACGGCGGAGGGCACCGCGGTGCGCGACTTCATGGAGCCGGACCGCGTAGTGATCGGGGCGTTCGACGAGGCGGACGGCGACGCAGTCGAGGCGCTGCATGCGGAGATCGACGCGCCGGTTGTGCGTACAGACGTGAACTCCGCCGAGATGATCAAGCTCACCGCCAACGCCTTCCTCGTCACGCGAATCAGCTTCATCAACGAGATCGCGAACGTTTGCGAGCTCGTCGGCGCCGACGTCACGAGCGTCGCGGAGGGGATCGGCCTCGACCACCGGCTCGGCCCGCACTTCCTTCGCGCGGGAATCGGCTGGGGCGGCTCGTGCTTCCCAAAGGACTCGCTGGCGCTGAAGCAGCTCGCCGCGAACTCCGGCTACCACTTCCACCTCATGAACGCCGTCATCGAGGTCAACGAGCTGCAGAAGCGGCGCGTCGTGCAGAAGCTGCAGCGGCACCTCGGTGGGCTGCGAGGGAAGCGCGTGGCGCTGCTCGGCCTTGCCTTCAAGCCGAACACGGACGACATGCGGGAGGCACCGTCGCTCGTGCTCGCGTCGAGGCTGATCGCGGAGGGAGCCGAGGTGCGCGGCTGGGACCCGATCGCGAGACCGGATCTGCAGGGGGTCGAGCTGTGCAATTCGCCGCTCGAGGCGGTGACGGGCGCCGACGCCGCGGTGATCGTGACCGAGTGGCAGGAGCTCCTCGAGTTCCCGAGCGAGGAGACGCGGCAGGCGATGCGCCATCCGCTGATCGTCGACGGGCGCAACCTGCTCGACGCCGACGCGGTGCGCGCGCTCGGCTTCGCCTACGAGGGCGTCGGCCGTACCGTCTCGCCGCTCGACGTCTTCCCGGAGACGAGCGAGCGCGACCCGGAGACGAGCGAGTAATGGAGGCGCTCGTGCTCGGTGGGGGCAAGGCCGAGCGGCTGGGCGACGCGGCGCAGGGCTTGCCGAAGCCGCTGGTGCCGGTCGCCGGATTCCCGCTCCTCGGCTACACCGTCGCGCGGCTCGTCGAGGGCGGCGTAACGCGCGTCATCGTCGCGTGCCGCGCCGGCGACGAGGAGATGTTCCTCCAGGCGCTCACCGGATTGGGAGCGGACGTCGAGGCGGTGGGGGAGCAGGAGCCGCTCGGCCGCGGCGGCGGCCTGCGCCTCGCCGCGACGCGCCGGCAGGAGGAGGGGCCGGTGCTCGCGCTCAACGGCGACGAGGTCCTCGACGTCGACTTCTCTGCGCTCCTCAGCGAGCACGGAGCGAGTGGGGCGTCCGCAACGCTCGTCGTGGCGCAGGTGCGCTCGCCGTTCGGCGTCGTCGAGGTCGAGGACGGCGGCACGATCACCGGCTTCCGCGAGGCCCCCCTGCTCGAGCACTGGGTCAACTCCGGCGTCTACGTCCTCGGCGAGGACGCGCTCGCGCTCCTCCCGGAGAAGGGCGACCACGAGCAGTCGACGTTCCCGCAGCTCGCGCATGAACGGCGGCTCCACGCGCATCGCCACGAGGGCGTGTGGCTCACTGTGAACACGCCGAAGGATCTGCGCCGTGCGGTCGAGTTCGTCGAGGAGCATCCTGAATGGCGTCCGCACAGGCAGCTTGCGTGATGCTCGACTCGCCGAACTACGGCTCCCTCGACCGCTTCGCCTTCGAGCCTCGCCGGGTCGAGAAGCCGTGGGGCTGGGAACTGATCTGGGCGGAGACCGGCGTGTACGTCGGCAAGATCCTCTTCGTGCGCGCCGGCGAGTCGCTCTCGCTGCAGTTCCACCGGGAGAAGGACGAGAGCTGGTACGTCGAGAGTGGCCGCGCGCGGCTCGAGCTCGGCGACGTCGGCCAGGAGGCACTCGACGAAGAGGTCATCACAGCCGGAGCGTGCTTCCGCTACCGGCCGGGCACCGTCCATCGTCTGACCGCGCTCGAGGACACGACGATCCTCGAGGTCTCGACTCCGCACCTCGACGATGTCGTCCGGCTCGAGGACCGCTATGGACGCGAGGGCACCAGCAACCCCTGATCGGGTCCTCCGCTGGGACGGGTGCGTCAACGTCCGCGATCTCGGCGGACTGCCGCTCGCCGACGGCGGCGAGACCGCGTACCGCATCGTGGTGCGTGCCGACTGGCTCCCCGGCCTGAGCGACGTCGGGCGCCGGGCGCTCGTCGACTACGGCGTCTCGCTCGTCGTCGACCTGAGACCTGAGCGCGAGGACACCAAGGATGGAATCGAGCCGCTCCCGGTTCCCGTGCTGCGCCAGGCCATGGATCCTCGGCCCGTCCCCGCGGCCTGGGACTGGCCCTCGATGCGCGAGGCGTATCTCGCGCTCGCCGACCGCTACCGAGGCGAGCTCGCGCAGGCACTCACTCTGCTCGGCGACGCCGAGCCGCCCGCCGCGATCCACTGCGCCGGTGGCCGCGACCGGACAGGGATCGCGTGCGGCATGGCGCTGTGGCTCGCGGGCGTCGAGCCGGACGTGATCGCCGCGGATCACGCGCTGAGCGACGAGAGCTGGCTGCCGCACAACGACGGGTGGCTCGCCGAGGCGCCCGACGAGCAGGAGCGTGAGCGGCGGCGACGCATCATCCAGCCTGCGGGCCGCACGCTCGCCGAGGTGCTGGTGGAGATTGAGGAGCGCGAAGGGATCCGGCAGCGTCTGCTCGCGGCAGGCGCGGACGGGGGGGCGCTCGACCGGCTCGTGGCCCGGTTGCGAGGCGAGGCGTGAACGTCGAAGGATGTCTCGCCTGCGACGCCAACGCCGGTCGGATCGAGGTTCCGGAGTAGCAAATGAGCTCGGGCCGTTCCTGCGGCGAATCTCCGGCGCGATCGTCGACGGGCTGGGCGCCGAGCGCGCGTACCTGACGATGTGAGTCGACAAGCCGCCGCTCCACGTGCACTTGGTCGTCTACTCGCGCTGGCCCGACGACCCGGACAAGGCGCTCGACCTCCAGACACGGCGGATGGGCGACGGCCCGGCATCCGCAGACGACGCAGCCGCCGAGCGCCTCCGCGCCCACCTCCGCAAGCCTTGACACAGCTGTGTTAGGGTCGGCCGGATGGATGCGCTCCACGTCGGCCCTGCCGCCGCACGCACCGGTTGGTCCGCCCGGATGCTCCGCTATCTCGAGCAGTCCGGGCTCGTCGTCCCGTCCCGCACGCCCGCTGGCTACCGGCTCTACGGCCTGCGCGAGCTGAACCAGCTCCGCTCGCTCGCCGAGCTGCGCCGCCGCTTCGAGCTTGGCATCGGCGACATCGCGTTCGCCGCTCGGCTCCGTCGCGAACCCGAGCTCCGGACCGCGATCGACGGCTGGGTCGCCGACGTCGAGGACACGCTTGGTTGGGTCGCGTGGGAGCAACGCAAGCACGAACGACTTCTCGCCGCATAACGAAAGGAACAGATGGCAGCAACGCAGCGCTACGACGTGAAAGATCTCGCCCTCGCGGAGGAGGGGATAAGGCGGATCGAATGGGCCGATCGGCAAATGCCGGTGCTCGCCGCGATTCGGGAGCGGTTCGAGGCCGAGCAGCCGCTCGCCGGCCTCCGCATCTCCGCGTGCCTCCACGTCACGACCGAGACCGCGAATCTCATGCGGACGCTCCAGGCGGGCGGCGGGGACGTCGTCCTCTGCGCGTCAAACCCGCTCTCGACGCAGGACGACGTCGCAGCGGCGCTCGTGTCCGAGTACGACGTGTCCGTCTTCGCGATCAAAGGCGAGGACAACGACACCTACTACGCGCACATCGAGGCTGCCGTCGACCACAAGCCGCACTTCACGATGGACGACGGCGCGGACGTGATCGGCGTCCTCCACTCGGCGCGGCGCGAGCAGCTCGGCGAGATCATCGCCGGCACCGAGGAGACGACCACCGGCGTGATCCGGCTCAAGGCGCTCGAGGCGGAGGGGAAGCTCGGCTTCCCGATCATCGCCGTCAACGAGGCGCAGACGAAGCACATGTTCGACAACCGCTACGGCACCGGGCAGTCGACGATCGACGGGATCATCCGCGCGACGAACGTCCTCCTCGCCGGCAAGCGCTTCGTCGTCTGCGGCTACGGCTGGGTCGGTCGCGGCGTAGCCTCGAGGGCGCGCGGCATGGGCGCGCACGTGATCATCACCGAGGTCGATCCGCTGAAGGCGCTCGAGGCGTCGATGGACGGATTCGAGGTCTTGACGCTTGAGCGGGCAGCCCAGATCGGCGACATCTTCTGCACGGCGACCGGCGACAAGCACGTGATCGCGCGCGAGCACATGGAGCTGATGAAGGACGGCGCGATCCTCGCCAACACGGGCCACTTCAACGTCGAGATCGAGATCCCGGCGCTGCGGGAGATGGCGGTCGAGACGAAGCGCGCGCGCGAGTTCGTGGAGGAGTTCACGCTCGCCGACGGGCGGCGGCTGTACCTCGTCGCCGACGGCCGGCTCGTCAACCTCTCGGCGGCGGAAGGGCACCCTGCGCTCGTGATGGACATGTCCTTCGCGAACCAGGCGCTCGCGCTCGAGTACGCGGCGCGCAACGCGAGCGAGCTCGATCGCAAGGTCTACCCGGTGCCGCCGGAGATCGACCGCGAGATCGCGCGTCTCAAGCTCGAGACGATGGGCGTCGACATCGACACGCTGACGGAGGAGCAGGCGCGGTACCTCGCGTCCTGGGACGAGGGGACTTAGAGTCCGAGCAGATTGGCCCTTTCGGACACGGCCGGAACCTGGTTCCGGCCGTGTCTCTTTCAGACCCGCCCGACGTGGAGGAGCACTGCGTAGCCAAGCTCGCCTTCGCCTCAGCAGATCGTCTCATTCGGACACGGCCGGAACCTGGTTCCGGACGTGGCTCCCGGGGACGCGGCTCGCGTGAAGGCCGTTCTCCTCGCCGCCGGTTACGGGACGCGTCTCAGGCCGCTCACCGACGACCGCCCGAAGCAGCTGCTGCCCCTGGGCGGCCGGCCGATGCTCGACTGGATCCTCGACAAGCTGCGGACGGTCGAGGAGATCGACGGCATCCACCTCGTCACGAACAGCCGGTTCGCCGCGAACTTCGCGGACTGGGCGCGGTCGCACGGCGTCGTCGTCCACGACGACGGGACGACCTCGAACGACGATCGGCTCGGCGCCGTCGGCGACCTACGGCTCGTGATCGACCAGGCCGGTCTCGCGGGCGAGGAGCTGCTCGTGCAGGGCGACGACCTGTTCGGGTTCGAGCTGCCGGAATATGTCGCCTGGTGGCGCGGCAAGCCCCAGCCCGCGAGCGCGGCGCCGCTCTACGACCTCGGTGATCTCGAGCTCGCGACGCATTACGGGATCGCGACCGTCGACGAGGAGGACCGGATCGTCCACGTCGTCGAGAAGCCGAGCGACCCGGCGTCCACGCTCGCGGCCACCCTGACCTACCTCTTGCCGGCGGCGCACACGCAGCTCGTCACGCGCTATCTCGAGCAGGGCGGGAACCCCGACAACGCGGGCAGCTTCCTCGCCTGGCTGGCGGAACACGAGCCTGTCTACGGCTATCGGTTCGCCGGCCGCTGGTACGACATCGGAAACCACGCCCAGCTGCTCGACGCGGACAACTGGCTCCGCTCCACGGTCGGCTTGCCGGAGCGGGACTCGTACAGCCTCGACTGAATCGACACGCTCTGGTCACGCTTCGGCGCCTAGCGTCCGAAGGTGCTCGATCTGCTCCTGCCGCAGCGCTGCGTCGTCTGCCACAGCGGCGGGCGTCAGCTCTGCGCGGGGTGCCGCGAGGGTCTACAGCGGATCGAGCCTCCGCTCTGCGAGCGCTGCGGCGCGCCGACAGCGTGGCCGGTCGATCGCTGCCGCGAGTGCGCAGGACGCCGGCTCGGCTTTGCGTCCGCCCGCGGGGCCGTCGGGTATGACGAAGCCGCGCGGCGGCTCGTCCACGCCTGGAAGGAACGCGGGCTGCGCCGGCTCGCCGCAGAAGCCGCGCAGCTCGTCGCCGAGCGCGTGCCGCCGCCCGAGGTGGACGCACTCACGTTCGTCCCCGCCGATCGCGCGCGGCGCCTGAAGCGCGGGCACAACCCGGCGGAGAGGCTCGCGCTCGAGCTCGCGGCAACGTGGGAGCTTCCGTGCCTGCCACTCCTCGACCGGACGCGCGGCGGCCGCCAGCGTGGCAGCTCGAGAGCCGAGCGCCGGACCGTGCGCGGAGCGTTCCGCGCGACTGGCACTGCTCCCCGCAGAGTCGCCTTGATCGACGACGTCTACACGACCGGCGCCACCGCCGCAGCCACCGCGAGCGCTCTTCGCGCTGCGGGCGCCCGCCGCGTCGAGGCGATCGCCTTTGCCCGTGCGCTCCGCCGGAGCTGATCGCGGTACCCGCGAGCCCGAGTAGGGTAAGAGGCACCGCAGATAGCTGGAAGCGTCGGCGGCAAAGCCGCCGCCGCCCGGCTAGAAGACCGACGACGCCTAGGCGTCGTCCCGGCAGCGACAGGGAGGCGCCGATGCAGCTTCACGTCAAGGGCAAGAACCTCGAGGTGAACGACTCCATCCGAAGCTACGTCGAGCGGAAGCTCCAGAAGCTCGACCGACGCGTCCACGAGTCGACGCAGGTCGAGATCGAGCTCGCGGTCGAGAAGAATCCGTCGATCGCCGAGTCGCAGGTCGCCGAGGCGACCGTTCATCTCAAGGGCCACACGCTGAGGGCGCGCGAGGCCGCGTACGACATGAAGGCTGCGATCGACGAGCTCGCCGACAAGCTCGTCCGCCAGGTGAAGGACATCCACGACAAGCGCGTCCACGGCCGCAGGCACGTCGAGGAGCCTCCCGTGCCGGACGTGGCCGCGACGGAGATTCCTGAGGCGTAGTTGGGGCTCTTCCGGCGGCGCCGCGAGACGCTGAACGAGCGGCTCCTCCGCGAGGCGGGGCTCGATCCCGCGCAGGTGCTCGGCGATCCCCGGCCGCGCCCGTTGCAGCAGCCTCCGTCGGTTCTGGCCGTGGTCGGCGTCCCCGACGGCTCGTCTCTCGGTCCGAAGGAGTGGGATGCCGCGGTCACGGTCGAGGCGCCCGGCTTCGCGGGGCACCGGATCGAGTTCACGACGATCCCGAACGGCGATGTGATCGTCAGCGCGGAGACCGGCGACGCCGATCTCTCGCCCTTCGCCGACGCCGTCGAGCAGCGCCTGAGCCCGCCGTACCGGGCGGCCGCGCAGCGGCAGGACGGCGACCTCTGGGCCGTGGCCGGGAAGCGGATCCAGGTCGCGCAGATCCCCTTCTCCGACGGTGAAAAGCTCGAGTTCTCGCACCATGCCGACTCCGGCGAGCTGCGCGTCGACGGAGAGCGGAGCGACGCGCTCGTCCCGCCCGAGCTCGAACGCCTCGCCGAAACCGCCGGAGACAGCTTCTACGTCGAGGCCGAGCGCATCGACGGCGACCTCTGGGAGGTCAGGGTCACAGCCTTGTAGGTCGCTACCCTAAGCCCCGTGGAGATCGGCAACCTCGAGAAGGTCCTCCGCGTCGGTGAGGGCCGGCGACTCAAGCGGCTCCAGGAGCAGGCGGCCTACATCACGTCGCTCGAGCCCGACTTCGAGCAGCTTTCCGCGGACGACCTGCAGGGGAAGACCGCGGAGTTCAGGCAGCGGCTCGAGAACGGCGAGAACCTCGACGAGCTCGTCTTCGAGGCGTTCGCGGCAGTCCGCGAGGCGCGGAAGCGCGCGTCGGACCAGCGGATGTTCGACGTCCAGCTGATGGGCGGGATCGTCCTCCACGAGGGTGATATCGCCGAGATGAAGACGGGCGAAGGAAAGACCTTCGTCGCAAGCCTCGCGCTCTACCTCAACGGCCTCGCCGGCCGCGGCGCGCATCTCGTCACCGTCAACGACTACCTCGCCCAGCGCGACGCGGAGTGGAACCGGCCCGTCTTCGAGGCGCTCGGCATGAGCGTCTCCTACATCGAGACGATGATGCCGTTCGACGCGCGCAAGGCCGCCTACGCGGCCGACGTGACGTACGGGACGAACTCGGAGTTCGGCTTCGACTACCTCCGTGACAACATGGCGGTCGCGCACGAGGGCCTCGTCCAGCGCGGTCACGCCTACGGGATCGTCGACGAGGTCGACTCGATCCTCATCGACGAGGCGCGCACGCCGCTCATCATCTCCGGCGAGCCGGAGACCGCCGCGCAGATCTACAACGACTTCGCGCGCGTCGCCAAGCAGCTCATCCCGTTCCGCTCCTCGCCGGGCGACCCGAAGGGCGCTGCCGAGCAGGCGGGCGCCGACTTCGAGTACGACGAGAAGCACAAGACGGTCGGCGTGACGCCGCAGGGTGTGACGAAGGTCGAGCGGGCGATCCGCATCGACAACCTCTACGCGCCGGAGAACACGCAGCTCGTCAACCACCTCTACCAGGCGCTCAAGGCGCAGTCGCTCTATCAGATCGACGTCGACTACGTGATCCAGGACGGCGAGGTGAAGATCGTCGACGAGTTCACCGGCCGGATCATGGAGGGGCGCCGCTGGAGCGAGGGCCTCCACCAGGCGGTCGAGGCGAAGGAGGGCGTCAAGATCCAGGAGGAGCACCAGACGCTCGCCACGATCACGCTCCAGAACTACTTCCGCCTCTACGAGAAGCTCGCCGGCATGACCGGCACCGCGAAGACCGAGGAGAAGGAGTTCGTCGAGATCTACGGCCTCGACGTCGTCGAGATCCCCACGAACGTCGACGTGGCCCGGGCAGACGAGAACGATCTCATCTTCAAGACGAGGGAGGGGAAATGGTCCGCCGTCGTGCGTGACATCGAGGAGCGGGCGCACGAGGGTCAACCCGTCCTCGTCGGCACGATCGCCGTCGAGACGTCCGAGTACCTCTCGCAGCTCTTGACCCGCAAGGGCGTCAAGCACAACGTCCTCAACGCGAAGGAGCACGCGCGCGAGGCCGAGATCATCAAGGACGCAGGCCTGCGCGGCGCCGTCACGATCGCGACGAACATGGCGGGCCGCGGCGTCGACATCAAGCTCGGCGACGGCGTGGTCGACCTCGGCGGCCTTTACGTCCTCGGCACCGAGCGCCACGAGTCGCGCCGGATCGACAACCAGCTGCGCGGCCGCTCGGGCCGCCAGGGCGACCCGGGCGAGACGCGCTTCTACCTTTCCGGGGAGGACGACCTCGTCCGTCTCTTCGCAGGCGACCGGATCAAGGGCGTGATGGAGCGCTTCAAGATCCCGGACGACCAGCCGATGGAGGCGAAGATCCTCTCCCGGCAGATCGAGGGCGCGCAGAAGAAGGTCGAGGAGCAGAACTTCGTCATGCGCAAGAACGTCCTCAAGTACGACGACGTCCTCAACCGGCACCGCGGGCGGATCTACGAGCAGCGGCGCCAGGTGCTCGACGGGGAAGACCTCTCGGAGCAGATCAGGCTCTGGATCGAGGAGGTCGTCGAGGACACCGTCAACGTCTTCACCCAGGAGGAGTACGAGCAGGACTGGGATCTCGAGGCGCTCACGAACGCCATGGCCGGCCTCTACCGGACGGAGATCACGGCAAAGGAACTGCGCGAGGACATCGGCCAGCGGATCTCCCGGGAAGCGCTGATCGAGGAGTTCCAGGCGGATGCCGGCGACGAGTACGAGGCGAAGGAGGAGGAGTTCGGCTCGGAGCTGATGCGTGAGCTGGAGCGCTTCATCGTCCTCCAGGTCGTCGATATGCGCTGGCGCGAGCACCTCGAGAACATGGAGGCGCTGCGCGAGGGGATCCACCTGCGGTCGATGGCCCAGAAGGACCCGCTCGTCGAGTACACGGGCGAGGGCGAGCGGATGTTCACGGAGCTCGGCCAGGTGATCCGCAGCGAGGTCGTGCTCCATCTCTTCCATGCGGAGCTCGCGCCCGAGGAGGCGTCGCAGCAGCTCGCGCAGCAGCAGTCGCAGACGACGAATGGGAACCTCCATTACGAGCACGAGACCTCGGCCGGTGCTGCCGCGATCGCGGCAGCCGGCGGGGGAGAGGCCGTTGCGGCCGGCACCGCGACCGCGCCGCGGCCGGTCCAGGCGAGCGCCGGCGACAAGATCGGCCGCAACGACCCGTGCTGGTGCGGCTCCGGCAAGAAGTTCAAGAAGTGCCACGGGGCCTAGCGCGCCACCCCTGAGCACGGCCGCCATCAGGCGAGAGGATGCTTGTCCCAAGCGAGTGGTCGGCAACTCGCATCTGGCGTGGCGCCTCATTTGACGCAATCTCGTGCTAGTCATAGTGTTTTCATAAGTCATGGCGGTTGCCCCTCCGAGACCGGCACCAGAAACTGTCGACCCGGACGCGTTGCTGCGGGAAGCGCGGGCGCGGCAACGACGAAGACAGGCGGGGATGGTCGCGGGGTTA
>Ga0209577_10005409_pt1 | contig 11907 bp, 6 predicted proteins | sample GraSoiAngelo_109_FD_185874 | JGI IMG/M metagenome (GOLD analysis project Ga0209577, IMG submission 185874) | Grasslands soil microbial communities from the Angelo Coastal Reserve, California, USA - 14_0903_12_20cm (SPAdes) (version 2) | ecosystem: Environmental > Terrestrial > Soil > Grasslands ... | reverse complement strand
GGTGGTCTTTGGGCTGCCGGGCTCCTGGATTCGCGCCCGGCTGCGGCCGAAGGAGAAGATCCCCTGGGTCGCCTGGCCGCTGCGCCGGAGGATCCAGACCCACAAAGCGATGAGGGCGACAAAGGGCAGGAAGTTGATCAAGAGGCCGGTCCAGCCGCCGGTCGCTTCCTTGACCGAGTAGGAAACGTGGTTCTGGTCGAGCAGCGTGTAGAGGGAGGGATCGGCGCCCGGTTCCGGAGTGGTGCTGGTGAAAGCGGTGTTGCTGACGCCCTGGTAGCTGACCGCGGTGTTGAAGTCGCCGGTTGCCTGCTGTCCCTGGAGGGTGAGGTCTTTGATGTTGTTGTCCGCCGCCTGGGCTTTCAGGACGGAGTAGGGCACGTCCAGCCGGGACGACCCGCCCATCACCCGGCCAAGCAGCGGCGTGGCCAGGAAGAGGACATAGATGGCGACGCCGGCCAGCAGCAGCGCCAGGCGCAGCCGTGTGTTCGGTTGCTTTGCCGGCGGTTGCGGGGTTGGGGTTGGGGGCGGTTGATCGGGACGAAGCTGCGCCATCTGGGTTTAGTCTACGTTCGTTTCCAACGTCACAAACATCTTTATCTTGATTTCCGGCCGATTTATCTTGATTTCGGGTCGGGCTTGCCTCGGCAGCGTCGGCAAACGCGCCGGGCGACGCGATCGTGAGAGATCGCTGAGGAGCTCGCGGGTATAATTTGCGCCCGGGGCGATAGCTCAGCTGGCAGAGCGCCGCACTCGCATTGCGGAGGTCGAGAGTTCGAGTCTCTTTCGCTCCAATCCGATCCGCTCGGCTACGACCATTAGGAGGGGGTGTCGCTCGGGCCGCATGATCAGAAGCTAGCCAGGTGACTCCAGAGGTTCGCTACGCCAAAACGATTGATGGCCTGCATATCGCTTACCAGGTCCTTGGCGACGGCGCCATCGACCTCGTCTACGCGCCGGCCTTCATCAGTCATCTAGAGATCTCCTGGGAGGAGCCGCTGGTGGCCCGGTGGCTCTCCCGGCTGGCGCGGTTCTCGCGCCTGATCCTTTTTGACAAGCGAGGCACCGGCCTGTCTGATCGGATCGCTGGGGACAGCATTCCTACGCTTGAGGAGCGGATGGATGATATCCGCGCTGTCATGGACGCCGTCGGCTCCGAGCGTGCGGCCCTCTTCGGGGCGTCCGAAGGCGGACCCATGTGCGGCCTGTTCGCCGCGACCTATCCGCGGCGCGCGGCCGCTCTTGTGCTCTTCGCGAGTTATCCCCGAGCACTCCGGGACCAGGATTTTCCTGAAGGCTGGTTACCGATCAATGCCGTCCAGCCTTACCTCGCTTCCGTAGAGAGGGTCTGGAGCGAGGGGACGTTTGAGAACATGCCCGAGGGTCTGGTGGAGGGGCTAACTGAGGAGGAACATGCCCGGGTCTCCCGCTGGTGGGGTCGCCTCTGTCGCATGTCGGTGAGCCCCGGCGCTGCAGTCGCCCTCTCGCGGATGGCCACTGAGCTCGACATCCGAGATGTCCTTTCGTCCATCCAGGCTCCAACCCTCGCGCTCTGCCGGCGCGGGGACGAGAACGCTCCAGCGACCAGGTACCTTGCCGAACACATCCCGGGAGCGAAGTTGGTCGAGTTCGAGGGACAGGCTCATCTGGCAGCGTTTGGTGAACAGGACCTTATCCTTCGGGAGATCGAGCAGTTCCTCACAGGGTCGCACGCGCCGGTCGAGCCCGATCGGGTGCTCGCTACCGTGCTCTTCACCGACATCGTTGGGTCGACCCGGATGGCGTCCAGGCTCGGTGACGAGAGGTGGGCGGAGCTGCTCGGGGTTCACCACGCTCGTGTGCGCGCGGAACTCGAACGGTACCGAGGGCGCGAGATCGATACCGCCGGGGACGGATTTCTCGCCACCTTTGACGGCCCAGCGCGAGCTATCCGGTGCGCATCCGCCATCATCGGCGCGGTTAGAGAGCTCGGTATCGAGGTTCGGGCAGGACTTCACGCGGGTGAATGCGAGCTGGTCGAGGACAAAGTGCGGGGCATCGCCGTTCACACTGGAGCCCGGGTCGCGGCGCTCGCGCAGCCCAGCCAGGTGCTGGTCTCGAGCACCGTAAGAGACCTGGTCGCAGGGTCGAGCATTCAGTTCGACCCCCAAGGAGTACACGTTCTGAAAGGGGTACCGGGAGAGTGGCCACTTTACTCAGTCGTGGGCACCTAAACAGGATGGACCGAACGCGCCGGCGAGAATTTCAGCCGTCCCCCCGCGTCAGCCAGACCTACTGCGGGCCATCACTCGGCGAGGGGGAGGGATCGCAGAGTATCCGCCATCGTCGCGGCGTTTCAACCGCCAGCCCTCTTCGTGAACCTTGATGTGGTGACCCCGGCACAAGAGGGCCAGGTTCTCCAGGTTTGTCGGGCCACCGTCCGCCCAGTGGATCAGGTGATGCCCGTCGGTCCACCGGCCGGGCATATCGCAACCCTCGAAGACGCACCGATCGTCCCGAGCCTCGAGCTTGCGCCGGAGCGATGCCGAGATGGTCCGGCTAGCCTGGCTGATCTCGTGCTCGAGCTCGGCGCGTCCGGTGATCCGGGTGATCGCAGAGTCGCAGGCAAACCGCCGGACGGTCTCGGCATGGATCGTCCCGCCAGCCTCGAGCTGCCCTGCGGGCGCACCAGCCAGGCCGGCCACCGTGTCCGCGCTGGCCCGAATGATCAGGTGCGGCCGCTGACCGGCCACGTCCGGCAGCCCCTTGCCGCTGAGTTGGCGCCGGCAGAGCTCGACCAGGGCATCGGCTTGCCGCTGGCCTGACGACCGATCTTCGTTCTTTGCCGGTTTCATCAGCGCCCCGAGCGCCGTCTTCAAAGTCGCGCCACCCTCGGCGTCGAGCAACCCGTCGAGACGGACGGCCCCGTCCTGCGGCTCGCTGATGTGCAGATAGCGCCTGCCATAGGCCCGGTTGGCCTCGGCCAGCGCGCCTTCCGCATCGACTCGGTGCTCGAAGTTTTTGGCCACCCCCACGAACTGTCCGGGGTCCATGGTCTGGGCCGCCGTCAGCAGGTTGGCTTCTTCCTTGCGTACGGCTGCCACGCCCAAGTGCCCGGCGGATTTGGCCATGACAGCCGCGTGCTGGTAGCCGATATCGCCGCGGGCGAGGGCAGCCTCGAATTTGGGCAACTGGTTGAGCTGGCGGGCCACCTCGACTCGCTCCATTGCCGCCCCACCCGACAGCTTGCATTTCCAGCGCAGCCACGACGTCACGCTCAATGCTCCGTCCGCTCCATAGTCGCCCGACCTGTCGAAAGAGCGCAAGCCGTCGGCGAAGTACGCCTCCATCCGGTCGATCCATTCGCGCGCCTTGATCAGCCGCTCGCCCATGGCGCCGTCGCCCTGCCGGATCCAGGCCGGCACGTCGTCCAGGTCACGGTCCATTCGTTCCGGCAGCGTCTCAGGTCGGCCGCTGGACGACAGGCTCATGCCTCACATCGTGAGGCATGGTTGTGACAGCTGTCTGTCGCGACTCCAGGAGATTTTCAAACCCGGCCGTGCTTGCGGAGCCGCCGCCTGCGGCCGTCGCACTCGGGACGCTGGGCATCACCCATCAGCGTCTGCTCGAAGACCCAGGCTCCGGCGGTGGGGATATCGTCGCCGAGGCCCGCCGCGCCAAGCCCGGCCGCCCCTGAGGATCGGCCCGCGCCTCCGCCTCTAGGGCTTAAAAGTCGCGCGCTCCGCCTCCAGCTCTTTGCTGTCCTGGAAAGGCTCGCCGAGGCGTGCCCGCCGCATGTTCTCGGCCGCGGAGCCGGCCATCTCCGCTCCCGCCCCCGGCAGGCTCATCACCTCCTGATAGAAGTTGATGGCTTCCTGGAAATGGCCTAGGTTCTGATGACAGCCGGCAATTTTGTACACCATGCCGGCACGGATGGATTTGTGCTGGATGACCGGATCGCCGTACAGCTCCATGTACTTTGACAGAGCGCCGGCGAAATCGCCTGCGTCGAAAAGGGCGTCGGCCGCGTCGCGCACCGGCTTGAGACGCGCAGACCCAGCAGCGTCAATCTCGAGGCCACCCTCCACGGAGTCCAGCGCTCCCCAGGTGTGCGGCCCCACGATCCCGTCCGGACGAAAAGCCGACTGCACCTGGAAGCGCTTGACCACTTCTTCGGTGTGGCTGTCGAACTGACCGGTCACCTTCAGGTTAGACTCCGCAACCGCAGTCCTGACCTTTTCTTGCAGCTCCGAAACCGCTGGACCGGACGATCCAATGGACAGCAACGGGTGCGGCTCCGGCGCGGCATCCGGCTTGAGGGCGGCCCGTTCCGCCTCCATCTCCTTCGTGCCCTGGTATGGCTGCTGCAAGCGAGCCCGCCGCAAGTTCTCTGCCGCCGACCCGGATAGCTCGGCATCCACGCCGGGTAGAGCCATCGCCTCTTCGTAGAAGCTGGCCGCATCGGAAAAGTGTCCGAGCCGGTGGTGGCATCCAGCGATGTTGAAGACCAGGCCACCCCGGGCTGCCTTGTGGGCAGCCGCCTTATCCGCGTAAATGCTCATGTAATTGGTCAGCGCCCCCTCGACGTTTCCGGCGTCGAAGAGGGCATTCGCTTCTCTGACGAGCGCCTCGAGGCGCGCCTGGTCGGCCGGGTTGATTTCGATACCGCCCCGGAGCGAGTCGAGCGCGGCCCAGGTGTCCGGTCCGGCTATCCCGTCGGGCTTCAACGCCGATTGCACCTGGAAGCGTTTGAGATCCTCGTTGGTCTGGCTGTCGAAGAGACCGGTGACCTTGAGCTTGGCCTCTGCCAGCGCCATGGTCAGCTTTTCCTGCAGCTCCGAAACCGCGGGACCGGAGACTCCGAGGGACAGCTGCGGATGTGCGTTTGGAGTTTCCTCGCCGGCGAAAGCCGCGCGCTCGGTCTCCATTTCCTTGGTGCCCTGGTATGGCTGATGCAGCCGGGCCCGCCGCAGGTTCTCCGCCGCCGACCCGCCCACGTCCGCGCCGACCCCGGGCAGTCCCATCGCCTCTTCGTAGAAGCTGATCGCCTCTGAGAAATGCCCCAGCCGGTGGTGGCATCCCGCAATGTTGAAGACCAGCCCGCCCCGCGCCGCCTTGTGGGCGGCCACCTTGTCCGAATAGATGACCATGTAATCGGCAAGAGCTCCTTCGACATTGCCGGCGTCGAACAGGGCATTCGCCTCCCTCACGGCCGCCACCAGACGGGTCTGATCTTCTTCACCGACCTCGGTACCACCCCGCAGCGAGTCGAGCGCCGCCCATGTGTGCGGTCCGGCTATCCCGTCCGGCTTCAAGGCGGATTGCACCTGGAAACGCTTGACCACCTCGTCCGTATGGCTGTCGAAGTGACCCGTCACATTGAGCTTGGCCTCGGCCACCACCAGGCTCAGCTTTTCCTGGAGCTCCGAGACCGCCGGGCCGGACGCCCCAATGGACAGCTGCGGATGAGGGGCAGCGGCAGCCTCCGGGGCGGCAACCGGCTCCCGCTGAACCGGAGCTGAAGCCAGCAGGGAACCTACGGCGTCGTTTCCCGCATCTCGCTGGAGGGCCAGGATGCCCGCAAGGCCGTCCGGGCGCTCGCGTGTTTCCGGATCGAGCTGGCGCGGCCGGACCGCGGCCACCCGGGAGGCGCCGTCCCTGTCCGGACTGTCATCACCATGCACGCGCTCGCTCACGCCGTCTCACCACGATAGGCGGCTGAGCCAGGGCAAGAGTGACCAAGCGGGCAGCCGTTCGGTCCAAGCTGCAAGACCTTTCGTGCATCGCCGGTCTGGCCGCGAATTCAGCGGACCCAGCAGACGGTCAGGCGGCGGCAGGAAGCGCGCGGCTGTCGGCGGAGCCTGGAGCGGCCTGCGGAATCCGGGCGAAGGCGGCCCAGATCAGGATCGGGGCAGCCCCGGCAATCACGACCACGATCCGGGCCAGCAGCATCTGGTTGAGGGGCGCCATCAGAAGCAGGAAGCACCCAATGCTCAAAACCCGCCCGATTCCCAGGCAGAGCTCCTGATGGACGATGTACTCGTATCGCATCGTCCTCGCCTGCGGGTCGCGGTCGATCACCTGTAGGGCCATCGGCGCCAGGGCGTTGCCATGCAATGGTCCACCGACCGCACGCAGGAAGCCATAGGCAACCAGGGCTCCGGCCGTCAGGTAGAGCGGCAAGAGCAGCGTAGACATGACCAGCAGATAGCCGCCGACCAGCGCGATCCGGCTTCATGAAGGCGGCCAGGCCGAGGCTGATGCCGACCCCGAGCAGACCCATCAGGCCGTTGAAGTTCCCAACCTGCTGTTCGTTTTTCAAGACCAGGTAGGTCATGACGGTGAGGACCAATCCCATCAGGCTTCCCGTGAAACCATCCGCCAGGCGGGCCCGGGTCACCCACTGCCAGTCCGGGTTGCGCCGGACCAGGCGAGCCACCCGGGGGATGGAGAGCCGTTCCCGAGTCCCCGAGGGCAGCCGGCCGGCAAGCACCATGGCTGCCATCAGGAGGACCGCAGCCAGGGCGAACACCAGCTGGTAGCCGCGGTATGCCCCGCCGACATGGGTGCCGGCCACTATGATCGCGCCCGCCGCCGGTGGCAGCGCCGCGGTCAGGAACCAGGTCGCGGTGGCCTGGGCGCCGAAGTAGCGGTCACGGTCGCGATCGCTCGTGGTGTCGTAGCTGACGAGGTGAAAACCCGACCAGTAGAACCCCTCGGCCACGCCTCGCAGGAGGCCAAGAGCGACGACCCAGTGCGGGGTGTCGTTGCCCAGCACCAGGATCAGCAGGTACACGGCGCCGTTGCCGAACAGACCGAGCCGGATCGAAGCGCCGGCCCCGAGCCCACGCCACAGAAGTCCGTTAGCCAGGAACGCCACCGGGATCATCAGTGCACTCAACCCGCTGTAGAGCGCGATCAGCGCCAGGTCGTGGCTTGAGCGCCAGAGAAAGATCGACAAGAATGTGCCGGCTAAAAGGGCGGCGGCGTTGTACGCGCCGTGGATCAGCACCATGTAGTTGGCGCGCCTGTCCAGCGCGACCCTGACCGCCCTCCGACTCACAACAGCCTGACCCCTCTACGGCGTCTGCCCGCGCCGTATCAGGGGAACGTGCCGCATCGCACCGGCTTGCGTGAAGGCATGCCGCAAGCTAGTGACGGCCAACGCCACCTAAAGGAGACAAAGCCGGCGATTGTGCTCCATTCCGGACCTCGCCGCGGCCGTCGCGCCAAACGACGATGCGCTCCGATGCCTGACTCGGTCCTATTGCGCACTCGCCGGACGCTAAAGCTCGCTCCGCTCGTCGCACTCGCCGGACGCTAAAGCTCGCTCTGCTCGCCGCACTCGCCGGGCGCTAAAGCTCGCTCCGCTCCTCCCCCGCACGCGTGTAACGACAGGCGTTACAAATTGCCTCTCTCGCGCGCGTTACGGCGCGCGCTTTGGGCCGGCGGGCATGACACCTCATTCGCGCGCGTTACGACGCGCGCTCTGGGCCGGGAGGCACGCCTCGGGCCTGGATCGGCCCTCGGCTCCGTCGGGCCTGCATTCGGCCCTCGCCTCCGGCGCGTCACGGCTTGGCCTTTTCTTGAGTCCTGCGCGCATTGAAACGGTCTCCGCAAGGAGGCGGCAGTACCTTCGGCTCAGACGCGCAAACGGCGTCAAAGGGGGTCGCAAACGGAACTTCGGCGAGTCTACGAAACCGAGTTGCTGGACGCGCCGTCCAGGGCGGAAGAGCTCCCCTTCCCCGGGGCGGTCGCCGGCCTGCTTGCCTCCCTCCAGCGCGGCGATATGTCGGCGGCCGCCTACGACACGGCCTTCGCCGCCCGGGTCCGCGATGCGAATGACAAAGACACCCTCGCCTACCCGCAGACGCTCTCCTGGCTGCTGAAAAATCAGAACCCCGACGGCAGCTTCGGGACCACCCTGCCCATCGCCAAGGAGAGGCTGATCGCAACCCTGAGCGGGGTGCTGGCCCTGGCGGATCTCCCGGTTGGATTGCAGGATGGCCCCGCGCACCGAGCCCGGCTGCGTGCCCTCACCTACCTCCATGAGGGAACAGGCAAGTGGCAGGTCGGTCCAGACACCGCCGGCTTCGAGCTGGTCCTGCCGGCGCTGCTGGCCGAGGCGAAAGCCCGTGACCTCCCCATCCCCTACGAGCGATTCCTGGGCGTGATCGCGCAGCGGGACGCCAAGGTCGGGCACATCCCGGCTCGGCTGATTTACAACGTCGACACCCCGCTGCTTCATTCCCTGGAATACGTGGGCGCCGAGCTCGACGTCGAGGCGATTCGCAAGCGGATCGCAAACAACGGCTCATTCGCGAACTCTCCATCGGCGACGGCGTTCTTTCTGCTGCATGGCGAGGACGAGCGCGCCCGTGAATATCTATCGCTGATCGCCCGGCGCCGCCGGGACGGTGGATTCCCCATGGTCGAGCCCTTCGAGATCTTCGAGCTGGCCTGGGTCCTGTCCAACCTTTCGCGCGCTGGCTACCGGCCGAAGACCGCGTTGCCCGCGCTTCGCTACCTGGCCAGCTCTCTGACCGAGGACGGGGTGGGGGTTTCGCGCGAAGGCCTCCGGGCCGATGGCGACGACACCGCGCTCAGCCTGATCGTCCTCCACGAGTACGGCTACCCGATCTCGATGGGCCCGCTGCGTCCGTTCGAGGGCGTGAACTTCTTTTTGACCTATCCGCTCGAGCGGGACGCCTCGGTGACCACCAACGCCCACGCGCTCGAGGTCCTCGCCGCCAGCCCGCAGTTCTCCCGCCAGCACCTTGTCACGCAGAAGGTCGTCAAGTTCCTGCGCGATGCGCGCGTTGACGGCGATCACTGGGCCGACAAGTGGCATAGTTCCCCCTTCTATGCCACCGCCCACGCCGTCTTCGCGCTCCTCGCGCCGGCACCCGACCTCTGCCGCCCGGCCCTCAAGTGGCTCCAGGACTCGCAGCGCAAGGATGGGTCGTGGGGCTGGTTCACGGAGGGGACGGCGGAAGAGACCGCCTACGCGGTGCAGGCCTGGCTGGCGGCCCCGGCTGCGGTGAAGGACGGGCTGCGGGTCGATCTGTCAGCCGCAGAGCAATTCCTGAATGACATGGCAGACGCCCCCATGCCGGCAATGTGGATCGGCAAGAGCGTGTACATCCCAATGAACGTGGTCCGCTCAGCCATCCTGAGCGCCCAAATCCTGCTGGCGCAAGGAGGGCGGCGTGCTCGATAGGCGCATCAACCGGCTCAAAGACCTCCTGCTCCGGCAACGTGATGAGGCTGCCATCGTCGGCCACCTCACCGCCAGCAACCCCCGAGGAGACGACCTGCTGGGTGAAGTCTGTCGGGCCTCACTGGCCCTGCACCCGGCGGGCAGCTTCGAACAGGCCGCCGCGCTTGCCCGGACGATGGCCTACATCCTCTATATCGACGATTACCTCGACGACGAGCATCCCGAGCTCGACCTCTCCAACTATCGAGAGGTTTGCCAGCACTTCCTGCTCTGGCACAACCGGGACCTGAGCCAGATGCCTCTGGCCTGCGCCACCGTCGGACGCAAGCTGGAGGAGCAGTTCATAGAGGACCAGGTGCCCGAGGAATGGACGCCGATGCGCCACCTGGTCTGGGAGAAGTTCATCTGGACCATGCTCCAGGAGAACCAGTGGCTCAAGAACAAGGAGCGGGTCACGGTCGGCGCTTACCTGGCAAACGGCCTGTACAGCATTGCCTTCCCGGTGGTCCAGGTGTCGATCCTGGCCTTCTCCTACGAGAACGTCTCGCAGGAGCTCAAGAACCGCCTCTTCTGGCACATCTGCCAGGCCTCCCGGGTGGTCAGGCTCGCCAATGACCTGCGCAGCTCGGAACGGGACACAGCCCAGGGTCGCTTCAACGCGGCAGACCTGATCGCCGCCGCCGGGCAGCTCTCGCCGGCAGCGGCCCGGGCCGCGGTGGTTCGGCTGATGGAGGAAGAGTTCGAGGGGCTGCAGAAGGGCGTGGCCCGGGAGAAGCGGACCGGTGTCACCCAGCAATTCCTCGCTCACCTGGTGGAGAGCACCGCCATGCTGCTCGACTACTACCACGTCCCTGACTCGCGCCAGGCGCGGCCCAAGCCGCCCGAGGATCGGGTCAGCCTGCGAGCCAGCTGATGAGCGGCGCCCTCAAGCTCAAGTTTTCGAAACGGGATCAGGCGGGGACGGGCGCCAATTCCGAGCCGGCCGCGATCGCTATGGAGCGGCGGATTGTCGCTCTGCGCTGGCTGGCGATGCTGCTGGCCACCGGAACCCTGCCCTTCCTTCACCTGGGCGGCCAGACCATCCTGCTGATGTCTCTGATCGGCCTGGGCGCGGTCTACAACCTGGCCCTTCAGTTTGTCGTGGTCCGGCTCAAGCCGGGCTGGATCACGGCCGGGTATTTCACCACCATCGGAGACATCCTGCTCGCGACCGGCGGTGTGGCGGTCAGCGGCGGCATCCACTCGCCGTTCTTCCTCGCGTATTTCTGGGGCGCCGTGATCGCTGCCGTCCGTTTCGGCGGCCTGGCGGCGATCACCGCGGTGGTCACGATCGCCATCAGCTACAGCGCCGTCGTCTACTACGTCGCCTCGCTCAACGGCACCCAGCTCGGCGGCTCGGACCTGACCGACCTGGCCCTGCGCACGGGCTTTGTCGCGATCACCGGCATGACGGTGGGCCTGATCGGCGACCGCGCCCGCAAGGCGGAGCACGCGCTGCAGGCGGAGCTGGAGCGCGCCCACGCGGCGCTATCACAGGTGACCGTAGAGCTAAACCGCGACCTCGAGTTCGAGCAGACATGCCAGCTGACCGCCGAGCGTGGCCGGGCCCTGATGAATGCCGATGCCGTCCTTCTCCAGGTGCAGATGCCCTCACTGATCGGCCAGGACGAGTCGGTCCCGCCCGCGAGCGCGCTGTTCATCGACTGGAACCCCGAGCTCAAGGCGGCGCACGAAGGCGCGGACCTGAGCGCGGCGCATCTCTCGCTGGCGCCGGCCACCAGCGAGCAGGTGATCCCGGTCCTCGAGCCCAACGCCCTGCTACCCACCGACCACGCGGCCCTGCCCGCCGGCCTCTGGTTCAGGGTCCCGGTCTTCCACGGCGCCCGTGCCATCGCCGACATGCTGGTCGGGTTCCAGGGACGGGCGCTGCCTCTGCGAGACACGGAACGCGAGCTGATGCTGACCTTCGCCGAGCGAGCCGGCATTGCCATGCGCAACGCCCACAACCTCGACCAGGCCCAGAAGCTCTCGGTCACCGACGCCGTCACCGGCCTCCCCAACCACCGGTACTTCCACACCCGGCTGGACGAGGAGCTTGAAAAGTGCAAGGCGAGCGGCGGCTCGATCACGGTCATGATGGTCGACCTCGACCGGTTCAAGGTCTACAACGACAGCTTCGGGCACGCGGCCGGAGACGTCGCCCTCAAGGCCGCCGCGCGCACCATCTCCTCGACCATGCGGCGCGAGGACGTGGTCACCCGCTACGGCGGCGAGGAGTTCGTCGCCATCCTCCCCGGCGTGGACATCCAGACCGCGCCCATCCGCGCCCAGGAGATCTGCGACACGCTGGCCAAGGTCTTCATGTACAACCCCAAGACCATCTTCGCCCCGCTCACGGCCTCCGTGGGCTGGGCCACCTACCCGGTGGACGCGCGCAATCGCGACGAGCTCCTCAACCGCGCCGACCTGGCCATGTACATGGCCAAGAAGCGCGGCCGCAACTGCATCTGCGGCGCCTCCGAGCTGGAGAGCGTCGCCGCCCTGGACTCGGTGCTGAGCGAGGTGGTCGCGCAGCTGGCCAGTGCCGACACGGTCGGTCCTGGCATGGTGGCGACTCTCGAAAAGCGGCTCGGCCAGATCGCCAACTCGAGCCACCTGGAGGAGCTCGCCGAGGGCATGCTCTCCCCGAACAGCGAGGCCACCCTGGAGGC
>Ga0209577_10005408_pt1 | contig 11908 bp, 6 predicted proteins | sample GraSoiAngelo_109_FD_185874 | JGI IMG/M metagenome (GOLD analysis project Ga0209577, IMG submission 185874) | Grasslands soil microbial communities from the Angelo Coastal Reserve, California, USA - 14_0903_12_20cm (SPAdes) (version 2) | ecosystem: Environmental > Terrestrial > Soil > Grasslands ... | reverse complement strand
CGCGTGCGCAAGTCCGTCGGCCAGTTCGTCGAGAATGACATGGGGCCGAACGACTCGGTTCTGATCGCGACGGCGACGGGACAGTTGGGCTTCCTGCAACAGTTCACGGACGACAAGGGCGTGCTGCGGGTCGCGCTCGCGCGCCTCGCGTACAAGCCCTTCATCGTGCGCGACTCCGAGCAGGTGCCGATGACGGAGTACCAGGCGATCAAGGTTGACGCGGGCGACCGCGACGCCATCTCGCAATTCGCCGCGTTGCTCCTGGCGCAGACTAACCCGCCCGCCACGCCCGTCGGCGTCGGCCCGCCGGCAGGCGGCTCGATCTACTCGAAGCCGACCGGCGGGCAGCAGATCGGAATGACGCGCGAGCAGGCCGAGCACATGGTCAGGGAGCGCGCGCAGTGGATAATCAAGCAGACTTCCGACTACTCGCTCGGCACGCTCACGGCCCTGGAAAGCCTGATGCGCGGGTCGGCTGAGTTCCCCGGTCGGAAGCTCATCTTCTTCATCTCCGACGGCTTCTACCTGAACGACCGCAACACGGGCTTCGGCGACAAGCTGAAGCAGATCACGGACGCCGCCCTGCGCGCCGGCGTCGTCATCTACTCGATTGACGCGCGCGGGCTGGTGGGCGACACGGACGCGGGCAGCAACCGCTCCGACTCCGTGGGCAAGCTCTCGCGCGTGAACGTCGGCGAACTCTCCGCCTCGCAAGACCCGCTCAACGCCCTCGCGGGCGACACGGGCGGTCGCGCGCTCCTCAACTCCGGCCAGTTCGACGCGGCGCTTCACAGCGCCCTCGAAGAGACCTCGAACTACTACCGCGTGGCCTGGAAGCCGGAGGCCGAGGAGCAGAAGGGGGGCGCTTTCAAGCGCGTCGAGGTCAGCGTCGTGGGCCGCCCCGAACTGACGGTGCGACTGCCCCGCGGCTACATGGCGTCGCTCGCCGCCGGTCTGTCGGACAAAGCGAAGTCTCGGACGACTGCCGCCGCGCCCGTCGAAAAAGGCAGCGGCGCGAAAGACGCCGTCGCCGATTTGCGCGGCGCGATCACCTCGGCAGTCCCGAAGCGCGCGCTGCCCGTGACACTCTCGGCGAGCTTCGTTGACGTGCCGGGCAGCGGGCCTGTTCTGACGAGTTCCGTGCAGGTCGGGACGGACTCGCTCGACTACGGCGCGGACGGCCACCAGCCCGCGGGCATAGACATCATCGGCGTCGTGCTCAACGACCAGGGCAAGCCGGCGGCGAACTTCAAGACGCGCCTCGGCGTGACGCCGCTGCCCGCGGACGCGACCTCCGCCGCGGAGCGGCCCGGCGTCATCTACAACTACCGCGCCCCGCTCGCGCCCGGCCTTTATCAGATAAGGGCTGCGGCGCGCGACGCCGGCGGCGGACAGGTCGGGAGTGCGACGCGTTGGATTGAAATTCCCAACCTCTCTAAGCGGCAGCTCTCTTTGAGCAGCCTCCTCCTCGGTGGACATCAGGTCGGCGGCGCGAAGGCGGGCGACGCGCCGCAGGTACAGTTCAGCGTTGACCGCCGCTTCCCGCGCTCCACGCGCCTGGACTTCATCGCCTTCATCTACAACGCCGCGCGCGCGTCGGGCGGCGGCCCCGTTGACCTGTCCGTGCAGGTGCGCGTCCTTCGCGACGGCAAGCCGGTCGTTACGGCCCCCGCGCGCAAGCTCACGCCCGACGCGACGGCTGACCTCGCGCGCATTCCCTTCACGGGCGCGGTCACGCTCGGCCAACTCCCCGCGGGGCAGTACGAGATCGAGATCGGCGTCACCGACAACCTCTCGAAGACGAGCGCCACGCAACGCGTCGGCTTCGAGATTCTGTAGGTCAGGGGGCGCGGGCCTTCACAAAGTCGTAAGGGCGGGGACAGTCCCCGCCCTTACAGTCTTATGACAGACTCTTACTCGTTTAAGAGGTCGGCGCTTCGTCCGCGGTCGGCCCGTAAACCGAAGGCAGGGGAACACCGAGCAGGCGCAGATATACCGAGAGCTGGCCGCGGTGGTGTATGACGTGGTTGAGCGCCATCGTGCGGAGCACGGACACGCGCGGCAGCTCGAAGAAGACCTGCTCCCCGTTCCTCAGCCGCCACGTCTTGAGCAGGTGCTCGTCCGGCTGATCCTTCAACGCCCCGACGGCCTCGGCGATGTTCTTATCAAACTTCTCCAACAGCTCTGCGGTATTCGACGGCGCGAACGGCTGGAAACTCCCGGCGGCGAAATTCAGCTCGTCCGAAGTCAGGGTTGGGATGACCAGGCTCGGAAGCTCCGCGATGTGCCCCGCCAGACGCCCCAGCGTCATGGACTTCTCGTGCGGCTTCCACGCGAGGCTGTCCTGCGGCACGCGCTCCAGCATCCTCCTCGTCGTCGCCGCCTCGCGCTGAAGCTCCGCCGCAATTGGTTCACTCAAGCTCATACGTTGTCCCCTTCATGATTTCAAAGTCTGGAAAGCGAAGTTACTCTACGCTTCACCCTCTATCCCCTTCAAGGTTCTGTAGGCGATGACTATAGAATCTATGACTAACGACCGCCCTGCAAGTTACTGCTTCTCGACCGTGCTATTGATTCAAATCCTTCTTTATAGCCGGGATCATGTAGTCGGGGGCCTTCACGACCTTGTCCGCGGGCACGTCCGAGTCTGCGTCCGTGTTGCTGAATTTTATATTCACCGTCGCGCCATTGGCCGAGTTCACCCTCCCGCCGATCCACATCGCCTTCTGGAACGGGTACTGGCCGAGCACGTAGTCGCCGGGCGCGACCTTGATGGCCGTCGAAGGGATCGGCATGACCTCTTCGGGGAGCTTCACGGAGTTCTCCGAGTTGTCGCCGAAGACGACCTGCGCCTTGCCGCCTTCGACGGATTTGATCGTCGCCTCCTCAAACGTCTCGCTGCCCCACTCGGCCAGCACGCGGTCGCCGGCTTTGGGTTTGAACTCGGCTTTAGCGGGCATCGTTGATTGCGTCGAGGTACCGGCGCAGGAACAGAGCAGTAGTGATGCGGCAAGCAGAAACATTTTCCTCATCCGAAGCGCTCCTTTCGAGTGTTGAAAGCGAGAGGCTTTTATGTCAAATCAAGCGATAAGTCAAGAGTCGGTCGGCGCGGGAAAACGACGGGGCCAAAGTCCGCGGATTGCTAAGGGCGGCGCAGCCTATCTCAAGGCTGCGCCGCCCTTAGTTCTTCCGACTGTGCCGTGCCCGAATCTTTGCGACTAGGGCGCGCATTCATTGCGCGGGCGCGTGCGACGGCTTTGCCGGGGGCGGATGGTTTTGCATCGGCGGCGAGTTAGTTGTTAAATATCCGCAGCAGAAATTCCATCCGAGGGCGGTATTAAGAGCTGCACCCGGACTCGCCGGAGCGGTGCACCGGTTCGCGACGAGCCGAAGGCGCGGGCGTCGTTCGGGCGTGTCGCAGGACGCTTCATTTCTTTGAGAGGCATGTTATGAAAAGAGCAAGTCGGTTAGGTTTAATCCTTCTCGCGTCCGCAGTCCTGCTCGCGGGCTGCCGCAGGCAGGGCGGGACGTTCACGCTGCCGCAGCCCGCCGCGGGTAGCGGCGCTGCCGCAAACGTCGAGCACAACTCTTATGCGGACGTGGTGGCGCGCGTCGCGCCCGCGGTCGTCACCATTCGCTCGGAGCGCCGCGTGCGCGCCCCGCAGCAGCACCCGTTCTTCGACGACCCGTTCTTTCAAGACTTCTTCGGCAACCGCGCGCCGCAGACGCAGCAGCCGCCGCGCGAGCTGCGGCAGCAGGCGCTCGGCTCCGGCGTCGTCATCAGCCCCGACGGTTACATCGTCACGAACCACCACGTCGTTGACGGCGCGGAGCAGATCACGGTGGAGCTGACAGACCGGCGCAGCTTCCCCGCGAAGGTCGTCGGCACAGACCCGCCGAGTGACCTCGCCGTGCTCAAGATTGACGCGTCGAATTTGCCGGTGCTCACGCTCGGCGACTCCGACAAGGTGAGGGTCGGCGATATCGTGCTCGCCGTCGGCAACCCCTTGGGCGTCGGGCAGACCGTGACCGCCGGCATCATCAGCGCGAAGGGCCGCAGGACAGGACTCTCCGACGGGAGCTTTGAAGACTTCCTGCAAACCGACGCGCCGATCAACCAGGGCAACTCTGGCGGCGCGCTCGTCAACACGGCGGGCGACCTCGTCGGCATCAACTCGCAGATACTCTCGCCGTCGGGCGGCAACATCGGCATCGGCTTCGCCATCCCTTCGAACATGACGCGCACGGTCGTCGAGCAGCTCATCAACAAAGGCAAGGTGCGGCGCGGGCAACTCGGCGTCTATGTGCAGGCCGTGACGGAAGACCTCGCGCAGAGCTTAGGGCTGAAGGAGGCGCGCGGCGTCATCGTCAGCTCGGTGCAGAAGGGGAGCGCCGCCGAGCGCGCGGGCCTCAGGCAGGGCGACGTGATTACCGCCGTCAACGGCAACGCCGTCAACGACGCCAACGAACTGCGCAACCTCGTCGCCTCGACGCAGCCCGGCTCGGACGTGACGCTGACAATCGTGCGCGACGGGCGAGAGCAGCAGTTGAAAGTCACGCTCGGTGAGCTGACAGAAAACGGCAACGGCGCGGGCGGGCAGCCGGGCGGCGGAGGCGGCGAGGGACAGAGCGAGGGCGGCAAGCTCGGCCTCGCGCTCGCGCCGCTCACGCCGGAGTTGGCGCAGCGCCTCCGCCTGCCGGAAGACAAGCCGGGCCTCGTCGTCACGGACGTTGACCCTTCGGGGCCGGGCGCGGACGCTGGTTTGCAACAGGGCGACCTCATCGAGCAGGCGAACCGGCAGCCCTTGAAGTCGGTCGAAGACCTGCGCGCGGCGATTCAGAACGCGGGCGAACGCCCCCTGCTCCTGCTCGTCACGCGCCCCGGCGAGGGCACGATCTTCGTCACCGTGCGACCGCGCAAATAAAAATGATGAATGCGGAGTGATGAATGATGAATGAAAAGGCACAGGCCGCTTCTCATTCATCATTCCGCATTCATCATTCATCGTTTCCTCGCCGAGCGGTTATAATCGCCCCGGATGAGCGTCGGTAAAATCAAGATCACGAGGCTGCTCAGGCCCTACTGGCGGCAGCTCGCCGTCGCGTTCGTGGCGATCATGGCCGAGAGCGCGACCGACCTGCTTGAGCCTTGGCCGCTGAAGGTCGTCTTCGACTACGTCTTCGGCGGGAAGCCGATGCCGGGGTGGCTGGCTAGCCTCGTCGGCGCGACCACCGGCACGTCGAAGCTCGCCGTCTTGAACTTCGCCGCCCTCGCCGTCGTCGTCATCGCCGCCGCGAGCGCCGTCTCGACCTACGCCGAGAAGTACCTGACGACGAGCGTCGGACAGCGTGTCATGCACGACCTCCGGCACACGCTCTACAACCACATTCAGCGCCTCTCGCTCGCCTTCTTCGAGCGGCAGAAGACCGGCGACCTCATCGTCCGCATGACCAGCGACATAGACGCCGTGCAGGACTTCGTCTCCTCCGCCCTGCTCGGCATCCTCGTCAACGTCCTCACGCTCCTCGGCATGCTCGGCGTGATGTTCTACCTCGACTGGCGCTTCACGCTCATCTCGCTGGCGGTCGCGCCCGCGCTCTTCATCCTCGTTTACAGCTACACGCGGCGCATCAAGAACAACGCGCGGCTCGTGAAGAAGAAGGAGGGCGAGATCGCGTCCGTGGTGCAGGAGTCGCTCTCCGCCGTGCGGCTCATCAAGGCGTTCGCGCGCGAGGACTTCGAGAGCCGACGGCTCGACAAGAAGAGCCGGGAGAGCGTCGAGATGGCTCTGCTCGCGCGCAGCGTCAAGGCCAAGCTCACGCCGCTCGTCGAGCTGACCGTGGCGCTGGGGACGTGTCTCGTCCTCTGGTACGGCGCGCGCCTCGTGCTCGCGGAGCAAATCTCCGCGGGCGCTTTGATCGTCTTCATCCTCTACCTCAGCAAGATGTACAAGCCGATGCGCGACCTCTCGAAGATGACCGACACGGTGTCGAAGGCCCAGGTCGGCTTCGAGCGCATCCGTGAGGTTCTGGCGACCGAGAGCCAAGTGCGCGACCTTCCGGGCGCGCGGCGCGCGCCGCCCCTGCGCGGGCGCGTCCAGTTCGAGCACGTCAGCTTCGCTTACAACCGGGAGCAGCCCGTCCTCAAAGACATCAACCTCGTGGTCGAGCCGGGCGAGTTCGTCGCGCTCGTCGGGCCGACGGGCAGCGGCAAGTCAACGCTCATCAGCCTCATCCCGCGCTTCTACGACCCGACCGAGGGGCGCGTCGGGATTGACGGCATAGACATCCGCTCGTTCAAGTTGAGGTCTCTGCGCGACCAGATCAGCTACGTGCTGCAAGAGACCTACCTGTTCCGCGCGACCGTCTGGGAGAACATCGCCTACGGCAAGCCCACGGCCTCGCGCTCCGAGATCATCCGCGCCGCACGCCTCGCCAACGCGCACGAGTTCATCGTGCGGCTCCCCGATGCTTACGACACGGTCATCGGCGAGCGCGGCGAGACCCTTTCGGGCGGCCAGCGCCAGCGCATCACCATCGCCCGCGCCGTCATCCGCGACACGCCGATACTCCTGCTCGACGAGCCTTCGTCCGGCCTCGACGCCGAGAGCGAGGAGTTGGTCTTCGACGCGCTCTCGCGTCTGATGGAGGGCAAGACCTCAATCGTCATCGCCCACCGCCTCGCCACCGTCATGCGCGCCCAGCGCATCTACGCCGTCGAGGGTGGGCGCATCGTCGAGAGCGGCACGCACGACGAGTTGCTCGCGGGCGGCGGACTCTACTCGCGCCTCTACGAGATTCAGTTCAAGGGCCAGGAGCAGCTTTCAGACCTCAAGGCCGTGGGCGACTAGGGCCGATTTGAAACTGGAGCTTGTTGAGTGGTGAGTTAACCACCGCAGACACAGAGGACGCAGAGACGGCACAGAGTGATTTCAATTCTCTGTGCCCCTCCGTGCTCTCTGTGCCTCCGTGGTTAACCGTCGCGCGCACGACGCACGACCAAGGTTTGAAGGAGTCGCGCACCCGCATCTTCCGACAAAAGGGAGCCGCCTGTATGAATTTTCCCGCCCGCATCTCTTCCGCCCGCCGTGTGGCGCTCGCGCTCTTCGTCGCCTTCGCGGCGACGGCCTTCGGCCTGCTCTCTTCGTCCGCCGACATCACGGTGAGCAACCAGCCCGCGTCCGAAGGTAGGCCGATCACGCCCGCCGGCTCGCTCGTCTTGGACGCGACGACGCACCAGCCCGCGGTCGGCGCGCTCCCCGTCGGCTTCGTGCGCAGCCCCGACCGCACGGGGCCGGACGGTCGCGGTCGCTACCTCGTCGCGGTCAACAGCGGCTCAGGCGTCCAGTTCAACTCCATCACCAGCCGCTTCCAGCAGTCGCTCGCCGTCATAGACCTCGAAGCGCGCCCCGCGCCTGCGGTCGTCCAGAATATTTATTTCCCCACGCCGCAGAGCGTGAACGTCGGCGCAGCCTTCTCGCCGCGCGCCTTGGCGGACGGCTCTTTCACGTTCTACGCGTCGGGCGGCTTCGAGAACAAAATCTGGGTGTTTCAGCTTCGGCCCGGCGCATCGCCGCCCCTCACGCCGACCTCGCCGGGGCCGAACACGAAGGTTGAAGCGCCCTTCATTGACGTGAGCGGCTTCGCGACCTCTGCCGCAAGCCCGCGCTACAACGAGAACCATGCGCCCGTCTATCCGGCGGGCCTCGCCTTGAGCGACGACGGCGACACGCTCTTCGTCGCCAACAACCTCGACGACAGCCTCGGCGTCGTCCACGACCCCGGCGGCGCGCGCCGCCTCGAACGCATCGAACTCGCCGGCCAGAAGGGAAGCGCGGGCGACGGCGCGGAGCACTTCACGTATCCTTACGCCGTCGTCGCGCTGCCGCTCCCGCCGTCGCGTGGACGCAACGACCCTTACGCCGACGCGCGCGGCTCGACATCGAAGGTCTATGTCTCATGCTGGAACGACGCCTCGGTCGCCGTCGTTGATTTCGCGAATAACGGGCGGCGCGTCTCTTACATCCCGGTCGAGCGCCACCCGACGGCGATGGTCTGGGACGGCACGGCCTCAAGGCTCTACGTCGTCAACTCGAACGCCGACAGCGTCTCGGTCATTGACACGACGACTGACCGCGAGGTCGAGCGCATCAGCGTGCGTCTGGCCGAGCGAGCGCCCGTCGGCTCAAGCCCGGAGAGCCTGGCACTCGGCGACGACGGGCAGACGCTCTACGTCGCCAACGCGCACAGCAACTCGGTCGCCGTCGTCCAGATCGCCGCCGCCACGCGCGGCGTGGTCGAGCAGAGCGGTCGCCCGGCCAACAACCTTCGACGTTCAGTCGTGCGCGGCTTCATCCCGACGGGGCAATACCCCTCGGCGTTGGCGTCGGCGAACGGCGTTCTCTACGTCGGCAACGGCAAGGGCACGGGCGTCGAGAACTCTTCGCTCGTCGTCAACAATTCTGGCCGCGTGCCGAACGCGCCGAACGACCGCTTCCCCGTGGGCACGGGGCGCGTGGGCGGGCAGGGGGGCGAGTACAGCGTCGCAGGCGTCGTCGGGGACATCAGCGCCATCCCTGAGCCGGGCGCGCGAGAGCTTGCAGGTTACACGCAACAAGTGATGCGCAACGACGGACTCGTCGGCCCCGCGCGACGCCAGCCCTTCGGAGGCCGCTCGCCCATCAAGCACGTCATCTACATCATCAAGGAGAACCGGACTTACGATCAGGTCTTCGGCGATGTTGAGCGCAGCGGCGACGGCGCGCGCGCCGACGGCGACCCCTCGCTCGCCATCTTCGGCGCGGGCGACGCGGCGCGCAGGCGCGAGTCGGGCGCGCAGAACGTCACGCCCAACCAGCGCGCGCTCGCCCTGCGCTTCGGACTCTTCGACCGCTTCTTCGTCAACGCGGAGGCCAGCGCCGACGGCCACAACTGGTCGGACGCCGCCTTCTCCACTGACTACACCGACAAGACCTTCCGCTGGAATTACAGCAACCGCGGTCGCACATACGACTTCGAGGGCTTCAACCGCCTGCCGAACTTCGGCGCGCGCAACAACACGCCGCCGCTCTTCCATCTCCCCGCGACCGCCGACGACATAGCCGACTTTATGCGCCGGTACGTTCCGTACCTGCACGGGCGGCGCGACGTGGCCGAGCCTGAGACGCTCTACCTCTGGGACGCAGCCGCCCGCGCCGGACTCACCTACCGCAACTACGGCGAGTTCGTCGCCACGGTCTCCGAGGCCGATGTCGCCTCGGTCAACGCGAACCGCGCGAAGTCTTACCCAGACCTCTCGCCCGTGCTCAAGGCGTTCCCGACCAAGAAGGCGCTCGAAGGCCACCACAGCACGGCCTACCCTGAGTTCGACCTGGTCGTCCCCGATTCGATGACGACGGCCTCTTACCAGGCGGCGCGCGAGTCGAAGGGACAACCAGAGGCTCTCGTGAGCGGCGCGAACCCGGACGCGCGCCTGCGCGGCAAGTCGCGCGTCGGCGTGTGGCTCGAAGAGTTCCGCGGCTTCGTCGCCGAACGCGAGGCGGGCCGCGGCGACCCGATGCCGAACCTCACCGTCATGCAGTTCCCCGGCGACCACACCGAAGGGTTCGCCGCGAACAAGCCCACGCCGCAGTTCCACGTCGCCGACAACGACTACGCGGTGGGCCGTCTCGTCGAGGCCGTCTCGAACAGCCCCTACTGGCGGGACACGGCCATCTTCGTCGTCGAGGACGACGCGCAGGACGGCCCCGACCACGTTGACTGCCACCGCTCGGTCGCTTTAGTCATCAGCGCCTACAACCGCGAGGGCGCGCTCGTGCACGAGTTCCACAGCACCGTGAGCCTCGTCCGCACGATTGAGTTGCTGCTCGGCTTCGGCCCTATGAACCAGCTCGACTCCGCGGCCACGCCCGTTGACACCTTCCGCGCCGAGCCAGACCTGCGCCCCTACAAGGCCGTCCTGCCCGACCTGTCGCCCGACAACCTCATCACGCCGAAGGCAAGCGACGCGGCGAGCGCCTACTGGATGCGTCGCACGGCGGAGCAGGACTTATCGCACCCGGACGCCGCAGACCCGCGCGTTATGAACGAGGCGGTCTGGTTCTCCGTGCGCGGCGCTTCGCCGCCGATGCCGGAGGCCGCTCGCCTGCCTGCTGTCGAAGCGATGCGCGGCGGCATTAGCTCGGACGAAAGGGAAGAGGACGAGAGGCGTGCCGACAGAAGGGAAGTCGCGGCCCGCGTCGCGCGCCGTCCGCGTCGGACTTGAAATCGGTCGGTAGATAAAGGTAATGTGCGACACACCCTTTGAACGCGGGCCGGTGGCTCCTATAGTGATTCTCCATTTGGATGCGACTGGTTTAGAGTTCAGCCTTCAGGCTGCACGAGCTAAGCACGCTAAAGCGTGAACTCTGAACCGGTCGCGCTCATCCGAAAACTGCTGTAGCTCTAAACCCGCCGCCCGACACACGCATGGAACTCGAAGACGCTCGACGCTTTTACGCGGAGGAGGTTCGCGCCGTCGCGAACTTGCAGAACGAGGCACTGGCCGACGCTTTCGCGCGCGTCCGGCGCGAAGACTACCTCGGCCCCGGCCCGTGGCAGATCGCGACGCCCGACTCCTGGCAGGACAGAACGCAAGGCTCTCCGGCGGGCGAAGGCTACCGCACGACGCCGGACGCAGACCCGCGCCACCTCTACCACAACGTCCTCGTCGCGATTGACGCCGCGCGCAGGCTCAACAACGGACAGCCTGCATCGCTCGCCACGTGGCTCGACGCGCTTGAGCTTCGGCGGGGCGAGCGCGTCGTGCATGTCGGCTGCGGCGTCGGCTATTACACAGCCATCATCGCCGAGACCGTGGGGCCTGAAGGACACGTCACCGGCGTCGAGCTTGACCCTGAGTTGGCGGCGCGTGCGCGCGTGAACCTCGCGCACCTGCGTCACGTGGAAGTCATCGAGGCCGACGGCGGCGAGTACGACGCGGGCGCGGCGGACGCCGTCTTCGTCAACGCGGGCGCGACACACCCGCGCGCGGTCTGGCTCGAACGTCTGAACGAGGGCGGGCGTCTGATTCTTCCGCTCACGATAGCGAAGAGTCAGGACGAGGGCGGCGGCGGGTTCATGCTGAAGCTCATGCGCGAGGGCGACGCATACGAGGCGCGCTTCATCTCGCCGGTCTCGATCTTCCCTTGCGTCGGCTCGCGCGACGAGGAGTTGAACCGGCGCTTGCGCGAGGCGATGATGCGCGGCAACTTCGCTTCGGTGCGCTCGCTCCGGCGCGACGCGCACGAGCCGGCGGCAGACTGCTGGTTTCACGGCGAAGGCTTCTGCCTGTCGCAGCTTCAGCCGACGCCTGAGCAGGTCTAGACCGCGCGCCCGTTGGCGTCCGCCAAACATTGCGGCGTGCGCGAAACTTAAAAGCGACGGCCCTCGTTTTATCAGCGACTTTGCCGCCGCCCCAACTCAGTCCCCATTTCGCCAGGAGGTTCACAAACGCCGATGCGAGGCCACACGCCTGCCGAGTTCAAGACCAAGCGCACAGCCGTGCTCGCCGCACTCGCGCTGTCGCTCTGCGCGCTCGCCGCGACGCCCGCGCGCGCACAGCAACCGCCCGCGGGCAACCCGCCCGTCCAATCGAGGACGCCCGTCACGAAAGAGAACGTCGTCGCCTTCCTGCGCGGCCTCGCGCCCGAACGCAGGGACGCGGGCCTCTCGATGCTCGCTGCGGCCATTCGCGACAGCGGCGTTGACTTCGAGGTGACGCCCGCGGTCGAGCAGGAGCTGCGCGACGCGGGCGCGACCGCCGAACTCGTCGCCGCCGCGCGCGCCAACTACCGACCGTCGGGTACAGCTCCTCCGCAGTCTGCTTCGTCTCAAGTCTCCTCCTCTGCGCCGCCTTCCGCCGCGCGCG